>Ga0307489_10000639_pt1 | contig 21757 bp, 41 predicted proteins | sample SB12metaG_FD_202247 | JGI IMG/M metagenome (GOLD analysis project Ga0307489, IMG submission 202247) | Sea-ice brine microbial communities from Beaufort Sea near Barrow, Alaska, United States - SB 1.2 | ecosystem: Environmental > Aquatic > Marine > Coastal | place: USA: Alaska | collected... | reverse complement strand
GAGGCGCGGTGGACGCCGCTGCACTGGGCGGTGGCGGAGCGCCTCTCGGACGGCGTCGCCGGCGCCGTCACGCAGGTCGGGCCTGCCAGATATTGTTAAGCAGACAGTAGCGTAGCTACTATTTAGATACAGGCCGTACTATGTACTGCCAATGTATTGCCACGTCATACGATGCTATCCCTACTTACGGTCGCAGTACCTCAGCACCTCGGAGTTGCTCAACTATTTCCACTCAGTACCTCAACGATACTTCCATTAAGCCACCACGGGAATAAGTGGCCTGGTCAGGAAAGAGGATGCGGCGAGTGTGTATGAGCACACTGGTACACTTTGAGCAAGAAAAGAGGCTACATCATGCGTTGGCTGACTCGGCGAGCAGTATATTCCAGGCCCTGTATACCGGTGCTCCTGGCGGCTGGCGCCGACGTGGACGTCAAGACGGGCGACACGGGGGACACGGCAGGGGCCTACACTCCTCCACCTCTCAGCTCAACATGACCCGTTTTGTCACTGGAACCAACCAACATCCCCATTAAAGTGCTTACGTTGAGCTGGAAAGTGAAGATTGATTTTTGGCCGTGGCTCCGCTTTACCTTCGTCGATGTAAACTAAATGTTTTTTAAATGACAACCCCCCCTTGACGCGTAAGGCCCTGGGACACGGCGTTGCACCTGGCCGCGGCGAACGGGCACGTGGAGGTGGTGAAGATGCTGGTGGCTAAGGGTGCGGACGTCAACCGCACCAACGTTGAGGACTGCACCCCGGCGCACCGCGCCGCGCAAGGCGGTTATTGATAATAAGCACCCCACCGACCTTGAATCTTCTCCTCCTCCTCTTCCTCCTCCTCCGCTCATCTGCACGAGCATTCGCCCTACAGGTACGTCGAGCGGGCCCGTTTGATCTCGGTCATGATGCTTGTTCTTAATGTCCCTCCTGCCAGGCAGCGCGGGCGCGATGAAATCTGCGTGTTTCTGAGCGGCAACGGCGCGAAGATGAGCAGCCGCAACTCCCAGGGCAACACCCCCATCCACCTGGCCTCCGCGGCCAACCGGATCGGCGCGCTCGAGCTTCTGGTCTCCGCCAACCCCGACGACGTCAACGTCAGAAACGCGCTGGGGCAAACGCCAGGCAAGAGGGGTATTGAGAACAAGCACTCGACAGGCGTTGAATCTCCGCCTCCTCCTCTGTATGAGCATTGGGGGGTTTTGAGGACAAGCACTCGACCGGCTTGACATCTCCATCCTCCTCCGTATAATGGTATACTCCGCGCGTCTGCATGAGTATTCGCCCTGAAGGTGAGTCATGCGGGCTTGTCCGATCTCGGCTCGACGGGCGTCTGTATGAGCATTCACCCTGAAGGTGAGTCATGCAGGCTTGTCCGATCTCGGCTCGAGTGCTTGTTCTCAACGACCTGACCGCCAGGGGACGTGGCGGGGTGTGAGTACGCCCGCGAGCTAGTCCAGCCCTTCAGCACGGCGGTGAATGTGGTGAAGGCGGCGCTGCGCTTCAAGAAGAAGAGGACCATGGGGATGGGCTCCATCGCCAAGTCCTCCCCGTCCGCCGACGGCCTCGGGGCAAGGGCTTACACTCGTTCACTTTTCAGCTCAACTTGAGCCGTGCCTGACACAAGAAAACACCCTACGCACCCTCAACCCGCCCTGACACCCCCTTAACACGGGCAACACAACCCCTACGCGCACCCCCTATTCCATACAAAGCGCTCAAGTTGAGCTGAAAAGCGGACGAGTGTAAAAGCCCCTGCCTCTGGGTGGTCAGCGAGTCCTCCCCAGTCCCGGACGGGCTGGGAACCCCGTCCCCGACCCTAAAGTCCCCAAGTTCCTCTCTCAAGCGGCTGTCTCTTTCTCCCGGTCTCGCAAAGGTCCCCTCTCTGTGATATATGCGGCAGCGGCGGCAGCATCGATGGCGGCGGCGGCATCGATGGCGGCAGCGGGATCGGGGGCGGCAGCGACGGCAGTGGTGGCGGAGGGTCTGGCTGCGGCGGTAGCGGCGGTGGGCTCGCTTGCGGCGGTGGCGGCGGCAGCGTCGGCGGTGGCCATGGGGGCGGGGGATTCGGCCGCGGCGGCGGCGTAGGGGGGTGAGAAAAATACAAGTATTGGACATATCCCGTTAACAGACAATGGTGTCCGTCAACGAGTTTGGGGGTTACATTTGTTCAAAGCCGCGCATTGTTTGAAGCCGCTCAGCAGTAACTTGGTGCAAAGCACTCATGGAATTATTTATGTAATATATCACAAAGAAAAACGAGCAGAACATTCTCCGCCGCCTCGCCGATACGCCTGAGAGAGTCCTGAATATCTTGAGAGAGCTAAACCCTAAACCTGAACACCCCTACTATAAGCCACTCGCTGCATCAACAATTTGGCGCGTTCTTGCACGACCCATCCGGAAACCTATCCAACGCTCGTTGGTTGCCGTTCTCGAAGCGGTCTATGATGGCCAGCATGCAGGGGCTTCCACTCGTCCACTCCCCAGCTCAACCTGAGCCGATTTTGTTACTGAAACCGCTCAACTGACTCAACGTATCCCACAAAAAGTATTCGAAGATAAGTAGGACAGTGGAGGATTGTTTCGCCCCTGCCAGCATGCGCTCCCACTTGTCCAGGTGGTAGGGTCATTGAGAACAAGCAATCGACCGAGATCGAAGCATGACTTACCGTCAGGGTGAATGCTCATACAGACGCGCGCGAGGAGGGGGAGGAGATCCCACGTCGGTGGAGTACTTGTTCTCAATAGCCCCCCTGCCGGGTGGTAGTTGACGTGCACCATGACAGGCTTGAGGCCGCTTATCAGGGGCGAACACTCATCCACTTCCCATATCAATCTAAGCCTTTCTGGTCACTCACTCTACGAGTACCCAATGGATCACAACAAAAGTGCTCAGGTTAAGCCGGAAAGTGGACGAGTGTTTCGCCCCTGCCGGCCATCTGGCGCGCGTCGTGGCGCACGAACTTGAAGAGCGTCTTGCTGTTCATGAACTGGTAGATGTCCATCACGCGCCGGCTCACCTGCGGGTTCGTGTACTCGCCGTGCTGTAGCGCCGCAACTTAAAATCGAGAGCAAAGTCCAAAAGCGGTTCATCACATTTTAGCCGCCTCAAGCGCTGAAATCAAGCGCGATCAGAGCAGGGTCAACTTGGGGTCAATCTGCACCGCCTTGCCGTGCGACGGGAAGAACATCACCTCGTTATACACCGCCTGGTCCCATTCCTTCGCACGCTCCAACCGGCCGGTGATTTTATCCATGGTGTAGCGGCGCAAGTTAAAATTGAAAGCAAAAGTTGAATGCTGTTCATCGCATTTTAGTTTCAAGCGCTGCCACCAGGCGCTTTGAACACGGGTTTCAACCCCATTCGACTTGCACCGCCCGACCATGAGGGATACGGTGCGCGCCGAAGGCCTGGTATAGAAGAGTCCACTGTTCATCACGAACACTCGCATGGTAGGGACTGATGAATAAGTATTGCTCGCCACATCATAGGATGCCGTATAGCTCAAGACACGAGGGTTCAAAGTGCGTTTGATTGATAGTGCTCGCCACGTCATAGGGTGCCGCATAACTCAAGCAACGAGGGTTCAAAGTGCGTTTGGTTGATAGTGCTCGCCACGTCACAGGGCGCAGTTTGACTCAACAAACGAAGGCTCAGAGTGCGTTCAATGGATAGTGCTGGGCACGTCATAGGTTGCCGTGTAATCCAACAAACGAGGGTTTAACGTGCGTTTGTTGACGTAGCAAGCAGTATCCATGGGGCCGTACCGCATGGTCTGCGCGTAGCGCGCCCAGCCCATCGAGGGGTCGTCCACCCCGTCGTTCCACCCGTACGCCGTGCGCTCGTCGAACCCGTCCGACAGACCCTAGCGATATGGTCAGCTGACCGAACAGAGCTGCGTTAATATGGTCAGCTCACCGAATCAGCTGCGGCTCATGGTCATCTGACCAAGCAAAGCTGCGGCGATATGGCCACCTGACCAAACAAGGTGTGGCAATATGGTCATCTGACCAGACGCGCGGCCCCCACCTCGACGTCCACGTCGCGGTGCAGGTGCTGGAACGGGTTCTGCAGCGTCACGATGTCCACATCCGACAGCAGCACCGAGTACCAGGGGCTTACACTTGGGTGGTTTGGTGTGAGTTTAGGTGACACATTGGGTGAGTTGCTGTGAGATGAATCGGCCACCTGGGTAGTTTTGCGATAATACAGGTGGTTTCAGTGACAAAAACGGCTGAGGTTGAGGTGAGAAATGGACGGGTGGACACCCCTGCCGAGTACCCCAGCACCAGAAACTCCTTCAGCATGTGGAACTTCTGCGCGCTGATACCGTGGTTGTCCAAACGGTAGGGCCGAATAAATGGGGTGTATTAGGAGAATGTTAGGGGCTTGTTAGCAGTGTATTCATAGTGAATGAGGGGTGTATCAGGGGTGTGTTATTCAGGGGTGCATCAGGAGTGTATTAGGGATGCATTAAGGCTCGTGTACCAGGAGTGTATTAGGACTGTATCAGAGGCGTATCAGAGTTAGAATGCGGGTGAATGGGGGTTGTTCTAGGGGGTGTCAGGGGTGTAGTAGCGGTTAATCAGGGGTATGCAGGGGCGTACGAGGGGTGTATAAGGGGTGGCCATGCCAGGCCGCCGGCCGCCAGCGCCCTGGGCTCCTTATGCCAGTGCGGTACGCCCAGCTTCTGCATGGTGGCCGCGATGACCGGGTCGATGGCCACCACCAGATAGTTGGTGATGCCCGCCTTCCAGGGACTTACACTCGTCCACTTTTCGGCTCAACGTTACACACTTTTTGTGAGGTTCAGGGTTCGGGGTTCAGGGTATAGGGTTTGGGGTTCAGGGTTGAGGGATGGGTGCGGGTGGCGTCAGTCTGTCAGTCTTCAAGTGTGTCAGTGGCAGAAGCAGCTCAGGTTGAGCTGAGAAGTGGACGAGTGTCAGCCCCTGCCGCCTTCTGCACGCCGTCCAGCCAGCTCTTCAGCATGCCGTAGTTGCCTTCCGGGTTGATCAGCGCCTTGTTGGACACCGCCAACTCCCAGGGGCGAAACACTCCTCCACTTTTCAGCTTGACGTGAACACATTTTGTGGGATACGTTGGGCTATGCTGTGGAGTTTTAGTGACAAACTTGCTCCAGGGTGAGATGAGAAGTGGAGGAGTGTAAGAGCCAGGGGCGGAACACTCGTCCACTTTTTCGGCTTGACGCGTGAGCACTTGTTGTGGGGTACGAGGTACGCTGGTTGGCGTCAGTCTAACAATGCAAAACATGGCTCAGGTTGCGATGAGAAGTGGTGGAGTGTACTCCAGGGGCTTACACTCGTTCCCAATTTAGCTCAACTTGAGCTCTTCCGTCCACCGTATAATCCAACTTAATTCATGAATGTGTCCTTGAGTTGCTGAAGTTGAGCTCTAACGTGAACGAGTGTAAGTCCCTGGTGTACTCCCCTGCCACGAGCACCTCCCCGTTGATGGCCACCTTCTCGAGCAGGGCGCGTAACGTCGGGTCACCAGTCACCAGGGGCTTACACTCGTCCACTCTTCGGCTTGGCGTGAGCAGTTCATGTGGGTTACGTTGGGTGGTTGAACGGTTGCACTGCCTGACAAAAACATCTCAGGTTGAGCTGAGAAGTGGAAGAGGGTAAGCCCCCCTGCCGGCCACCAGGCCCGTCGCCGCAGGCGCCGTCTGCGGCGTCCACCACTGCCCCGAAAGCGCCGCCACCGCCGCCGCCGCCACCGCCGTTGAACCCGCTGCCACCGCCGCAGCCGCCACCGCGGATGAATCCACAGCTGAGGACGTCGCCTCTGCGAGGGCGCGGGACGGGCATTGCGTTGCGCAGTCCACGGCGCCTCCACCTCCGGTTCCTGCACACAGGGCCTGCCGGACATTTCATTTTGCTCCCTACGTAGGGTGCAATTTCACTCAAGAGACGAGGGGACACAGATCGTTTGACGACCCTGTAACGTGGCGGGCCATGGGCCGGGCAGATGTCGCTCGCCACGTCATAGGATGCCATCTAGCTCCTTTGGAACCCTTACTGTTTGGGTGTGTTCAGGGGATGTTTGGAGGGTTCTGGGATGGTGTATAGGGGTTGCTGAGATGGTGTAAACGTGGCGTTCAACGCCATCACGGCCTAGCGAGCCAAGGCGCATCTGCCTCAATCCGTACAGCATGTAACTCAAGGAACACTCGTTCCTCCAGCGCGCCAGCGGCGGACGACGTGACGTGACGTGCCGATGTTCTGAACCCACCTGCAGCTCTGATGGTTGCTGATGCCGCGGCTGGACAGGCGCCGCACGCCGCGCACTCCGCGGCGGGTAAGGGGCGGCGCGTGAGCATGGCGGCGAGGGCGCCCGCGATGACCCCGAACAGCAGCGCCGCGTTCGTCGCCCGCCGCGCGCTACCACGTGACATCATGCTGGCAGATGCAGGGTGCCTATTTATTATAAATGATGGTCTCTCTGCTCTTCAGCTCTCCTACGCTGGGTGTCCGCCGAGGGTCGGAGCAACACGGGTGTTGGGTGCAGATCGTCGGCAGGTACGCGACGGAGTGCGCGCTGCGCTGTCGACCCGTTGTCGCTGCGGCGTGTGTGCTCTCGCCGCTTGGCTCGGTGCTTCGTGAACAGACGTGAGTTGGACCTTTATTCGAGATAAACCCTAAACCTGAACCCTAAACCGCGGGGGGGACTCGACAGCAAGCACAACCATATCACGCTCGCCACAACGCGGCGGCGTAGTGTCGAAGGGGCACCGTCACTGCCGCCTCCCTTGCCTCCCCTCCATCGCCGCATTCCTGGCCGCCGGAGGACCTGACATTAGCGACGACTTCGCGGCCCCGCCACGCGGGACACCATCGCGGGCGTCAACGGGAAGAATTTAAAATCGACCGAGTAGAAGGGTGCCCACCTTCCCTGTCGCACTATTCACTCTCTGAGAAGAATGAACGCGCACCTGCGCGACAGCGACGCACACGCGCGTTCCGCTTCCACGGACGCCGCGTACCTCGCCGCGCTCACCGCCGCCGCCACGGCGCTGCCCCCCGGCGACTCCGAAGCGGCGAACGCGACGCTCGAGGATTTGCGCCACTTGGACGCCAAACTGCAGCTCCAGCGCAAAGTGCTCGTCGCTCGCGCCGAGAAACACACGGCGGGTAGGGGCTTACACTCGTCCACCTTTCAGCTCAACCTGAGCCGCTTCTGACACAAAAATACACCCTAGACACCGCCTGTTACCCCCTAACACACCCTACACACCCCCGAGACAACCCCTACATTTACCCCCTATCCCGCAGAAAGCGCTTAAGTTGAGCCGAAAAGTGGACGAGTGTAAGCCCCTGACGGCGGGCACGGCGGTCCTGCGCGCGGAGGAGGCGGCGAGGCAGGGTGGGGGCTGCACGTCCCACTCGTTTGGCTTCACCTCCTTGCCCCAGGGTCTGCCCACCCTGTTGCTGACTGTGCGCTCGTTTTGCACCGCTGTATCTGTACACACTCGCCGCATGCTTCACCCCCAGGGGCCTGCCACTCGTTCCTGCGAATAACTCAACTACAGGCAGCGTCTTCCAGGTACAAGTATTGAGTCAGGGAACTGATGCAAACTCAAGTGCCAGCTGAAAACGTAACACCACAGATTATGGCAACGACTCGAACGTCGACGAAACGAAGCACGGCATGCCTTCTGGGTGGACGCTCATTCAGACGTATGTGCCTCGGTTCGTGGTGGAGTACTAGTACAGACCGTCATGTGAGCTCGTACGAGTACGAGTACAAGTACGAGTACGAGTACCAAACCCGGCGGGGACCCCGAGTGTGTTTCTTCTTCGGTCAAGTCGTTGCTCTCGACGGCCCTCCTGCAAGAGCGCGCGTTCAGAACGTGTTGTTGCAAGACCCAGGCTCCGCGGATCTGCGGTCGGCCGAGGCGGCGGCGGTTGCGGATGGGAGCTCGGCGGCGGCGGCGGCGCTGGCGGTGCTGCTGACGCGGCAGGCGGAGGCAGGTGCCAACTTACGCTTCGCACCGCGAAACGTTCCGGCAATTACAAAAACAGAGAGTGGCGATTCTAAATGTATCATGTCACGTGACTAAGTGTGTTGTGAAAGTGTGTGAGACAGTGGCGATTGGTAAATCTATGACAGACCAAATGAGTTTTCAAGGTTGTGGTTGGGGGTCATGTTGGGTTCACTACACGGCGGCGGCAGCGCAGCGGGAGGCAGCGCTCAACGAGCTCAACGCGCGGCAACGCGAGGTTCTGACGTGCGCTGCGCGCCAAGCGGAGGACCGCCGCGTCGTGTTGTGCAACACCCTGGCCCTCGTCGCGCCGTCACCCGGGCGCGGCGGCGGCGAGCTGGGCGGCAGGGGCTGACACTTGTCCACTTCTCAGCTCAACCTGAGCCGTTTCTGACACAAAATACACCCTCAACACCCCCTGATACTCCTTAATACCCTGTGACCCCTCCTAAACACCCCCCAGACAACCCCTACATGCAACCCTTATCCCACCGAATGCGCTTAAGTTGAGCCGAACAGTGGACGAGGGTAAGCCCCTGCTGGGTGGTGGCCGGCCCAGTGGTGGTGCAGGAGGCGGCGGTGTTGGAGCCGCAGGGGCCGGAGGGGCTGGGGCGGCCGGGGGGGGCGGGGGGGACCGGGCCAGGGCGCCCCACGGCCCGGGCGGGTCAAGGACGCTGCGTATGGAGTTGTGCGGACTTGCGCCCGGGGGTGTGTTGCAGGACCAGGACCTACACGACGCGCGCGAAGTTGCGTTGGCAGCGGCAGCGGCGGCGGCGGCCAGGGACCCTGCGCTCCATCCCCCAGAGGCCACCTGTGACGCCTCCACTGGCCACCCAGCCACTCCCACTGGCCGCCCCGCCACCGGTCACGGGGGCCCCACTGGCCGCCCCGCCTCTCCCCCGGGGAGCGGCAGCGACAAACGGTGGCACATGGCGTGGCCGTGGCAGCGCCGCTCCGCCGCGGCGTGGCGCTGCAGCACCGGGGATGGCGTGACGGTGGCGGCGGCGGCGGCCAATGGGAGCGTGACAGGTGGCGGGTTGATCAGTGGTGGCGTGACGGTGGTGGCGTGCGAGGCAGGGCGCAGCGCCGGGGGGGACGTAACGGCGACGGCGGCGGCGGCAGCGGCGGCGGCGTCTGAGGCAAGGCCGTGGAACGCCGTTCCCGCGCCAGCGGAACTGCCTGCGAGTCGTTTTTGTCCCTCTCTTGAAAACCACTGGCAGTTATGAAATGTGCGTAACAGGGGTTTCCACTCGTCCACTTCTCAGCTCAACCTGAACCGTTTGTGGCACCAAACACCGTAAACTGCCCGACGTCTCCCGTGCTCACGTCAAACTGAAAAGTGTAAGCTCCTGCTGCGTGAATCGAGCGGAAAGGGAACGTCGTGTACGGCCCTGGTGAGAGGCGGCGGGAGCGGGGGAAGCGGAGGATAATTTGCTCCGCGCGACGGTGGCTCTGACGGCCGGACGGGGCGGACGGATCCGCGTTGTTGTCACGGCAGGGGTGGTATTGAGAACGTGCACTCGACCGACGTTGATTCTCCTCCTCCGCCTCCTCCCCGCGCGTCTGTTTGAGCATTTGCCCTGAAGGTCAGTCATGCTCCGAGCTCGGTCGAGTGTGAGTTCAACTCAATTCAAATGAGTGTTTCTGTATATTCGGAAGTAGACTAGACTGACCAGCTATCAACCAAATCATCAGATTGTTGATGTGCTGGTACATGAGTGCAGCATAAATGATTGCGATCACCAGAGCATTAGTTTTTGTAATGTCTCCAACAAGCGATAATAGCAAGACAGACTACAGAACAGCATTGTAGCTCGGTCCAGTGATTATTCTCAACGACCCTCCTGCACGGTTGGGAACGCCGTGGTGGACAATGACCCCGTTGGGCGGCGGCAGCAGCGGCAGCAGCGGCGGTTTTTGTTGATCCTTGTCGCCGTGGAAACTGTGCTGTTGGGCCTCGACCACAGAGGCGGCGGCGGCGGGCGATGCCGAGTGGCGAGCACGGCACGCGGCATCGGCCACGGCATCGCGCAGAGAGTCGAGCACGACACCCGCACGGTGTGCACGACAGCAGGTACCGCTGCCACAGGCACCGTTCGGTCGGCCGGCTTGTCGGCGCGCTGCATCGCGCGGTCCGTCGCGTGGTCGGGCGGTCGCGCCAGTCGCGCGCTAGGACACTGTGGAAGAGGCGGACGCTCTCTGTTTGACGCCGGAGGGCGCGGATTGTCTGTGCTGTTTGGCACCGGCAGGCGTCGCTTGTCTGGGCTGTTTAGCACCGGAGGGCGAGGCTTGTCTGGGCTGTTTGGCGCCGGAAGGCGCAGCTTGTCTGGGCTGTTTGGCGGTGGAGGGCGCGGGCTGTCCGGCGCCGCGCGGGGAGTCGGCGCCGTGGGGCGGGGCGTCGGGCGGGGCGTGGGATGTGCCGCGGGTGTTACCATTGGCGCCGGTGGGCGCGGGTTGAGCGGCGCCGCGCAGGGAGTCACCGCCGTCGGGCGCGGCGTCGGGCGGGGTGTCGGGCGGGGCGTGGGCTGCGCGGCGGGTTCCACCTTAGGAGCTGGTGCTGGGGCGGTGGTTGCAGCGGTCGGTCGGATACACCACTTTGGGAGGATGCGACTGCGCGTGGGAGGTGTCGGCAGAGGGCATCGTAGCCGGCATCGACGCTCGTCGGCGGCGGCGGTGCCGCCGGCGGCGGCGGCGGCGGTGACGGTGGCGTCGGAAGAAGCGGGAGCACGCGCGCACGACATCGAGGGTGCGAGTGTGGTGGTCGAGACGCGGCTCCAGTCCGGCCGGCAGCTGGGCCAGTGTCCGACCACCTGGGCTCGCGCGTATGAGCGCCAGCCCAAGGTGGGGCGGTGCAGGTTGACCCCGGGTTGACCACAGTTTGACCCCATGTCGACACAGGTTGACCACAATTTGACCCCATATTGACCCCAATTTGACCCCAGTTTGACCCCAATTTAACCCTTGATCATCTTGGGTTGACCACGTTTGGATTCCGAGCTTGACGCTACAATGTGATGAATCACTTTCAAACTTTCCTTTCAACTTCAACATGCGCCGCCACTGGAAGGGGAGGAGGAGGGCGATGCATTCGTCGAGGCACGACGCGGAGGCGCAGGAGTGGGGGGCGTCGGTCATTCCCTCCTCCGTCCCTCCGCTGGGCCCGGACCGTTCTGAAGATGTGGCAGCGGGGTTATTCGATATTAGGAAGGTGTTCGGGAAGGGGTAGGTATTGTTATGGCACCAGAGCCCTTGATTTGATTTACGATATGCCGATTGGCTGCAATCAGTAGGCCCCTATACCACCTTTAATAGGTATCTCCCCCTTTACACTGTGTTATAAGTGGTGGCGGCAGGGGTGTTTTTCTGATGTGTGGACTACGAGTACTCGTAGCCTGGCTTCATGAAATCAACCCTTCATTTGGCGACACCCCGGGGTGCATGGTTGATTACAAATCGGTTCATACGTGTTTGAAGCTAAAGAACAGTAATGAATGAGTGCTACTGGTAGCGAAAAAGAACAGCAGCGATAGCAATTGAATCAAGCCCAAAAAATACAGCTAGAAAACACAATAGTTGTACAAGACGGCGGACAGCGTCTCCTCATCCCTGCGCTCCCTGACACGCGCGGCGACGCGTTGAGGCGAGGCACCGAAGTACCGAGGCGCTGACGCAGTGAGGCGCGCGGCAGTTAGCGCGGCCCGGCCCTGACGCGGCTCTTCTTGGCTTTGTTGCGCTTGTCCGACCCGTTGAACTTGCTCTGCCCGAGGTACCCGTGCTGGCTCATCTCCTCCAACATGTCCTTGCAGCAGGGTCGCTGAGAACAAGCACTCGACCGAGATCGGAGCATGCCTTGAATGCAGGGTTAGTGCGCAGCCAGACGCGCGGACGCGGTTCGTCGATTCAGCGTCGGTCGGGTGAGTGTTCTCAATAACCCCCCTGCCTTGTCAGGGATACGCCCCAGGCTGTGCGCCCACGCGTACGGATCGTCCGGGTCAAATTTCTGCCCAAACACCGCCGCGCCGCCGCTCACCACGTTGTTCGACGCCGCCATGACGTAGTGGCGCAAGTTGACATTGAAAGCAACGTTTGAAAGCGGTTCATCATATTTCTACTTCTAGCGCTGAAATCAGGCACAGTCAATCCAGGGTCAACCGAGGGTTTAGGGTTTAGGGTTTAGGGTTTAGATGTTAGGATTTAGGGTTCAGGGTTTAGGGTTCTGGCCTACCATGGTGCCGCCCATGGAGCCCAGGGTGTAGGCCATGTTGTTCTGCGCGAGGCTGACGTCCATGTCGTACACAGTGCGGGAGGTGGCGACCTCGCCGGTGGCCTCGTCCCGCGTGCGCACCTGCACGATGGGCCGCCCGCCCTGCAGCACCTCGTCCACTGACTCCGCCACATTGTGCGCCACCCACAGCGACCTCTGGTTGGGGACTTACACTCCTCCACTTCTCAGCTCAGCCCTGAGCCGTGTTCGTCACTGAACCCAGCTATTATAAAGTGCGTGAAACCACTTAGACACTTAGCAACAAGTAGTGCTAAGTCGTCCCGCTCGACCAATCAGAACGCTCCATTTGGACGACTTAGGACTAGATCTCGCTAAGTGTCTCAGTGCTTTGGCGCACTTTGTTATACTACACGCAACGTATCCCCCAAAAGGTCAAGCCGAGAAGTGGAGGAGTGTAAGGCCCTGCCTCTCGTGCATTTCGATGAGGATGGGGAAGGTAGGCGGCGAGGAGCGCTCCATGATGCTCTTCTGGCACCCGCGCGCGCGCGCCTCGTCGTCGCCCAGGGTCACCGTCGTGAAGGGCCTTCCAATCGCCCATTTTCCAGCTCAACTTAAGCCGTTCTACCCCTGTAGACCACCTGACACCACTCGAAGCTGCTGGAGTTAAGATGGAAACGGAGGGCTGGGAAGGCCCTGCCGTGGTGATACCCCCGATGAGGTCCGACAGCGTGGGGTTCTTTATCAGGTTCTCCAGCAGCTGCCCGTGCGCCGTGCCCATGTGCAGGGACGCAAGCGGAAATCGAAACCAAGCAATGTTTGAAAGTGGTTCATCATATTCTAGCCTCAAGCGCTGAAACCAAGGGCGGTCGACACGGGGTCAACCCGGGGTCAACCCGGGGCCAACTTGGGGTCAACCTGGGGGCAGTCTGGGGTCAATCCTGAGTCAATATTGGGTCAATCTTGGGTCAATCTTGGGTCAATCTTGGGTCAATCTTGGGTCAATCTTGGGTCAATCTTGGGTCAATGTTGGGTGAATCCGGGTTGAAGGTGGTATGCCCCACCGATGAGCTGCACACCGCGCTCGGCGATGGTGCGACACGCCAGCGCCTCCGCCTCCGTGCCGATCTCGTCCACAATAATCACCTCCGGCATGTGGTTCTCTACCGCCTAGAGGCAGTGCCGCACGTTCTAATTGACAGCAAGGTTTTAAAACGGTTCAACGTATTTCAGCTTCAATCGCTGAATCTAAGTGCGGTCGATCCAGGGCCAATCTGGGGTCAATCGGGTCAATCTGGGGTCAACCTGGGGTCAATTTGGGGTCAAGCTGCACCACCCTGCCTCGATCATGACGCGGTGCTGCTCGCTGGGGTCCGGCACCTGCATGCGCCGCGCGCCGCCGATGTGTAGTGCCGCAAGTTGAAACTGAAAGCTAAGTTTGAAAGCGGTTCATCATGTTGTAGCTTCAAGCGGTGAGAACAAGCGGGATCAACCAGGGGTCAAGCTGGGGTGAAGCTGGGGTCAAGCTGGGGTCAAGCTGGTGTAAATCTGGGGTAAATCTGGGGTCAAGCTGGAGTCAAGCTGGGGTCAAGCTGGGGTCAAGCTGGGGTCAAGCTGGGGTCAAGCTGGGGTCAAGCTCGGCTCAAGCTGGGGTCAGACTGGGTCAAGCTGGGGTCAAACCGCGGTCAAGCTGGGGTCAAGCTGCCCCGCCCCACCGATGGCGGGGTGCGGGATGTCGCCGTCGCCGCCGATCTCGTTGCTGGTATCGATGATGACGACGCGCTTGTGCATGACGTCCGACAGCACGCGCGCCAGCTCGCGGATCACCGTGGTCTTTCCCACGCCGGGCAGGAGGGTCATTGAGAACAAGCACTGCCTGGTTTAGGGTTTAGGGTTTGGGGTCAATGAGAACAAGCACTCAGCCGAGATTGGAGCATGCCTTTTCCCGGTGCGCTCATGGTGAATGCTCATAGAGACTCGCGCCGTGACCGACGTTTCGTTCGTCGATTCAACGTCGGTCGAGTGGTTGTTCTCAATGACCCCCCTGCCCGGGCGGCCCAGGAACAGGATGGACTCGTTGCCCGGCAGCAGGTCCTCGATCATCAGGGACTGACGCATAGTGCTCGCCACGTCATAGGATGTCATTTACTAAAAGAAACGAGGGTTCTAAACGTGTTTGATGAGGTGGCGAGCACAATCGCGCTGGCCACGTCATAGGACGTCATTTCATTCAAGAATCGAGGGTTGGAAACGCGTTCGATGACGTGGCAAGCACTATCCATCAGTCCTTGCCGATCATGTCGACCTGCCCCGTGACGGCGCGCCCCACGCGGCAGGTCAGGCCCACGATGGTGCCTCGGCGGTTGCGGATGCAGGAGATGCGGTGCAGTGTGCCCTGGATGCCCGCGCGGTTGTCGCCACCTTGCAGGAGGGTCATGGCGAAAGAAACATCGAACTGAGATCGGACGTGCCTGCATGACTAACCGTCAGGGTCAACACTCCTACGTACAGACGACGCGCAAACTCGCTTCATTGGAACGCAACGTTGAGCCGAGCACAACGTCAAGCTGCGCGCTTATACTTAAACTCAGTGTCGGATCTGGTATCGAAGTCATGGTGTCGAAACACGTACGACCAATCAGAACTGTCCATTTCGATGATCCCACCGACTGACTCGCCGAAAGTCCGACCGGGTTGCGATCCTGGAGGAAATACCCCCGGTTTCGAGGAGATGAACCAGACCGGTCCTTTTTACACTGAGTTCAACAACGCCCTTGCCAAAGTCGCCCACGGCCTGCTCCGCGGCGTCGAGGTCCTCCTCACTGAATGGGCGCAAGTTGAAATTGGAACCAAAGTTTAACACCGGATCATCATATCATAGTTCCAAGCGGTGAAAGTAGAGGCGTTTCAAACAGGGTATTCAAGCGCTTCGAGCTTGCACGGCCCCACCTGCGTGACGGGGTCCTGGCGCAGACACTGGGTGCCCACCTCGCCGCCGAAGCGCGCTTCCGGGCACCGCCCCAGATCCAGCACCACCTTGATGTAATGCCAGGTAGCCAACGCCCGCCGCGTCACAGTATGAGGATGACACTCGACTATGCAGTGTGCAGTGTGCACTGTCGAGGATGGAGTTGGAGTTTCGAGGGTGAAGTGTGAAGTGTGGATGGTGAAGTGTGGTCAGTCGCGTGTGGAGGGTGGTGGGTAGCGGGTGGAGGGTAGAGGGTGGAGGGTGGAGGGTAGAGGGTGGAGGGTGGAGGGTGGAGGGTGGAGGGTGGAGGGTGGAGGGTGGAGGGTGGAGGGTGGAGGGTGGAGGGTGGAGTGTGGAGTGTGGAGTGTGGAGTGTGGAGTGTGGAGTGTGGAGTGTGGAGTGTGGAGTGTGGAGTGTAGTGTGGAGTGAGCAGTGTGGAGTGTGGATGTAGTTTGTAGTTTGTAGTTTGGCGGTGGCTGGGACAAACGAGCGCCAAAGAAGGTCCACACCGCGGTGGACGACGATTACGTGGCATCGTATGATTGGCTGCGTCCCTACCTCGAGGAGCAGGTCGCGGTGCGAATGGGCCGTCAGAACGTCGCGCACATCCGCGGGGAGCATCTGCGAAACAGGAGGGGCAGGCGGCATGGTAGGAGGGGTGACAAAATAATGTCAGTCTCAATCTCCGTCTTGGCGGCAGGGAATATTATTCCATGCCCCAGCAACGTGCGCATGAGGCGGGGTGACGCGCACGGGGGGAGGCGACCGGCGGCGGCGGCGTGCCAGCATGCGCTAGTGGCAGCAACGGTGGCGAGAACATCTGGAGGGGGCGCCACACGCCACACGCTAGACACGCCAGACGCCAGCTGAGAGTTGACAGCTGAGATTCAAATACAACACGGGGAATATTATTCCCTTCGACGTGGACTTTTCAAACTCATTGCGGAAACGGCGACGGGAAGAGCGCGCGGCGGGTCGGAAAGAGGGGGGATGTGGTGGAAGTACGCACCTCGATGATGCTGACGAGGTCGTCCTGCACCACGCCCGTGCCGGGCTCCTCAGTGGCGCACGGCGCGTCCTCCCCGCCGCAGTCAACCGCGCGGGGTGTCGTGGCCGTTGCCGTGGTCGGACCTGTTCGCGCGAGCGAATGACCGGGGGGGAAATGTCAAAAGAAGAGGAAGGACGCGGCGAACGCGGGAGCATCGGCGGCGGCAGCGCTGGTGGATGCTCGGCAGTGGCGCGGCTTCGAGCGTGGTGTCGCAGGGGTGACGGCCGCGCGGCGGAGATCCGATGGCCCGGTTCAACGAAGACTGGCCCGGTTCAACGAAGTGTCGCGTTCAACGAAGTGTCGCGTCAGCGTTCGGGGGACGGACGCACCCGGGGCGGCGCGGCGCGCGGCGACGCCGACATAAGCCGGGAGAGATGCACGCGACTGATGATGACGTGCCGAGGGAGCGGCGGCGGCGATACACCGGCCGCTGCCACCCTGTGGAAGCTGCGCCAGCCTGGCCGAAGCCGCGGGAAACATTTTTCTCGGAAGGACCGACGAGCGACGACTGACGCGGCGGGGCTCGCGCGGTGAGCGGCGATAGGGTGAGCGTTTACGCGTGTGCCGGCGCCGTCACTGGACTGTCAAGGGAGTGGCGAGCGAGCTGGGAGCGTAGTGGGTTGTGTGTGCACTGCGGGCTTGCGCGAGTCGTTGTGAGGTGAGGGAGACCCGCGCGAACGCCGAGGAACGGATCTGTTTCACGCGGGAAACAGGCGATCGACCAATCAAATCGTGCCCCGGGGATCTTGTGCGCATAGCTTAGTCATAGCCGCGCATAACAAGGAAAGTCGCCAAAAACGTTACGCGGAGTCCGACCCGCGGCCCGGTCGGTGAGGACATGCAGAGCTCACCTGGGATCTCGGCGGCTGCCAGAGGAAATATCTCGTCCGGCGGCGTTTGGACACGGCCGCCCCGCGCGCACCGCCCTTTTCGAGCAGCGCCCCGCCGCCCGCCACCGTATTCCTGTTTCCAGGTGAGCACCAGCGACCAGTCGACCCCTTCCCCGTTCCCCGCGTCAGCCGCCGACGCCGAGTGCCAAGTGCTGCCCACCGGTGCTTCAGCCCTGACCAAGATAAAGTGGCCGCCTTGAGCCATGCCAGCGGTCCACCCCCGTGCTGTGGACGGGCGGGGACCCGGGGGGGACGGGGACCCGGAGACCTCACGCATTCGGTCGCGCTGTCGCATTTTGTTTGCAACTTCGCGCCCGAGTGCCGCGCAGCTTTATGGCGTGCGATTGGGACAATTTGAGAATGCCCTATCTCGCCCCAGTGCTCCCATGCACGGGTCCTAGCGGGTCCGGTGCTCGGGCGCCGCTTCACTGCTTCACCGCTGGCGTCGCCGGTGCAGTCCCTCGACTCGTATCCGCGCCCCGCCGCACACCGTCGCCTGCGCTCGCACGCCCTCCTTACCTCCCCCGCCTCCCCCCTCTACCTTTTATTTTCGGCTGCCAGATTTCTGCAGGTTCCGCAGGAATCGTCGGAACCCAAGCCGCGCTTTCCTCCCGACGTCCGTCTCGCACGATGGCCATGACCGCGCCTTCCGTGGCGCTTCAGGCCGCGGCGGCGCCCGCGACGGCGCGCCGCTCCACCCGCCGCGCGCGCGTCGTCACCCGGGCGGTGATTTCCGACAACAAAAAGAAGATCGACGCGCCGGGGAACGGGAACATCAGCGCCACGGGTGCGTCGCTGAGCGGCAGGGGCTTACTCTCTTCCACCTTTCAGCTCAACTTGAGCGCTTTGTATGGGATAAGGGGTGCGCGAAGGGGTTGTGTAGCCCGCGATAAGGGGGTTTTTAGGGTGTGTAGGGTGGGTTTGTGTGTCAGACACGGCTCAAGTTGAGCTGAGAAGTGGAGGAGTGTAAGGCCCTGCTGAGCGGGTGGACGCCCACGTCGTGGCGGGACAAGGAGGCGCTGCAGCAGCCCAACTACGACGACCAAGAGGTGGGGCCACCCCGGCCCGGCGCACTACCCTCCGCAGCAACAAGGGTTCGACACCAGGGGCTTCACTTGCGGGAGTCTTCCATTCCAGATTGAGTGCTGCGCTTGGTTGGCACCGAGCACCTTACGTGATATGACGCCGCTGGGTTTCGTGTGGTCTCACCAGATTCCTGCTGCTGTTGACACCGGGGCTTAACGGATGGGCTGGGAGTTAATCTAACCTCCCTCTGAGTATGTTGTCTAAGTCTAGAGTGGGCTGGGATTTAATCTGACCTTACGTGCGGGAGCTGGCTGAGGCACTGGATGAGATTCAGAACCGCCCCCCGCTGGTGTTCGCCGGCGAGGCGCGGAGCCTGCAGGCGCAGCTGGCCAACGCGGCGGCGGGGAACGCCTTCGTGCTCTTTGGTGGGACCAGGGGCTTCCACTCCTCCACCACTCAGCTCAAGCTGATCCGCGTCTTTCACTGAAACCCTGCGACCACCCAACCATCCCGCAAGAAGTGTTCACGTAAAGCCAAACAGTGGACAGTGTAAGTCAGCCCCTGAAGGGAACGTCTCATCGCGCTTCACCACTCACTGCCTCGGTTGTTTACTAAGCGACCCCACAAGCCGGGGGCGACTGCGCGGAGTCCTTCAAGGAGTTCCGCGCGGACAACGTGCGCGACACGTACCGCGTGCTGCTGCAGATGTCGGTGGTGCTCATGTACGGCGCGGGGGTGCCGGTGGTTAAGATCGGCCGCATGGCGGGCAGGGGCGCACACTGCTTCACTTTTCAGCTCAACGCAAGCGCTTTCTGTGTGCAAGGGGGTGCATGTATGGGTTGTTTAGGAATTGTCAGGGGGTGTAAGGGGTTGTTAGGGGGTGTATAGGCTGGGTTATTGCTTCAGAAACTGCTCAAGTTGAGCTGAGAAGTGGACGAGTGTAAGCCCCTGATGGCGGGCCAGTTCGCCAAGCCGCGCTCGGACGACATGGAGGAGATCAACGGCGTGTCGCTGCCGTCGTACCGCGGGGACAACATCAACGCGTCGGACTTCACGCCCGAGTCGCGGCGCCCGGACCCGCAGCGCCTCATCAAGGCGTACGACCAAAGCTGCTCGACCCTGAACCTGCTGCGCGCGTTTTCCAACGGGGGGTACGCCTCCATGCAGCGCGTGGCCAAGTGGAACCTGGACTTCATGGACACCACCGAGAAGGGGGCGGAGTACCGCGCGCTGGCGGCCAACGTGGACGCGGCCATCAACTTCATGAGCGCGTGCGGCATCGACGAGGAGAACCCGTCGATGAAGAGCACGGACTTTTTCACGGCGCACGAGGCGCTGCACCTGGGGTACGAGGAGCGCCTGACGCGCCTCGACTCCACCACGGAGGAGTTCTACGGGTGCTCCGCGCACTTCCTGTGGTGCGGCGAGCGCACGCGCCAACCCGAGGTAGGGCGCCGCAGGTTGACCCCAGGTTGACCCCAGGTCGACCCCAGGTTGGCCCCAGGTTGATACCAGGTTGATACCAGGTTGACCCCAGGTTGATCCCAGGTTGACCCCAGGTCGACTCCAGGTTGACTCCAGCTTGGCCCCATGTTGACCCCAGGATCATCCTGGGTTCTACGCGTTTAGTTTCATCAGCTCTTGAAGCTGAAATGTGGTGAAGCGCTTTCAAATTGGGCTTTCAATTTCAACTTGCGCCACTACATCGAGGGCGCTCACATGGAGTACTTCCGCGGTATCTCCAACCCCATCGGTAGGACGGTGCAGATCCACCCCGTGTTCAGCCCGTGTTCACCTCGTGTTCACCTCGTGTTCACCTCGTGTTCACCTCGTGTTCACCTCAGGTTGACCCCAGGGTGACCCCAGGTTCACCCCAGGTTCACCCCAGGCTGACCCCGTGTTGCCCGCGCTTGCTTCAGCGCTTGAAGCTAAATTATGAGGAACCGCTTTCAAACTTTGCTTCGAATATCAACCCGCGGCGGTACACATGGGCATCAAGATCAGCGATAAGTCGACCGGCGACAGCGTGGTAGGGCGATGCAGGTTGACCCTATCAAACCCAGGTTGAAACCGCCTGGATCTAAGCGCTTGAAACCGAATTGTGATATAACTGCTTTCAACTTCTGGTTTCAAATTGAATTTGCGCCGCTACAGCGTGGTGAGCCTGGTGAAGACGCTGAACCCCGACAACGTGCCGGGCCGCATCACGCTCATCAGCCGCATGGGCGCGGAGACACTGCGCGAGCACCTGCCGCGCCTCATCAGTGCCATCACCGACGCGGGCCTCAACGTGCTGTGGGTCTCCGACCCCATGCACGGCAACACGGCATGGTGGTACAAGTCAATCATCACCGCGCCTGTTCATTCTGGCGCAGAGCTCGTAATGATTTGATTTTTGGACGTGGCTACATCTCAGTACCTTCGTCGATTTCGACTAAATGTTTTGAAATGAAAACCCCCTCTCCGGGTGGTACAAGTTGAAACGTGTTGAAAGCTGTGTTGAAAGCGCCTGTGATTTCAGCGCTTGAAACTATAATATGATGAACTGCTCTCAAGTTTCGCTGTTACATTTAGCTTGCGCCGCTACAACACGGTGAAGACCGAGACGGGGTACAAGACGCGCCCGTTCGAGCGCGTGCGGGACGAGGTGATGGCGTTCTTCGAGGTGCACGAGCAGATGGGCACCCACCCGGGCGGCGTGCACCTGGAGATGACGGGGCAGAGGGGTTATTGAGAATAAGCCCTCGACCGATGTTGAATCTCATTCTCCTCCTCCGCTCGACTGTATGAGCATTCACCCTGAAGGTAAGTCATGCGAGCACGTCTGATCTCGGTTCCACAAGCTTGTTCGCATGACCTTCCTGCCAGGCAGGATGTGACGGAGTGCACGGGCGGCACGGCGGAGGTCACCATTGGCGACCTGAGCCTGCGCTACCTCACGCACTGCGACCCGCGCCTCAACGCCAGCCAGGCAGAACACTACACCCTAAATACCCCCTGATAATCCCTGACACCTCCTCATCACCCCCTAAACAACCCCAAAATGCACCCTCATCCCACAGAAAGCGCTTACGTTGAGCCGAAAAATGGACGAGTGTAAGCCCCTGCTCCCAGGCGCTGGAGCTCGCGTTCCTCATGTCCAAGCGGCTCGCGGACATGCGCCGCCGCCAGGGCCTCATCGACTGAGTGGTGCCTCGGGGGCGGTTGCCGGGGGAGGTGGCGTCCAAGAGGCGTGGGATTGGCTGGTTCGGGCGGTTGGCAGGGGAGGTGGCGTCTGAGGGGCTTGTGATTGGCTGGTGGGTTGAAAGGTGGCGTCTGAGGGGCGTGTGATTGGCTGGTGGACTGACAGGTGGCGTCTGCGGGGCGTTTGATTGGCTGGTGGGCTGCCTGCGGAGGCGGCGAGTGCACGAGGGAAGGGCATGGCGAGGCGGGCGCCGCGCGCATGGATGGCGTGGTGATGGCGGCGCGGCGCGGGGGGTGGCGGGACAATGTGAGGAGCATAGCACGCCGACACACGCAGGGATGGAGACGGAGCCGAGGGAGACATAGGGCCGGTGACGAAAAGTGGGGTCATATATGGCGGTGACGTCATAT
>Ga0307489_10000638_pt1 | contig 21766 bp, 37 predicted proteins | sample SB12metaG_FD_202247 | JGI IMG/M metagenome (GOLD analysis project Ga0307489, IMG submission 202247) | Sea-ice brine microbial communities from Beaufort Sea near Barrow, Alaska, United States - SB 1.2 | ecosystem: Environmental > Aquatic > Marine > Coastal | place: USA: Alaska | collected... | reverse complement strand
CCGCGGCGCCGCCCCGCGCCCCCACGGAGGCGCACGCGGTGGCGGCGGACCTTGCGGCGGTGGCGGCGGCGTGCCCCAACCTGCGCCGCCTCACACTGGTGGACCCGGGGCCGCCGCCGCCGCCGCCGCACGGGGTGGAGGCCGCCGGCGCCGCGTGCGAGATGTGGGCGCGCGGGTGGGCGGCGCGGGAGCTCACGCGCGGCGCGCTGCTGGCACACTGCCGGGTCGCGCAGGACCGCACGGCGGCCGCGGCGGAGGCGGCGGTGGACGCGGCGGCGGCGGCGGTGGGTGCGGCGGGGGTGGCGGCGGGTGCAGCGGCGGTGGCGGTGGCGGTGGATGTGGCGGTGGATTTCACGCGGGAGTCGGCGGCGGCGTGGCTGGGTGTGGCGGATGCGTGTAGCGGCGAGGGCGTGGCCGCGGTGCTGGCGGTGTGCGACGATGCCGCGCCCATCAAGCCGCTCGCCGCCGCCGGCACCAGCGCGTCTAAACAAAACAACGAATAGAACATAGGAGCAGAAACGAATTTCATGAATGGAAGTGAATCGTGAAATACAATGTCTCGAAATGTAAAACGTGAAACCTTCGAATTGGAAAGCTTGAACCTTGAACCCGATAGCGCGACACTGAGAGCGGCTTCTTTCATTCCTCCACCCATTTATGATAGAGCTCTATACTAGCCGCCCAATTATATTCTCACCTCGCCGCACGTCCGAGTCCCACCTATGTACTTCATAACTTAATTGCAGTGTTCTCCGAGCTCATTCCCGCTTCAGAATTCACTCCGCCACCACTCGCACCTGCCCTGCCCGCCACCGCCGCCTACGATCCGCCGCCGCGTCGCCAATCCACAACAGCCCAAAATAAATTCCGGAATGTTCTGTCAGGCCTTCGCCCGTGGGACGCTTTGAACGTTGTGCTCGGGTCGCTAAGGCTGGGCACCTGTATTTGGGCGGGCGCAGGAGGTTCACTGTCGGTGGGATTGGCGGACGTGTGCTCCGTACGCGCGCCTACAATCCAAGCAATCACTTTTCAATATGCGACGGCGGTGCAACGTTGTGAATTGGCCATTGAGGGCGGGCACCTGGCAATGTTGAAGTGGGCGTGGTAGCATGACTGCCTGTGGGATGGGACGAGTGTTGCGTTACACAGCGGCCGCGACATGTACACAGTCTGTGGATCAAAACCTTTTTGGGGTATTGATTGATTTTGATTCTTAACTTGCTCCTATCGATTGATGTTGATAGTGTCATTTTCTTTTTGATTTGATGATGTTGATGCTAGTAAAATCTTAAAATCAATCGATTCGGAATCGATTGTCGCCCTGCCTGAAAAGCACTGACATTTGCCCAAATCGACGTTGAAATCGTCCCAAATTGCCCAACTTTGTCCAAAATCGACCGAACAGGATTCAGGGATTGTCGCCACCCCTCAATAGCACTGACAATCGCCCAAAATCGACGTCAAAATCGTCCCAAATTGCCCGAAATTGACCAAATCGACCAAAGTTACCCAAAATCGCCTCGCGAAGCATGAACCCCAATTATCGATTGTATGATGCACCCATTGATGGGATTGAACCATTTTGCTATGAGTATTGATTGATGTTGATACCTACCCATTTTTGTCATCGGCTGCCATTGATTGATTTTGATACTTGATAAAAACAATGATTATCGATTCTTGTTGAATAATCAGACTTTGATCCACACCCTTGTACACAGAATGAGCTGAATGCAAAAGAGACTAGAGCTCTAGCTCTTACCAGAACGAAAGAACACGAAATAGACAAACCATAAAACCAAACGTAACGCAAATACGCCGGGCATTTCGCCCTGGCAGAAGGCCACAACATCGGCCAAAACAATGACGGCCGCAACGACGTCCCCAATATGGCCCAAAAGAGCGAAAAAGGCGGCCACCACACCGGCAGGGTCAGGCGCAGGGCGGGCCACTGAGGCATCCCGATCCTTCGCCTCCTCCTCCTCCTCCTCCTTCGCTTCCTCCTCCTCCTCCCTGGCGCGCCTCTCCTCCTCCTCCCTCCGGTCCCTCTCCAACGCATCGAACTCCCTCTCAGTCGCCGCCCATTCCTTCTGCATACACCACTGCAGCATCATCGCCTTCGTCTCTGCCCGCCACTCTTCCGCTGCAGCCCGCCTGCGCGCCTCCGCCCCCCGTGCCGCAGAACGGAACTGTGCTGCCACTTCGAGCCACTTTGTAGCCCTCTCCTCCATCAGCTCCTCCTCCTCCCCCTCATCCACCTCCTCCTCCTCCCCCTCGGCTTCTAGGCCAACCCGCCCCCGCCGCACCGCCTCTGCCGCCGCCTTTGCCGCCAACTCCCCCGCGTTCGCCGCATCCAGATCTTGCGCGGCATCGGTGTAGCGGCGCAAGTTGAAACTGAAATCAAAAGTTGAGCAGTTTAGCATAATGTATTCTCAAAGCCCATAGTTACAGGTGCTCGCAACACGCATTTCATTGGTTCAACCTGCACCGCCCTACTAGAGCAGTATTGATGGCAGTATTGATATAGAAGCTGACCTTGAGATGACATTATCGATATGGAAGATGACAGTATCGCTATGGAATACCTTCTCACACCGCCATACCTCGGTGGCATCTCCCGCGCACTGCCCCACCACGTTACCTACACTCAACATAGCAACCATCGCCGTGCGCGAAAGCTGCGTCCCCTTCGAAAGGCCAGACAGATCTTGGTCGCCACCTCATGTCATCCAATGCACTTTGACTCCTCATGTCCTTAGTTTAATGGCACCCAATAACGAGAGACAGATGCTTCCGCGCGTATGAGGACGCACCAGGCTTTCACCCTGCCCCCCGTGTGATGGCCCTTGCGCGTGACCCGCGCACACGCACGCCGGGAACGGGTCGAGATATCCATCGTAAATGTTCCCCTCGCAACCTTAGAGGCACCCTATGACGTGGGAGGCGAGTCGTCTTAAAGATCGCCAGGGCTGGCCCGACCTCTCAATCTGCGCCCGACGTAGAACCCGCCCCAGCACGTAGCGGCGCACGATGAATTTGAAAGCAATAGATGTCGGAAGTTTCTCATGATGCAGTTATAAGCCCATCAAGCGCATAGAGCAAGGCACAGGCGTTTCCTCAACGACTCAACCTGCACCGCCCAGAGTGACAAAATATGATATGGTCATCATGTCCACAAGATGACAAGACGACAGTATCGATATGGAAGAGGACCAGACGATGACATCATCGATATGGAAGATGACAATATCGATGTGGAAGATAAACTTAAGATGACAGTATCGATATGAAAATGACAGTATCGATATGATGGGATATCGTGTCACCCTACCAAGAACGCGTCGGTGTAGGGCGTGGCGTACTCCCGCCAGGCCAACCACGCGGGGTCGCCGAAGCGTCTGGCGTTGGACCGGTACCTCGAATCGGAGATGTCGATCGCCTCGCGGCGCCATGCCGCGGCGGCCTCCGCCTCCGCCCTCGATGCAGCATCGCAAGTTGGATATGAAATCAAAGTTGGAAAGCAGTTAATGAGCTTGGAGCTATAGTTTCGAGAGCTGAACCAGGCGGTTTCGAGACGGGTTTGTATACGTAAACCTGAACCGGCCTACCTTGCATCCACTGCGGTAGCCCTCCCCTCACTCCGCGCCGCCGCCGCCACCTTATCTGCAATAATATCGCGACCCCGCCAAGTCGCAGCAGCGGCGGCGTCGGCGGTGGTGTCGGCGGCGGCGGCTGCGGCGGCGGCAGCAGCGGCGGCGGCGGCGGCGAATGCCCGCCGATGCTCCCCTCCGAGAACGCATCCGTACCACGGATCCGCCGCCGCGTTCCGCGCTTCCGCCCTCAGCGACTCCGCGTTGGCATCCGCATCCGCCATCCGCGCTTGGTGTAGCGGCGCAAGTAGACATTCAAAGCAGGTTTTTTAAGCGGTTCATTATATTGTTGCTTCACGCAAGTGCTGTTTGCAGACACCATTAGGCGCTTTCAACACGGGTTTTGATACTGTTAAACCGGCACCGCGCTACCTTGGTACCACCCACCGTCCCAGACTTTTTGGCGCCGACGCTCATCCTTTTCCCATCGCCTCCCTCCCGCCGCCGCCGCCGCCCCGGCCTCCTCTCGACGACGTGCGCCGTCCTCGAGCTTCAGCTGCACGAGAGAAGTTTGCACCTCCAACTCCCTCTCCGCCGCCGCCGCCACCGCCTCCCGCACGATCGCCTCCGTCCCAGGCCGAATAACACCAGCACTGCAGCAGGAGGGCCGCGACTTGGGCCTGGCCGGCTTTGGGGCGCCGTTGGGTTGATAGGTTCCGCTGCCGCTGCTGCCGCCGCCGCCGCCGCTACCACCACCGCCGTTGCCGCCGCTACCACCACCGCCGCCACCGCTGCTGCAATCATCACCGCCGCCGCCGCCGCCAACACTGCAACCGCCGCCTCCGCCACCGCCGCCGCCACCGCCGCCACCGCCACCGACGCCGCTACCACCACCGCCTCCACCGCTACCACCACCGGCGCCGCCGACGCCGCCGGCCTTTTTACCTCGCTCGCCCTTGGTATTACCCCTACCCACCATGCCCCCGTCGCCGCGACCGCCGCCGCCAGAGTCGGAACCCGGCAGCGGGGGCGGGTCAGCGTAGTCGCGCCGCCCACCAGGGACTAAACCCACCATTGGACTCACTGCCAGGCTCTTGGGGATGGCGGCGCCGGCGGTGGTGTCGGGCGCGGGGGACGACAGAGGCACAGGCACGGCCTGCTGCTGCTTGAGCTGGCTTTAGCGGCGCAAGTTGAATTTGAAAGCAATGTTTGCCAGCGGTGCATCACATTCTATTTACAAGCACTCATAGAGAGGGAGACACTTCAGCGCGTATGTGGATGCACCAAGCTTTCGCCCTGACCCCCGTGTAATGACCCGCGGGCAAACGTTCATATCATAGGCGCTTTCAACTTGCTTTTTGAAAATGTCAACCTGCACCACCCTACCAGCTCCTGATGCTGTGTCTGGAGTTGCACGTTCTGGTGATGCAGCTCGTCGATCTTGTTCATCACGCCGCCCACGTCCGTGTGACCCGCCCCTGCCACTGCCGCCGCCGTCGCCGCCGCCGCCGCCGCCGCCGACGACGACGCGGCGAAAGGGGGCTGATGACATTGCCTGACGGGCACTGACGTCGCGAGTGGGACTGACGTGCTTGGCGGAGTTGGGGAGGGTGGAGAGAACTCGGCGCATGAAGGTGCCGGGAGCGAGCCCCGCCCCCTCGTCGTCGCCCTCGACATCTCCGCCTTCGCCGCCTCCGCTGCGTGCGCATCAGCCCTTACACGCGCCTCAGCTGCCTCCGTCTAGCCAAGGGTCAGATACATACTACCATAAAACTTGTCACCGGACGCCGCAGAGCCTCCCTGTACTCTCAGGAACCTAGGGTTTGAATCCATGACGTGGTGAGCACTGTGTTTACGTGACCCGACCTCCAAGGCAACCTCCCAGGCGCCGCCTCCCAGGCTCCCCGGCTCCCAGGTAGCCGCCTCCGCCTGCACCCGCGCCACACTCTCCACAGCCTCTCTCGCAGCAGTCACCGCCTCCAGCGTCTCACCATGGCCTCCTCCTCGCTCTCTCTTTCTTCGGCTGTGGGTTTTACCTCCTTGCAGTTATCCTCCTGCTCTGACGTACCCGCTTCTACCAAGCGGCGTTCCATGGCGGCGGCGGCGGAGGCCAGCTCCGCCTCCGCCGCCGCAAGCGCCTTGCTCCGCGCCACCTCCTCCTTCTCCTCCTGCTCCTCCCTCGCGAGGCGCTCCACCGAGGCCGCGAAGATATCCTCTAGGGCCCGGGCGGCGGCTAACTCAGTGTTTGCGAGCGTCAACTCCTGTGCCGCCAGATCCCGCGCCTCCTCCAGCCCCAGCCGCCTCTCGCGCGCCTCCCCTGCGTGGCGCTGCTGCTCGGCCAGCTGCTCGCTCTCCGCGGCGTCGTCAACCATGCGGGCGAGCGAGGAAGTGGCTTCTAGGTTACTTGGTTCCCACAGCTTGACCGTTCTTACGGGAAAAATACGGTGCGTCCGTTTCTGAGTTTCCCTATTCGGTAGCCTCAAGCTGCCGTTCTACATGGACTTACAGAAAACGTTGCAAAAACGGAACTGCACCGGTACACTACGCTTTAGCAGTCTGCGGTCCTAAACAGGAGAGGGGGCATTGCGAGAATCATGATTTCGCCCTACGGAGACTTTTTTTCCTTATATGGGGATCGAGTTATGTCAACATTAACCCAAGAAATCAACAACGAGAGGTCCCTTTTTTCTTTTTGAAAAGTCGGTCGAAGACCGGAAAATGTCCTTCGGTTCTCAACGGACCTCCTCGTGTACCGGTACACTACGGAGTGCAGTCATACATTTTGTCCCTCGTATTCTATCGGACGAGGTTCACCTTTTCCGAGGCTCAGGACTCGGGCACCGAGGCACCGACGCGGTGACGCTTGCCGTGAACGCACGCCTGCCCGCGCTCATCAGGATGCGTCGCCTTCGCTTTCATCTTGCGTCCCCAACGCGCTTCGTTGGTGACGCCGACGTCGCCCTCGTCGCCGCCCTCTCGCTCGCGCTCGCCTTTGCTCGACACGCGCCCCCCCGTCTTTCGTGCCCTCGCGCAAGTCGCCGCTGTCATAACGTCCGTGTCCCATCGAAACTCGAAGCGTGTATGTCCCGAGGCGGCAAACGCAGACGTATTTGCTCCGTTTAAAGCCCAAGAGTGTATGTCTCGAGGCGGTAAGGCAAGACGACAAGTGAACGTCTCGAGGCCGCAAGGGCATCGGCTCCTCCGCGGCATGCTACTGTGCGCTATCACTTGTCGGGCGCCTTCGCTGTCCACCGAACTCGAACGACGCTCTCGACGCTCGCTGCTGGCCTACGTCAACCTTTTGACACCTTCGGCACCGCGCTCGTCCCCCGCGCGTACCCTCCGGTGCGCCGTCCACCTCCCGACTTGCTTTGGTCCACGTGTTGGGTTCCTTTCGTTTTGCAACCACCGTAACTCGTGTACACGTGTCGCCCTAGACTGCCACGCACCCTCGTCTCGCGCAAGCTGTCGTCGTGGTTTCCACTTCTTTAGTCCCTGTGCGCGCCCCGACCCGGCACTCCGCCCTGTCCTTCTACCCATCCACGGCGACCACTCGAGTTCCTCCGGCTTACCGTGACCTCTCACCTTCCCCGAGTTCAGCGTGACGTCCGGCCTCGACACGCCCGCGTGAACATGACAAACAAACGCGCTCCTTCGCCGACATCATGCGTGCAACGCCAAAGCCGGCGCAACGAATGCTCTGATGAGACCCGTACTGAATACAACACTGCTCGTCATAAGAGGTAGTACCCGAGTAAATGAAAATATCACGGATGGTAACACGATGCCGATCCTACGCACGGGAATTCTACCAGGACACCAACATGCACGAGAAGTTCGACGCAGAGCTCATCTCGAACGGTGTCACACGCTTCAAGCTGAAGAAAGCGGCCAAAGCATTCAGCGGGACCGCCACGACCAAGCCCCGGCCCAAGCAGAAAGCGGGTAACTTCAAAGCCGGCTTCAAACTCGCTGTGGAGAATGCCGCCATGATCGCGAAGTACGGCCGCGTCGCCGAGTGGTCCGAGGATGATGACGACGATGACGACAGTGACAACGAAGACACGGATTCCATCACGGAGGACGACGGGGAGACAGTTATGTGATGACAACAAGAAAAAGAGAGAGAAAACGCTTCCGCATGTATGGCGAAAAACCTGCTTTCCGCATCGGACGTGGGGAGACACGACGCACATTGATCACCACTGTGTGGAGGTTCAAGATTAGACATCCGAAGACATTTGCAATGTACAAACTTCACATCGAATTGGTTGCTTACTCTTCGATCCACGCGCCGAACCGCGCTATCGTACTCGGATCATACGCCAGCGCGTGACACTACACGCGACTCGCCAGAAGTGGGTATCGAACCATTCCTACACAGAACGGTGTGAAAGTGTGGAACTCAACCCAATCAATAGAGCCACACAACCCCTTTCGAACTACTGTTCATTGGCTGCCGAACAACCCTCCCCCACAGGGAGGGAATTCTATCGAATTATCCGTCTGCCCAAGTAGCCAAGGATCGCCATTCTAGATCCAATGAAAAGGCGAAACCCTCCCAAGCAACCCCCTTCCCCGCCGCCGCCACAACGCCCTGCACCAACACACGGCGACGGTCGCGCGCTCTCGGCACGATCGTCACTGAAGCGGAACTGGTTACCAAAAACCCCGTGGCTATGGCAGGACGCGCCCCCCTCGCTGCTGGCAACGCCGCCGGCCGTTACAACCTACGCCCCAGGGGGCGACGCGGCCAGGGGTTGATCCGCGGGGCCCTGGCAGACTCGCCGCTGCTGGAGCGGCTGCTGCGGGAGGTGTCCGATGTCTTCGACTTCGAGGTGCTGCCGCTGCTGAACCCCATCACGCGCGCGCTGTGGGCATCTGTACACACGCCGCTGTCTGCGGGCATCTGGATGTGTTGCGGTGGGCGCGGGAGCACGATTGCCCGTGGGACGATTTGACGTCTGCACTCGAGCACTCGCCGCTGAATGCGGGCACCTGGATATGCTGAAGTGGGCATTGGAGCGCGGATGTCCGGCGGGCGCGGGCGGAATGTGCATGTGCCGCGGTCGCTCAGGTTGGGCACCTGGAGGTGCTGAAGTGGGCGCGGGCGCACGACTGCCCGTGGGACTCGGCGACGATTGCACAGGCGGCTAACGAAGAGGTGCGTCAGCGGGTATAGGTCATATATGCCCCGGCGCCGCACACTATGGGTAACTCAGCAGGAGGCGGGCGGCGCGTCAACGTCGGCGCAGTAGGAATGTATTAGCAAGCTGTTGGATAGCTGAAAAAAACAGATCGACAACAAGGCGTGCGACAAAGACTCCGGCAAAATCGGCATCAACACTCTCTTGCTGCCACTGGCGTGACGGAAGCAACCGGTCCCATCGTGCTGGTCCCTCGCATGTCCACCGCCAACGCAGAGCAAGCGATCTCTGCGATCTTTGCGGTCTCACGATGTCTGCGATTGTGCTCTAGCTCAATCCTTTATGAAACGAAGACACTGTCTGTCTAAAGGCAATCATCGCCGGTGTTCGCGGCGCGACAGCAACGTACTCTGGCTCCCCAAAGCGTTCCGGGGTGACCCAAACAATTATTACGGAAATGGATGGCCGACCAGCAGGAATTTAGGCTACATGGGCTGTGGGATGGTGTGCAGCGTATGCATGTGAACGTGGGGAGAAGAGGGGGTTTCGTGGTGCGGGAGAGCTGTGTACCTGTGTTGATTGTCAGCGGGCAGGCTTGAGTCCAACGCTCCACCCCGACCGGCCGAACTGCCGGAAAGGAATCGTCAGGGCGAGCCATTATTCAACTACGGGATGGTTGAATGGTCTGACGAGAGACATCCTACATATCTCGGGGGTGCCGAACACTTGCCCTCACACCAACGCGCGCTGCCCCCACTGCCAAAACCAACCCATCCTTCACATTCATGGACACCGAGGCCATACTCCGTGAGTGCGTGGCGTTCCGCGTCAAGCTGAGCCGGGACACGGGGACGAACCTCACCACCGCCGCTTGCCTTGAGCTGTTGGGCGTGACCTTTCAGGGCGACCGCAGCGGGGAGGAGGTCAGTCTCGAGAGTAACCCCGGCAGGGGCTTACACTCGTTCACTTCTCAGCTCAACTTGAGCGCTTTTTATGGGATAGGGGATGCGCGTAGGGGTTGTGTAGCCCGTGTTTGGGGGGTGTTAGGGGGTTTTCAGGGTGTGTGTAGGGTGTGTAGGGTGTTTTTGTGTGTCAGACACGGCTCAAGTTGAGCTGAAAAGTGAACAAGTGTAAGCCCCTGAACCCTGGGCTCTACTACGCGAGCTTGGGGGAGGCGATCACGCTCCAATCGCCCGAGCTTGGGTTTGTCCCGAACTATTTGGAGGTCGCGTGGTGCTGCTTCAGTCTGGCTGCTGAGGTGCACATGGATCCGGTGGGCATGGGCAGACTCGGCGGGTGCCTCTACACCGGTGAGGGCGTGGCGAAGGACCCTGTGCAGGCTGTTGTTTGGCTTCAGAAGGCTGCCGACCTGGGAAACGCCTTCTCCAAAGCCTCCCTCGGCACTTGCCTGATGACCGGTGACGCGTACGCTGAGGTCGAAAAGGACGCGCCGCGCGGGTTGGCACTCTTACGCGAGGCTGTCGAGCTGAGCTATGGTTCGGCGCTGTTTCAAGTCGCACAGGGTTACGTGAAGGGCGAGGGCGTGGAGAAGGACGCTGCACACGGGGTGGCCCTCTTGTTGAAGGCAGTCACACAAGAAGATGAGACGACGGCCATGGCCCAGTCACTGCTCGCGCAGTGCTACATGATGGGCGAAGGTGTGGAGGCCGACACAGTGCAGGCGGCGCCGTGGTGCGAGCGGGCCGCGAAGGCCGGTCACGCGAGGGCCATCGAGTTACTGCCAATCATCCGGACGTGCAACTTATGCGGAGCATCGCCCGCCCGCCAGCACTGCGAGCGGTGCCGGAAGGTGCGCTACTGCAACGCCGCGTGCCAGGCGGGGCACTGGAAGCGGGAGACCAACCCGCACAAGGGGCACTGCCGCCGCGCCGCGGACGGCGGCGCGTCCACATCGAGGGGGGCGTAGAAATTACATCCTGCTCGCACGGCATGCAATCTCAGCAGATATGTTCTAGCTTGTGGCAACTTAGACGCGGGCGATGGGTGTGCGTACATTGCGCGTGGCGAGCATCCTACTCATACGATGACACAGCCACCCGTGGATACCACCATGAAATGATGTTAACGTCTACGACGTAATAAAAAATCAGGCAGGTTCAGCCGCCCCACCGCTACCCTGCCCCCCGCTGCCGCCCCCGCGCCCTTCGGGCACCCGCCCCGCTGCTACCCGCCGCCCCAGCCCCCGCCCCCGCGCCCGCGTCGACCCGCCCCACCACTACCCGCCGCCCCCGCCGCCGCCTCCGCGCCCCGCGGTCACCCGCTCCACCAGCCAGGGTCTTACACGCCTTCCCTGCCTGTTCGATCATAGCGTATCAGTGTACCCGTACACACCCGCCGCATCCTCCTCCCTGGCCTCACACGCGTTCCAGTGGTAGCTCAACTTGAGCATCTTCGAGGCATCAAGTGGGGCAAACTTAATCGGATTCAGGGACAGAACGGCTCTGATCCCCTTTAAGCTCAAGTTGAGCACCTTAGAAGCATCAAGTTGGGTGAAAATTAGTGGTTTCCGGCACAGCAGGGCTCTGGTTCACTGTCCAGCCCAAATTAAGCACCTGAGAGGTATCGAGAAGGACTAAACATGATTGGTTTCAGGGACAAAACTACAAAACGAAGAGTGTAGGGGTACACCGGTACAAGGGCCAGGTCGAAAGCCTGGTGCCTCCTTATACGAGTACACGCAGAGGCGTCTCTCTCTCGGGTACACTGGTACACTATGAGCAAACAGTTTTGTGCAGCTGAAATGGAAAGCAGTGTGCGGGCTTACCGCCACGCGCTCCGCCACGCGCAGCATCTTCACAGCCGTCGCCCAGGGCCGGAAACCCTAAACCCTCACCTCAACATCACTGCTCGCTCATAGTGTCCTCACCTCAACATCACTGCTTGCGCATAGTGTGCCAGTGCACGCGTACACACTCGCGGCATCCTCCTCCTTGGCCCGGCCACTTGTGTTTTGTCTGTTTGCTCATAGTGTACCAGTGTACCTTCACACCCTCGCTGCATCTTCCACCCCAGCCTTATACGGCACCTCAGCTCATCATCTGACTGTTTCTTGCTCCTTGTGTACTAGTGTACTTGTACGCACTCGCCGCATCCTCCATCCTGACCTCACACGGCGCCCCCTTCTCAGCTCAACTTGAGAATCTTCCAGGTATTACGTGGGACAGCTTCAGTGGTTTCAGGGACAAAACGGCTCAAGTTGAGCTGAAAAGGGAACGCCGTGTATAATGAAGGTGCCCATGCCGCCATCGCCGCCCCAAACCCGTTGTCGATGTTGACCACGGTGACCCCCACCGCGCAGGAGTTGAGGGTAGCAAGCAGCGGGCTGAGCCCCCCCAGCGCTGCGCCGTACCCGATACTCGTGGGCACCGCGATCACCGGCGCATCCACCAGCCCCGCCACGACGCTGGGCAGCGCACCGTCCATCCCCGCGACCACGATCACCACGTCGGCGGAGCGGATGTCGTCGAGGCGCGCCAACAGGCGCTGCAGCCCCGCGACGCCGATGTCGGCGATGACCCGGGTGTGGGTACACCCCATGAGGCGCGCCGTGACCGCCGCCTCCTCCGCCACCGCCAGGTCCGCCGTTCCCGCCGTGAGCACCGCCAGGGTGCCGTGCACCCGCCTCGGTGCAGGGGCTTACACTCGTTGTTCACATTTCAGCTCAAATTGAGCTGACTTTGTGCCCACGTAACCCAACTTGACCCAAGAACGTGTCCCTAATGTGCCCAAGTTGAGCTCTAACGTGAACGAGTGTAAGCCCCTGCCTCGGTGCCGCCCCGCCGCCCGCCAGTGTGCAGATGCGTGCCACTGGGTCATAACTCACCTCCAGCTCATAGGTACAACTCACCTTGTCCTTTTTCTTCTTTATTCGTCCATTTTTTTTTTTCGTTTCTTTGTCTACATCCTTTTTGTTTTTGTCCTGGATGGTCCGGATGGCGTGGTACACCTCGGGGGTAACGCGCGTCGCCATCACCACGCTCTGGCGCGCCCGCAGCGAAGGCCTGGCAGATATTGCCCGCTCCGAGATGAGCGTCATCTGCACCGCCCCAACGGGCGACTCATCGCCGGCAGTGACCGCCGCCCCCAACGAGGCCGTGGACTGTTTCAGCCGGCGCTGGCGCCCGCCACGTCATCTTAAGAGCTTTCGTCCACCCGTCGCCGCACTCTGGGTACCTCGGATTGGACAAGACGAGCTGTGCGCTCGCACACAGAGCCGCGATGCGATTTTCAACCCTCGTTTCTTGGCATCTTATGACGTGGCGGGCAATGTCTGGCAGGCCCTGCTGCAAGCGCGTGCATGATGCTGAGGATCTGCGCGGGAGTCTTGCCCGGGCCCCACACCACCTCGGGCAGGCCCGTGCGATGGGTCCGCCCCAAGTCCAGCTTGGCGAAGTCGCCCACCTCGAGCGTGGATGCGTTGAGCGCGCCGCTGAGGTCGTCGGGAGCGGCCGCCGCCGCCGCCGCCGCCGCCGCCGCCGCCGCCGCCGCCGCCGCCGCCGCGACGGGGGAGGCGACGTCGTCGCGCCGCAGCTGCGGCTGGGTTCCCGTTTCCCGCGCGCGACTTCCAACCCGTGGCGCCGCGCTCAGGCGGCCCGGTGAGGGGTTGGTATGCACCCGGGGTTTCGATGATGCTCCTTTTCCTTTGGCGCACGTTGGGGTGGCGCGACGTCCCGCCGCCGCCGCCGCCGCCGCCGTGCATCCGCGCGAGGCAGCGAACGCCGCGGGCATCCTCCTATCCAGCGGAGGGTCACACCTATGCTGCTTTCCACTTTCGCGCTTTGAAGACGGCGTGGCTGCGAATTTATGCGTCGGAAGGCCGTCGTCAGCGTCAGGGTGCCCAACCGAACCGGCGAAACGCCGAGCCCGTTGGAAGCCATCCCGCCGCGCGCCAATGAACAACCCTAGAAATCGGTCTGGGGTGGCAATGGCGCACCTTCCAGCACGACGTCAAAAATCAACAGCGGCTGCCACCTAACTCTCGACGGGCGACGTATCGACGCGGGGCGCGGGACGGGTGGTCTCAAAGAGTCGTCCAAGAGTGGTGCTCGGTGTTCAATCACTGAGCCATTTCTTTCGAGAAAGAAATTTCACTGTAAGCATTCCACTGCTCAACTTCGTGAACTTGACGCAGTAACTCCGCGGACATGTCGAGCGTGTACACGCTGGAGCCGGCCACGGCGGGCAAGGTGCTGGTGACGACGACGCACGGTGAGATCGAGGTGGAGCTGTGGTCCAAGGAGGCGCCCAAGGCCTGCCGCAACTTCGTGCAGCTGTGCCTCGAGGGGTACTATGACAACTGCATCTTCCACCGCATCATCAAGGAGTTCATGATCCAGACGGGCGACCCAACGGGCACGGGCAAGGGCGGCGACTCCGTTTACGGCGACGTAGGGCTCATCCTAAGGAAATGACGCGGAGCAGCTGCTTATGCATACTCACACACTCACACACGTCATCCACCGCGTTGCAGACCCACATCTTCGTTTCTTGAGTTAAGCGACACCGTGGAGAGACATGGCGAGCTTTATTTACTCACGTGTGTGTGAGTGTGCTCAAACTCAAGCTAGGTACGAGTAGAAGGATGAAGCGACAGTCATTCTTCACACGCGACCCTGCTCGGAGTTTTTCAAGGACGAGGTGCACAGCCGCATCAAGTTCAACCACCGCGGGCAGGTGGCGATGGCCAACGCTGTAGGGGCCGGGCAGATATCGCGAGGAACACGTCACAGGATGCCGGTTGGCGCATGAAGCGGTTGGCGCATGAAGCGAGGGTTCAAAACGCATATCGATGACGTGGCAAGCAACTTCTGCCAGCCCTTACAACGCGGGCACCAAGGACACCAACGGTAGCCAGTTTTTCATCACGATGGACCGCTGCGACTGGATCGACCGCAAGCACACCATCTTCGGGCATGTTGCCGGCAGGGCCGCGGCCGTCGCCACTCGCCACTCCTCCCCTGCGGAGGCCAGGGCCCGAGCCTGCTGCCTCCTCATCCACGCGGGAGCGTCTCTCTGTCTTCATCCATCTCTCCTTTCATCGTTCCCTTTTTCCACTTCACTTCAGCTGTTTTGCCCGGCTATCTATCTGAGGTGCTGGAGTTAAGCTGAGATGGGATTGATTGCGAGACCCTGGATGGCGGGCACACAATCTACAACGCCATTCAGATCAGCGAGCTGGAGACGGAGGGCGACCGCCCCGTTGATCCGTTCCCCAAGATTCTGAAGACGGAGGTGCTCATGAACCCGTTCGACGACATCGAGCCGCGCGCCACCAAGGCGCTGGAGGGCGACGTGGAGGAGGAGGCAGGGGCTTACACTCGTCCACTTTTTGGCTCAAGGTAAGCGCTTTCTGTGGTATAGGGGGTGCATTTAGGGGTTGTTGAGAGGGTGATCAGGAGGTGTAAGGGATATTGTCGGGTGTCTAAGGTGTATTTTGTGTCAGAAACGGCTCAGGTTGAGCTGAATAGTGGACGAGTGTAAGCCCCTGGGAGGAGGCGGCGGAGAAGAAGCGGCGCAAGAAGAAGGAGGTGAAGAAGCTCAACTTGCTGTCATTCGGGGAGGAGGCCGGGGAGGAGGACGCCGAGCTCGCCACCCTGCAGGTCGGGCCCAATGTGTGTTCAACTCAGTGTCCAGGCCCGATGTGTGTTGAACTCAGTGTCTGGGCCCGATGTGTGTTGAACTCAGTGTCGGCGTCACTAGAGCCGGTGCGTTTATGTGCTGTGACTGGCCGAGAGGATGACAGATTTTAAAGTGTACTTACTGGGTGCCCTCCGCTTCATGAACCGCATTTTTGAGCCGCCCTGGCTTATTCGTTTAATGTCAACCTATGACGCGGCGGATATTGTTCGTCTAGACCTAGCTGCAGGTGGGGAAACCTAAGATCAAGTCGATGTTCGATGCGGAGGATGCGGGGGGCGACGACTCGCGGATCGCCAAGCCGGGGTCGGCGGAGGAGGCGGCAGCGCGCGAGGTGGACGAGGCACGGGGGTTCTTGCGCACAAGCACTCGACAGACGTTGAATATCCTCCTCTTCCTCCTCCTCCGCGCGTCTCTATGAGGGGGTCATTTCGAACAAGCACTCGACCGACGTTGAATCTCCCCCTTATCCTCCGCGCGTCTGTATGAGCGTACACAGTGAAGGTCCGTCACGCTCCCATGTTGGTTCGAGTGGTTGTTCTGGATGACCCTCCTGCGAGGGGGATCTGGCGCGCACGAAGGACTTCCGGGAGAAGATGCGCGCGAAGCTGGCGGCGCGGGAGGCGGCGGCGGAGGCGGGGGCGGCTGAGGACCACGACGATGACGAGGACGAGGTGGATCACGACGAAGGCGGCGGGGGTGGTGGGGCGGGGGGTGGGGAAGCGGGCACCTTTGAGGAGCGCATGCGTGCCAAAGTGGCGGCAAAAGCGGCGGAGCATGGATCGGGCAAGAGCGGGCTGGTGGCGACGGCGGAGGAGGTGGCTGCCGGCGCGGCGGCCACGGAGAAGGAGTTGAAACGGAAGCGCAAGGAGGATAAGGCGGCGGAGAAGGCGGCGCGCGAGGAGGTGCGGCGGGCGTACGAGACGACGAAGCTGCGCAAGCTGGGGATCGGGAAGGCCAAGCTGACTTCGGAGGACGCGGCGCTGATGACGGAGAAGGAGGTGGCGCGTGTAGAGCTGAAGCACAAGCGCAAGCAGGCAGGCGTTTACACCTGTTCACTTTTCGGCTCAACTCAGGCGCTTCCTATGGGATAGGGGGTGCGCTTAGGGGTTATTCAGGGGTTGCTTAGTGTGTATAAGGGAGTGTTAGGGGGTGTATAGGCTGTGTTTTTGTGTCAGAAACGGCTCAGGTTGAGCCGAAAAGTGGACGAGTGTAAGTCCCTGCAAGCAGGTGGTGGGGCGCGAGAAGGCCATGCTGGCCAAGCTGAACGGCTTCCAAACCAACCTCAAAGACGCGCAAATAACGGCGGCGAGGGCGGAGGCCGCGGGCGAGGAACCGAAGGTGGTGGAGCAGAAGGAGGAACGTGAAGGCGCCATGGGCACATCTCGCTTCGTCGCCGAGGGGCTGTACTACGGCGACGATTCAGATGACGACGGCGTGGATTGGAAGTCGCACTCGCTGAGCTTCGTGAAGAACACCCGGACAGACGCGTCGCAGTACATGGTAGGGCGGTGCAGCTTGCCAGTATCAAAACCCGAGTTGAAGGCATGCCTGGTTTCAGCACGTGAAACTAAAATGTGATGAACCGCTTTCAAACTTTGCTTTCAAATTCAACTTGCGCCGCTACAACATGGCGTCGCTGGACGACTACGTGGTGGTGGACCCGCTGCTGGAGGCGGGCAAGGCCAAGTTCGCCAACTCCAAGGAGGCCAAGAAGATGACCGAGTGGGGCCGCGCCGCCCGCCCGGACATGGCGTGATCGCTGCTAGATGACGGAGTGGGGGTGCGCCGCCCGGCTGGACATGGCGTGAGGGAGAGGGGTCGCGCCGCCCGCCCGGACATGGCGTGATCGCTGCTAGTGCCTGTCTGTGGGCTAATAATTTATGTTGAGCTGGAGTTTGGTGATTTGGCCAAAGTCAAATGACTGTTGGTCAAAAACACCGAACGCCTACTTGCTACGGGTGGTACGAGATACTGTATATAGTACGCTTCACAGACTAGGCACTAGATGACGGTGTGGGGGCGCGCCGCTCGGCTGGACGTGGCGTGATTGCTGCTGTGTTGTGTGTGATTTGGTTATGACGTTGTGTATGATCGTTAGACTTGCAATAAAGACGGAGGGTACATTGCTGTGGCGTGCGTCAGTAGTCGTTGATCATGCTGTCTGAGCTTTCCTCTTCCGTTCAGAAATCTTCTGCGACTCTGGGACAGAAAATCGGTTTGAAAATACGATTCGTTTCATTCACCAAGCCCCAGGGTGCTCATACAGTGGACATTAAACAAACCGCATCCAATATGTTTAATTTTCTTTTTAACAACCCTACATTGCTATTGAGGCTGGCTCGCCGCTAGTTGCGACTACGACTGCCACCGCTTGAAGAAAACTAAGAGCACGTCTGTCTAATAGAAAGTGTGTATTGGTTTATGTACATTGTCTAAGAAAAAGTGTGTTAAGTGTTGTGAATTGAGTTCGCACTCACACATGTGTCCCCGAATCGCTGTAGCCGGACAAGTGTTCGGACACTCTTTTGGAGGTAGCCTAGTCGGCATAGCCGTTTCACTTCAGTTATGGGCCCACCACGCTTCCACTGCGTGTTCGGACACTCTTTTGGAGGTAGCCTAGTCGGTATAGCCGTTTCACTTCATTAAGTTTGTGCTCGACCCCACGTCCTGACGTCTGTAGGTCGCCCGGTCAACGCACGCTCACGTGTAGTAGGGAACATGAAACACAATGGTACATTAGCACGTAAGATCATCGCGCGTCGCAGGGGTCGCAGGGCATTCAGTTCACGCGGGCACTTAGTCAGACACGCCAACGACGTCTGCTGCCCGAGTGTGCCACATCCACACACATCAGTAATCGCACGAGGTAAGATCGCCGCACATGGCTCACAGGCGGTCAGTCAGACACACCAGCAACGTCAGCCAGGGAATTTAGGGTTGAAGGGTTTCTAGGGTTCCCTAAACCCAAAAAACCCTGAACCCGAGTGTTGCAACCCGTGTGCGCAGCCCGTGTGCACAGGCATTCAATAAGACACACGGATGACAGCTGATATGGTGTGCGCAGCGCGGGCGCCCCGGCGCCCCGCCATGTAGGAGCTGACGGTGACAGCGAACTCCTTGGCCTCATCGCCCTTGAGCGACGCGCTCTCGCGCCGCTCCCGCCCGCTCTGCGTGTACGTCTCGCGCCCCACGATGTGCGCGTAGATGTCCGCCTTGGGCGCCGCTGACGCCAGGTTCAGAAACTCGCGGAACTCCTCCAGCAGCGGCAGCGCCCCCTTGTGGCCCCGCTCCGCCACTGCCTGGGGGGTCAACCCCTCGTTGTTGACCGTGCCGTACGCGGCGCCCGAGCCCAGGCCGAAGGACAGGATGGCGCGCACGCACCCCACCTGACCGCCCTCGCACGCCAGGTGCAGCGCCGTGTTGTACCGGCGCAAGTTGAAATTGAAAGCACAGTTACAAAGCGATTCATCATATCATAGCTTCAAGCGCTTAGTTCCAGGCGCTTTCAACGTGGGTCTGACAGGGTCAACCTGCACCAGCCTACCGTGTTGCCGTCGCGGTCCACGCGCGCCGGGTCTGCGCCCTCCTTCATCAACAACTTTGTGAAGTCAAAGTGCCCCATCATGTAGCGGCGCAACTTGAAATTTACTTCAAAGCTTGAGAGCAGTGTAACGGGTTTCACTTTCAGTCGCTGTGACAGTCCCTTTCAAAACGGGGTTCAACTGGTTTGGCGGTGCAAAGCGGCCTACCATGAGGCACGCGCGGTGCAGCGGCGTCAGCCCGTGCTGATCCACCTGTTCCATCGCTCAAGGTCCGAGCCCCGGTATCATTCACGTCAGGCGGCTTGCTCATAGTGTACCAGTGTAACCCCCACGCTACTGATGTTGTTCACGTCCGGCTGTTTGCTCATCGTGTATCAGTGTACCCCCATGCCACTGCCATCCCCGCCTTCCAAAGCCTGGTATCGTGTGGAGCACGCGTTGGGTGACAGTGGCGACGCCCCGGTATCGAGCGGAGTACTGACGCGGATGTGTTGGGTGATGCCGGGACCAGTCAGAAGCAGGGTGGCCAGGCCAAGGAGGAGGGAGGAGGAGGCGGCGAGTGTGTACACGTGCAGTACGAGCAAACAGTCACGGAACGTAGGCCTTGCCAGCGGCCCGCCCTTCCGGAGCAGCGGGTCGATGTTGTCGGTGCGCCCCTTCGCCGCGGCCCAGTGCAGCGGCGTCGCGCCGTTGCCATCCTCCTCATGCACGTACCCGCCGTGCTTTAGGAGGAGCAGGAGCATTTCGGCGTTGGCCCCGCCGGCCGCCCAGTGCACGCCCGCTGCGAGGGCCTGGTCAGATATTGCTCGCCTCGTCCTAGAATGCCAATGATGACCTGGCTGATGTTCCTCGCCATCGGAGTCACGGCTGATATTGCTCGCCACGTCATAGGATGCCATTTGGCGGGGGCGTGGCTAGTGTTGCTCACCACGACACAGGATGCCGGTTTGGTACTGGTAGGGACATGGCTGATATTCTCGCCATGTCATAGAATGCCATTTACGCTGGCAGCAGCAGGCGCCTGGCGGGGACCTGGCTGACGCTCATAGGATGCCGTGTAACTCAACCGACTTTTTGTACGTGTGGGAAGTATGAAAGCCCCCCTGCCTGACGCGCCGTGCTCGTCGGGAACGTTGGGGTCCGCGCCGCCCTGGCTGAGCAGCGCGTCCACGGCGTCCAGGTGCCCCTTCTCGATGGCGCGGTGCATCGGCGTGAACTTCATCTGCGCGTGTCGCGGGGCGCGGCGGGGTCGCCCACGGGTCAGTGCGCGAACCGACACTTTGACTTTTGGGCAGGCCCTTGAGGTGACACTCGGTTCTCTGCCGATGCCGTCTGAACGCGCGGACGTTCTGTCTCGTGGGGTTCCAGGAGGGGATCGAAACACGCGGGGGCGAGACGGCGACCGCGACTCGCGCGGGGGCAGGAGGGCGCTGAAATAGCCCTGATCATAGTGGGGGTGTCAGCTTGAAAGCTCGGGCCGGCGCTTTCGGAGCGCGTCGGACGGGTGCACTCAAGTCAACAACTGACAATTGAGCCTTCGCTGTCGGTCCAGCCGTGGGCCGTCGGAGGGAGAGCGTTCTCTCCCTGCTCTCTCGTTCGAGGAGTGACGTACACGACGCGGCGACACCTCAGGAAAGCGCGTGCGGACCTAGCAGCCTGGCGAGCCAGTTCGTCTAGCCGCGTCTACTTACGCAGCACGAAATACTCGCATGTCGAATCAGACAGCCCACGTGTTGAAAAACGGGCGTTGCAAGGGGACCAAACTGCGGCGACCAGCGCCCGCAGAGGGCTGGGAGCGCGCGGCAAACAACCGTGGCGCTGATCGGGCGGTGAGGCACAGCGAAGCCGCCGCCAAGAGCGGCGAGCCGGCGTCACTCCCATCCCACTTGGTCCCCTAACTGATAGTGTTATGCTGAGATTGAAACCAGAGATTGAAACCGATACTACATCTTGGCTTCAAGCGTTGAAACCAAGCGCGGTCAACCGGGGGTCACCGCTCGCGGCCGCAGCACGTGCCCCTGGCAGTGCATTCCAAGTTTTTGGGACGAAGGGAGAACGCACCCGGCCGTGGGTTTCGTTGACGGTGTGGCGCTTGGCCGGCGCGAGGCCGGCGATGACGGTGACGAGCGCCTCGGCATCGCCGCTCTCCGCCAGCGCGTGCAACCGCGGCAGCGACGTCTTCTTAGCCGGGACAGTCATCACTGCATGCGCGGTTCGCTGTGGCGGACAAACGCCTATTTTGCCCAGTAGTCTGCCAGTGCGCCGTGGCGAATACGGTGGGGGGAGTCGGCCGGATCCGACGTGGCACGGGGGAGTCAAAAATGCGTTCAACACCGCGATGGATTCTGGTTTAGGGTTTAGCTGCCGATGCCGACCACCCGGCCGATTTGCCGGCCGGCCACTCGTATCGCTGCCCGCAAATTTTGAAAGGGCAACCTTGTTGCTTGAGACATCGACACGCGACGCCACTTCGCGGCGCCCGACACCTCGACGTTTGTCAGCGGGAAGCGCCTAGGTTAACATGTCCGGCGCGAAGGGGTGGGGCAAGCTGATCGCCGTGGGCGACAAGTCCAAGGAGGCGTTCCACCTGGACCGCTCCTTGCACAAGGACTGCGATGTAGCCTCGGCGCCGCTGGTTGGGCCGGACCTCGCGCTGTACCTCGCGAGCACGACTATCGGGCGCATCCTGATGAACGCCAAGGGGGACGCGCGCGCCGCCGCGCAGTTCGCCGACGTCGCGCTCGACGTCCCATCGGGTGCGACACGCCGCGACGCGACGCCCGCCAACACCAACCAACACTTTTTCCCGCATCCACACATCGATTCC
>Ga0307489_10000637_pt1 | contig 21777 bp, 27 predicted proteins | sample SB12metaG_FD_202247 | JGI IMG/M metagenome (GOLD analysis project Ga0307489, IMG submission 202247) | Sea-ice brine microbial communities from Beaufort Sea near Barrow, Alaska, United States - SB 1.2 | ecosystem: Environmental > Aquatic > Marine > Coastal | place: USA: Alaska | collected... | reverse complement strand
TGCGAAGTACACACCCTTGCCTGGTGGGCGACGAGGCGTTCATCTACTCCATCCCGCGCGGCGCCCCCGACTTCATGGCTGTGGCGCGCTACGGCGTCGACTTCCAGGCCGCGCTCGTCCGCGCGGGCGAGAAGAAATCCAGGCAGGGAGGGGGTTGTTGAGAACAAGCACTCGACCGACGTTGCATCTCCTCCTCCTCCTCCTCCTCCTCCTCGCACATAAAGAGCATTCACCATGAAGCTAGTGCCTTCCTGAGTGGTACGAATATCATTTAAAGAGTGCACTCGTCAAAGATACCAGGTCTCTGTCACCGTTAGTCTTCAGTCTAGCTAGCTAGCCTATTCTATGTCCTACTACACATGCCTATTGAAGCTAGCGTGTCAATGGGCTGTCTGGTACATCCCACCATCATGACAATCGCCACCACACCACAGAGCATCTCGCGCTATAATGGTCACTTGACCCTCCTATAATGGGCTTCTAATCCCCCTGTAATGAGCACCTGAACCCCCTATGATGGGCACTTGACCCCCGTATAATGGGCACCTGAATCCTCTATACCGCGCGCCATCATCTGGAACAAAACTACACCCATCCGTTTCAACATTAAACTGACGCGACGAGGGCATACCACCTCCCCGGCATCAGAGTCATCGCAAGCGTTGTAGGATTTATGGTCTAGGGTTTAGCGTCAGAAGGAGGTGAAGTTCCAGCCGAGGAGGTCCACGATCTGCCACGTCTCGCCCGTGCCCGCCGTGAAGCCGACCCACGCGGCGCCCCCCCCGGCGGCACCCCCCCGCAGCACGGTGTAACGGCGCAAGTTGAATTTGAAAGCCAAGTTCGAAGGCAATTCATCACAGTATAGTTTCAAACGCTCAGATCCAGGCGCTTTCAACGTGGGTTTGATAGGGTCACCCTGCACCGCCCTACCACGGTGTCCAGCGACAGCGGCACCACCAGCACGGGCACCGCCATGTCGTCCACGTACACGCTCAGCAGCCCCGCCGGCCAAGGCCCCGCATCACTCACTGACTGCCCCGCGTCACTTCACTGCGGTCGTTTCGCCTCACGCCATACTACTGGCAATGCCACTCAATTTCCGAAGAGCTCTGTGTGGTACGAGTACCCGGGCCTTACTGGGTTCTCCTTGGTGAAGTGGGCCAGGCGGGGCGTGGCACCGCGGTGTAGCGGCGCTAGTTGAATTTGAAAGCAAACATTGAAAGCGGTTCATAATATTATAGTTTCAAGCACTGATACCATAGGCTCTTTCAATACGGGATTTGAAAGTGTCAACCTGCACCACCCTACCGCGGTACCCCCCCGACTCCAGCGCCGCTGCCACCGCCTTCCATCCCACCTGGGGCTAGGGCCCGATGCATGCTGCTCGCCGAGTCATACGGTATCGGTTCAGTTCATCTCTGCGCCAGGTCTGGTAAAGAAAACATGGTATCGAATCCCGTTCGACCAATCAGAACTGTCCATTTCGGAAGTTTTAGGGGTTAGGGTTCAGGGTTGAGGGTCACTCGGTCAGACCCAGGCCCACCTCAGGCGTGTATGCCACCATGACGCGATGCTTAGCGCCGTTGGCAAAGTTCGGCACGTCCACGCTGTAGCGGCGCAAGTTGAAATTGAAAGCAAAACTTGAAAGCGCTTCATCAGATTTCAGTTTCAAGCGGTTAGTTCCAGGCGCTTTCAAAGTGGGTTTGATAGGTTCAACCTGCACCGCCCTACCACGGTGGACGCCAGGCGCGCCGCGTGGTGCGCGTCGTTTGCCAGAGCTCCGTTGGTGTGCACTGCCACGTGGCGCTCGTACGGCTCGTCGTTGACGGAGTTGTGCCACGTGTCGAATTCCACGGCTAGGGAGTTCTTCAGGCCGGCGTAGCCCAGGCCCGGGCCCGCTGCACCCACCGTGTCGTAGCGGCACACGTTGAAATCGAAAGCAAAGTTTGAAAGCAGTTTATCATGTATTAGTTTCAAGTGCTTAGATCCAGGCGTTTTCAACGTGGGTTTGATAGGGTCAACCTGCACTGCCCTACCGTGGCGGCGTCGGGAGCCGCGGCCGTGTCGTCACGGATAACGAACGCGAATCCGTCGCCCCCGCGTCTCACGGTCCCACACCAGTCACCGTGGTAGCTTAAGTAGAGCACAATGTATGACAAAGTGCGTCAAAGAGTTACGAGCAAAAGCAAAAGCAAGAAGCATGGACCGATCTCAGGCTCGGATGTGGCTCGTAACTCTCTGACGCACTTTGTCGTATATGGGATGAATTTGGGATAAGTGGAATGGTTTATTTATGGACACAACGCCCAAAGTGTGTCAGTTGAGAAGGGAACCGGTGCGCCCCCCCTGCCCGCGCTGGCGCAGGTGCGGTGCGTGCGTGTGTGGATGGCCTCGGCGAAGCGGCACAAGTTGAAATTGAGCCAACAGTTGAAAGCAGCGCATCATATTATAGTTTCAAGCGGTGAAACCGTAGGCGCTTTCAACACGGGTTTTGTTACCGTCAACCTGCACCGCGCTACCTCGGCGAAGGAGCGTGACACGGCGCGCACGTCGGTGCACCGCTCGGCGTAGCGCCGCAAAATGCCTTTGAAAGCACAACTTCAAAGCAATTCATCATAGTATAGTTTCAAGCGCTTGATTCCAACGCGCTTTCAACACGGATTTCAACGGTTCAACCTGCATCGCCCCACCTCCGCAGGCTCCGCCACCACCAAGTCGAAGGAGCACTCCCACCGCCGCCCCACATTCTCGCGATAGTTGGACCGCACCGTACGGCCCCGCAGATATCGCCCTCCACGTCACAGGATGCCCTGTATAGCCCGGTATAGCTCAAGCAAGCAACGAGGGTTCGAAGCAACGAGGATGCCCGGTATAGCATAAGCAACGAGGGTTCGAGGCGCGGTGGAGTGGTGTATGACGCTGCGGGCAGTATCTGGCGGCACCCACCACACTGCGCCCGCGGTGTTGCGGTGCGGCGGGCTGACGCGCGCCGCAGAATAGCACCGCTCGCGCCCGCCCGACCCCTAGGGCCCACCAACTGAACAACGCTCGCCACGTACTAGAGTGTGATTCAAAATCGAGTAGAGTGCGGCGGATGAAATCGAGAATAACTAATATTCGCCGCGTCGCAGGGTGACACTCAAATCAAGAAATCCTGAGATGCTCTTAGACCCGTATACCACCTTTTAATAAATATCCCCCCTCCTTTTATCACATGTGGTGGGCCGAGTGATTGCGCTCGCTACGTCACAGGGTGTTACTTATTTCAAGAAGCGAGGGTCGAACATGTGGTGGACGACGACATGACAGGCAGCAAGTGGGGATGTCCCAGCCGAAGAGGGTCAGCAGGGGATGACGTGAGGCGCACCGGTACACTATGGGCAAACAGTCTGAAAAGGGCCCTGGTGTGTGCGAGTACACCGGTACACTATGAGCAAACAGTCTGTACCTCCCCCCGCCTGGCCCACGCCGCCGGTGCTGCGGTCGCCCCCCGCCGGCGCGATCGTGGTGATCTCCAGCGACCCCGCAGCGTCCACCCGCACCCAGGGGCTTACACTTGTCCACTTTTCGGCTCAACGTAAGCGCTTTCTATTAGACAAGGGCTGCACTTAGGGATTGTTCAGGGGGTGTTCAGGGGGTTTAAGGGGGTGTCTAGGGTGTATTTTGTGTCAGAAACAGCTCAAAATGAGCTGAAAAGCGGACGAGTGTAAGCCCCTGCCCGCACCGGCCCGCGTATGGCGCCGTATCCAAAGTCACCTGTACTGCCGAACGCGTTGGGTATGTCCCCTCCACCAAAGCTCCCAAACTGCTCCGGCCCGCCGCCGCCGAAATCCGCCGCCCACCAGCCGCCGGAGACCAGGGGCTTACACTCGTCCACTTTTCAGCTGAACTTGAGCGATTTGTATGGGATAGGGGGTGCGCGTAGGGGTCGCGTAGCCCGTGTTCAGGGGGTGTGAGGGGGTGTTTAGGATGTGTAGGGTATTTTCTTGTGTCAGACACGGCTCAAATTGAGCTGAGAAGTGGACGAGTGTAAGCCCCTGCCGGAGACCCGCCAGCCGCCCCCCGCCCACGACCGCCGCTGCGACACGGAGTACCGCTCCGGGTCATCGTGGTACGTGTTGTGGCTCACGTACCAGCCGTCCTCCACCCAGGGGCTCACACTCGTCCAGTTTCAAGCTCAACCTAAGCCGTTTTGGTCACACCTCCCCGTGTCCCCCTGTCTAATAGACTGGGGGGAAATAATGCGCCCAACGTGTCCCACATAATGTGCTTACGTTGAGCCGAAAAGTGTACGAGTGTAAACCCCTGCCTCCACCCAGCCGGACCAGGGGAACCACACCTTGGGGCAGCGGCGCAAATTGAGTTTGAAAGCAAAAATTGAAAGCAGTTCATCATATTCCAGTTTTAAGAGCTTAGTTCCAGGCGCTTTCAAATTGAGTTTCATAGGGTCAACCTGCACCGCCCTACCTTGGGGCACGTGGGCGCAATGGGCTGGCTGTCAAACTGCCACTCCGCCGAGCACGTGCACTTCTGGTCCATCCACCTCCATGAAGCGGCGCAAGTTGAACTTGAAATCAAACATGTAAGCAGTCTATCACATTTGAGTCTTCAGCACTTAGTTCCAGGCGCCTTCAACGTGAGTTTCATCGGTTCAACCTGCTCCGCCCTACCCCGACGACACGTCGTAGATGTACTCGTCCAGCGGGTTCCACGCCTGGTCCATCAGCCCCTCCACGTCCGTGATGTTCTCCGTGGTGATGATGCCGAGGTGTAGCGGCGTATATTGAAATTGAAAGCAACACTTGAAAGCGGTTTGTGTTTTTCAGTTTCAAGCGCTTAGTTCCAGGCGCATTCAACGAGGGTCTAATAGGGTCAACCTGCACCGCCTTACCAAGGTAGCGCCCGGGCAGGCGCTTGCCGTGCAGGCGGTGCGCGCCACCGCGCCACGTGCTGCCGCTGCAGTACGGGTATATGATGCGCTCCATGCCGGGCATCAGGGGCTTACACTCGTCCACTTTTCGGCTCAACGTAAGCATATTTTGTGGGATGCGTTGGGTGCATGATTTTCCCATAGTCCATCAGACAGGGGGACACGGGGAGGTGTGACCAAAACGGCTTAGGTTGAGCTGAAATGTGGACGAGTGTAAGGCCCTGCCGGGCATGACCGCCATGGGCATGAACTGGCCCCCGTGCTGCAGCTCCGTGGCGTACCCCTCCACCTCCACGTCGTTGTCCACCCCGGGCGCCGCCGGACTGCGCACCACGCGGTCGGCCACCATGCTGAAGCGGCGCAACTTAAATTTGAAAGCAAAACTTGAAAGCACTTTATCGAATTTCAGTTTCACGCGTTTAATTCCAGGCGCTTTCAATGTGGTTTTGTTAGGGTCAACCTGCACCGCCCTACCATGCCCCGCCAGAACTCCGACCGCGTCGCGTACATGCTGGTCTGCCCGTGGCCAGGGGCTTACACTCGTCCACTTTTCGGCTCAACGTAAGCGCATTCTGTGGAATAGAGGGTGCATTTAGGGGTTGTGTAGTGGGTGGTTTGGAGGTGTTAGGGGGTATTAGGGGATATTTAGAATGCATTTCGTATCAGAAACGGCTCAGGTTCAGCCGTAAAGTGAACGAGTGTAAGCCCCTGCCCGTAGCTGATGATCTGGCGCTGGTAGTATGTGGTCATGCGCGCCACCAGCGTGCTGTAGCGCCGCAACTTAAATGTTGAAAGCATGAGTTGAAAGCAGTATATCACACTTTTACTTTCAAGCGCTCAGATCCTGGAGCTTGGAGCTTTCAACGTGTGTTTGACAGGTTCAACCTGCACCACCGTACCGTGGTGGGTAGCAGCGTCCACTGCACGCGACTCTCCGTGGTGGCGTCGTCCACCATGATGCTGCCCGTCTCCAGCTCGTCCAGGGTGTAGGGGCTTACACTCGTCCACTTTTGAGCTGAACGTAAGCGCTTTCTGTGGGATAGGGGGTGCATTACGGGGTTGCTTAGGGGGTGCTTAGGAGGTGCTAGGGGGTAGTAGGGGGTGTTTAGGGTGTATTTTGTGTCAGAAACGGTTCAGGTTGAGCTGAAAAGTGGACGAGTGTAAGCCCCTGCCAGGGTGTACGGCCCCTCCTCCTTGCCGAACACCTGGATCACCCACTCGCGGATCTCGCGCGGGCCCGGCGGCGTGGGCCTGCCAGACATTTGTCATTTGTCATTTGCCAACCCTGATTTATTGAGTAAACCGTCACCCGCCTTTTCGTGTATTGAGCATTTTGTGCGGGGCCCTAGCCCGCCCTACTGGCAGGCTTGGGGTTCATGGTTTAGGGTTGGGGTTTAGGGTTTAGGGTTCAGGGTTGCCCACCCTACCGGTGGCGGGGCGGGCTCCAGGTACATGCGGCACTCGCCCTTGGCCACGTCCAGGAACGCCGGCGCCCCCGGCCAGTTGACCCGCTCGAACCATGTCGTAGCGGCGCAAGTTGGATTTGAAAGCAAAGTTTCAAGAGGTTCGTCATATTACAGAATTATAGTTTCAACACGCTTAGTTGCAGGCGCTTTCAACATGGGTTTGATCGGGTCGCAGGGGTTTTTAGGGTGTAGGGTTTAGGATTCAGGGTTTAGGGTTTAGGGACAGGGTTAGGGTTTAGATGCACCGCACCGCCCCACCACGTGTCGCTGGTCATGCTCCCGTTCGCGTCCCGCCCGTCGGGCGCCGCGGTCCAGTTGAGGAAGGTGAAGTCGTTGCCGTCAGGCGCCGCAGGCCCCACTGTGCGCGCGAACTCGCAGGTGCGGTCCAGGCCCGACCACCCCAGCCCCGGCGCCGTGCAGCAGGGGCTTACACTCCTCCACTTTCCAGCTCAACCTAAGCCGGTTTGGTCACACCTCTCCATGTCCCCGTGTCTAATAGACTGGGGGAAAATCATGCACCAAACGTATCCCACAAAATGTGCTTAGTCTGAGCTGAAAAGTGGACGAGTGTAAGCCCCCGCCGTGCAGTTGTAATCAAACCCCGTTTGGTTGGTGGTGCACGTGCTGCAGTTTCCGCCGCACAGCAGCGGCTTACACTCGTCCACTTTTCTGCTCAACGTAAGCGTTTTCTGTGGGCCAGGAGGTGCATTTAGAGGTTGTCTAAGGGGTGTTTAAGGAGTATAAGGGGGCATTAGGAGGTGTTTAGGGTGTATTTCAAATCACAAACGGCTCAGGTTGGGCTGAAAAGTGGACGAGTGTAAGCCCCTGCCGCACACGCCGCAGGAGTCCTCGATGAGGCCGCTGCCGAAGGCCCCGTCGCACCCCAGGTGAAGCGGCGCAAGTTGAATTTGATAGAAGAGTTTGAAGGCGGATCATCAGATTATTTGTTCAAGCGCTTAGTTCCAGACGCTTTCATCATGGGTTTCATCGGTTCAACCTGCACCGCCCGACCTAGGCAGGTGGCGCCGGACCCGCTTGGCAGGTTCCACGCGCGGCACACCCCGCACCAGGGGCACTATTCACCTCAACGTAAGCCCCCTCCTTGCTCGTCCACTATTCACCTCAACGTAAGCTCTTTTTGCTCGTACACTATTCACCTCAACGTAAGCTCTTCTTGGTGGTCCACTACTCACCTCAACGTAAGCTCTTTTTGCGGGATACGAAGGGTGCTTTTTGTGACGAAATGGCTCAAGTTGAGTCGAAAAGTGGACGATTGTAAGCCCCTACCCCGCACTCGTCCACCGTGGAGTTGCCCGTCACGTTGTTGAAGTACGTGTTGTAGTCCATGCTGTATGGGTCGAAAGGCAGTATGGCGGTGGCGGGGTCCGCCAGAAGCTCCAGGTAGCATTCGTCCATGTTGTAGCGGCGCAAGTTGAATTTGAAACCATGAGTTGAATGCAGTACGTCACACTTTAGTTTCAAGCGTTCAGTTCCAGGCGGCTTCAACTTCAGTTTGATAGGGTCAAGCTGCACCGCCCTACCGTGTACGTCGCCGAGCCGCCGCAGACGCAGCAGTCATCGTATACCGCGCCCGAGTAGGAAACGCCGTCGCAGCCGTTGCACGTCACGTTGTACAGCGCCGAATAGCAGGGGCTTACACTCGTCCACTTTTCGGCTTGACTTAAGCACTTGTTGTGGGATGCGTTGGTTGGTTTCAGTGCGTTTCAGCGACAAAGCGGCTTGGGTTGAGCTGAGAAGTGGACGAGTGTAAGCCCCTGCCGAATAGTCCGGGGCACTGGAGTTGAGGCACACGCCGCACCCGTCGAACACCGTGGGGCTGTTGGCGGTGCCCTCGCACCCGCAGCACCCACCCGAGCCGCCGGGTCACTGTCAACTAATCCACTCGACCAACATCAACATCATACACCCGTGATACACCCCTAAGACACCCCTGATACACCCCTAAAACACCTCTAATACACCCCAATACAAGCCTCATGCAACCCTAATGCAACCCCCCTGCCTCGCCAGCGTCGCACGCAGCCTTGAACTCTGCCGGGTCGCTGCACCCGCTGCCCACCTCCCCGATCGCTTCCTCCAAACAGTGCCTGTCACGTCATCGCAACGCATTTTGAACCCTCGTTACATAACTTGAATGACATCCTGAAGACGCGTCCCCAAAGAGTGGCGAGCAAAATATGCCCGGCCCCGCCTGGGAACTGAGGAAGCGCGTGGTGGTGGACCCGAAGCACGCGTCCTTAACCTTGCTGTAGCGCCGCAAGTGGAGTGTGAAAGCAAAGCGTGAAATCAGTCTGTCATATTATAGTTTCAAGCGCTGAAACCGTACGAGTGCACGCTCTGAATAATTTCCGAGCAAGGTACGGACCATAGTTGTTCCGGAGGTTCCGGGCTCTGTACGAGGCAATTTGGGGTGGTCTTGTTCAGTTTTGGGCGATTTCAACGTAGGTACAATCCCAAAACACGCCTAGTTTCCAGGTTCCTGGATTGATGCGGAACATTATGTAAAGAGTGCACTCGTATATGCTTTCAACACGTGTTCTGAACTGTCAACCAGCACCGCCTCACCTTGCCGCTGTTGGGCACTCCGTCGCACCCCACGCACGTCTCGTTGTAGCAACGCAAGTGGAATTTGAAAGCAAAACTTGAAACCACTTCACCCATGTTTCAGTTTCAAGCGCTGAGTCCCAGGCGATTTCAACTAGGGGTTCAACCTGTCAACCAACACCGCCCTACCTCGTTGTTCCCAAAGCACACCCCGCTATAGCGGCGCAAGTTGAATTTCAAACCAGAAGTTCAAACCAATACATCACACTCTAGTTTCAAGCGCTCTGTTCTAGGCGCTTTCAACATGGGTTTCATAGGATTAACATGCACCGCCCTACCCCGCACGCGTCGATGTTGGTGTTGCCCGCGCCGCACGCGTCGCAGTCGTCCGGCAGAAACCCCAAATCGGGAATCGGGTCGCCGTCGAAGTTCGGAAACGTCGGGTTGCAACCCAGGCACAGGGCCTGGCGGATTATGCTCGCTACGTCATCATCCATATTTCAAACCCTCGTTTCTTGAGTCAGACAGCAGCCAGTGACGTGGCAAGCATAATCCACCAGGCCCTACCCAAGCACGTGCTGTTGTCTCCGCCGCAAACCCCGCAGATATCCCGCGGGTTGGTACCGTTGCCCAGTAGGTACACCTCGTTGTAGCAGGTGCTGTTGTCGTCCGACGTCGGGTCCCTGATGGCGTCCCACCCGCGGCGGAACAGCGTCAAAGCGTCTTTATACGGCTGGTGAATGGTGTCATTGGCCAGGAAGGTGTCGCCTAGCAGCGGCTTTTTGAGTCGGAATAAGGCCACCTCCAGGGTGCCGTTGACGACGCGTTCGCGGGCGGCCTCCCACAGGTCGACGGCGAGGGAGTGGTTCGCCGGGGGACCGTCGAGCTCGCCGTCCGACAGCTCCCCCCAGTGCTGCTGGCGGTGCACACAGTCGCAGCAGAAGTTGATCATGTTGGGACCGAAGGGCACCCCCGCGCGGTAGGGTTCCCAGGGGGTGATTAGGGTTTAGGGCTTAGAGTTTAGGGTTTAGGAATTAGGCTTTGGCCTGGCAGGTATTGCTCGCCACGTCATCGGATGCCGTTGAGCTCAAGGAACGAGGGTTCAAATGCACAAAATCGTGACGATGACGTGGCGTATGACATCTTGCCGGTAAGCTCAAGAAACGAGGGTTCACATGCACAAAAGCGTGGACGATGACGTGGCGGAGGACAGCTGGCGGGCCCTACGGCGCAGTCACAGCACCAGGACCGCGACGCCGGGTTGTTCGGCCCGCACCCCAGTCTCAGGGGCTTACACTCGTTCACGTCAGAGCTCAACTTGAGCAACTCCAGGACACCTTCATGAGTTAAGTTGGGTTATACGGTGGACAGAAGAACTCAAGTTGAGCTGAAATGGGAACGAGTGTAAGCCCCTACCCAGCCCGCCGCACACCCCGCACACGTCCAGCACGGCACCCGAGAACGGCACGCCCTCGCACCCCACGCACCCGCCCTGGTAGTAGAGCCCGCCAAACATTGCTCGCCACGTCATCCAGCGCGTCGTGAACACTCGTTTCTTGCATTAAACGCCATCCAATGACATTGCGAGCGATGTGTGGCAGGCTCGGCTCTGCCAGGTGGTAGTCTGGGATGCCGTTGCGGCTGAAGAGGGGCTCCGCCGGGTCGCGGCATACGCCGCAGTCGTCCGCCACCTTGGCACCGTACACGCCCTTGGGCCAGGGGCTTACACTCGTTGCCATTTACGCTCAACTTGAGCTTACTTTGCCCATTCCCGCCTAACTTAAGCTTGGTTTGTCCCCCATAGAAACCTGATTGACCCGTGGATGTGTCCCGAAGGTGCTCGAGTATAGCTCTAACGTGAGCGATGCGTTCCCGAAGGTCCTCAAGTTGAGCTCTGAAGTGAGCGAGTGTAAGCCCTGTCTGGGGCGCCGCGTCCGCTGCGCCGGCGGAGCAATCGTTGCACGTCTTGTTGAACAGCGTCACGACCGACGGGCAGGGGCGTACACTCGTCCACTGCTCAGCTCAACCTGAGTCGTTTCTAACACGAACACACATCCTAGACACCCCCAAATACCCCCTGACACCTCCTACACACCCCCTAAATACCCCCTCAAGGCACCCCCTACCCCACACAAAGCGCTTACGTTGAGCCGAAAAGTGGACGAGTGTCAGCCCCTGCCGACGGGTATTCGCACCGCCCGCACGCGTCGAACCGGAACGGTGAGTTGGGCACCTGGGAGCAAGGCCTCGCTAGAGACCGCTCAACATGTCCTTCAACACACTTGCCGACCCTCTCCTCGTCGCCTAAGGTTGAATGCCACCCTCTGTGATACTTTTTACTGCATTTTAAGCCGAGGAAGCGGAGGCGGAGGCGAAGGAAGAGGAAGAGAGCAGGCGGAGGTAGAGGAGGAAGAGGAGGAAGAGGAGGCGGAGGAATAGGAGGCGGAGGAAGATGAGGAAGAGGAGGCGGAGGAGGCGGAGGAGGCGGGGAAGGCGGAGGAGGAGAAGGTGCCTACCCGGTCGCAGCCCTGGCAAGTTGTGGTGTCGCCGTCGCAGACCCCGCACACGTCGTACTCCTTCAGGTACGGCGCGGAGTCGCCGGCGAACACCACGGGCGAGTCCGCGCCCAGCGTATCAATCTGCACCAGCGCGTTAGCAGCGTGGGGCGCGCCGGCCAGTAGCAGCAGCGACGAGGGCCCGAACAGCTGTATTTTGCTCCACCACGGTCAGTAGGATGCCGTTTATAATACTCACGAAACGTTGGCTCGTATGCGTTGGGTGACGTGCGTCTAGCGGCCTGACAGGTACTGCTCGCGACGTCACGGGGTGCCATGTCCTTCACGGAACGTGGGTTCACAATGCGTTGGATGCCGTGGCGAGCAATGTCTGTCAGGCCCCGACCAGCGTCGTGGTGGTCGCCAACGTCGTCAGGAGAGCGAACGAAAATATTGGGATGAGGGCGGGTAGCGCGGCATGCGCGGGTGGTGCCGCCGCCCGTGGCGACGTGGCGCCGCCGGCGACGAGGAGTCGAGGCGGGCGATGGCGGCACCGGTGCCCCCGCACGGCCGGGGCCCCAGCGGGCACCGTGGGGTAGCGCATCGCAAGTGCAGGCCCACCCACGCAAAGCGTGTAAAGTCGAACTGGTGAGTAACGGACGATTTCGTGTCCGATTCCAGATTCCGTGAACCACTTTCCAGCTGGACAAGGACACGGAATTGGAATTTCCAGATTCCCCCGACCGCGACGGATTCACGTCGACCGACCGCTTTGCTGCGCTGTGATTGGGCCATCGAAGCGTATCCGTCTGTGATTGGTGCAGAGCCAACCGTATCCGCCACAGTGTCACCGCGCTTGGTGCTTGCGTCATCCCAGCAACGTCTATTGCGGTTTTCCCCCTTGTTAACGCCATATCCACACACAGGAGGCACGGCTTCGATTACACTCGACCCGCCTGGCTCCGTCCTAGTCCCCCCTCTCCTGTTCCGCGCGAGGGACACACCACACGCCACGAACGCAGGCGCCTAATTAAGTTCCAAGCAAGCACACAAATTTACCTGTCGACTTGAAACATGGCCGCCCAGATGCATCAGCTCGGGCTGGCGGCGTCGGCGTCGACGTCAGCTGCCGGCACCGCCGGCCTCGGCTCGCGCGGATCCACGGTAGGGCGGTGAAGGTTGATGACCTCGGGAGGACCGCGCTTGTCTTCAGCGCGCTCGAGCAAAAATGTGGTAAACCGCGTTCCGAAGTTTGCCTTCAAAATCAACTTGCGCCCTTCTACGGCGGCGCGCAACGGCGCGTCAGCACGAAGCTTGGCGCCCAGTACGGCCGGCCGGCGCCGTAAGTGCGTGCAGGTGCGCGCGGTGCAGACCCCCGTGAAGCCCGCCAATCCAGGTTCCAGCACGCGGACCAGCACCGACATCAGTACCTTCCCCAAGTCTGAAGTGGAATCACGGAAGCCCCACAACATCGCGCCGGCGTCGGAGACCTTCAAGGCAGGGGCGTACACTCGTCCACTTTTCAGCTCAACTTGAGCGCTTTGTATGGGCAAGGGGGTGCGCGTAGGGGTTGTGTAGCCCGTGTGAAGGGAGCGTTGAGGGTGTGTAGGGTGCTTTCTTGTGTCAGACTCGGCTCAAGTTGAGCTGAAAAGTGAACGAGTGTAAGCCCCTGCTTGAAGGACCGATACGCCGACTACAGCACGGGGTACGCCAGCGTGCCCGGCCTGAGCTACGAGCGCTCCGAGTGGATCACCGAGGTCATCGGCAGGGGGTTGCACTCGTTCACGTAAGAGCTCAACTTGAGCAACTCCAGGACACATTCATGAGTTAAGTTGGGTTATGCAGTGGACGGAACAGCTCCTTAAGTTGAGCTGAAATCGTAACGAGTGTAAGCCCCTGGACATCGGCGAGATCCCCGCGGAGATGGAGGGCACGCTGCTGCGTAACGGGCCGGCCATGTACGTCCGAGGCAGGGGCTTACACTCGTCCACTGTTCGGCTCAATTTGAGCGCTTTGTGTGGGATAGGGGGTGCATTTAGGGGCTGTTCAGGGGGTGTTTAGGAGGTGTCAGAGGGTAGCAGGGGGGTGTGTAGGGTGTATTGTGTGTCAAACATGGCTGAAGTTGAGCTGAAAAGTGGACGATTGTAAGCCCCTGGTCCGAGGCGATTTCACCAAGAGCTACCTGGACGGCGACGGGATGGTCACCTCCATCGCCATCAAGGCGGGGCCTCATCCTCACACAGCTGTGGACTGGACAGCTGTGGACAGCTGTGGACCTTTGCACAGCTGTTGACAGCTGTGTATCGGTGGACAGCTGTGGACCGGTGGACCCGCGTCACCTCAACCTGACTGTTCGCTCATGGTGTACTACTGTACCCGTACCACGGAAAGTTCACCTACCACCAGGAACTTTAGCCGCCACGGAAACGAGTGTGAGGCCAGGCAGGAAGATGCGGCGCGGGCGCGTGCACGCAGTGTGGGCACACCGGTACACGACTGGCAAACAGTGAGATTGACCCACAACGGAAACGAGTGTGAGGCCCGGCGCGACGGACGGCAAGGCGTACTTCCGCAACAAGTTCGTTCGCACGGAGCACTTCGATGAGGAGGAGGAGCTGGGGGAGTACGTGCACCCCTCCATCTTCACAGCGGAGGACCCGCGCAAGCCGGCGTTCATATACCGCCTGTTCAACGACATCCTGGGGGGAAACATCACACAGCGCAAGCAGAATGGAGCGTATAACGTTCTGAACTGGGGCCCCAACCTCGTGGCAGGGGCTTACACTCGTTCACATTAGAGCTCAACCTGAGCAACTCCAGGACACGTTCATGAGCTTAGTCGGGTTACACGGTGAACAGAAGAGCTCAAGTTGAGCTGAATTGGGAACGAATGTGAGCCCCTGCCTCGTGGCCGTGGACTACCGCAAACCGTACGAGTTGAACCCCGACACGCTGGAGACCATTGGGCACGCGGCAGGGACTTACACTCGTCCACTTTTCAGCTCAACTTGAGCGCTTTTTATGGGATAGGGGGTGCGCGTAGGGGTTGCGTAGCCCGTGTTAAGGAAGTGTTCGAGGGTGTTCAGGATGTGTAGGGTGTTGTAGTGTGTCAGACACGGCTCAAGTTAAGCTGAAAAGTGAACGAGTGTAAGCCCCTGGCACGCGGCGTCGCCAATCTCCAGCGTGATGCACACCTCGCACTACCGCACGGTGGACGAGCCCGACGGCAGGGGCTTACACTCGTCCACTTCTCAGCTCATTCTGAGCCACTTCTGGTCAGTGATCCCACAGCTACCGTCCCCTTCTCAGCTCAACCAGAGACTGCTTGTCGATGAATCTCCTCAACTCCCCAAATTGCCAACGAAAAGTTCTCACGTCGAGCCGAAAAGTGGACGCGTGTAACCCACAGAAAGCGCTTACGTTGAGCTGAAAAGTGGGCGAGTGTAAGCCCCTGCCCGACGGCAGTGGCCGCCGCTGCGTAGCGTTCCTTAACGAGGTGGACTGGCGCAGCGAGACGACCAATGCCAAGTTTTATGAATTCGACGAGGCGGGCAACGAGGTGAGCCGACGCGCGTTCGACTACCCGGCGAGCTACGTGGTACGGCCCGGGGCCCGGCATCGTCCCTTTTTTTATTTTAGATCAAAGCTAAGGTGATATAACGAGCTATCATGCCAGGTAGCTCTCTGCGGAATACCCGAGTTGAAGGTCCCCTAGTCGGACTAGAGTAACCATACCGTTGCTTGCGCCCTCCCCTATTTGCGGAGAGGGCCGACTAAAAAGTATAAATTGTTTCGGAGCCGCAGCTCCAGGCACTTGCATCATCCCATCCACTCTCGTGTGCTCAAATAACCGCACATGATACCGCACAATACGGTCTCACTTTACCATCAGACACCTCCATTTGATGCTGGGCCTTACACACGGCACGACCTGATCGTGACGGAGAACTACTACATCCTGTTCGACTGCCCGATCAAGATTGACTTCCCTGCGGTTTTTACCAAGTACATCTTCGAGAAGTCGTGCTTGAGCGAGCTCATCTGTGAGGACACAGACCGGCGGCAAGGGCTTACACTCGTCCACTTCTCAGCTCAAGCTGAGCCGTTTCTGACACTCAACACATCCCCTAACCGCCTAAACACCCTTTCCACCCCCGCCTTAAACACTCCCTCAAACATCCTTTAAATACCCCTTGTCCCACCAAAAGCGCTTACGTTGAGCTGAAAGGTGGACGAGAGTAAGCCCCTGACCGGCGACCGCTGTTCCGCCTGTTCCCGCGGCGCGGCGACAGCCGCGAGGTCATCACAGTGGAGGCGGACTACTGGTGCTACGCGTACCACCACGTGAACGGGTTCGAGGACAAGGACGGCAAGATCATCTTCGACACCTGCACCTGGGAGAAGTTCACCCTGTACTTCACGGACATCTGCTCGCCTAACGGCGAGTCCAACTACCCCAAGATGAAGTTGAGCCGCTTCGTGATCGACCCGGAGGAGGGCACGGCCAGGCACCACTGCCTGGCAGGGGGGGCGTTATAGAACAAGCTCTCAACCCACATCGATTCTCCCCCTCCTCCTCCTCCTCTTCCTCCTCCTCCGCTTGATTGCATGAGAGCACTCACCCTGAAGGTAATACTTGCTCCGATGTTGGTTGGGCTCCCTCTGGGGGTCTAAATGGGGGGTTTATTGTAGGGTTTTTTTTCGTTAGATTTGAAATATAAGACGGACAAATATAATCTTGGTTGGAGTGGTTGTTGTGAGGGACCCTGGTGCCCGTCCGACCTGCCGTGCGAGCTGCCCATCACCAGCTGGGACTACACGGGCAAGCCGTACGAGCACATGTACCTGTCGTCGGCCGTGGGCAGGGACTTACACTCGTTCACTTTTCAGCTCAACTTGAGCTGTGTCTGACACACAAAAACACCCTACACACCCTAAACACCCCCTAACACCCCCTTAACACGGACAACACAACCCCTGCGCGCACCCCCTATCACATAGAAACCGCTCAAATTGAGCTAAGAAGTGAACGAGTGTAAGCCCCTGGCCGTGGGCACCAACGAGAACGGCGTCAACGGCCCCATGCAGGGACTGACCAAGGTGTCGCTGCCGGCGGATGCGCTGGGCGGCGCCAAGGAGGTGGAGTGGGTGCCCGACGGCAGGGGCTTACACTCGTCCACACTTTTCAGCTCAACCTGAGCCGTTGCTGACACATAATACACCCTGAATATCCCTTAACACCCCTTAATACCCCCAAACACCTCCCAAACAGCCCCTGAACAACCCCTGTATGCAACCCCTGTCCCACAGAAAGGGCTTACCTTGAGCCGAAGAGTGGACGTGTGTAAGCCCCTGCCCGACGGGCGCAAGTTCGCTATGGAGCCCTTCTTCGTGGCGCGAAACGGGGCCACGGCGGAGGACGACGGCTGGGTGGCAGGGGTCTTACATTCGTCCACTTCTCAGCTCAACTTGAGCCGTTTATAAACACATTCTAAACACCCCCTAAAACCCCATGGCACCCCCTAAACGCCCCCTACACAACCCCCAAACGCACCCCCTATCCCACAGAAAGCGCTTACGTTAAGCTGAGAAGTGGACGAGTGTGAGCCCCTGCAGGATGGTGGCGCTGGTGCACGACGCTGACTACGAGAAGAGCGACTTCGGCGGGCGGGGCACGGAGATGGTCATCATCGACGCGCAGAAGTTTGAGGAGGGCCCCGTGGCGCGCCTCCGGATGCCCACCTACGGCAGGGACGCCTCGCCTCAGACCCTCGAATCAACCCCATGTGGCGTCGTCCTCCGCGATTCTTGAGCTCTTTGTCTGGAGCTCTTCACCCTAATGTGTCACTACACCCGCAACCATATCCTTTGACAACGGCCAGTGTTCTTCAACCGGCCCTGCCCTGAGTGCCCTTCGGCGTGCACGGCTCGTGGAGTTCCAAGTACGTGGCCGGCCCCCCCAAGGAAGCGGAGATTAAGGCGATTGCGGCAGCGAAGGCGGTGATGGCGGCGGGCGGCGGGCCGGTCTTGGCGACCATGGCACCCAAGGGGGCGGCGGCGGCGACACAGTCGGTGCAGGAAGGGGTGGGGGCGGGGACCATCGCAGGGGGTGTCGCCGCCATCGTTGGGGGGGTGGCGTTGATTGCAAACCTGCTTTAGAGGGTGGATTATTAGAGTGTTGGGGGGGATTCTTTTTTTAGGTGTTGCGTTGTGTGTTTGATGGTGGGAATGACCCTAAACCCTAACCGCTCACCTCGTGTATCAGCACTTGACTGCAGTGCTAACTTGTAACAACTATCAACTTAGCTGCTCAGGGTTTGTGGATAATTAAATTACCTTCAAGAAGTTCGATCCACCGTTTCATGTCGCCAGAAGCGTCCGCCGTTTCATATCGCCGGATGCGTGCGCCGTTTCATGTCGCCGGAAGCGTCCGAATGGGAAGCGTCACGAATGCACCGCGAACGAGCGGTATCATCACGGTGACAACTGCAAGACGCCAGCAATAGGCCCAGGCCGGTTTCGACATCGTTTCCCGCGCCGAGAGCTGACGCTTTGCCCGCAACTCTGTACGGGCATTCGACCTGACGCCCGCTTTCCTGTGCCGCGCGCTGTCGCTTTGCCCGCGACTTTGTATGGGCATTGAGCTCCGGCGATATACCGAAATTGGCCGATTACAGACAGTGATAGTGGAGCTGCATTGAACAATGCTGGCTGTGCTCGCCATTGTCAAAGCCGGCGCTTGACCCGTCGACCAGTGTGCGCGGTGAAGCTGAGAGTGTGCCACCTTCTTTCGCATCCCCGCCATTCCGCCGACCTGAGAAGATTAGGGAGGGCCGCATGGCGGCACATCTAAAGCCTTTGTTTGCCTTTCAACATGCTTGTGCTGTGTAGTTCATTGTTTTCAGGGTCGAGGACCAAAAAATAACTATAAACGCTGGTCACATCTCAACTTCAAACTAGAGCCATCAACCACCGAAGTGCGACAAAATGAAGCGCTGTGCCAGCCTTGCCTCGCCTCAACTCGCCTCGCCTCGGCGCCTAGATCCTAAACCTTAGCCCTAATAAACCATAACTCCAAACCCTAAACCATAAACCCCACACAAGTAGCGCAGCAAGCAGGCTGTTGGTTTTCCCGAGAAAAAACGACCCCAACGAACACACGTCATGGCGCAGGCGCCGGCACCCGGCCAGGCGCAGGTGCGCGCTCCACCTCCCCGCCCGCAACCTACCCCGGCCCTCGCTCCCTGGTTCTCAAGCGAGCGCTTCTCCAGCGAACCAGCCTCGCTCCGTGCCTTTTCAGTTTCCCCCCCGCTCTCCAGCCCCCCCCCTCCTCAGTCTGTCTTCTAGCTACCAGGCACGACGATACAAGCGCCGCGCGGGGCGCGGCGTCGGCTGCGGCACACACCCCGCGGTCGCCGCGGGCTTTTGGTTAGCCGCGCCTGCCCCCACCGAGCAGCGCGCGCTTAAGCGCCGTTGTTGGCCCTCTCGAAGGCTCGAGTCCGAGCGTGTCACCGTAGTACTAACTTTATACACGAGGTGCCCGAGAGGAGGGTTGCCGACGACCAGGGGCTTACACTCGTCCACTTTTCAGCTCAACTTGAGCCGCGTCTGACACACACAAACACCCTACACACCCTGAACACCCCATAAGACCCCCTTTACGCGGGCTACACAACCCCTACGTGCACCCCCTATTCCATACAAAGCGCTCAAGTTGAGCTGAGAAGTGGACGAGTGTAAGCCCCTGCCGACGACCAGCTTTTAACGAGTATCGGTGCCGCGCCGTGTGTCAGAGCGCTCAAGACGATGCTTTCCGCGTGTGGGCGTGTTCCATACTTCTTTGGTCGCGCTGCCGCGCGGCTTGGCGTCGCGTCCTTGTTCTTCGTACCGCCTGTGGCTTCGCCTGGGCTCACGGGGTGACTGTAGTGTGCCCGACAATTTATTGGGGAAAACGAATAGACATCTTATCAGGGGCTTACACTCGTCCACTTCTCAGCTCAACTTGAGCCGTGTCTGTCACAATAAAAGACCCTGCACACCCGCACCCCTAACACCCCCTGCCACCCCCTTAACACGGGCTACACAACCCCTGCGCGCACCCCCTACCGCATGCAAAGCGCTCACGTTGAGCTGCAAAATGGACGAGTGTAAGCCCCTGCATCTTATCTTCTGACGCCACCGCTGGCTCATCGCTTCTGCACGACAGGCCAGCACGACCGAGACCGAGTCTCCCCGCGTCATGCATGCCTCGAGGACGCGCCCGCTCCTCGCCGCGGGCCTGCAGCTCGCGCTCCTCGCCGCCCTCGCCGCCACCTCCGCCGCCGCCTCCGCCTCCTTCGCCTCCGCCGCCGCCTCCGCCTCCACCTCTGCCGCCGCCTACGCCTCCTCCGCCGCCGCCGCCGCCTCCGCTACCAACGCCACATCCCCCTTCGCCTCCGCCTCCGCCTCCACCTTCACCTCCATCAACTCCGCCGCCGCCCGCACGCTGATGCAGCGGAGCGGAGGCCGCGGCAGCGTCGTACCACCTCGAGCTTATCACGAGTTGGGCGTGAAGGGGACAGACGGTGCCGTCGACCCCCGCCGCCCTCGCCCGCGGACCCGGCGCCCGCCGCCCGAGGCAGGGGCTTACACTCGTCCACCTATCAGCTCAACCTGAGCCGTTTCTGACACAAAATACACCTTAAACACCCCTTAATGCTTCATGACACCCCCTAAACACCCATCAAACAATCCCTAAACGCACCTCCTGTCGCACGGAAAGCGCTGAAGTTGAGCCGAAAAGTGGACGAGTGTAAGCCCCTGCCCCGAGGCCGCCGCCGCTGCCGCCTTGCAGGCGTTCGACTGCGCGCAGAAGCACCTGGCGATGGAGTTCGTGGCGCGCCTGCAGCCATGGCGCGCGCCCTCGGTGTTCGCCGACATCGCTGACGCGCTCAACGGCAGGGGGGTCCCACCAGTTCCAGGGGCTTACACCCGTTCCCATTTCAGCTCAACTTGAGCTCTTCTGTCCACCGTATACCCCAACTTAAATCATGAATGTGTCCTGGAGTTGCTCAAGTTGAGCTCTGACGTGAACGAGTGTCAGCCCCTGATGAGTTCCTGCGGAAAGTGAACTCCCGGCTTCGATGTATTATGTTGGGTTCACTTGCTTGACTGGTTGCAGGGACAAAGCGGCTCAGTTTAAGCTGAAATAAGTACGAGTGTGGGAGCCTGCTCAACGGCTCGCCACAGTTCGACCAAACCGTGCGATGCAACGTGACGCCGCCGTCGCCGCCGCCGCCGCCGCCGCCGCTGCCGCCACCGCTGCCGCCGCTGCCGGGCGTGCAGCGTCGCGACTCGTCGAGGATGGGTGCGGCGCCGGCGGCAGGGGCTTACACTCGTCCACGTTAGAACTCAACTTGAGCAACTCCGGGACACATTCACCAGTTATGTTGGCTTGAACGGTGGACAGAAGTGCTCAAGTTGAGCTGAAATTGAAACGAGTGTAAGCCCCTGGCTGGCGGTTCCACCCGGCGCGCGAGTGTTCCGCGTGGACCCGGCCCTCGGCTCGGACCGGGGCTATCGCAGGACCGGCGGCGGTGGCGGTGGCGACAGGGGCGCGTACCGCTCTGTGCACGCGGCGGTGGCTGCCGCGCGACTCTGGCGGCGTGGCCATCGGCAGGGCATCACAGAGTGACAACATACCGATATGGGATATGGGCTAATGATATTGGAGAGAACAACATCGATATGGTCGTCCCCCGTATCGATATGGGATATCTTGTTACAGACTCTGGGGCATCACACTCGCCAGCCGCGACACCGTAACTTGACCCATTTCGTCCCTAAACAACTCAATGCATCTCAACAGGGTTGACTGTCCGTACCCCGAGGCTGCTGAGGTAAGCTGCTGGAAGCAGGGTGGGTGGCCCTGGGCGGCGGGCGGCGCGCGGCGCGGTCGGGGCGGGCACGAGGGATCATGAGGACCGCGCAGTTGTGGTGCTCGCCCCCGGCGTCCACCGGCTGGCCGACCGATGGCTAGGCGGACGTGGGGCAGGGGCTTACACTCGTGCACTTTTCAGCTCATCGTAAGCGCTTTCTGTGTCATAGGGGGTCTGTTTAGAGGTTGTTTGGGGGCTGTTCAGGGGGTACTAGGGGGTATGATGAGTGCTTAGGGTGTGTTTTTGAGTCACAAACGGCCCAGGTTGAGCTGAGAAAGACGAGTGTAAGCCCCTGACGCGGGGGGACGCTGCGCCTGGCGGAAGAGGACAGCCACCTCACCATTCAGGCGGACCCCCGGAGCACCGCTGCCGCCGCCGCCGCCGCCGCCGCCGCCGCCGCCTCC
>Ga0307489_10000635_pt1 | contig 21784 bp, 45 predicted proteins | sample SB12metaG_FD_202247 | JGI IMG/M metagenome (GOLD analysis project Ga0307489, IMG submission 202247) | Sea-ice brine microbial communities from Beaufort Sea near Barrow, Alaska, United States - SB 1.2 | ecosystem: Environmental > Aquatic > Marine > Coastal | place: USA: Alaska | collected... | reverse complement strand
GGCACCGTCATACCCGCGGGGTTGGACGCGACGTCAATCCCCAGCGCTCCGCCCCTCATCGAGGTTGGGCGGTGCAGGATGACAGTATCAAAACCGGTGTTGAAAGCGCCCATGGTTGCAGCGCTTGAAACTGTAATATCCATAAACTGGTTTCATATTTTGCTTTCAATTTCAACTTGCGGCGCTACATCAAGGTGCTGGTGGGGGAGCCCGCGGCGCTGCGCACACAGCTGTACGGCGCCACCCTCACGTCGGCAGGGGCTTACACTCGTTCACGTTTCAGCTCAACTTGAGCCGTGTCTGACACACAAAAACACCTACACACCCCACACACCCTACACACACCCTAACACCCCCTTCACATGGGCTACACAACCCCTACCCGCGGCGCCCCCTGTCCCATGAAAAGCGCTCCAGTTGAGCTGAGAAGTGACCGAGTGTAAGCCCCTGCACGTCGGGCATCGTCAGCGGCGGCGGCGGCGGCGGCGGCGCGGGTGCCGTCTTCTTCGCGCAGTTGCGGGATGCGGCGGATAACCCGGTGGTGGACCCCGCGGCGTACGCCAACGCCTTATCCGGCGCCTCCGCCACGTTGAACCCTACGGCGGCAGGGGCTTACACTCATCCACTTCTCAGCTCAACCTCAGCCACTTTGGTCACACCTCCCCGTGGCCCCCTGTCTGATAGACTGGGGTGATATCATGCACCGAACGTATCCCTAAAAATGTGCTTACGTTGAGCTGAAATGTCGACGAGTGTAAGCCCCTGCACGGCGGTGTACATCAAGAAAGCGGACGACGAATCCATTGTCACCGCCACGCTGTCGTTTGATCCCATTGCGGTATGGCCTTCAGGGGCTTACACTCGTCCACTTTTCAGCTCAACCTGAGCCGTTCCTGACACAAAACACACCCTGAGCACCCACTAATACCCCCCAATACCTCCTGAACACCCCCTGGGCAACCCCTACTCCCCCTATCCTACAGAAAGCGCTTACGTTGAGCCGAAAAGTGGACAAGTGTAAGTACCTGATGGCCTTGTATGCTGTTGCTCGCCACATCTTCTCTTTCTGTTTACCAACGTTAACCGAGCCCCAAGGCGCTTTACATGGTGAGCGTTACCCAACCGCCAACCCCCATCGCCATTTCAAGCGGACAGGCCCTGAAGTCTGTAAGGGTTTAGGCCTTCCAAGGATGCCAAAAAACCCAAAAATCGAGGGTCCAATGCACGTTACTGAGTTGTTGAGTCAAACGAGGGCTGCCAATTATTTCAGAATGCGTTGGATGACGCGGCGGGGGATACCTGCGTGTGGCCCTACACCTAATCCCTAAACCCTAACCCCTAACCCCTAAACCCTAAACCCTAAACCCTAAACCCTAAACCCTCAAAACCTGTGTGACCCTGCGTGGCGGTGGCGATCCGAGCGGACGTGGCGGCGCGTAGCGCGGGTGAGCACACGGTAGGACGGTGCAGGATGACCCGATGAAACCCGACTTGAAAGCGCCTGGAACTATGCTTTTGAAATACAGATATGATGGACCGCTTTCAAACTTTGCCTTCAAATTCAACTTGCGCCGCTGCAACACGCTCTACTTTGTCATCGGAGGGGAGACGCTCTACCGCCACAGCGTCCAGGTAGGGCGGTGCAGGTTGACCCATGAAACCCATGTTGAAACCGCCTGGCATTAAGCTCTTGAAACTATAATATGGTGTACTGCTTTCAAGTTTTGCTTTCATTTTCAAGTTGCGCCGCTACATGCAGGTGCTGCCTGGGCCGTTCGACGCCGCTTCGAGCTCCGTGGTAGGGCGGTGCAGGTTGACTCTATGAAATCCACGTTGACAGCGCATGGAACTAAGCGATTGAAACTGAAATGTGACGGACCGCTTTCAAGTTCTGCTTTCAAATGCAAGTTGCGCCGCTACACCGTGGGCCTCGGCGCCGCCACCGCCGTGGGACCGTTTGACCTCGTCGTGGCGCCGCGCGACCAGGCGCTGAACGCGCTTCCCCAGACGTCGGGCGCGGCGCTGTCGGTAGGTCATGGCAGGCATTGCTCGCCACGTCATAGATGTGAATTGACTCAGGAAAAACCCAAGGATTCAAAATTTGTGTCGTCGATGACATGGCGGGCAATATGTGGCGGGCCCTAGCTTTCGGCGGTTATGCGTCCGGTGGGGGACGCGATTGGCGGGGCGGTCGCCGCGGGTGACGAGCGGCGTGCGGCAGGGGCTTACAATCGTCCACTTTCCAGCTGAACCTGAGCCATTTCTGACACCAAAATACACCCTCATACGCCTTGACACGCCCTAAACTACCCCTAGACAACCCCCTACCGCACCCCCCGTACAACAAAAAGCGCTTGCATTGAGCTGAAAAGTGAACGAGTGTACGCCCCTGGCGCGCGGTGCGCGCCACCGCCCGGGAGTGGGACGCCACCCGGTCGCGCTTCGTGCTGCGCCTGAACGTCACGGCGTCGGGCTTCTACGCTGTGGAGGTCAGGCCTGCCAGATATCGCCTGCTACAACATTGTATGTCGTTGAACTCAGTGTCGGGTCTGGTATCGAACATATGGTATCGAATCCCGTTCGACCAATCATAATTGTCCATTTTGATGATCCTGCCGATCGACTCGCCGAAAGTCCGACCGGACCGCGATCCTTGAGCAAATAGACCCTCGATTTCGAGGAGGTAAGGGTGACTAGTCACCCCTACACTACACTGAATTTTACTCAAGGAACAGAGGGTCAAATTGCGTGTCGATGACGTGGCGAGCAATACACGCCAGCCCCTCGCTGGAGGTGATGGCGTCCGGTGAGCGGGTGGGAGGCGGCGCTGCTCCGATTGTGGATCTCGTGCCGGGGCCGTTGGCGGTGTCCAACTGCGTCATCGTCGGCGGCAGGGCCGTCCCCAGGTGTTCATTTCGAGCTTAAACTCAATGTCGGGGTGACTAGTCGCGCTTATCTCCTGGAAACCATGGGTTTATTTACTCCCTGCAACCACTTGTGCCTTCCCGTTTGATACCTCAACGATACTCCATCAAATTGGCCGATTTCGGTATATCGCCTAGGTGAAATGCCCATATAGAGTTGCGGGCAAAGCGTCAGCGCTCCGCGCGGGAAGGCGGGCGCCAGGTTGAATGCCCATACAGAGTTGCAGGCAGGGCGTCAGCGCTCGGCGCGGGAAGCGACACACCGGAATCGGCCTATTGCTTATGTTGGGCCCTAGACGGCGGGGCGCTGAGCGACATGACGATAAGGTCGGGCGTTGCCGCGAGTATCGCCGTGGAAGCGCGCGATGTATTCGGCAACCGCCGCCGCGGCGCCAGTGACTTCTTCGTGCTCAAATACGGGGTGACAAAGGGCTCTGAGAGCGGGCGCATGTGGATGGCGCCCGCGCCCGGTGCCTCGGGGGCAGGGGCTTACACTCGTCCACTCTTAAGCTCAACTTGAGCGCCTTCTGTGCGACAGGGGGTGCAGTTAGGTGATGTTTAGGGGGTGGTAGGGGGTATTAGGGATGTGTAGGGTGTGCTTTTGTGTCAGAAACGGCTCAAGTTGAGCTGGATAGTGGACGAGTGCAAGCCCCTGCTCAGGGGTATACCGCGCCGCCCTGACGCTGACCGGCACGGGTATCACGGGGGCGTCCACCGCGCCTGGTGTCGCGTCGCTGTCCGTGGTAGGGCGGTGAATGTCGACCCTGTGATGCCCACGCTGAAACCGCCTGGAACTTAGCGCTTGAAGCTGACGTGTGATGTTCTGCTTTCAAATTCTGCTTTCGAATTCAACCTGCGCCGCTACACCGTGGTGGCGCCCAGCGGGGAGACGGTGGCGTCGGGCGCGGCGGGGGTGCTGCCCGGGCCGGTGGCGGTCAACGGTAGGGAGGTGCAGGTTGACAGCATCAAAACCCGCGTTGAAAGCGCGCCTGGTTTCAGCGCTTGAAACTGAAATGTGAGGAACCGCTTTCAAACATTGCTTTCGACTTCAACTTGCGCCGCTACACAACGGGACCGGGACCACCGCGCGCTTGACGGTTGTGGGCGCGGGGGCAGCGACGGGGGCGGTGGCGGCGGCAGACGTGGCGTCGACGTCAAGCGCCACGCTCGCCGCGATCCCCGCCCCGGCGCGGGTGCTACTCGTCGTGGAGCCCCGCGACGCGGCCGGCAACTTCGTCCCCACGCCGCAATCCCTCGCCACCAACATTACCGCGCACGTCGCCCCCCTCACCCTCGCCAGCGGCGCTGACCCCTCCACGGTAGGGAGGTGCAGGTTGACCCTATCACACCCACGTTGACAGCTCCTGGAACTAAGCGCTTGAAAGTAAGATATGATGGACCGCCTTCAAAATCTGCTTTCAATTTCAACTTGCGCCGCTACACCACGGTCCGCCCCACTGCCCTCGTGCTCGGCCCTGGGCAAGTTGGAGAGCTCGTCGCAGAGTTCGCGTCAACCGCAGCGGGCGTGTACGCCGTCCGCGTGGACGTCGATGGAGTGACGGTATTCAACAACACGCTCACCGTGACGCCATCCGCCGTAGACCCCACCGCCACGACCGTCACCTTCGCCGAGGCCGGTTACGTCAACGGCACAGCGGGCTACATCCAGCTGGCATTCCACGACCACTATAAGAACCGTATCAGGGGCACCGCGGCGTATTTCTGCAAGGTTCCCATGTCCACGCTGGGGGTTTTGATCCGCGAGGTAGGGCGGTGCAGGTTGACCCTATGCAATCCATGTTGAAAGCACCTATATGTAGGCGCTTGAAACTAGAACATGAGAAATTGCTTTCAAACTTTGCTTTCCGATTCAATTTGCGCCGCTACAGCGAGGGCGGGGTGAAGTTCAACGGCACCGACGGAAGCGTGATCGCGGACACCACGGCGGGGGCTTACACTCGTCCACTTATCGGCTCAACGTAAGCACATTTTGTGGGATACGTCGGGTGCATGATTTTCCCCCAGTCTATTAGACAGGGGGACACGGGGAGGTGTGACCAAAACGGCTTAGGTTGAGCTGAAAAGTGGACGAGTGTAAGCCCCTGCACCACGGTGGACCAGGCCGCGGCGGTGTCTGTGGACCAGGCCACGGCAGGGCGGTGCATGTTGATCCTATCAAACTCAAATTGAAACCGCCTGGAACTAAGCGCTTGAAACTGAAGTGTGATGTATTGCTTTCAACTTCTGCTTTCAATTCAACTTGCGGCGCTACGCCACGGGGGTGCACTCCGTGCGCTTCACGCCCGCGGCGCCGGGGACCGTGGTGCTGCAGCTGGCGGTCGGCGGGACGTTCGTGACGGCGGCAGCGGCGGTAGGGCCTGGTGCATGGTCTGTGAGATTACTGTGTGTAGTATCTCGCACTTTTTACAGTATTTGGCCCGTTTGGCCATCGGCCAAAAGTCAAATACGCATTTTGGTAAGTCATTTACTTGAGCTTACTTACTCAGAGACCAGGCACTGGCAGATTGTGCTCGCCACGTCTTATGACACCATTCAACTAAAGAAACCAAGGCTCAACATGCGTCAGATGACATGGCAAGCCATATGTGGCGGTCCCTAGGTGGAGGGGCAAACGCCCGGGTCTGCGGAGACGGGCAGCGCGACGCTACCCATCGCGGTGGCCCGCAGCGGCGGGTACAGTGCTGCCGCGTCGCTCGTGACCGGCCCCGGCGTCGGCGACGTCGGCCTTGGTGCCGTGCTCAACCGCCCTGCCCAGGCAGGGGCTTACACTCGTGCACATTAGAGCTCAACTTGAGCAACTCCAGGACACATGCATGAGCTAAGTCGGGTTATACGGTGGACAGAAGAGCTCAAGTTGAGCTGAATTGGGAACGAGTGTAAGCCCCTGCGCCGCGGTCCGCGTGCTGCTGCGTGACTCGGTGACAAGATATCCCATTGCCGGTAGGCCCTGCCACAGGGTGACAAGATATCCCATATCGATGTGGTTGATGACAATATCGATGCTGTCATCTCCCATATCATTAGCCCATATCCCATATCGATATACCGTATCCTAAATCGATAACACTTATCCCATATCGATATTCTTATCGATATCTCATTGATGTCCCATCTCCCATATCGATATCCCATATCGATCTTCCGATCACATCTGATTACATCTTGTTACTGTGTGCCAAGCATTACCCGCCACGTCATTCCACTCAACTTGAAGCTTCGTTTTGTTGGGTTGTATGGCATCCTATGACGTGGCGTGCGGTATATCTGCAAGGCCGTATTTTGCGGCGCGCTCTCCGCGCCCCCGGAGGTCCTGGGGTTCACGGTGCTCATCACGGCCCAGGCGGCGGAAGCCGGCGCGCCCGTGGTAGGGCAGTGCAGGTTGACCCTATCAAACCTACGTTGAAAGCGCCTGGAACTGAGCACGTGAAGCTAAAATGTGATATACTGCTTTCAACTTTTGGTTCTAACATCAACTTGCGCCGCTACACGGTGGTTGTCACGGAGGGTGTGTTGGCGTCGTCGGTGAGCAATGCGGTCGTGGCGGGCTACGCGGCGCAGGCGCGGGCTTACACTCGTCCACTTTTCGGCTCAACGTAAGCGTATCTTGTGGGATAGGGGGTGCGTGTAGGGGTTGCCTAGGGGCTTTTTAGGGGGTGTTTGGGCGGTGTTGGGAGCAAGAGGGGGTGTTTAGGGTGTGTTTTCGTTTCATAAACGGCTCAAGTTTACCTGAAAAGTGGACAAGTGTAAGCCCCTGGACGCAGGCGGGGGCGGATGCGCCGCGGCCGTTCGCGTCGCCGGCGCTGTACTCGGGGGCGTTCACTTACACGTTTGCGCCCTCAGATTTTGTGGGCTCGCCGCCCGCCGCGGACCTCACAGTCTCCGTCTACTTGGCAGGGCGGTGCAGCCTGTCCCTATCAAGCCCACGTTGATAGCGCCCGGATCTAAGCGCTTGAACCTAAATGTGATAATCTGCTTTCAATCTTGCTTCAATTTTCCTTTCAAGTTCAACTGGCGCCGCTACAACTTGGGCACAACCTCCTGCATCCGCATCGCACCGGCCCCGGACCTCAACGTGACCGCACTCGCCGCGGCTGGCACCACCGCTATCAACACCACGCAGCTCATGCTCAACTCCACCACTGGCGAGATCCTGCCCGGGCAGGGGCTTACACTCGTTCTTTTCCGCTGAACTTGAGCTTACTTTGCCCCTTTCCGCTCAAATTAAGCCCACTTTGTCCCCCATATAACCAAATTTACCCGCGGATGTGGCCAGAAGATGCTCAAGTCAAGCTCTGACGGGCGCGATGTGTTCCCGAAGGTCCTCAGGTTGAACGTTGAAGTGAACGAGTGTAAGCCCCTGTTCCCGGGCAGCTCAACGCCACTACTGGTGGATTCCTCCCAGGGGCTAACCTGACCGTGGCGCTCACATTGGACCCGCAACTGGCCTACTACGTCGTCTCCGATGCGGCGGGCTCGGCGGGCGCCACCGCCGCTACCCGCTTCAGCGAATTCTCGCTGGCATCGGCGAGTGCGTTGGGACTCGGTTACGGGCTGTCGCTGTGCACGTACACGGGGATGGAGGTAGGGGCTTACACTCGTCCACTATTCGGCTCAACGTAAGCACGTTTTGTGAGATACATTGGGTGCATGATTTCCCCCCACTCTATTAGACTGGGGGACACGGGGAGGTATGACCAAAGCGGCTTAGGTTGAGCTGAAAAGTGGACCAGTGTAAGCCCCTGGATTAAGGCGGTTGGGGGCTCGCCGTTCACGACGTCGCTGCTGTCGTCGGCAGGGGCTTACTCTCGTCCACTTTCCGGCTCAACGTAAGCACATTTTTGCGCGATACGTTGGGTGCATGCTTTTCCCCCGGTCTATTAGACAGGGGGGCACGCGGATGTGTGATCAAAACGGCTTAGATTGACTGAAAAGTGGACGAGTGTAAGCCCCTGGTCGTCGGCGGCGGCGGTGGCATCGGGCGCGGCGGCGTTCAGTCGGGTGCTGGAACCGGTGGCGGGGGGGGTGCTTCCGAGCGGAGAGACGGTGCGGGCGGTAGCCGGCGGCGCCGCGGAGCTCCGCGTGCAGCTGTGCGCCGCAGACGGCCGCGCGCTCGACCTTGGCAGCGCCACTCAGGCAGGGGCTTGCACTCGTCCACTTCTCAGCTCAACCTAAGCCGTTTTGGTCACACCTCCCCGTGTCCCCTTGCCCAATAGACTGGGGGGAAATCATGCACCTAACGTATCCCACAAATATGCTTAGTTGAGCCGAAAAGTGGACAAGTGTAAGCCCCTGCACTCAGGCAGCGCGCTTGGCGGTGGTGTCAACGCCCCCGCTGACGGACGCGGCGGCGCCGCTGCTGGTGTACACGGTAGGGCGGTGCAGGATGACCCTATCAAACCCACGTTGGAAACGCTCGGAACCGAGCGCTTAAAACTTCGATATTTTGACCGCCTTCAAATTTTGCTTTCAAATTCAGTTTGCGCCGCTACAACTCGGGCGAGGGCGGCGTGTACTACGCGCGGGTGCCGGTGCGCGCCGCCGGGACCTTCTCGCTGGCGGTGACGTTGGACGGGGTGGCGCTGGGCGGCGGCGGCGGGGCCATCGCGCTGGAGGTTGGGACTGGCACATATTGCTCCCCACGCCAACAATCGCAGTGTTCACCCTTGTTTATTATCGAGTTCAAGAAGTAAGTGGCATCCTATAACGTGGCGAACAACGTATGCCAGGAACTAGGCTCGCCACGTCATCCAACGCATTTGTTTACCCGCTCGCCACGTCATCCAACGCATTGATTTACCCTTGTGCGTTAGTTAACTTGCAGCCTATGATGTGGCAAGTAATCAAGTGGCAGACCCTGCCTGGAGGTGGTGCCCGGGCCGGTGGCGGTGGCGGCGGGGGGTGCGGAGGGGGGTGTCGGGGGGTTGTTGGTGCACGCAGGGGGGGGGGCGCTGCCCTCCCCCATGGTAGGAGGGTGCAGGTTGACCCTATCCAACCCAAAATTGAAACCGCCTAGAACTAAGCGCTTGAAACTAAGGTGTGATATGAGGCTTTCAAATGTTGCTTTCGAATTCAACTGGCGCCGCTACACCATGATGGCCGTCGCCGGCATCCAGGCAGGGGTTTACACTCGTCCACGTTTGAGCTCAACCTGAGCTGTTTCTGACACAAAATCCACCCTAAGCACGTCCTGATACCCCATAACACCTCCTAAACAGCCCCTACACAACCCCTGAGCACACCCCCTATCCAACAGAAAGCGCTTACTTTCAGCTGAAAAGTGAACGAGTGTAAACCCCTGCATCCAGGCATCCGCCGCGGTGCTGTCCGCGGACGAGGCCGGCAACCCGCGCGTGTCCGCCGCCGACACCGACGCGTACCAGGGGTACGTCCGACCGGCAACAGCCAACGGGACGACCGACCTTGACGTCCCCGTGAGGGTGTCCTACCTGGGAGGCGGCCTTTACGACCTGGCGGGGGCTGCAACTCGTCCACTTCTAAGCTCAACATGAGACGTTCTGTCAGGGGTGTGATTGAGAATAACTACTTGGACCGACGGCCAGATCGCCATAAACCGCCAGATCGACGTTCACGAGGCTGAGGGTAAATGCCCATACGAGGGTATGCGGTCGATCGGCGATCACGAATCCCGTCCGCACGTCTGTATGGGCATTTAACCACACCCTCGCGAACGTCGATCTGGCCGTCGAGTAGTTATTCACAATAACCTCCATGTCTGTGTCACTCAAATGCTGATACCACCGAGCATAATGTGCAAAAGGTGCTTACGTTGAGCCGAAAAGTGGACGTGTGTAAGCCCCTTCGACCTGGCCTTCACCCTGACCATCGTGGGTGATTACACACTGCTGGTCAGGCTCGGGGCAGGGGCTTAAACTCGTCCACTTCTCAGCTCAACCTGAGCCGTTTTGGGTCACTGAACCTCTGAAACTACCCACCGTATTTCATTAAAAGTTGCATACGTTAAGCCGAATAGTGGACGAGCGTAAGCCCCTGGCTCGGGGACCGTGTGGTGGGAACCGCGGCCGTGCAGGCAGGGGCTTACACACGTCCACTTCTCAGCTCAACCTGAGTCGTTCGTGTCACTTTAGAAACCCAACCTACAGTACACATTGTATGCCACAAAAAAGTGCCGACGTCGAGCAGAACAGCGGACGAGTCTACGACAAAGAAAGTGAAGCTCTGACTCTGAGTTGAGTTTGCAATTGAGTTTACTGAGATGTGATTGGTCGTGAGATACATTCATTATGAATGTTCCGATGAATGTTCCTCTGGACCAATCACAACTCAGTAAAGTCAATTGATAACTCAACTCAAAGTCATAGCTTCATTTACATTGTCATAAGCCCCTGCGTGCAGGTCACGTCGTCGTTCTTCTTCCTCCCGTTGGCCACCTACGACCCCGAGCCCACTTCGACGGCCGAATCAGGCAGGAGCTTACACTCATCCACTTTCCGGCTCAACGTAAGCGCTTTCTGTGGGATAGGGGGTGCATTTAGGGGCTACTTAGGGGGTGCTTGTGAGGTATTAAGGGGTAATAGAGGGGATTTAGGGTGTATTTTGTTTTAGAAACGGCACAGGTTGAGCTGAAATGTGGACGAGTGTAAGCCCCTGGAATCAGGGCGGGAAGTGCAGGTGGCGGTGGCGGCGCGGGACTTTTTTGGAAACGCGTATCTCCGACAAGATCTGGCGCTAGTGCTCGAGGCAGGGGCTTACACTCGTACAAGTTGGACCTCAACCTGAGCTCCTGAAGGACATATTCACGAGTTAAGTTGGGTTATACGTTGGACAGAAAAGGTCAAGTTGAGCTGAAATGGGAACGAGTGTAAGCCCCTGACTTGAGGCGCGAACCGGATCGGGGAGTTCGTCATTCAGCATGTCACCCCGGGAGGGCGGGCACTGGGCAGGGGCTTACACTCGTCCACTTATCAGCTCAACCTGAGCCGTTTTGGTCAGTGCGCTGTTTTGTATCCTGTTTGTGACGAGTTATGATCCATATTTCTTCTGAAGGTACCCACCGTTTCCCACAAGGAAGTGCTTACGTTGAGCTGAGAAGTGAACGAGTGTAAGCCCCTGGCACTGGGGTGCCTCGGTGACGCCGACGGCGACTGGCACCATGTACGTACAAGTACGGTACGTCATCACGGACGGCGTGGTAGGGCGGTGCAGGTTGACCCTATCAAACCCACTTTGAAAGCGCCTGGAACTAAGCGCTTGAAACTAAAATATGATAAACTTCTTCAAATGTTGCTTAAATTTTGCTTTCGATTTCAACTTGCGTCACTACAGCGTGGTGGCGGTGACGGAGCGCGCCGTGTCGGTGTTGCCGGCGGCGGCAGCGGCGCGCCGCTCCACGCTCAGCGGCGCAGGGTGGGGCCTGCCGGATGTACAGCCTGCGATGTCATCAACACGCATTTGGAATACTCTTTTCTTAAACTCAGTGTCGGGGTGACCCGTCAACCTGAGATCCTCGAAGTCGAGGGTCAATTTACCCAAGGATTGTCATCCTGTCGGACAGTCGGCGAGTCGGTCGGTGGGATTTTCGGAATGCACAGTTCTGATTGGTCGAACGAGATTCGATACCATGCTTTTGGTACCAGACCCGACACTGAGTTTAAGTTCAATGGCATCCTGTGACGTGACGAGCAATATACGGCGGGCCATACCGCGGGGTCGTCGGTTGCGGTGTTTGGAACCCGCGCGAGTCTCGTCGTGGAGCCGCGCGACGAGTACGGCAACATTAACCCGGACGTGGCGGCCATCACCGACGTCACGCTGGTGCCCGCGGACAGCGACGACGGCAGGGGTTCACACCCGTTCACTTCTCAGCTCAACTTGAGCGCTTTGTATGGGATAGGGGGTGCGCGTAGGGATTGTGTAGCCCGTGTTAAGGGGGTGTTAGGGGATGTTCAGGGTGTGTAGGGTGCTTTTGTGTGACAGACACAGCTCAAGTCGAACTGACAAGTGAACGAGTGTAAGCCCCTGGACGACGGCGGCGGTGCCGCCGCGGTGGCGCTGGTCCCGGCGGATGTGACCACCGCACCCGCCGTTCCCGCCGGCACGGGAGTGGCCGTTACTTTCAACCCGCCCGCGCCGGGCGATGTCATCCTGTCGGTGAGAATCGCAGGGGAGCATCTCGTGGCAGGGCTCAGTAGATATCAACCGCCGCGTCATCCAGTGCTGTTTCAACTTCTTTTTTCTTGAGTTAGTGTCGGCGTCACTAGTGACGCTGATTTCCTCGAAATCGAGGGTCTAGTTACTCAAGGATCGCGACCCGGTCGGTCTGCCAAATACTTGGTCGGCGGTATGTTTGCTTTGGACGGTTTGGATTGGTCGAACGGGCTCGATGCCATATCTTCGATACCATGCCCCACACTGAGTTTAAATGGCATCCCATGACGCAGCGGGCAATGCTTATCTGACCGTATCTCGTGGGGTCGCCCGCGTTGCTGCGGGTGGCGCCGGCGCCGGCGCCGCTGGTGGCGGCGGCGGCGTTCACCGCGCAGTCATTGACCGCCTTGGTGCTCGACTTCGACGTCGACACGGACCAGGCCGTGCCCGCCACCATTGGCATCAGCGGCGGCGACGGCGGCGGCGGCGGCGGCGGCGGCAGGGGCTTACACTCGTCCACTTCTCAGCTCAGCCTGAGCCGTTTCTGACACATAAATACACCCTAACAACCCCCTACTATTCCCTGAAACCTCCTGAACGTCTCCTGATAACCCCTAAACGCAACCCTATTCCTCAGGAAGCGCTTACATTGAAACGAAAATTGGACAAGTGTAAGCCCCTGGGCGGCGGCAGCGGCGGCGGGACGGTAACTCTCATGGGTAACTTCGACACCTGCGGCATGATCTTCGCCAACTCGGGTACGGCCTGCCCTAAACCCTAAATCCTAACCCCTAAACCCCTTAACCCTTAACCCTAAATGCTATGCGGCCTGACATTGTGCATACCACGTCATTCAATGCATTTGCACGCTTGTTTATCGAGTCAAATGCCATCCTCTGACGTGACGAGCTACATCTGTCAGGCCCGAAACGCGGGTGTCCTCGGAAAGGGATCGCGGTGTGTCTTTGTGACTCCCAGACGACTGGAGATCAGCCTGGGAGTGGACCACAGTGTGGACCCCGTGGGGTCGCCCGTCCCCACCCCGCTGATGTTTCGCGTCATGGCTCCGGGGCACGGAGGCGCCGGCGGGGGCGCCGTGCTCCGCGGGGGCGGGGGCTCCCTCGCCGCCGCGGGTAACATCACCGTCAGCGCGCCCTCAGGTGGCGCCCCGGCTCCCAAGGCTGCGCTCGCCGCTCCGAGCTCCGCAGGGGCGTGCTCCCCGCTGGTGCTGGACGCGGGGGGCTCCTCGGGCGGCGGCGGCCGAGCTCTCTCCTTCGTCTTCAGCGTCGCGGGCCCCGGCCCACGCATGGTAGGGCAGTGCAGGTTGACCCTATCGAACCCACGTTGAACGCGCCCGGAACTAATCGCTTGAAACTAAAATATGATAAGCTGCTTTCAATTTTGCCTCATTTTTCCTTTCAACTTCAACTTGCGCCGCTACAGCATGGCGCAGTTGGTAGCCCTTCTCGCCGCTCACCCGCTCACCTCTTCGTCCTTCACCATACCCGCGGGCAGGGGCTTACCCTCGTTCACTTCTCAGCTCAACCTAAGCCGCTTTCGTCACACCTCCACGTGTCCCCCTGTCTAATAGACACGGGGATCATAATGCACCCGACGTATCCCAAGAAATGTGCTTACGTTGAGCTGAAAGTGGACGAGTGTAAGCCCCTGCCCGCGGGGTACCTTGTGGGCGGCGGGGAGTACGAGGTTAAAGTTAAGGTGACTAGTTTCATGGGGAGTTCGGCGGTTGCCGCCCGGGGCGTGTCGCAGTCCGCGGGACGGGCACCGGCGGTGACAGTGGCGGCGGGTGCGACGGCTGTGACGGCACCCGTGGGCGCCGCTCTGCGGATCCGCGGCAGGGGCTTACACTCGTTCACGTTAGAGCTCAACTTGAGCAACTCCAGGACACATTCATGAATTAATTTGGGTTGTAAGGTGGACAGAAGCGCTCAAGGTGAGCTGGAATGAGAACGAGTGTAAGCCCCTGATCCACGGCCACGCCTCCATGCCGTCCTCGGGAGTCCCCGACAGCGACGGATCGTGCTCGGCAGGGGCTTACACTCGTCCACTTTTCGGCTCAACCTAAGCACATGTTGTGGGATGCGTCGGGTGTATAATTTCCCTCCCCCAGTCTGTTAGACAGGGGGACACGCAGCGGTGTGAGCCAAACGGCTTAGGATGAGCTGAACAGTGGACGAGTGTAAGCCCCTGGTGCTCGGCCGCGGCCTCCGCCACGCAGAGCGGCGCCGCTCTCGCGTTCCGATGGTACGTGAAGGACAGTGGGGGCGCGGCGCGCCCGCTCGCGTCCCTTCCTGAACTCGAGTGGAGCGCGGCGTCCATGGCAACATTCGCCGCGACTGAGGCAAGCCGCGAGCTCGTCATTCCGTCGGGGTGGCTGACCCCCGGCAGGGGCTTACACTGGTTCACGTTAGAGCTCAACTTGAGCAACTCCGGGACATATTCAGGGTTAAGTAGGTTACACGGTGGACAGAAGTGCCCAAGCTGAGCTGATCGGAACGAGTGTAAGCCCCTGGCCCCAGGAGTGACGTACACGCTGGTTCTGCGCGTGAGCCTGGCGGGCAACCCGAGCGTGGCGGGGGAGGCGGAGGTGGCGGTGACGGCGGCGAGTCCGCCGCTCGTGGCGGTCATGATCGGCGGCGGCGAGCGCGTCATCGCGGCGGATGCTGAACTGCGCCTGGAAGCCAATGTCGTGGACCTCGACGTGCCCACCGCTGGCGCCGGCGCCGGCGCGTTCGCGGCGAGTGACGGAGTGACATGGAGCTGGTCGGGTTTCGTGCAGGCGACCGGCGAAGGGTTAGAGGCAGAGGCTTACAATCGCCCACTTCTCAGCTCGACCTAAGCCGTTTTGATGACACTTACCGGTGTCACCCCGTCTAATAGACTGGGCGATAATCATGCATCCAACGTATCCCACAAAATGTGCTTGCGTTGAGCCGAAAAGTGGACGAGTGTCAGCCCCTGGCTGGAGACGGCGGCGCCGCTGGCTCACGCCGCTACCTTCGCTGCCGCGGGTCCGCAACTGACGGTGCCCGCCGGCGCCCTGCCCTCCGCCGTCGGGGTGTGCGTCTTCACGGCCACGGCATCCAAACCGTCGCGGTCGCAAGCCGCCGGGACGCGAACCGCCACAGTCACGGCAACCGTCACCGCCGTGGCGCCGAGGCCGGTGCTCGCGCCCAACGGCACGGTGGTGGAGACAGTATCGCCGCTATCGCTGCGGGCAGGGGCTTACACTCGCCCACTGTTCAGCTCAGCGTGAGCACTTTTGGTCCCGTGTGGTGGGGTGCTTTGCTGGTTTCGGTGACAAAAACGGCTCAGGTTGAGCAAAGATGTGGACGAGTGTAAGCCCCTGGCTGCGGGTGCGGCGGTCCACACCCAGCGGCGTCGGCACCGCCGGCGCGGCCCAGGGCGCGGTGGACCCCTCGGTGAGGCGGTGCAGGGTGACCCTATGAAACCCAAGTTGAAACCGCCTGGAACTAAGCCGCTTGAAACTGGAATATGATGGACTGCTTTCAAACTTTGGTTTCAAATTCAACTTGCGCCGCTGCACCTCGGCGCCGCTGCGCCTGGAGTGTATCGCCGGCGTCAACGGAAGCGCGGTCACCGATGCCACCTGGACCGCCACAGCCGGCGCGGCGACCGTGGTAGGGCGGTGCAGGTTGACCCTATGAAACCCGAGTTGAAACTGCCTACAACTGAGCGCTGGGAAACTAAAATGTGATGATCTGCTTTCAAGTTTTGCTTTCAACTTCAACTTGCGCCGCTACACCGTGGCGCTCGCCGCCATCAGCGCGTCACCTGTGGGCAACGGGCGGCAGCTCCTGGTTGGGCGGTGCAGGTTGACCCTATCGAGCCCAGGTGGAAAGCGCCTTGATCTAAGCTCTTGAAACTTGAACATGAGAAATTGCTTTGAAAAGTCGCTTTCGATTTCAACTTGCGCCGCTACATCCTGGTCTACCCTCCGGGGCTCCTCCCTGGCTCATCGTACGGCTTCGCGTGTTCAACCCCCGACGGCGGCCGCGCCCAGCTCACAGTTACCACCGCCTCGTTCCCCTCTGCCGGGAAAGTGGAGGTTCAGATTGGTGGTTCCCCCATAACCAACGCCGCTGCTGCTGCTGGGGCGGTTGTGGCGGGTGAGACGGTTGTTACGATTCTGGCGTCGCAAGGATTCGCGCCGCCCAACGCGGGTGACGTGGTAGGCCGGTGCAGGTCGACCCTATGTAACCCATGTTGAAAGCGCCTGGAACTAAGCGCTTGAAACAGAAACATGGCAAAACTGCTTTCAAGTTTTGATTTCATTGTCAACTTGCGCCGCTACAACGTGGTGGAGTACGAGTTCCGCGCGCGGGCGGGGCCCGGCGCACCGGAGCTTCCTCTGGCGCCGGCTGCCACGTCGCCGAGCCTCGCCACCGTGCTCCCGGCGGGTAGGACCTGGTATATGACAAAGTGCGTCAAAGTGTTATCAGCAAAGCACACCATGGACCAATCACAGGCTTCTAACGGTTTGATGCCAGCCTGTGATTGGTCCATGCTTTGCTTTGCTTTGCTTTGCTTTGCTTTGCTTTGCTTTGCTCGTAACACTTTGACGCACTATTTCATACGTTGCTCGCCACGTCATAGGATGCTCTTTGACTTGGAAACAGACGGTCCATCATGCGTTTGATGACGTGGCGAGTGATGTCTGTCAGGCCCTACCGGCAGGTGCTACCGGCGGCGGCGGCGGCGGCGCGATCATCAGCGTGTATGCGCGGGTCGTGGCGTTCGGCGGCGGCGGCAGCGGCGGCGCGGCGGCGGGCGGCGGCGGCCTCGCGCCCACGGGCAGGGGCTGACACTCGTTCCCTTGTCAGCTCAACCTGAGCCGTTTCTGACACTCAAAACACCACCAAAACGCCTCAAGACCCCTACCACCCCCTTCACAAACACCCCCTGAACACCCCCTAAACACCCCTTGTCACACAAAAAGCGCTTACGTTGAGCTGAAAGGTGAACGAGTGTAAGCCCCTGCCCACGGGCACCAGCGCCGTCGCCGACGCCCCCGTGCTGGTCACCGTCCGTGCAACCGCCACCGCTTCCACCGGCACCTCTCCGGCAGGGGCTTAGACCTGTCAACTTCTCAGCTCAACCTGAGCCGTTTCTGACACAAAACCCAAAACACCCCCTGAAACTCCTATATACCCCCTGACACCTCCTATACACCCCCTAAACAACCACAAATTGCACCCCTTTTCCACAGAATGCGCTGAAGTTGAGCCGAAAAGTGGACGAGTGTAAGCCCCTGCGCCCCGGCCCCCGCTGCTCGCCGCTTGCTGGCCGAGGCTCACCACACCCAGCAACGGTGGGGCCCGGCAGATATCACCCGCCACGTCACCGACACGCATTTTGAACCCTTGTTGCTTGAGTAAAATGGCAACCTATGACGTAGCGAAAAACATTTACCCGGCCATGATCACAGGTCAGCTCGCCGTTCGCTGCTCGCCGCCGATCCGACCCGCGCCGAGGCTGCGGCGACTCTCAAGACGACCGCGTTCGACAACTTCGTGGCTCTCGGTAGGCCGGTGCAGGTTGACCCTGTCGAATCCTCGTTGAAAGCGCCTGGAATTTAGCACTTGAAACTGAAATATGACAACCCGCTTTCAAACTTTGCTATTTCAAATTCAACTTGCGCCGCTACATCTCGGCGACCCGTACGGAGCCGCCGCCGCCGCCACCGCGTGGGGCGCCCTGTACGGCACCCCAACCGGCGCCGCCGCCGCTGCCGCCGCCGCCGCTTCATGTACCACCGCTGATGGTGACGCGTCAGCGCTGGCCGCGCTGAAGTCCGCGATGGTGCAGGCGTTAGCGGTTGGGCCTGCCAGATAATGCTCACCACGTCATAAGATGCTATTTCAGCCATGAAAAGATGGTTCAAGACGCGCTGGATGACCTGGCAGGCAATATGTGTGTCTGACCCTAGTCGGCGGTGGCGGTGCGCTCGACGCCGGCGGACGCCACGTGGTAGGGCGGTGCAGGTTGACCCCATACTGACCCCGGCTCGACGGCGCCTGGTTTCAGCGCGTGAAGCTGTAATATTATGAACCGCTTTCAAATTCTCCTTTCAAATTCAACTTGCGGCGCTACAAGGTGGGCGACACAGGCGCTGTGCGCCCTGGCGGCGGTGCTGCCTTCCCACCCCGCGGCGGCGGTTGAGCTCTACCCGGGCGCCGCCGACGCCGCCGCCGTCGCCGCTGCCGCGCTGCTCTTGGCGCGGCAACTGGCGCCCGTGCCGGGATCTCCGGTAGGGCGGTGCAGGTTGACAGTATCAAAACCCGTGTTGAAAGTGCCTATGATTTCAGAGCTTGAAGCTAAAATATGATGAAACGCTTTCAAAATTTGTTTTCAATTTCTGCTTGCGCCGCTACACCCCGGGACCGCTGGCGTGCGCCGCGGCGGTGCTCGACGGGATCCAGGCAGGGGATAGCACTCGTCCACTTTTCGGCTCAACTTAAGTGCATTCTGTGGACTAGGGGTGCAATTAGGGGTTGTTCAGGGGGTGTTTAGGAGGTGTCGGGGGGTATTAAGGAGTGTCAGGGGGTGTTCATGTTATATTTTGTGTCAGAAACGGCCAAGGTTGAGCTGAGAAGCGGACGAGTGTAAGCCCCTGGATCCAGGCGGGCCGCGCCGCCGGCTGCGACGCCGACGGCGACGGCAACGTCACCGCCAACTCCCCCGCCGCCCCCAACGGGTGGTCCGCCGCCCCGCCCGCCGCCTCCCTCGCCGCGCTGCAGCTCGGTAGGGCCGTGCAGGTTGACCCCATCAAACCCGAGTTGAAAGCGCGCATGGGTTCAACGCTTGAAACTTAAATGTGGTGAACCGCTTTCAAACATTGCTTTCAAATTCAACCTGCGACGCTACAGCTCGCGCTCGCCAAAGCCGCCGTGGTCTCCGTCATCCCCGGCAGGGGCTTACACTTGTCCACTCTTCAGCTCAACGTAAGCGCTTTCCGTGGGATAGGGGGTGCATTTAGGGGTTACTTAAAGGGTGATTAGGGGGTGTCAGGGGTTATCAGGGGGCGCTTGGGGGTCTGTTCTTGAATTGGAAACGGCTCAGGTTGAACTGAAAAGTGGACGAGTGTAAGCCCCTGATCCCCGGCGGCGGCGGCGGCGGCAACCTGACGGTGGTCGCCGCGGGGCTGGCGGTGACTACCGCCGCGGGCTTCGGCTCCGCGGACGGCACCGTGCCGGGGGGATTCAGCCTCAGCATGGGGCTCAACACCAACACGGTATGGCGGTGCGGGTTGAACCTATCAAACCCACGTTGAAAGCGCCTGGAATGAAGCATGTTGAAACTAAAATGTGATGAACCGCTTTCAAACGTTGCTTTCAAATTCAAATTGGGCCGCTACAACACGGAGGTGCGTACCGCGGTGGTGTCGCTGACGCGCTCGGTGCTCCTGGACTCGCTGTCGCTGCCGCCGCTCGTGGTCAGGCGGTTCAGGTTGTACCGATGAAATCCATGTTGAAAGCGTCTGGAATCCAGCGCTTGACACCCAGAATATGATGAGCGGCTTTCAACTTCTGCTTTTAAATGCAACTTGCGCCGCTACATCGTGGCCATAGCAGTGGAGTTGGGAAGCCAGCCTGGGGTGGCGGCCGGGGTGGCCGATGCGGTCCTGGTGCTGACCGTGAACCCCGCGGCCTTGGCGGCCGGCCGCAGCCTGGGGTTCCGGCAGTGGGACGGGGTGGACGTGTCGAGCCCGAGCTACTCGTCTGTGTTCGCCGGCATGGGCTTACACTTCTGAGCTCAACCTGAGCCGTTTCTGACACTTAAAACATCCCGTAAAGCCCTAAACACCCCCTCGATCCCCACCATCAATACCCCATAAACAGGCCCTGAATACCCCTTGTCCCACAAATAGCGCTAACGTTGAGCTGGAAGGTGAACGAGTGTAAGCCCCTGTTCATGGGCACGAGGCTGGAGGGGAGCGAGCTGACCGCGCGGGGGGCGGCGCTGGGTAGGAAACGGCTAAACAAATGTCCTTCAACATAGACACCGCTCCAAATCCTTCGACACCGAAAGCGTTTAACATCATAGAAACTATTCAAATGTCCTTCAAGGCATTACAAACTGTGCTTTCATTTCACTCCAAATCCTTCGACACAGAAAGCCTTCGACAACACACGACAGAAATGCTTCAAAACGTCCTTCATCGCATTTGAAACCGTGCTCTCGTAATGAGTTCGTTTCGTTCCACCCTGTGATGTTTTGAGCGTTTGTGGCGGGCCCTAGCGGTGGGCGGCGGGGGCATGTTCACGGTGAGGCGGTGCAGGTTGACCCTACGAACCCACGTTGAAAGCGCCAGGTTATGAGCGCTTGTAACAAAAATGTGATGATCTGCTTTCAAGTCTTGCTTTCAAATTCAGTTTGCGCCGCTACATCACGGTGTACCAGGAGGTGGCGCCGCCGCCGCCCAACCCGCCGCCGCGTCCGCCGGCGCCGCGCCCTCCGACCGACCGACCACCCCCGGTAAGGCGGTGCAGGTTGACCCTATCAAACCCACGTTGAAAGCGCCTGGAACTGAGCGCTTGAAACTATAATGTGATGAATCGCCCTCATACCTTGCTTTCAAATTCATCTTGCGCCGCTACGCCCCGGCGCCGCCCCCCACCCCGCCCACTTCCCCTCCGCCGGCGCTCGCCGCGGAGGACGAGGTGGGAGCGCTTCGTAAAATAAAATATTGCAGTCGACCGTTTGCTTCCAATGTACATGATCACATTTGCCAGAATATTCCATGCATCTGTGACATTCATGAGACTGTTTGCGCATTAGCGTACCTGCTATATGCTCACTCGCATGGGTAAATGAAGGCCCCAACTAATAACGAGAGAAGCGGAGTGTGGGTATGGGCAAATGGGATGAACAGAATAATGAATTTCAATTGTGACGCGGCGCGCATTTGTGAGCTGGCCTTCCAAGCGGGACCTAGTAGCGCCCCTGGCGGGCGCATTCGGCGGCGCCTTGGTCATCGCGGCGGTGGTGGTCGGGTATTGCCTGTTTCGCCGTCGGCGCGCGGCGGCCAAAGTGGCGGCCAAGGCAGGGGCGTACACTCGTTCACGTTAGAGCTCATCTTCAGCAACTCCAGGACACATCCATGACTTAAGTTGGGTTACACGGTGCACAGAAAAGCTTAAGTTGAGCTGAAATCGAAACGAGTGTGAGCCCCTGGGTCAAGGTTGAGCCTGAGCGCAGGTTTTGAATCTCCCCGGTACACGCCCATACGGCGTTGCGTCTGAACCGTTGGAACATGGCGCGCTGTCTAAGGTCCCGCGGAATTGTGAGGTGGGTGATTCCATATTTATTAGTTGAACTTCGATCTTGATTAGCGATCGGAATGTATTATCCAGTATTGCCCTGTTGTGAAAGCTCTTCTAGGTGTGTAATGTGATTGCGCCACTTTACACCATCATGGTAACAGCTATTGAGAGTATACTGCGCAACGACAACCAACACCACACTGTGAGCAGCCACATGCGAGCAGAGCATCGGAGCGCCGTCGCCACGCGTGGTCAAAGGCGGATCAGTTTCATGTAATAAATATGACAAAGTGCGTGAAACCACTTAGACACTCAGCAACAGGTAATACTAAGTCGTCCAGATGGAGCGCTAAGATTGGTCGAGCGGGACGACTTAGCACGAAGTCCCACTAAGAGTGTAAGTGG
>Ga0307489_10000634_pt1 | contig 21786 bp, 35 predicted proteins | sample SB12metaG_FD_202247 | JGI IMG/M metagenome (GOLD analysis project Ga0307489, IMG submission 202247) | Sea-ice brine microbial communities from Beaufort Sea near Barrow, Alaska, United States - SB 1.2 | ecosystem: Environmental > Aquatic > Marine > Coastal | place: USA: Alaska | collected... | reverse complement strand
GGCACCTGGACGTATTGAAGTGCGCGTGGCAGCAAGGGTGCCCGTGGGATGAGAATACTTGCTCACGCGCTGCTCGGGGCGGGCACTTGGAGGTGTTGCAGTGGGTGCGGGAGCACCACTGCCCGTGGGACATTTCTACGTGTCACCAGGCCGCTGCGCGCGGGCACCTCGAGATGCTGAAGTGGGCGCGGGAGCACGGCTGCCCGTGGGTTAAGCGGCAGTGTGCAGCGGCTTCCTATAACCACCCACCGACGCTGGCATGGGTGCGGGCGCAGCCATAGGACGAATGCCGCACATGAAACAAGCAAGATACCGACGCGTCAACGACAGGCGATGCGCTGGAGAGCCGCATTTGGCGGACACATCAGATGGAGCAATGGGCGCGGGAGCACGGGTGCCCGCGACCAAATTACTCACCCGCACACCCGTCAGTAAAACGCCGTGCACGGAACCAACTGCACTGTTCAGTCATCGAATGCGTTCTTACCATGATCTCCGGATGTCTACCGCTACCATGACCTGTTTGACTATAGGACTACACGCATGTATTATTGAACCCACACCCGCACTCGCACTCGCGCCCCGACACGGCGCGCCACGGACGGACACCCCATCTTGTGCACACTACACCCAGCAGCGCGCGGGCGCCTTCCAGACGCCCTTTCCACTCAACTCTGATGAGCGTCTTCGAGACATCATTACTCGTAGTGAGATATCTCATATCTGCCAGTGGTTTTAGGGACACGAGGACCTGAAGCTGGGCTGCAAATGGGAGCAGCGTAGAGCTCTACCGGTGGCGTCTCCGCAGCACACGCGCCCTGTGCCGTGGAACACATCACCGCACTGTATCGCCGCCGGCGCCCGGGAGGAGGGCCTGCCTAGTAGCTAGGGCGTCTTCACACTCACCACGTCACACGCTGCCTCTTAACTCGCGACGTGAGGGCAAACGAGCTGGTGGGTGATGTGCCGTGCATGCTCGCCATGACCCCACGTTGGTGTGGGTTGGCGCTGTGTGTTTCGGATTCCACGCTGGCCGCAGGGTCGACCGGACAATGCGTTGGATGCTGACTCAGCGACGAAGCTTACCTACTATCCGACCTAAAACTCTTGGAGGGAGCAACGCCTCCGCCACTCCAACGCGCGCCGGAGCTCCGCACGCACGAGCTGGTGGTGCCATGTCGGGAGTCTACTCCTCCGGTGCCGACGCCGCGCCCCTCGCGCTGCCGCCCGAGCCGCCCGCGGCGGAGGGCCTCGGGGGCGGCGCCGCCGAAGACGACGGCGACCACGACTGCGAAGACAACGACGTTTTTTCGCCGCTGCTCGACCTGCTCGAGAGGTTCCCTGACCTCTTTGCGCAGCAGGTGCTACAGCACTTGGCTCCCATCGACCGCACCTTTCTCGCGCAGACGGGGGGTGTGTGTCGGGCGGCGGTGGTGGCCTCCGATCTGCCGCGCGCGGGGACGAGAGAAGAGGTACTGGAGGGGTGGAAGTTTGTGGGTGGTCACGCACCGGCTCACGGAGTTTGTCGGGTCCATCGAGCGGCTGGCTTGGGCCAAGGCGAGCGGGTGCCCGTGGGTTGTGCGGACCTGTGCGCTCCGCCGCTCGATATGGGCGTCTGGAGGTGCTGCAGTGGGCGCGGGCGCGTGACTGCCCGTGGGGCGCGTTGACGTGCGCCTGGGCCGCTCGGAACGGGCACCTGGAGTTGCTGAAGTGGGCGCGGGAGCACGGCTGCCCGTGGGCTTCGACGAGCTATAATCTTGCAGCCTATGGCGGGCACCTGGAGGTGTTGCGGTGGTTGCGGGAGAACTACTGCCCGTGGGATACGTGGACGTGTTGGTACGCCGCAAAGGGCGGGCGCCTGGAGGTGTTGCAGTGGGCGAGGGAGAACGGCTGCCCGTGGGTCAAGTGGGAATGTGGAGAAGCTCTCCGGAACCACCCCGAGACTTTGGCATGGATGCGGGCGCAACCTTAGGACGAAGACTGCACCTCGCACACACACGATACCGATGCGACGACGTCAGATGACGCGCTAGCGGGCGGGCGCCAGCAGGTGGCACGGTGGGCACAGTAGCACAGGTGCCCTCGTCCAAACTACTCACCACGTAACCAGCGCCCCGGCCGAGCAATGCATTACGCGACACCAACTGTTTTGTCTTAGAATGTTTTCTCACCATGATCAACGGATCTACCGCTATGACATGTACGATCATTAGGGCTATACACATGTTAGTAACACACACACACCCGCACTCGCCCCCGTGACACGCCCACGGACGGACTCCTCCTCTCATGTACACTGTACCCAGCTGCATGCGGGCGCCTTCCAAACGTCGAGCGAGTACACCCGCCCGGTGGCCAGGGCCCCGCACCAGAGAGTCCCCTCCTCAGCTCAGGTTTCAGCATCTCCGAGGCATTAGTGGTGAAATACATGCTCGTCATCTCAGGGTTCGAACGGCCTAAAGTTAAGCTGAGATGGGGAGCAGTGTAGAGCCCTGTTGGTGGGTCGCCGCGGCACACACGCCCGGTGCCGCCCGCGGAACACATCAACGCACTGTATCGCAGCCGGCGCCCGGCAGGAGGGCCCGTCTAGTAGCTAGGACGTCATCACACTCACCACGTCACGGGGAGCCACTTAACCCGAGTCGTGAGGGTTTCAAATGAGCTGCTCGGTGATGTGGCCGGCCTACTCGCCGTGCCCGCACGCTGGTGTAGGCAGGCGTATAGCTTTTCCAAATTCTGGGTGGTCCGTCGGGTTGGCCGGACAATACCCCGGTGGCCGACCGCTAAAGAAAGGTACGAGTACGAGCATCAAAACCTAAAGAATCTTTGAGGGAGTGACGTCCATCCCACTCCAAACGCGCGCGCTCGCCTCCCCAGAGCGCCGCACGCACCAGCTGTGAGCGCCATGGCGGGGATATCCACGTCCGGCGCCGATGCTGCGGCCCTGTCGCCGCCGCCCGAGACGCCCGCGGCGGAGGGCCACGGAGGCAGCGGCGCCGCCGACGACAACGACGACAACAACAGCAGCACCTTTTTCCCGCTGCTCGACCTGCTCGAGAGGTTCCCTGACCTATTTGCGCAGAAGGTGCGAGCGCACTTGGACCCCATCGACCGCACCTTCCTCGCGCAGACAGGAGGCGTGTGGCGGGCGGCGGTGGCAGCCTCCGATCTGCTGCGCGCGGGGACGAGACGGGTGGTGCTGCAGAAGACGGTGTGGGTGGTGCGGCACAGCCTCGAGGAGTTTGTCGGTTCCGTCGAGCGGCTGGCGTGGGCCAAGGCGAGCGGCTCCCGATGGGACTCATGGACCTGCGCCCTCGCCGCTGCAGGTGGGCGCCTGGAAGTGCGCCTGGAAGTGCTGAGGTGGGCGCGGGAGCACGAGTGCCCGTGGGACGCGTCGACGTGTGCAGCAGCGGCTCGGCACGGGCATCTGGCGGTGTTGCGGTGGGCGCGGGAGAACGGCTGCCCGTGGGATACAGACACGTGTGCTTGCGCCGCATACGGCGGGCACCTGGATGTGTTGCAGTGGGCGCGGGAGCACCACTGCCCGTGGAGCAATTTAACGTGTTCCACGGCCGCTCGATGCGGGCACCTGGATGTGTTGCAGTGGGCGCGGGCGCACGGCTGCCCGTGGAATAGGGTGATGTGTGAATCGGGATCCTGGACTCAACCCGAGGTTCTGGCATGGGTGCGGGCGCAGCCATAGGACGAATGCCGCACATCAGGCACACAAGATACCGATGCAACAACGGCCGAGGACACGCTGGAGAACCGCACGGGGCGGGCGCTACAAGATAGAGAGGTGAGCGCGATAGCTCGGGTGCTCGCGCCCAAATCATTCACCACCCCCCGGCAGTGAGACGCAATGCGCGGAACCAACTGCACAGTTTAGTCAACGAATGCTTTCTTACCATGATCCCCGGATGTAAACCGCTATGACCTGTTTGACTATAGGACTACACACATGTATGAGTGAACCCGCACCCGCACTCGCACACGCGCCCCCCCGGCACGGCGCGCCACGGACGGACGGACACTCTCATGCGCACTATACCCAGCTACGCGCGGGCGCCTTCCAGACGCCCTTTCCACTCAACTCTGATGAGCGTCTGCGAGACATCATTACTCGTAGTGAGATATCTGCCAGTGGTTTTAGGGACACGACGACCTGAAGCTGAGCTGAAAATGGGAGCAGTATAGAGCCCCGCCGATGGCTCGCCGCGGCACGCACGCCCGGTGCCGTGGAACACATCACCGCACTGTGTCGCCGCCGAGGCCTGGAAGGAGGGCCCGGCTAGGACAGCTTCCCACTCGCCACGCCACAGGATGCCACTTAAGTCGAGACTTGAGGATTTCAAAGGAGCTGCTGAGTGATGTGGCATGCCTACTCGGCACGCTGGTGTTTAGGTGCAGGCAGGCGTAGTGCTTTTCGAACACCACGCGATCACCTTTTTTGCTCGGCTAGGTCGGCTGGACAATGCGCCGCCCGACCGCTCACTACACTCACGAAAGTCGTCTCAGACCTAAAACCTCTTGGAGGGAGCTACACTCCCCCACTCCAATGCGCGCTCGCGCCCCCGGAGTGCCGCACGCATGTGCTGTGAGCGCCATGGCGGAAATATCTTCCTCCGCCGCCACCGCCGCGGCCCTTTCGCTGCCGCCAGAGCCGCCCGCTGAGGAGGGCCAAGGGGGCGGCTCCGACCACGACACTTTCTCGCCGCTGGTCGACCTGCTCGAGAGGTTCCCTGACCTCTTCGCGCAGAAGGTGCTAGCGCACTTGGACCCCATCGACCGCACCTTCCTGGCGCAGACGGGGAGCGCGTGCCGGGCGGGGGTGGTGGCCTCCGAGCTGCCGCGCGCGGGGTGGAGAGTGGAGGCGCTGGGGAAGATGGTGTGGGTGGTGTGGCACAGCCTCGAGGACTTTGTCAGTTCTGTCGAGCGGCTGGCGTGGGCCAAGGCGAGCGGCTGCCCGTGGGCTGAGCGGACCACTTATCTCGTGAGTAAGGGCGGGCACCTGGAGGTGCTACGTTGGGCGCGGGAGAATGCCTGCCCGTGGGACACCAGGGTCAGCACTTGGGCCGCAATGGGCGGGCACCTGGCGGTGCTGAAGTGGGCGCGGGAGCACGGGTGCCCATGGGAGGAGGCGTGGATATGTGCGTACGCCGCTCATGGCGGGCACTTGGAGATGCTGAAGTGGGCGCGTGAGCACTACTGTCCGTGGGACGAGGGGACATGTACCTTCGCCGCTCAGAACGGGCACCTGGAGGTGCTGCGGTGGGCGCGGGAGCACGGCTGCCCGTGGGTTAAGCGGCAGTGTGCAGCGGCTTCCTATAACCACACACAGACGCTGGCATGGGTGTGGGCGCAGCCATAGGACAAATGCTGCACATGAGACACGCAAGATACCGACGTGAAAACGGCAAAGGATACGACGGAGAGCCGCATGGGGCGGGCGCTCGGGGATAGAGCGGTGAGCGCGGTAATTCAGGTGCTCGCGCCCAAATGACTGACCTGCGCCCCGGCCCTGATGCACAATGCGCGGAACCAACAGAACTGTTTAGTCAACGAATGCTTTCTTACCAGGATCCACGGATGTCTACCGCTACCATGACCTGTTTGACTATAGGACTACACACGTGTATTACTGAACCCGCACCCGCACTTGCACACGCGCCCTGACACGGCGCGCCACGGACGGACGCCCCCTCACGCTACACCCAGCTACGCGCGGCGGTGCGGGCGCCTTCCAGACGCCGTTTCCAGCTCAACTCCCCAGCATCTTCGAGGCATTATTAGTGAGATATGTGCCACAGGTGTCAGGGACACGACGACCTGAAGGTGAGCTGAAAATTGGGAGCAGAGTAGAGCCCCACCGGCGGCGTCGCCGCGGCACACGTGCCCGGTGCCGCGGACAGCGACGCATCGCATCGCCGCCGGCGCCCGGAAGGAGGACCCGCCTACGAGCTAGGACGTCTTCACACTCACCTCGTCACAGTGAGCCAGATGCCCGGCCCCAGCAGCCGACGCGCACGTCGTGACGCCCCAAGGGCTAGGGATTGATGGACAGTGCTCGCCAACTCATAGGATGCCATCTAACTCAGCAAACCAAGGTTCGAAATGCGTTTGATGACATGGCGGGCACTATCCATCAGTATCTACCATGGGCAGTGGCGCTCCCGCGCCCCCCGCAGCACCTCCATTCGCCCGCCCTGAGCATGTCATCTCGTTCCACGGTAAGTCGTGCGCCCGCGCCCACTTCAGCACCTCTAGGTGCCCGCCCTCAGCGGCGCTCCGCACGTCCACACGTTCCGTGGGCAGTGCCGCTCCCGCGCCCACCTCAGCACCTCCATGTGCCCTCCCAGAGCTAGGGCCAGACAAACAATGCCCGCCACGTCATAGGATGCCAGTCAACCGGGAAAAAACGGGGGTTCAAATTGCGTGTGATGAGGTGGCGGCATCATCTGTCAGGCCACGTCATAGGATGCCAGTGAAAGAATAATGAGGGTTCAAATATGGTTTCTCCCCTATGAGCAGGGTGACATTCCATCTTTATTTACATGGCAGAGCTCTTGTGATGACGTGGCGGGCATCATCTGTCAGGCCCTACCCTGGGCGGCGAGCTGGGATGTGTCCGCGTTCATTTCGCAGTCATGCTCCACCGCCCACTGCAGCACCTCCAGGTACCCCCCTGGAGCGGCACGCGCGCACGTGCCCCCAACCCACGGGCACCCGCGCTTCCGCGCCCACTGCAGCACCTCCAGACGTCTCGCCCTCGGCGATGGACCCACACGTCTCCGCGATTCATGGGCACCCATTCGCCTTGGCCCACGCCAACCGCTCGACGGACCCGACGAAATCCCTGAGCAGCAGAGGTACCGCCCCCCACGTCCCCGCGCGCGGCAGGTTATTGGCCATGAACACCGCCAGCCACGGCTTTCCTACTCGCGCGAGCACGGCGCAGTCCGTGGGCTCCAGTCGCCTCAGCACATGCCTCACCAGCACGTCACTCCACTCCTCGAGCAGGGGGCCGAGCAATTCGCTGGGGGCATCGTCGGCGGCATCGTCGCTGCTATCCGACCCCTAAGGTGGAGACCCCCCAGCCTCCACCGCCCCACTACCTCCGCCTGCCCGGGCCGCCCCCCCTCTGCCGCCGCCGCCGCTCGCGCCGCCACCGCCGCACTCAATGAATTGGTCAGCCTCAGTGGCTAGGTACCTCGCCAGCCCCTCAAGCCTTTCCCACCTTCTCAACTTCCCTCGCCTTGTGTGGCATTCTTGGCGACTTGCCTCAGCATGAAATTCTCTCTCTCGAGGGTGTTGATCTTGGCCTCCATCTCCGCCATCTTGGCCTCTATGTCGCGCCGGTCGTCCTCAAGGGTGGACATGTACGCGGTTTTGCGCTCGCGAGCCTGCTGGGCGGACACGCGGTTCCGCAGGAGGCGCTTGAGGCGCTTACGCTCCTTGTCGTCCTCTATGTGGTCCGTTTGGGGGTGCCCTCCCACGTGCCAATCCGTTGTCGCACCCCCAGCCCCATCGTTCGTAGCCCTATTGCTCGGTCCCTCAGGGCGATGCCTCCCCGCCGCCACCGCTCCACTGCCTCCGCCCGCCCGCGCCGCTCCCCCGCTGCCACCGCCGCCGTCCGCGCCTCCACCGCCGCCCACGCCTCCACCGCCGCGCTCCTTCTTGGAACCGTCCTTTGGAGGATGGTGGCTACCCACACCCCCACCCTTTGACGCCCCCGCCCCCGCCCCAGCCCCAGCGCTTGTAAGCCTATCGCTTGTTCCGCCCGCGCCAGCTGCTGTACCGCCGCGCCTCTTCATGGTGTCTCCTCAGTTGCGCCGCGTCAGTGTCGTGTCAGTGAGCGCGCGCCAGTCGCCGCCAAAATAGGTCGTTGACTCGTTGTTCCAAGATTTGTTGACTCTATGCCACGTGTCAACTGTATGGTCCTGTGAGCGCAAGCGGCATCCAGGTCCCCAACTCACTTCCCCACGGGCGGCCAACGACATCGATGGCGGCTCTCACCCGCGCGCTCGCGCTCCCAACTGCCCCCACCGGCGCCCCCCGCATCCGTCGCACCGCCACCGCCACCACCACCCGCGCGCTCCGCCCCACCGCATGCCGCACCACCAACACAGTAACATCCGCGGTCGCCTCCGATACCGATGCCCCCTACCCATTCACAGCGCGCGTGTCGGAGCTACAAAACGAAGGCGCGTACGCAGTACTGGCCGCCGCGCAGGCGCTGGAGGCCGCGGGCCGGGACATCGTGCACCTCGAGATCGGGCAGCCGGGCTTCCCGACGCCGCCACATGTTACCGAGGCCGGCATCGCCGCCATCCGCGGCGGGCAGACGAAGTATTCCGCCCCCGCCGGGGTGCCTACCCTGAAGGAGTCAATCGCGCGCCACGTGAGTGAGACGCGGGGCGTGGCCGTGGCACCCGGCGAGGCAAGGGGGTTGTTGAGAACAACGTCTTGAACGCACAACGGCGCACCACTTACATCCAAGGTGGATGCTCATACAGAAGCGCAAGCTCGGTTCGTAGTGGCCTACCGTCATTGAGCATGCACCCTCGGCCCGAAATTCGGTTTTTCGTCCATTCAACGTCGGTGAGTCGTTGTTCTCACTGACCCTCCAGCGAGGTGGTGGTGGGGCCCGGCGCCAAGCCCGGGCTGTTCTTCCCCGCGCTTGCGCTGATCAGCCCAGGTGATGAGGTGGTGTACCCCGACCCGGTAGGGGCGGAGACAATGCTTGCCACGTCTCATAAGTTGTTTTTCCACGAGACATGCTACAGAGCAAAATGCGTTGGATGACTTGGCGAGCAATATCTGCCAGGCTCCACGACGAGGGGTTCCCCACGTACAAGGCCATGATCCAAGTCGCGGGGGGCGTCGGGGTGCCGGTGCCGCTGCGGGCTGACGGCGCCTCCTTCGACATGGCCGCCTTCCGTGCGGCGGTGACCCCCAAGACCCGCCTCATCGTCCTCAACTCCCCGGCCAACCCCACGGGCGGTAGGGTGTGCCAGCCATCGCCCGCCACGTCATCTCCCACATTTGAGATCCTCTTTTCTTGGGTCAAATAGCATCATGTGACGTTGCGAGCATTATCTGCCTAGCCCCAGGAGTGCAGTAGGGCCTAGCAGATACTGCCCGCCACGTCCTCCTCCGCATTTTAGACCCTCGTTTCTCGCGTTAAACGGCGTTACGTGACGTGGCGAGCGTTACCTTACCTCTCTGGCCTTAACGGTATCATCCTCATTGCAGACCCTCGATTCCTAAGTTGAACCGCATCACATGACGTGGTGAGCATACCTCCCTGACCCTACCGCGGGGAGTGATGCCAATCGAGGACATCCAGGAGGTGGCCGCCATCGCCATCGCCAACGACTCGTGGGTGCTGTCCGACGAGATTTATTCGCGCCTGGTGTACGGCGGCGGGTCGGCGCCCTCCGTGTTTGCAATCCCGGCAGGGACTGATGGATAGTGTTCGCCACGTCATAGGATGCCGTTTTAATGAAGAGAATAGGGTTCAAAATGCGCTTGATGACGTGGCGATCACTCAATGCGCTTGATGACGTGGCGAGCAATACTCATCAGTCCCTAAATCTTGGGCATGAAGGAGCGAACGGTGCTGGTAGACGGTTTCTCCAAGACGTACTGCATGACGGGGTGGCGGCTGGGGTGGATGGCAGGGGGTTACGTAAAGGGGTGGCCGCTGGGCTCACAGATTTCCGGCTCATCTGAAGCAAATTTTGTGGGATACCCTGGATGGTTTCAGTGAGTTACAGTGACATAAACGGCTCAGGTTGAGCTTGAAAGTGGAGGGGTGTAAGGCCCTGCTGGATGGTGGTGCCGGAGCCGCTCGCACGGCGCATTGAGCTGCTGATGGTGCACTCCGTGGGGTGCACGGCGACGTTCACGCAGGCGGCGGGGGTGGCGGCGCTGGAGGGGCCACAGGTTGGGCCTGACAGATGTCGCCCGCCACGTCATCGACCCCCGACACTCATTTCAAACCCTCGTTTCTTGAGTACCATGGCATCCCCTGACGCGGCGAGCGATGCCTGCCAGGAACCTGCCTGGAACTTGCCTGCCACTTCATCAACACGCATTCTGCGACCTTGTTTTCTGGAGACACATGGTATTCTGTGCCGCGAAGTGTCGAGCAATGCCTGCCAGGGCCTATCCGCAGGACGGCGTGGTGGAGATGGTGGAGGAGTATCAACGGCGACGGGACTACGTGGCAGGGGGATGATTGACAGCCAGCCTTCGACAGACCTTGCATCTCCTCCTCCCCCTCCGCGCGCCTGGGGGATTACTGATAACAAGCACTCGACCGACTTGGAATCTTCTCATCCTCCGCGCGTCTGTATGAGTGGAGGGTTGTTGAGAACGAGCACTCGACCGACCTTGAAACTGCTCCTCTGCCTCTTCTTCGCGCGTCTGTATGAGCATGTACGCTGAAGACACTCTCATCTCGGCTCGAGTGCTTGTTCTGAATGACCCTGCTGCGTGGTTGGGGCGCTGAACGACATGCCGGGCGTGACGTGCCCGGTGCCGGCCGGTGCCTTCTACGCATTCCCGGACATCAGCAGCTTCGGTGGGGCTTGGCAGATGTTGCCCGCCACGTCATCCAACGCACTTTGAATCCCCGTCCGTTGAGTCAAAGCAGCACCCTATGACGTGGCGATCAATCAGATATTGACCGCCACGTCATTCAAGGCACTTTGAATCCGCGTCCCTTGAGTTAAACGGCATCTTGTGACGTGGCGAGCAACATCTGCCAGCCCTTAATCTTCGGCATGACGAGTAAGGCAGTGGCGGACCTGCTGCTGAACGAGGGCGGGGTGGCGGTGCTGCCTGGGACGGACTTTGGGGCGAACGGCGAGGGGTGCATCCGCCTTAGCTACGTGGCAGGGCGGTGTAGGTTGACCCCAGGTTGTTCCCAGGTTGTCCCCAGGATGACCGCGCTCGGTTTCCGCGCTTGAAGCTACAGCGTGATGAAGCGCTTTCAAGTTTCGATTTCAATTTCAACTTGCGCCGCTACAATGTGGGGGATATGGAGGTGTTGCGGGAGGGGCTCAAGCGGATCGCGCAAACGTTGGGGGGGCTGGGGAGCAAGTGAGCCAGCCCAATGTATACAAGGTTGTTCCAGGACGTGATATTATTACATAAAAATCTATGTACACCACCCAGAGGGCAATAGCTCTAAGGAATTTACATTAGCATTTATTTAACGGATATTGAAATCATAAGAAAGCAAATAGTGGGATCATAAGATTTGAACGCACGCCATCGAGGTCGTGGGTTGGATGCCAGCTGTCAGGTGCGGTGACAGTCTTCCGGGTTGATCATGCTCATTTGTGCATGTGCGTGCAAGTGTGTGCGAGCCACAGCCCTCATGGCCCGACGTTCAGCTCACCTCTCCCCAGCTCAGCGCCGCCCATCGGCGCTGGTGTGTTCACCGGTGCAGGCCCTTACGCCTCGGCGCCTACGACCCCGCCACTGGTGATGGTGAATTCCGCCTCCGCCTCCTGCTGCTGGGGCCCGCCACTCCAACGCCACTTCAAGTTTGGTATAGAATCGAAGCCATCAACCGCGACCAATCAGTAGCGAGAATGCAACCAAACAGAAATAATGTACCCAGGCAAGGGGGTGAGGAGAATAGGCAGTGGGACCGATAAGATAGGCGTTCGTTTTCAGGTTACAGAACCATACGGGCAGGACGTGTACGTCACATTGTCCGACAAGGCGTTCGGATTTGAGAAACCGTATGAGCAAAATGACTGCTGCCGCGTCGCCTTATCGCTCAAAACGAACGTATTGTAGCAACTTCACTGCTAATTCTCCTTACACCCGTTGCCAGGACACTACGAGAGCAGTCAGCCTCAACCCCCCTGCCTTGAGGTTGGGCGCGTCCACCAGCTTGATGACGCGGTTCTCAGCGCGGCCCTTGCTTTAGCGGCGCAAGTTGAAATTGAAAATAACATTTGACAGCATTTTATTATAACACAGTTTCAAGCGCCTTGTTCCGGGCGCTATCAACACAGGTTTCATCGATTGAACCTTCACCGCCCTGCCTTGCGCACGCTGAGGCGGATGGTGGAGGCGTGTGCCAGCACGTGGCCGCCCACAAGGGCCTGCCGGACATTGTGCGCCACGTCATAGGGTGCCGTTTGACTCAAGAAACACGGGCTCAAAGTGCGTTGGATGACGTGGCGAGCAATGGGCCAGGCAGATATTGCTCGCCACGTCATAGGGTGCCATTGAACTCAAGAAACGAGAGTTCAAAGCGCGATGGATGACGTGGCGAGCAACATTGTTAACTCAAGAAACGAGGGTTCATAATGCGTCGGATGACGTGGCGAGCAATGTCCGCTAGGCCCTACCGCCCACCGCCTTCTTAGGGTCCATGCCGCGCGGTAGGGACGACTCCAACGCCTGGGGCAACTTCACAGGCAGGAGCCACGTCACACGTCGGCACCTAACTCAAGGAATGAGGGTTGACACAACGACGGGGCCAAGTCAAAAGTTGGAGCCATGTCACAGGTCGGCACTTGAATGAAGGAACGAGAGTTAAAATAGCGAAAGAGCCTCACCGGCGAAGCTCATGCCGCTGGGGTCCGCCTGCACCTGCCTGCAGGGCCGGGTAGTACTGCTGGCCACGTCAAACGATGCCGTTTAATTCAACGAACGGTAGTCTAAAGTACCGGATAACACTGCTGTCCACGTCATACGATGCCGTTTGACCAAATGAACGAGGTTCTAGTGCCTGGTCTGCACTCCGTACTAGATGTAGTACTTCGTACTACATGTAGTATGGTCGGAGTTTGGTACTCTGGCCATAAGTCAAATGTGTTGCGGTAAATTGGCCAAAAGTCAGACGGTACTACGAGTACTACAAATTAAGTCGGAGCAGACCAGGCACTAGGTGCAGCGAATGACGTGGCGAGTGTCATACCCTGTCTGGTTGGTGAGCACCACCGCGACGTTGAACTCGTCAGCCACCTTCAGGCAGGGCCCCGCCACGTCACAGGGTGCCATTTGACTGAACAAAACGGGGGTTTATAATGTGGTGGATCATTAATTGACGTGGTCCACGTCACAGGGTGGCACTAGTCTCATGAAAGGAGGGCGTATATTCAACTGAATGACGCGGCAGGCGTAGTGCACCAAGCCTCACCTTCATAAGCTTGGACATGAACTGCCCCAGCTTCTGCTGCCGCTCGCTCAGCTCGCCGCGGCCCCCAAATAGAGTCAGTCAGATAAACCACCGCGTCATGAGACGACATTCGAGTTCATAAACAAAGGACTGGAATGACAGAATGACGTGGCAATACTCTTGATGACGTGGCGATGTTTTGGATGCTGTGTATCCGGCCCTACCCACAAAGTCCACGCGGAAGTGCGCCGTGATGCAGGGCCCAGTGGATTACTTTCGCCGCATTACAGGGTGGCCGGATCCGAACTTGACTCAAGAAACGAGGATTTGACAATGATGTATGTGACGTGGCAGGTGTCATATTCCAGCTCTACCATAATGCTGTCGATGATCAGCAGCTTGAAGGGCTCCTTGGTGTAGTGGCGCAAGTTGCATTGAAAGCAAAACATGGAAGCAGTTCATCATGTGTTAGCATCAAGCACTGAAACCAGGCGCTTTCAACACAGGATTCAACCGGTTTCAACTGGCACCGCCTCACCTCGGCCATCTTGGCGGCGAGCGCCACCAGCGCGGCGCTCATCTGCGTGCAGGGTCTCACACGCCGTTCCCTTTCCAGCTCAACCTGACTGTCTGCTCATAGTGTACCCGCGGTCAGATCAAGGCGGACGAGGATGTGGTGGGTGTGTACGGGTACACTCTGGTACACTATGAGCAAATAGTCAGGATGCCGTGTAAGTCCTGGCCTGCCTGCGTGAAGTCACAATCTGTACGGGTGCACCGGTAAACAATGAGCAAACAGTCAGGACCCCGCCTGCTCGTGCGTGAAGGTGCGCGCGACGAGGATGTTGTTGCACACGGCGTCGGCGTCCAGGTTGAAGCGGCGCAAGTTGAATTTGAAGGAAAATTTTGAAATCGCTTCTTCATATTTCAGCGTTAAGCGCTGAAACAAGGCGTGGTCAACCCGGGGTCAACCTGGGGTCAACTTGCAGCGGCCTACCAGGTTGAAGCGGTCGGCGATCTCGATGATGCGCTGCCCGCGGAACGTGCCCTCCGTGTCGATCCACGCTACCGTGGGTCATGGCCGCCTAAACAGGAAACAAATCGTGCTGAATGACGTGGCAAGCGCTCGCGACGTCACAGTGGTGTCTCACTCAAACAACTAGGGTTTCGAATGTGGTCGATGACGTGGCAGGCGAATTCAGTGGCGTCAGAAGACAGCTGGCGGTGACGGGCGTGGCAGGCGTAATCAGTAGTGGCGGCCGAATAGGAAACACAGCTGGCGCAGCACCATGCCTTGGCGCAGCCGCCGCCCTCGCTGAGCGGCAGCTGGGTGGTGACGGCCAGCGTGTGGCAGATCTGCGTTTTGCCGCACCTGCGTGTGCCGGCACACCGGGGGGGTGTGGGACGGGGCGAAGTGCGACGGTCAGCTTCAGTGCGGGAGAGTAACAGTAAGGTGGGCACCGGGGAGCTATTACGGAGACGCCATCTGTGTTTTGTGATATTGTGAGGAGGAGGAGTTGAGGAGGCGGCGGGTGAGGTGGAGGCGGTTTGAGGAGGCGGCGGATGAGCCGGAGACTATTTCTTGGGACTCACCGCCACTCGTCGAATATCTCGGTGATGCGGCACGTGTGTACGGTAAATGGGTACTAGGAGTAAACAGTAACCGTGGACGAGTGGCCAGGACAGGGAGGAGGATGCGGCGAATGTGAACGGGTACACCGGTACACTATGAGCAAACAGTCAGGGTGTACTCACCGCCACTCTCCGAAGATCTCGGTGATGGCGCGGGTCGGGACGCCACCGCCGAGGATGGCGTCGACGGTGTCCGCGCCCGTCTTTATGTTGATGTTGTCCTTGCGCCAGGGACTTACAATCGTCCACTTTTCAGCTCAGCGTAAGCACTTTTTGTGGGACGCTGGTGGTCTCACTGGCATAAACAGCTCGGGTTGAGCTGAGAAGTGGACGAGTGGAAGCCCCTACCTTGCGCGACGTGATCCACTCCGCGGCGGTCACAAAGCCGCCCTCTAGGGCCTTATTACATAGTACTGTTTCCACCTTCACTGGCCTAACAGAAACGCATTTCCAGCTGAACTTATATAAGCCGGTATGGGGGGGCAGGGTGGAAGCATGGCGCTCCTTAGACACGCGGAAGCGTCTCTCTCCTCCCGGGACAAGTCAAGTAAGTGTTATCAGGCACAAACAGCTGGAAAAGTTGAGCTGAATAAACGGTTATGTTACGGCCCTGCCGCCCGCCGCCTCCTTGGGCAGGACCTTGTGCGCCGCCTCCAGCATCTTGTCCACCTGCGTGTACCGGTACACGCGGGGGGCAGTGGTTGTGAGCCGTGTGCCGTGTGCTTGGGGTGTCAGGTGCCGTCATCAGCCAGTTTGTGAGTAAGGCACCAGAGGAGGTTGGGGTTTCAGACGCCAGCTGTGTTTTGTTGTGCTTTGGTCAGTGCGTCGGTGGGCGGGGGGGGCGTTCACGCAGCGCGGGTCATGATCATGTGCGTGTGCGTGGGGTGGCAGGTGCCGTCATCAGCCGGTTGGCGAGTCAGTATTAGTAATGTGGGCACCAGAGAGGAGGCTTGGGTTTCTTGAGACGCCAGCTGTGTTTTGAAATACTGTGAGGCGGGGGCGTCGGGGGCGGGCGGGTGGGCCTTGTCCATCTGCACGTAGCGTACCGGCGCACGCGTGGAGGGAGGGGGGGCGCAGGGGCGGTGATCATGCTCATCTGGTTGGTGTGTACGTGTCAGTCTCAGCAAGGCGGGGTACCAGAGAGAGGAGGTTTGGGTTTGAGACGCCAGCTGTGTTTTGAGATATTGTGATGTGGCACGGGGCGTCGGGGGCGGGGCGGGGGCTACTTGTCCACCTGCGCGTACCGGTACACGTGGCGCGCGTGTGGATCGATGAGAGCGGTGGGGCGGTGGTCATGCTCATGTGGTTGGTGTGTACGTGTCAATATGGCGGGGCAGCCACCACAGAGAGGAGGTTTGGGTTTGAGATGCCAGCTGTGTTTTGAGATATAATTGTGAGGTGGGGGCGGGGGCTTCTAGTATACATCGTGTTTCGGTGCACACGGCGCGCGCGTGGAGGTAATCGGGCGGGGCGCCGGTCATGTTCTCGTGCGCGGGGTGACAGATGCCGTTTATTATCAGCCGGTTGGCGGGTAAAGGCCCAGCGGTTTTGGCAAAGGGAGCTGAGCGAAAGTGATCAGATCTGAAAGAGGGCAGGGCTTTCTTGGGTCGGGCGCACCTTGGCGTCGCTGAAGCCCTTGATGTCGCAGAGGTGCTTGCGCGTGGCCTTGAGCAGGCTGCCCACGGTGGCGTACCCCGCCTCCTTGGCTTTCTGCGCGGCGCCGGCGGCGGCGCGGGTGGGGGGGGGGTAGTGCGGTGCTCTCAGATTCAGGCGAGTGCCGAGGAGAAACAGGAAGGAGAAAAACCCCGTCATAACTTTCGTCCAGAGAGAGGGGGCGGCTTGAGTATCGCGCAGCGAGGGGTGGGGTGGAGTGGGGTGGCTCGCGGCGGGCTTCGCGCGGCGGTGGGGAAGGGGCGGAGGGTGGGGTTGGAGCGCGTTGCTCAGGCTCAGACGGAGTGAGGGGACAAGACAAGGAGGAAGAGGTGGAAGGAGAAAAGGGTTGGAAAACGCCGTCAAAATATCCTTTGGACCGGAGAGAGAGGGCGGCGGCGTGAGTATCGCGCGGTGCGGCGCCGGATGACGCGCGGCGGGCGACGCGTGTGTCTCACCTTGAGGTCGGTGGCGGAGACGCCGGCATTCTGCAGCTCGTCGATGCAGACGAAGCACTGCGGCAGGGCCTCCTCTTCCACCTCGTACGTCTGCTCCTCAGCAGTCTGAGCCACCTGCTGCGACGCGCCCTGCGTCATGGCGACCTGCTGCTGCTGCGACATGGCTGCGGTGGAAGAGGTGGGAGTATGTGCGGTGACGCGCGTGCGGGTGGCGGCGGCGGGTGGCGAACGTGTGGAAGCGCGTGAAAGTGTGCGCGCTGCGCGGCGAGTGTTGTTGTTTTCTGAGATGAAAATTTGCCGTTGGCGATGTATCCTTTCGAATCAGCTAGTCAGCCAGGTCGTTATCGAGCGAGCCTCAACTCCCTTGGCAGCTTGGGTACCCCGCGCACAGCACACGCGCGCCTTGCCTCTGCGAGACCGCTGCCCGCCCCCGCGCAAGCAGTCAGGACGGTCGCCGGCTCATGGACGACGCCGCGCAGATGAACCCGTACGAGGCGGCGCGGTGAGTGCGTACTGTTCAGGCGAACGCTCGCGACTGTCGCGCGGCGCCCTCTCTGTCGGCTCTCGGTTTCTTTCGCCACCGTTTTGCCTCGACTATGTTGACGCGTGCTATTGACGCCCGCCTCGCTCGTGTCAACTACAGGGCCGCGCGCATCGCCTCGAACCTGTGCCGCATGCGCGAGATGGGCATCACGCAGGTACGCAACGCGCCTGGCTCCCGTCGAAACCGTGGTCCACGATAGCGAGACAGGCACTCGTCGCAAACCCGTCTAACCGATGCTCCTGGCACCCCTCCTTCCCAAACATACAGCTGGCTGGCTTGATGATGGTCCCAAAGCAAGCGGCAAGCGCCCCACGCCCGCCGCCACCGCCGCCACCGCCACAACTGCTCCCACACGAGGCCCGCCGCTCGCTCCGACTGCAGGCAGGGCCGTACACCAGCTCCCACGACAGCTCAACACAGCTGTGACGGCTGGCAGTTGAGTGAGATGAACTTGAGTGGTTTCAGGGACGACCACCACAGCTGGCACAGCTGTGACCGCGGCTTACAAACTCTGAGGTCGAAACGGAACGCCGTGTTACGGCCCTAGGTGCCGGGCTTCACGCCCACCCCCTACCTCCCGCGCTGTGCTTCGCTGCGCCCTCACGTCATCACGGGCAAGGTAGGGCCTCGCTGGCAGATATTGCCCGCCACGTCATCGACACGAATTTTGAACCCTCGTCAGGTTGATGGGGGCCGGGGCGAAAGCCTGGTGCGTGCTCGAACACGCGGCAACGTATCTCTCACGGGGGCCAAGGGCGAAAGCCTGGTGCCTCCTCATACACACGGAAGCGTCTCTCTCTCTCCCTCTCTTGAACCCTCGTCCTAAACCCTAAAACCTGAACCCTCGTTGCATGAGTTGAATGGTATCCTGTCTACCTGTGACGTGGCGAGCAATATCTGCCAGTTCCTAGGACGAGGTGCCGGCGTACCAGTACTACCACACGTTCGTGCCACTCATCGCGTGACTGATTATCTCATTGACTTGAGCATGATGGGATAACTTTAGCATCTCCGAAATATACAGAATCACGGGATTCGACGATAGCGTAGCACACGCCGCCGCTCGGTTGCGTCGAGTTGGAGTGATTCGCCTCAACGCCCTCCGATGTTGATAGAAGTTCTAAAAGAAAATTGTAGCTCATGCCCTCAAGCCGAGTAATTCGATGTGAAAGCTGCACTCACATCGCCTTCTTAATCTCCTTGACAATGAGGTCGATGAAGTTGTCGTTACTCACGAGCTTGTACATCGCCGCCCTCACCACATCGCGCGACACCACGCCGCCGCCGCCGCCGTTGACCGCGCCGTTGCCCGCCTCGACCGCCGGCGCCGCCTCCACCGCCACTGGCTGCGGCAGCGGCGGCGGCGGCTGTTGCCGCCGCTGCTGCTGCGGCGGCGGGGGGGTTTGCTGCTGAGGTGGAGGTGGCACTGGTGCACGCTGCTGCTGCTGCTGCTGCTGTTGCTGTTGCTGTTGCTGCTGTTGCTGAGCCCGCTGCTGCTGAGCCAGCTGCTCTGCCTGCTGTTGCTGCTGTTGCTGTGCCCTCTGCTGTGCCTCCTGCTGCTGCTGCTGCTTAAGCTGTTGCTCGTGCTGCTGCTGCTGCTGCTGTTGCTGAGCCGCCTGCATTGCCGCTTGCTGCTGTTGCTGTTGCTGCTGCTGCAGCTGCTGCTGCTGCTGCTGTAGTTGTACCAGTGCACTATCCTGCTGCTGAGCGGGAGCGGGCACTCGGTTGGGCTTCTGAGGCGCCATCACCTGATTCGCCCGCACCTCCGGCCGCATCTCCGGCCGCGCCTCAACCTCCCCCATGGCCGCCGCGGTATGCGCCGCCATGTGCTTGAGGCTCTCGGCTTTGAACAGCGCCGCTACGCTGTCAGCCTGCTGCGGCTCTGCCGGCGCCGGCGCCGCGTACCCCGGCGGCGCGCCGTTGCCGTCGCCGCCGCTCCCGTTGCCGCCGCTGCCGCTCATGCTGACACCGATGCCCATGCTCTGCAGCAGCGCGCTCACGTCCTGTGGGTCCGTCGGCCAGGGACTGATAGATAACGCTCGCCACGTCATCGAATGCATTCCTCATATGACACTCGTTGGTTGATTCAATGGCATCCTATGACGTGGCGAGCATTATCTGCCAGGCCCTAGACCCATCACGTTATTGACACGCTCTCTGAAATCCCTCGTTGGTTGAGTTACATGGCATCCTATGACGTGGCGAGCACTGTCCATCAGTCCCTACCGTCGGCGTGTCGGCGAACGCACTCGTGATCTTGTTGAACAGTTTGCTCGTTAAGTAAGGCCCGGCATCATCCGCGTCAGTATCAGCGTGGTCATTCAACCGAGTCCGTCCATATGGTATCGAATCATGCCACTCGCGATTAGAGGTGAATAGGCGACGCCGTGTAAGGCCGTGTGAGGCCAGGGATGAGGACACGGCGAGTGCGTACGGCTACTCTGGTACATTCTGCACAAAGAGTCAGGTTGAGCTCACCAGGTGACTGTTAATTTCACAAAAGCAACGCTCCGTTTGACACCCGGCCTCACCATCGCATCGCACTCCTCCTGGCGGTAGAACCAGATGCCGTTCACCTCCTTTGCACTGCGGTAAAGCAGGTAAGGGGGCGACAATTCAAACTCGAATTCCTCCAGTTAGGGCCAGGCAGATATTATTCGCCATGTCACAGGATGCCGTTTAACTCTAGACACGAGGGTTCAAATAGAAGTCGACTCCGTGCGGGGCGACGGGCCTGGCAGTTATTGCTCGCCTTGTGAATGGATGCCGTCTACGCAAGAAACGAGGGTTGGTTGAGAATGCGTTGGATGACGTGGAGGGCGGTATCTTCAGGGCCCCACCCCCAGCAGGTCTTCGCGACAGTTCTCCACCGATAGCCGGTTCAGCACCACGAACTCGAAGCGCGGCTCCGTTCGCCGCTTCACCACGAACAAGCTGCCCTCAACGTTCTTCCGGCTCTGTAAATGGAGGCAGGGGAGGTGTGGGATATTGGGTCAAAGGAATGTGGTGTGGTGCCTTCAAAGCAGCGGCGCCGATGTGGTCACCTGACCAATGCGTCGATGGGGAATTCAATGGCGTCCCCGCAGTTTCCAACTCTAGCCCGTCGCTGCCGTGGGTCGCCGCGTTGCTTTAGGTGTCAACCCTAGCCCACCGCCACCGTGTAGCGAACGACTGTATTGATATTCCGATTCCACGTACCCCAGGCTTGCGCGTCCGCGGTGCCAACCCTCACCCCTCGCCACCGTGGATCGTCGCTCCGCCGCAGGTATCAACCCTAGCCCATGCCAGGGGTTACCGCTGTAGGCACAACCCTAGCGCATCGTCAGAGGAGGACCAGCGAACATCTGTTGTTGTATTTCGATTGCACGCACCCAGGCTTGCGCGATGAGGTCGAAGCCGTACAGCGTGACGTGCGAGGCGCTGCCCAGGATCTCCTCCACGTCCGGGTCCTCCTTCTTCAGCACCTGACGCCAGGGCCGGATGCTCGCTCCCGTCGCACCTTAAGCAACGTCGTTCCTGCATCCGCGGGCGCGGATGCTTACCTTGAATGCTCTTTGTAGCCCGGCACCTTCCGGGCACCAAGTGGGCATGGCAGTGAGGGCGAGCGGCTGGCGGCGCGGCGCGAGGGGGAGGAGGAGGAGGGGTTGTTACCACGCACGATGGCACCGGTAGCGGCGGCGAAAGGCGACGCAGCGGGGGCGCTGGGGTGGCAAGCTCCTGCCGCCATTGCGCTGAACCGCGTCATCTCGAGAGGAAGACCCGGAGGGGGGAATAACTTGGGGGTTTCGTGACAAAGCAACGAGAACCCCATCTGTGACGGCATCGGTTGAGCTAACCAGGGAAAGAGCACCCACGCCCTGCCTTGAGCGTCGTCGCATCCTTCGCCTGCTGGTCCAGCAGCGCCTGCGTCTGCATCTTCGCGGGCATTCCGCTCTTCCCTCCGCGCGATGCGACGTACTCGTTTGCCTCAGGCACCCTTCTGTTGGCTCAGGTCACACGTGAGAGTGAGGACAACTGACGAGTGATGAGAGCAGACGAAGGGACCTCGAGGGGATGCCTGACGCTCGCTCACGAACGAGGCGCTCGCTAACAGGCGGCGGTATGGTACGCTCGTCGGGGGAAGCCGATTTGCGCGCGTGGGTTGTGCGTTGCTGGCTCGTCACTCACTCCCCAGCACGTTTGACACGGGCGATGTCCGTCTGGCAACGCCGGGATGGAACCGGTGCGGGATTTTAATTCCTAGTCCGCCTAGGATCTAGTCGGACTAGAATCTAGGCGGACTAGATTTAGACGGCCTTGGAGGCCTGTTTTAAGGTGGTGAATTAAAAACAAGCACTACAGTGACGACTGTA
>Ga0307489_10000633_pt1 | contig 21799 bp, 18 predicted proteins | sample SB12metaG_FD_202247 | JGI IMG/M metagenome (GOLD analysis project Ga0307489, IMG submission 202247) | Sea-ice brine microbial communities from Beaufort Sea near Barrow, Alaska, United States - SB 1.2 | ecosystem: Environmental > Aquatic > Marine > Coastal | place: USA: Alaska | collected... | reverse complement strand
TTGATGAATTAGAACACTTATTGCCGGCAACAACATTATTGAATATACGCGATCTGATGTTAGTTAATGTGGGTTTTGATACCCTGCTAAGAGCGTCAAATCTAACAATGATAGACATTAATCACCTCAGGCTCGACATTAAATCAATATTTGTACCGAGCAGTAAAACGGACAAAACTGGAAAAGGCTCACTGGTATATATTGGTGAAAAAAGTATTTCACTCATTAAGCTATGGCTGGAAAAAAGTGGGGTAGTAGACGGTAAACTTTTTAGAGCACTGACACCCAAAAAGTTGAATGTGAAAAGCGATGGTCTCAGTTATAAGGGCATGTATCACGCTTACAAAAGGTTGGGCGTGCGACTTAATATTGATGGCTTATCCTGCCACAGTACACGAGTGGGTGCAGTCGTCAGCCAAACTGAAAGGAATGTGTCGATCAAGAAAATAATTCAATCCGGTCAATGGAAATCAGAAAGGATGGCGATACGCTATGGTGAAAAGGCCAATGTAAATAAAGGTGGGATGTCTGATATTCGGTAAATATTTAAGAAAAATAAGGCAGACACGTTACTTGCCTCACTTTGTATCGAGATAGTTATCACACACTTTCCAATCAATTAAAAATAGGGTCGCGTTAAATCAATATTACCCTGGTTGACTGTTACGCGACCCTATGGGGCAAGAAAGACTGGAGCATTAGCCGCAGTCGCCTCCAGCAACGGGTAAAATGGTACCTGTAATATAGCTTGCATCATCGGAAGCCAGAAATAAGATTGCAGATGCTTGCTCATCCAGTGTGCCATAGCGATGCATGAAGCTCGTTTGTTTGGTCTGATCTACTATCTGCTCATACCATTTCTCTTGTTGCACAGAGGACTTTTCTGTATTTCTTGGCGTTACCCTAGGTGGAGCTTCAGTACCTCCTGGTGCTGTAGCATTTACCCGTATATTAAATTCAGCATATTCAAATGCTAATGCAACAGTTAACGCATTCACCCCACCTTTTGCCGCAGCATAAGGTGCTCGGTTAATACCTCGAGTAGCAACCGAAGATACATTCACTATTGCGCCACCACCACTTTTTAACATCGCAGGTAATACTGCTCGGCAACACCACATAGTGGAAAATAGCGAACGTTGCACCTCCTTTTGTATTTGTGCAGGCTCATATTTATCATAAGGCTGAACCCAAATAGTTCCGCCGACATTATTAATGAGTTTATCAACACGTCCAAACGTCTCTAACGCTTTATCGATAGCACTTTGGGCTCCTTCGAAGGTCTCTAAGTCTGCAGTTATTGCAACGACATCATAACCATCATCACGCATGTCCTGGGCAATAACGAGTATCTGCTCGGCCTGGTCAACCAATAGTAATTGGCCGCCTTCTCGAGCTGCTCGTTGAGCGACCGCAAGTCCAATTCCCTGAGCTGCGCCGGTGATAACGAATACTTGCTTGACGAAGCGGCCCATTAGGCAGTCTGCTCATTTGTAGGTGTGCTAGCATTAAATTTTTCATAGTGAAACGATTGTGGTTCGATTCCCGATGATTTGAAAAAGCCTAATACTGCATCTACCATTGGCGGTGGTCCGCATGTATAAACATCTGCACTGGCTACATCAAACGGCACTGCATCCATATGGTTGGTTACAAAACCTTGACGTTGTTCATCATCATCACTATCAACAACAACAGTATCAAATGTGAAATTTTCAATATCATCCTTAAATTTCTTTAATACGTCTAATTTAACCAAATCACTTGTGTTGGTTACACCATACAACATATAAATACATTGTTTAGAAGGAGACTTTCTGAGGGTCTCCAACATGGACAACAACGGTGCTAACCCTGTACCACCCGCAAGCATTAAAATTGGGCGCAGTACTTCACGTAAGTAAAAGCTACCTATAGGCCCAGTGACTGATATTGAATCGCCTATTGTGGCATTTTCAGATAAATAGGTACTCATCAGACCGCCAGGCACATTACGAATCAGAAAACTGGCCGAATCAGATCCAGACATCGAACTAAATGAGTATGAACGGGTTTCAGTAGTACCAGGAACTTGTAAACTTACATACTGGCCGGGTAAAAATATGATGGGTGCCGAAAGGTGGACAACAAGTTCGATGCTAGTTTCAGATAGCGTTTCGACCTTTTCAATAGAGCCAGAAACGGTAATAGTGCCTGTTTTACACATGGATGATGTAGCAGGAATAGCCAAAATGATATCGCTCTTAGGGACCATTTGACAGGTTAATACTCTACCATCTTCAGCTTCATCATCAGTGAGAGCATCATCGAGATACTCGTCACCTAAATCATACTTACCCTGTAAACAGGTACCTTTACAAGTACCACAAACACCGTCAGAACAATCCATTGGCAGATTGATTTGGTGTCTATAGGCAGCATCCAGTACGGTTTCTCCATCATTGGTGGTGATAACCCGAGTCACGCCGTCTTCAAAGTTTAAGGCTACGTTAAATGTCATCGCAGTTTTTCCTTTTATTACAGATGATAGACATCAACAACCTGATTAATGTAATCATTATTTAGGACAATTCGCTTATTGATAATAAGCGGCTGATCACCGCTGATATCCAAAGTATAGTAATTAGTACCAAAAAACTGTGAAGTTTCACGATATCGATGGCTGAGTGTATTAAAATTAAAGCGCAGTTCTACCGTTTTTTCATCCTGTTTGAGTATCTCCAAGTTAGACGATTGATGTGTGGTTCTTGGCTCTGGCATACTCGCACCTGAACGTTCTGTTTTAAGGCGATAAACGCGATCTTCAAGGCCATTTTTATTTGGGTAATAGATCAGTGAAATTTCCGACAATGGGTCTTCGGTTAATAAATCATCATCGTCCCACGCTGGCATCCAGTAGGTGACATTTTTGTGGTAACACGTTAGCCACTCTTCCCATTTTCGATCATCAAGTAGTCGAGCTTCACGAAAAACAAAGGCTTGGATTTGTTGATAAGTCATAATATGCTACTCCACACTTATTGCTGTACAACTGGGATGCAGTTGGCACGCTCTTTATTAACGGCTTTAAGCATTTCTTCTATCCAGTGTTGATGATGGTAAATATAAAGACCTTCATCTTCAGGTTTGACACCTGTAGATATAGGCTTTAAACCTATTTTTTCTGCGTAATGATCCCCACCTTTTAACCAATGCTTGGCTCCTCGGCTCATATCGTTCCATTTCATTGCACTTGCTTCATAACCGCGTTGGCATGCTCTGAATTCTTCTAAGTCATCCGGTGTTCCGAGGCCACTGGCGTTGAAGAAGTCTTCATACTGACGTAAACGCTTTGTACGATTTTTTGCCGACTCACCTTTTGGCGCAAAACAATAAATCGTAACTTCGGTGCGATCTACTGAGATAGGATGTAATACGCGAATTTGAGTTGAGAATTGATCCATCAGATATACATTTGGATAAAGACACAAATTTCGAGTCTGATTGAGAATAGTATCCCCTCTTGCCTCTCCTACTTCAGCAATTAGTGCATCCTTACGATCGTAAATCGGTCTGACCGTCGGGTTCAAAAGTCTTGTCCACAGCATCATGTGTCCATTTTTAAAAGAGTAGTAACCTCCTTCTGCTGACCAACTTTTAGCATCAACAGCTTCAGTTCCGCCTTCATCATAATTTCTGTGGCCCATAGTGGATAAATAGTTCCAATGAACGCTGCCCACATGGTAACCGTCAGCGCCATTTTCGGCGGTCATTTTCCAGTTTCCTCCATATGTATACGTTGAACTACCTCGTAATATTTCAATGCCGTCAGGAGCTTGATCAACGATGTTATCAATGACTTTGGTGGTTTCACCAAGATGTTCTTTAAGTGGTAAAACGTCTTCGTTAAGGCTACCGAATAGAAAGCCTCTATATGATTCAAACTGTGGTAGCTTTTTCAGATCGTGAGACCCGTCAGTATTAAAACTATCTGGATAACCACCTTTCTTCTGATCTCTTGCTTTTAAAAGTTTGCCCGTATTTTCGAATGTCCAGCCATGGAATGGACAGGTCATTGAGGTTTTATTCCCACGTTTTTTACGGCATAAGGTTGCCCCGCGATGTGAGCAAGTATTTAAAATGGCATTCAACTCGCCGTCTTTGCTTCGCGTAATAAGAACCGGCTGGCGACCGACGGTCGTGGTAAAGTAATCACCTACTTCTTGTATTTGATTTTCGTGGGCGAGGTATACCCAGTTACCTTCAAATATATGTTTCATTTCGAGATCAAATATTTGTTCATCTGTAAAAATTTTACGATCGTAGCGGTAATGACCTTTTTCAGGATCGATTTCAACCGCACCTTTAATTTTAGCTTCGAGTTTGTCTAGTTGAGTCGTCATAAACTATCTCCGGTGACGTATTCAAAATTTAAGGGTTAAAGTGGGATTAAGCCTGCTCTACTGTGCAACGTGCTCGGGGGTGCGCTTCTTGGATGGAAGAATCTGCGGTTCTAACCAAGGTAATATCAAAGTGGACATCAAGAAATTCACCATCGAAGCCATGTTGTTTAATGAGCGCCTCGTCGCTGATTGGGTTTGCATCAACCACAAGCTCGTCACGAGTACCAAATGCAAAGTCGTCATAAGTATATTCATCACCTGCCAAATTAATTTGTGAGGTAAGATGCTTGAACTCTGGTTTGGAAACAAAAAAATGGATATGTGCAGGGCGGTTGCCGTGACGGCCTAGCTGATCTAAAACTTGTAAGGTTGATCCACCGGGAGGACAGCCATAACCATTAGGCACAATTGAGCGGGCTGTGAAAAAGCCATTCTCATCCGCCAAAATACGACGGCGTAGATTAAACTCACTATGGGTCGTCTGAAAATGTGAGTACATGCCGTTGGTATCTGCGTGCCAGACATCAACGAGTGCCCCCGCTATACCATTACCTTCTTCATCTAAAACCTGACCGTGCAATAACATACCTTGTCCAGGGGTTTCACCATCATCCATGCGGGCTTCAGTGTCTGAAATAGGTGCACCGGCTACATAGAGTGGACCTTCAATTGTTCGCGGAGTACCTCCGGCGATACCGGCCAGCTCATCTCTGGCGTCTTGTCGAATATCTAAATAATGGTCAAACCCTAATCCCGGAGCCAGCAACATAACTTCCATGTTTGTACCAAGCTCATTTAGATAATTCGCACCCTTCCAAAATTCTTCCGGGGTGATGTCCAAATCTTCTATCATCTGATATATATCGGACAGTAGCCTATGAATGATTTCTTTCATTCTTGGGTTACCTTCTGCATTATCAAGTCCTGCTGCTTTTTCTAATAAAGTTTTAACAGCGTTTGTTTGCATTGTTTTAACATTCATTTTTATTCTCCAGTTCTTTGTATAACTCAATAGGTTTGTTGTTATTTAATAGATGATGGATGAGCACATAGTGGTGTCACGGCCACATCCATGTAGGGATATAACGGAAGTTTCATCAGTATCTCGTGGAGGTGGCTATTGTCGGTAACGTCAAAGATACTGACGTTGGCGTATTGGCCAACAACACGCCAGATATGACACCAGATACCTTGTCGCTGTAGTTCTTCTGAGTATTCTTTTTCCACCAGTTTAATTGAATTAAACTGCTTGGCTGACATGTCTTTGGGGGGATTAACGGTCATCTCAACTTTAAATAACATAAGAGTCTCCTGCGCTTTATTTACGCGTATATTTAGTGAATTTTTGTTCATCTATTTCAAGTCCAAGCCCGGGTAGGATTGGGACGTCGACGCCATTACTGTGATAATTAAGCGGGGTTTTAACGAAATCGTCTTGAAGTAAAAGAGGGCCGAACATTTCCGTGCCCCACTGCATCGATGGTATTGTTGACCAGGCGTGCACTGCAGCAGCGGTGCCAATAGAACCCTCTAATAACGTTCCACCATATACATCGACACCGGCGGCAGCACATACAGCAGCAACATCAAGGGCTGCGGTTAAACCTCCAGCTTTTGCAATTTTGAGTGCCACCGAACCACTGAATCCTTGCCGACTTAATAAAAACGCATCACGATTATCTAAAATGGATTCATCAGCCAATATTGGTATGTTGAATTTTTTGGATAATCTCACCAAAGAAGCAAAGTCTTTGGCTGGTGTTGGTTGCTCAACTAAATCAATTCCAGCTTCTTGAAGCGCAGCCATACCTTTGGTTGCAGTGGATTCATTCCATGCCTGATTAACATCAACACGAATACTCACGTCATTCCCGAGTGCGGCTTTCACTGCCGTTGCGTGGGAAATATCCTGTTGCAAAGAGTTGGCACCAATCTTCAACTTGAAATTACAATGACGATTTTGCGCTAGCATTTCTTTTGCTTCGGTTATGTCTTTAGAGGTATCACCTGATGCTAAGACCCATAAGCAAGAGATGTGGTTCTGACAACTACCACCTAACAAGGTTGAAATAGGCACACCAAGTTGTTTACCTTTTAAGTCAAGCAGGGCCGTTTCAATAGCTGATTTTGCAATAAAATTACCGCGAATGGACCTATTCAGCATGGTCATTAGTGCTTTTATACTGTCTAGGGGTTTATTACAAAGTAATGGGATAAAATAATTATCAAGATTAGTTTTAATACTTTCTGGGCTTTCCGGGCCGTATGCCAGACCGCCAATTGTGGTGCCTTCACCGATGCCTTCTAAACCTTGAGAATCACGGATACGCACAATGACCATAGATTGTATGGCCATCGACGTCATTGATAATTTGTGAGGTCTAATTGTCGGTATATCAATAATAAAGGTGCTAATTTTCTCAATCTTTATCATGTTAAATAACTGTTGCCATATAGTTAACTTTCATTTAATTTAATGATTATTTACATCAAAAACCAATATCGAATTAGTCGGTAGCGATACCTTGGAGGTATGATGGAATGATGGAATGATGGAATTATGGAAATTGGGGTATGATGGGTAGTAGCTGAAGAACTAAATCTTACAAAGGCTGTGGAAAAGTTATTCATTGCACAACCTCCTTTAACAAGGCACATTAAGCAGTTAAAGGAAGCTATTGGTATAATCAATTATCTAGGGCAGTTTACCCTTATTGGTGTACTGCTTCATTAAGCTACAACATAGGAACTTCCGTGTAGTACCGCATTTAAAAATGCGCGGTTTGTCACTACTGGCCGACAGCAAAGCGGCTCTAAACGGCCTGTTCACTGCGCAACTCGCCGAGCAACCAGGACAATGCTACGCCGATCACCAGCGCCCAAAATGGCGCGCTGATGCCGAACAGGCTGAATTTGCTCATGGCTACCACTAAGGCGACGAATGCACCAATCTGGTAGCCAGTTTCTTTGCGAAATGCCTGCTGCAACGCGCTAAGCAAAACACCGACCATCGCTAATCCGGCAATTACCATGATCAACTCGCGCGGCAAGGTGAGGAGGAATGGTACGGCGAGACCGGCGAACACTCCGAACAGGGTAAACAGCACTCCATTAACCAGAGCCGCCCCGTAGCGTTGACGTGGATCATCGCCGGACTGCGCTGAGCCGCATATCGCCGTCATCGGTCCGGCGATAATGATATTGTGGCCACCTAACAGCCCAGCCAAAATACCACCTACGCCACACACCACCGTCATCGCATTGACCGGGGGCTTATAGCCCTCGACCATCAAAACACCAGTAGCTTGGGCATTATCAGCACCGATTAGCAGCGCCGCCAGCGGTACCGATATGGCGAAGAAAGTAGCCAGAGTAAACATAGGAGTGGTGAAAGCCGGCATGACGAAGGCGATATCCACATCCGTCGGATTCAGCAGGCCCAGAGCCAAGGCCACAACGAATCCCACCACCCCGGCAGCCAGCACGGGCGGCACTGCCTTGAAGAAACGCATGGATATAAAGTAGGTCAGCGCGGCCAGACCAGCCATCAGCGGAAAGCTGCTGATGGCTTCCACTGCGCTGACAGCAAAACGGATCATTGCCCCAGCGATCATTGCCATAACGATGGGCATCGGCATCCAGCGCATCAACTTGTTGATCACCCCGCTCAAGCCAAGTAGCAAGACCAGCGCGCCGCTCATTATGAAAGCGCCGACCGCCGCACCGAAATCCAGCCCGTCAAGCGCCGTGATCATGATAACCGCGCCAGTTATCGAAAAAGCGCCACAGATTGGCTGACGGTAACGGAGCGCCATGCCAATACTGATCAATCCGCCAAGCACATAAACAGCGAATAGCCAAGCAACTGTCTGACCATCGCTCAAATGGCCGGCTTTGGCGGCACTGATAATGATCAACGCTGGCCCAGAACAGCCGAATAGCGCGGCGGTTACCCCTCCACTGACCGACTTAAAGTTGAATGCGTCTCGGAGTGAGTAGCCGAATGAAGCGTCAGAAGGTGGTGGAAAAATAGTGTTCACTTTATTATGGGGCATGAGCCGATCTCCGTGATTATTGTTTTACTACCGTATGGCTGATTGATACCACCGGCGAGCATCGACGGGGAGATCATTATCTGCGTATAAGTAAGATAAAATGACGCTACATCTTGACTCATATTTTACATTTTCATTTTTTTAGGGTTTGTAGTATCTTAATCATGCTTGCAGCTGCTTCAACAGAGGGCACATGACCCACGCTGCTCAATTGAATAACATCATTATTCCCGAACAAATAAGCTAACTCGCGAACCAAATCTGGCGGTGTGGCAACATCATCTTCCCCAGCCACAAAATTCATGGGTAATGAGCATGGCTTTAATATATTGCAGTGATCTCGTTGACCTAACCAAGCGCATAACAAACCATACGAATGATCATCCGTATTAGACAACCGTTGCTGCCAGTCAGTTTTAAGTTGTGGGTTGGCACTGATGATTTTTGGGCTAAACCAACGTGTAACTATGGCTTCGCTCATCGTGGTAAGTCCTTTTTTATTAACATCTTTCTTGCGCTGCAACCAAGCTTCGTTGGTACCAATTTTGGCTCCGGTATTTGTCAGAGTAAGACTTAACAATTTATCTGGATAGTGGATGGCAAGTTGCTGACCTATCATTCCACCAATTGACGTACCCGCATAGTGAAACTGCTTGATCTCTAGAGCATCACAAATTTCAATAATCTGGTTAAGCAAATCAAGTTCGTTCAACTGCAATGTGCTTTTCGCTACGGGGTTACTTTGACCATGGCCTGGTAAATCCCAACGCACAACGAAATAATATTCGGACAGCGCTATAGCAACATCTTCCCAGGCCCGCAAACTCATCCCTAGAGGATGACCCAATACCAAAGCGGGATGTTTACGGTCACCGTTTACCACTGCATGTATAGTTGGATGATACTGATGCATAATAAGCCTTAAACCCGTTCAATTAACATTGCGATACCTTGCCCTACACCTATACACATAGCGCATAGTGCGTAACGCCCTTTTATCTGTTGCAGTTGGATGGCAGCGGTTTGTACTAAGCGCGCACCGGACATACCCAATGGATGACCTAGGGCTATCGCCCCACCATTAGGATTAACTCGTGGGTCATCATCTGCCAGGCCCAATTCCCTTATACAAGCCAAGCTTTGAGCCGCAAAAGCTTCGTTTAATTCAATTACAGCAATGTCCGCAAGTTTCACGTCGGTCCGAGCAAGTAGTTTACGCACGGCGGGGACTGGGCCTATCCCCATATAGGCAGGCTCAACACCTGCGGTAGCCATACCTATTATCCGCGCCATTGGCGTTAGTTCATAACGAGCCACTGCCTGCTCACTGGCAATTAACATCGCTGCCGCGCCATCGTTAATACCCGAGGCATTACCTGCTGTGACACTGCCATTTTCACGAAACGGGGGCTTTAAACTAGCCAGCGCCTCGAGCGTAGTTTGTGGGCGAAGGTGCTCATCCTCAGTTATCACCACTGTATCTCCTCGTCGAGGCTGAAAGGTGATAGGCGTTATTTCTTTGCTAAACCGACCAGCACGCTGGGCTTGGTCTGCTTTTTTTTGCGACATCAACGCAAATTTGTCCTGATCTTGACGTGAAATATTATATCGTTCAGCTATATTTTCCGCAGTCTCTGGCATGGTTTCTGTTCCGTACATGGCGTCGAGAGCTGAATTAACAAAACGCCAACCCATGGTGGTGTCTTCGATACTTTGATTACGATCGTATGGCCCATTGGCTTTGCCCATGACAAATGGCGCACGTGACATTGATTCGACGCCACCTGCAAGCAACATATCAGCTTCTGATGCAACAATGGCCCTAAACGCGGTGCCTATTGCGTCCATACCAGAGCCACATAAACGATTGATGGTCGTCGCGGGCACCTCAAAAGGAACTCCCGCTAGAAGGGTTGCCATACGAGCAACGTTACGGTTATCTTCCCCAGCCTGATTGGCGCAACCAAAAATAGCATCATCAATTTGACTAACATCAAGTTTGCCTGCATCAGCAATCACAGCACGAATCACCTGTGCCAGCATATCATCAGGACGAACATTAGCTAAAGCACCACAGTAGCGACCAATAGCAGAGCGCTTAGGAGAACAAAGATATACGGACATTATTGATCCTCCAGTTGGTTATGCGCTTTTTCAGTTCTGGCTTTTAGATCTCGTAAAATTTCTAGTTCAATATCGCTAGGGGCTTGTGTTGTAAGTAGGCTATCGACGAATTTAATTTGCCAACCTGTTGCTTCAATAACCTGTTCTCGAGAGACACATGGATGGAGACTAACAACGATAAGTTCTTTGGTTTGAGGATCTGGCTTTAAAATACATAAATCAGTAATAACTGCAGTTGGTCCACGTCCAATTTGGGGAAGGTTATCACGGGCTTTACCATCACGGCCAAACCCTACAGTAGTAACGAAGTCGACTTCTTCTACAAAAGTGCGAGTTGAATGTTTAACTGTAATAAATACCTCTTTAGCATTAGTAGATATTTCTGGCGCCCCACCACCGCCTGGTAACCTTACGCGAGGATTAGCGTAACTGTGTTTGCCACTTTTACCATCTTTATCATGATTAGTGGCAATCACTGTGGTGTTAAGATTTGCATATTTATCAATTTGAGCAGTACCTAAAAAACCCACATCGACGTGGCCTCCTTGCAACCAATAGCGAAACATTTCAGGTACCGAGACAGTCGTCAGTGCTGATTCGCATAGTTCGCCATCACCGATGGAAAGAGGTAAAATCTTTGGCTGAGTTTGGATAGTGCCAGACTCATAAATAAGAGTGATATCTGGTGCGTGAGTCATTCGGGCGACATTCGCTGCTTCACTGGGTAGGCCGATACCAACAAAACAAGTCATGTGACTACTCAATGACCGAGCTGCTGTAATAGTCATCATTTCAGTCGGGGTATAATTTGTAGCCATATTATTGTCCTCCCGCTTGCAATACTTCGCTTTGCAGCCACCGACTGAAACTTTCCCGGTCACGGCTTATTGCGTCCCAGTTTTTGTAATATTGATTGTCACGCACATAGTAACCATGGGCATAAGAAGGGTGTGCACCGCCCTTGGCCACGACAATACTGTCAACGGTCCAAGCAGGTAAAACACAGGCATTAGGATGTGCATCAAGCTCATCAACAACTTCTTCAACAGTTACAATGCTGTGTTTAGCTGACAACACCACTTCTTTTTGCACACCAATGATACCTTCAATTAAGACATTACCTTGGCGATCAACTTTTTGCGCATGTATAATGCCTACATCGGGCTTGATCGCTGGCACACAGGCCAGTTTTTCAGCAGTAAATGGGCAGGTTACGAACTTTATCTGTTCATTTACGTCAGATAGTTCACTGCCGATATAGCCACGAAAAACCGCCATAGGTAAACCTGCAGCACCAGCTTCATAGGCGTTGGCCATTGCAGCATGGCTGTGCTCAACCGTCTCTAAAACATGGGGAAATCCATTCTGAATTGCATCTCTCACACGGTGCAGCGACCCTACACCAGGATTACCGCCCCAAGAAAAAACCAATTTTTTAACGCAGCCCGCGCCCACCAGTTGATCGTAAATTAAGTCAGGTGTCATGCGGATAAGAGTTAAATCTTGCCTTCTCTGACGAATTATTTCATGACCAGCAGCGAAGGGAATAAGGTGAGTAAACCCTTCCATCGCAACAGAATCACCATTTTTTACCCCTGCCTCTATCGCTTGGGCAAGTGACATGAAGTTAGCCATAACACCTCTTTTTGTTCGTATAACGAATTAAAATTTACTATGCGAACAACTTAATCTATACTTACCGGATAGTCAAGTTAGAACATTAGGGAGCGCTAGCGTTTATTATTAACTCATTGGGAAACAGATAGTTATACTAGGATGTTAAGAGTAGACCCAAAATAATTTAAACATCATAAATTAAAGAGGCTTTCACCGTGAATGATGAGAAGTTGTACCCCGGCCATCGAGATTATGTTGGTACCCTGGCATCCGGACTTGAAGTGATCGGAGCATTCGATGCTCAACACAAAAAAATGACTTTGTCTGAAGTAGCAGAACGAACCGGGATGGACAGAGCCAAAGCTCGGCGTTTTTTATTAACCTTACATTCATTGGGCTATATTCAGAAAGATGGCAGGCAATTCATGCTCTCTCCTAAAGTGCTGCAGTTGGGATATGCTTATACCGCTACAAATAATCACCTAGATGTGGTGAAGCACTACCTTGAGGAGATCACTACTAAGCTGGGCGAATCCTGTTCGCTGGCAGTACTTGATGATCAAGAAATTGTTTATCTGGTACGCTCAAGTGCCGCTCACAGACTGATGTCGATTCATCTAACACCAGGCACCCGATTGCCTGCAGCATATACATCGATGGGTAGAGTGCTAATAACTCAACTTGCTGAATCAGAACAACAACGGTGGATTGAATCAGTTACATTAAATTCACACACAGCAAACAGTATCGTAGAAAAATCCACGTTTATTGAAATGCTCAAAGAAGTTAAGCATCAAGAATATTGTATTGTCGATCAGGAGCTAGAGCTGGGTTTACGATCCTTAGCCATTCCCCTTTTTAACTATCACGGTAAGTTAATGGGTGCCATCAATATCAGCACTAATGCATTACGTGTAAGTTTGACGCAGCTTATCGAAGATTATTTAACTGATTTGCAGGAGGCTGCCAAAAGAATTATTGAGCACACCAGATAAGAATCTTCATAAGATAGATATAATACAATGACTATCGCTTTAGGGGTAACGACCAGTTAACCGATTTTCGACCAACTCATCGAGGATCTCAGAAGCCGCTATCATTATATCGCTATAAGGCTCTTTCCTACGAGAGCAAATAACCGGACTAGTTATAGATTTGTCCTGTAGGCGCACAAACGAAACATCGTCGCGGTTAAGCCTTTTCATCTGTTCGGGCACGAGTGTAAAACCCATATCTGATGCGACTAGGCCTAGTGCGGTTTGAATGTCATTCACTTGCTGAGCAACAGTCACACTCAGACCGCTACGGGTAAATAGACCCATGCAGATATCCGCAAATGTGAGGCCTTGGCCCGCAGCATATAAAATCAGCGGCAGTTTCGACAATTCCGTCATGGAAGGTGACTGGACAGCGAGATGATGACCTTTGGGAAGTGCGGCCAACATCGATTCCTGAAATAAAACGGTTTGCTCGATTTCAGGATCCTCGATATGCAGACGACCAAATCCAATATCAATTTCCCCGACCTTTAAAGCCTCAAGTTGTTCACCTGTTTTCAACTCATGCAACACTATTTCAGCAGTAGTGGTTAGTCGCAAGCGTCTCACAAGAGAAGGTAACTGACCGTAAAATACCGACGGCACAAAGCCGATCCTGAATAGATTTTTACCATGTTCAGCAACTCGTCGAGTTTCTTCAACAGTTACCGTTACTTTAGCTAAAATTTGTTTCGCATGTTGCCAAAAGTACTGGCCTGCCGGAGTCAACGCTAATCCTCGTGCTTGGCGAATGAACAAAATCACACCAATATTTTCCTCTAACTGCTTAATCTGCCTTGTTAAAGGAGGTTGTGCAATAAATAACTTTTCCGCAGCCTTAGTCAGATTTAACTCTTCAGCTACCACACAAAAATACCTTAAGTGACGTAATTCCATCATACCTCCAAGGTATCGCTACCGACTAATTCGATATTGGTTATTGATGTAAATAATCATTAAGTTAAATAAAAGTTAACCATAAGGTAACAATTATTTAACTTAATGATTGAAACGGTGCTACTTAACCTAAAAGGTAAACAACCTGGTGTACCTATTTCAATGTTGCACGCAGCATATTAGGGCAGGCGTGAGCCTATAGTCGCTCGGTCAATATGTTGTAATATACACAATAATTTAACAATTTAACAATTTAGTAATTTAGTAATTTAGTACAAGGGGAGTTAAATGAGTCAAAGTATACAATCAGGAAAAAGTAAGGCGAAAATTAGTGCGCTTTCAATTGCCGTGTTAACTGCTATTTTAGGTATCACACCGACATATGCCGTTGACGAAGAAAAAAAAGCTGGTTCAGAAAAATTTAATGGTTTAGAGAAGATCGTTGTTACTGCTCGAAAGAGAACAGAAAACTTACAAGAGACCCCCATATCAATAACATCCTTCAGTGCTGATGAACTAGAAAGTAGACAAATAGATTCTTCTGATCAATTAACTCAGATTACACCTAATTTATCTTTTTCCTCAAATGCCCCATCTTCCGGTAATAATGCTTCTTCTCAAATATTTATACGAGGAATTGGCCAAACTGAATTTTTACCAACGACAGATCCAGGTGTAGGTTTATATATAGATGACGTGTACATGGCCCGATCAGTTGGAGCAACATTAGATTTTGTTGATTTACAGCAAATAGAAATACTGCGTGGTCCCCAAGGTACCCTTTTTGGACGAAACACAATTGGTGGCGCTATAAGTTTAACAACACGTCGTCCTAGGGATGAATTTGAAGGCTATATGGATGCTAAAGTTGGCTCTGATAATCGTCAAGAATTAAAGTTATCACTCGACATGCCAATAAATGATCAGCTTTTGACCACGTTATCATTGGGTTCACGTACCCGAGATGGCTACGTTACCCGTTTACTTGATGGTACAAAGTTAGGTGATGACAATAGTCAAGGTGGTCGTTTTGCCGTTAACTGGTTGCCATCAAATGATGTGAACGTGTACTGGACAACGGATTATATAAATGAAGAAGAAACAGGCTCACCTATAGCGTTTAATGGTTTAGGTGAAGGGTTGTTTACTCGATTGGCAAAAGCTGATCCTGATACTGGTTGTGCTAGTGCAACATTTGATGAAGGCGACTTAAGAACACGTTGTGAAAATAGCGATTGGAATGCAGGGCCATATGCTAATTATGGTACTGGCAAAGTTGCGTCAACGTTTGAAAGTTGGGGTACGAGTTTAATAGTAGATGTCGATTTTACCAATTTTTCTCTAAAATCTATCACTTCTTATAGAGAAATGGAGTGGTCTAGTGCCAGAGATGCAGATAATACCCCTTTAGTTATATTGCATACCCAAAATGACGACACTCAAAATCAATTCAGCCAAGAAATTCAGTTATCTGGCGATGCTTACGATGGAGCTTTTAATTGGTTAGCGGGCGTTTATTATTTCAACGAAGAAGCAACTGATGATTATTATGTCCCTGTTGCCGTGGGTATTTTCAATACTGGTGGCTTAGTTGAAAATGATTCTATCGCAGCATTTGGGCAGCTAACATATGATTTTACAAAACAGTTATCTTTGACAGTGGGCGCAAGGTGGACAGAAGAGAATAAAGGATTCCACCCAATTCAATTTACTGAAAGCACCTATTTATTCCCTATTGCTGGTAAAGAGCAGGATGGGGATGGTGGATATATTCATCCTTTTGATGGCAATATATACCCTACAGTAGGGGGTGGTACTGTTGCGGTTGTTCCTGAAGGAACCTTATTTTTCCCTTTAAATTGGAATGAAGCAAAATACTCTGACACTACGCCTATGTTTAATTTATCGTATCAAATAAATGATAAAACCATGGTTTATTTTGGTTATTCAGAAGGATTTAAAAGTGGTGGCTATAATGCACGTAATATTAAACCAGGCCCAGCAGTTAGAAAATTTGAACCAGAAAAGGCATCGACATTTGAGTTTGGCTTTAAGGCAGACTTGTTAGAAAATATGTTACGTATAAATGGTGCAATATTTAGTACTGCATACACAGAACTTCAATTTGTAATTAGAGAAGATTTTGCACCAATTGTGTTTAACGCTGGTGAGGCTGAAATTACAGGATTTGAACTTGAAATTACATGGTTGGCAAGCGAAAATCTAGAAGTTGTTAGTAGTTTAGGTTATGTAGATGCCGGATATAAAGAGTTAAGCCAAGATATTCAGGATTCAGGGGTTACACTGAATAATAACATGCCTCACGTACCTAAGCTAAATTCAAGTTTAGGTTTAGTATACACGTATGAAATTTCAGGAGGAGGTATAATTACGCCTAGAGTAGATTGGGCATATCGTGATGAAGTTTTCTTTGATTCACTTAACTCACCCGAAATTAGTCAAGATGGATATAATCTTATTAATGCATCTGTTAATTGGGTATCTCCTGAATATACATATAGCGTAAGTTTAGGTGTGACTAACCTATCAGATGAGTTATTCAAAGTGGCAGGTAATACAGCACTTAATGAATCATCATCCTATTCAGAAGTTGTATATGCCCGTGGTCGTGAATGGTCATTGTCAGCAAAATATAGATTCTAGATATGTAGCAATTTTAGCCAGTTAACTTAAAAATTAACTGGCTATTTTTTAGTTCTACATTCCACGAATAGTCTAGGTTTAATAAGAGGTATTTATGCTGACAGTCCAACATAAAAATATGTTTAGTAGTCCACTGGTTACAGGAACAGTTGCTCTGATATTGAGTTTCATTGCTGCTTGTATCCTATGGCCAATATGGTCATTAATCTCACAAGCTATATATATTAGCATTGCTGAAGTTGGTATTTCTGTTGCCTCACATGATCAACAACATCATTTATTGAAAGCTTTTGCCGAAGGTACTTTTTTTTGGATGATTATTAATAGCTGGATTTGGTTATCTATTGTTTTAGGTACTTTCGGTAAAACGACTTTCACTACCAAGCAACCTTTTGCAGGTCTATATTATATCCTAGTAAGTTGTGCTCTAGGAGCAGGGGCCTTTTTAATCCTGATTAGTTTACCAGGGATTTGGTGGCACCCTTTCAGTCTCTCGATAATGTTTACCCCTCAATCTGTTGAGGAAGTTAATATTGCTATTGAAGCTTGGGAAGCAAGTAATTTTTTTGCATTAGCTGTAATTATTACACAGATACCATTAATTGCTTTATTTCATAAATGGCCTTTCACTAAAAAAGTAGACAAATTAAGTGACCATTTAAGTGTTTTATTACTCGGTATTGCTATTACGTGGATGGTTTGGATGACTCTAATTGTCCCTAGTTTGATGCATTTGACGATTAACGGTCACGATGTCTTTAGTAAACCCTTTGGTAATTGGCCCGCTTTTGTAGCTTTTTGCCAAGCGTATGTCATTTTTGCGATTATGCCAGTAGAAGGTGCGGAAATGTATCCAATGAAATTCTTTGCTAAAAAACAACCCCGAATGGGCATTATTGGATTTATTATTGCGTTGATAGGTGGTTTTGCATTACCTCCTCTTATTAGGAGTATTATAGAACCTTACAATTTGGTACCTGGGCTGCCCGTTGATGTGTTAGTAGCTTCACTGGAACTGTCCATTATTGTTTTTATGCTTGCGTGGCATCATTTATTTGATGACTACCCAAACAAAGAGTTAGTCCAAAATGATGCGTTAAGAATATGGTGTAGAATTGCTATCTGGTGTGTAGGAGGTGTCATTTTTGGTGTTATATGGTTGAAAACATACCATTTATTACCATTTGGTTCTAATAACATAGGCATGGGTGTTTCATCATTAGGAGTCCTTGCTGGCCAGTTTGCTTTGTTAATGTGTATACTACTTTTTAATACATTCTTTGATAAATGGCCATTGAATCGACAATAAAGGTATTTATTTTCCTTATTGATTCCTAATTACGAAATTCATGCAATTTATCCAAACCATTCATTTTAGATATAAATCCAAGAGATATAAAAAATACATCGTAGGTAATAATTTAGGGGTTTCTATTTATGAATGCTGAAAAATTAATAGAGTATAGAACAGTACATTATAGCTCAGGTTCAGAAGTTTCAACTTATATAACTAATCAGCAAGTAAGTGTTGACCTCTGCTTCTCAAATCTAATTTTGTTCCGAATGCAATCTGGCCGAAAAATAATTAGTATTGACGATTCAATACCATTCCAATTATTACCTGGCCAAACTATTTTTTTACCTCCTGGGATGAAACTATCTATTTTTTTTCCCGATACCAGCATCAGAAACCCAACAGAGTGTGTGTGTATCGAAATAGGAAGAAACAGGATTGACAGCATTATTAACAGCATAAACCAGGCTCGTTCTCATCAAACTATTTATGGGGAAATTCACATGGCTTGGAGTCGATTTTTTATATTTTCAGATGATAATGAATTTGACTTTCAACTAGATCGACTCATGTCACTTTTTACTGAAAAAAACACAGAATTCCGGGAGGTATTAGTTGAATCAAAATTAAATGGCCTTTTCACACGCTTACTTCAGTCACAATCAGATAACGTCTTAGTCAAACGGATAAAGACTGTGCCTAGTAAGGGTATCCTTGCAGCTTCAGATCATATTATTAGAACTCCTCACACTCGGTTTTCTACAGAAGTATTATCAAAAATAGCTTGTATGAGTTCATCTAGTTTTTTTCGAAAGTTTCGAACACATTTTGGAGTTACTCCTGCACGCTTCGCCAATCAAAATCGTATTGACCTAGCCAAAAAAGCGCTTAAGAAACAGGAAACAATGATTTCAATTTTATCCCATGAACTTGGATTTGTTGACACCAGTCATTTTGATCGGGTTTTTCGTCAAATTACCGGTGAAACACCCAGTCAATTTAGAGGGCGATAAACAGAGTAACGAAAATTTAAAACGTCAATTTTGATATTTTTGTACAATATATTGATAGTTTCATCATGCTCGAGATATATAAAAGTTGTTAGCATTTACATAAAGTAAAGGAGACTAGCAATGAAAAACAAATTAGATTCAAGCAAACTTTTTATAAACGGAGAATGGGTAGTACCTGAGTTGGATCAATATTTTAACAACATGAATCCAACATCACGGAAAACCTTTGGCTCAATAGCAGATGCAACAGCTACTGACGTAAACGATGCTATTACTGCGGCAAGCAAGGCGCAAGCAGCATGGGCCGCGTTACTACCAACCACTCGTGCTGATTTTTTTTACAAAGCAGCAGAACTATTTAAGCTCCGTCAAGAATATTTTGTTAACACACTTATTGAAGAAACGGGATCAACGCTTGGCAAAGCAAGGTATGAGTGCAGTATTATCCCTTTAGCTTTGTGTGAAGCTGCAGCCTTAACTACACGTCCTAATGGAGAAATACTCCCTTCTAATGTACCGGGAAAAGTCAACACTATTATTCGACAACCACTGGGTGTCGTTGGTGCTATATCTCCTTGGAACTTTCCATTGTATCTATCCTTACGCAGTTTCATTTATGCAATAGCGCTTGGTAATACCGCTGTCCTGAAACCTTCCGAAGACTCACCGTTAACAGGCGGATTAATGATAGCGGAATTGTTAGAAGATGCTGGGTTTCCAAAAGGGGTTATAAATGTTGTCACTTGCAGCCGAGACAATGTAAAAAGACTAGCAGATCAAATGATTGAAGACCCTCGTATTGATTGCATAAGCTTTACGGGTTCAACGGCTGTGGGCCGGCAAATCTCAATCGCATGTGCACAACGGTTCAAGCGTGTAATGCTTGAGATGGGTGGAAAAAATCCTATCATTATCTTAGCAGATGCAGATCTAGATTATGCGGTTAGTGTGGCTTTTTTCGGTGCATTTTTGCACCAAGGTCAAATATGTATGTCTGCTGACAAAATTATTGTACCACGTAGTCTTTACGCTTTATTTGTAGAAAAATTCACTTCAAAAGTACGAAACTTCAGCCCGATGGATCCACATAGTGAATATGCCGTCATAGGTCCTATTATTAACGATCGCCAACTAGAGCGCATTCATCACCTTGTTAGTGAAGCTAAAAAAGATGGGGCAGTTATACAAACGGGCGGAAATATAGAAGGTCCCTTTTATCAGCCTACAGTAATAACTGATATTACCCCTGATATGGAAATTTATCGTGATGAAATATTTGGTCCTGTAGCTCTAATAATCCCCGTAGACAGCGAAGAAGAGGCCATCAACATAGCTAATGATACGCCTTACGGGTTAACCGCTGCAATTGTTAGTGCTGATACACACTATGCCTCAATAATGGCACTAAAGATTGATTCAGGCATGGTGCACATTAATGATTCAACTGTTCACGATGAGCCTCACTGCCCCTTCGGTGGTATGAAAGATTCAGGAGGTGTAGGTAAGTGGGGAGGCACTGGTGCAATAGAAGCATTTACAGAGCAACGTTGGATATCGACTCAACAAGTAAAACGTGCATACCCCTTTTAAAATATAAATATAATAAATATCAGTTACTTACTGTTGTAATTTCTTTTGATTTAATGCCATTCACACTCTCTTTTTCCTGAGTGAATTTAGGCCTAAGCTAAAGCCCCAACATGTAATAACTCATTCAAAATAATAAAAATTTAAAAATAGAGGAAATTACAATGAAAGCAATAATTACTGGTGATCTTGCTTCTGGCGATCAGTTAAATTTACTTGAGTCTGCACTTTTTCGAGGAAAGATTGGCCGTAGAGAATTTATAAAGATGGCAGTGGTTGCTGGAGTCAGTCTTGCTGCTGCTAGTGTTATTGCAAAGCAAGGTGAAGCTGTCGCAATAAATCAACTTTATAACTCACAAGCATTAAAATCTTCATATGATTATATTGTTATCGGCAGTGGCACAGGCGGTGCTGTAGTTGCTGGTCGGTTAGCAGCTGAAACTAATGCACAGATTTTGTTGTTAGAAGCAGGTGGTAGCGACCAGGTCGATGCGGTACAGATACCAGGTCTGTGGCCAACCAATATAATGAGTGAGCGTGATTGGGGCTATAAAGCAGAACCAAGTCCTGCAGTTAACGGTCGTTCCTTAATCTTACCAATGGGCAAGGTTGTTGGCGGTGGTTCATCCATTAATGCTTCTGCTTATTCTCGCGGGCACAAAAATGATTTTAATATGTGGGCTGAAGAAGCTGGTGACAGTGCCTGGAATTATGAAAACGTACTGAAAATTTACCAACGAATTGAGGATTGGCAAGGAATACCTGATGATAAACGCAGAGGTAAAGGCGGACGACTTTGGGTTGAACCTGCGAAAAATCCTAATCCAATAGCCCCAGCTATGTTGTCTGCAGCAGAGTCTGTAGGGATTCCAGCATTTGAAGATCAAAACGGTAAAATGATGGAAGGCGAAGGCGGAGCAGCTATAGCTAATCTTCGAATTAAAAATGGCCGACGTAAGAACCTACCTTCTGATTACCTCTACGATGTTCTAGCGAAACCAAATATTACTTTTCTAACGGGGGCAACAGTTAACAAGCTGATTATGGAAGGAACAAAAGCCACAGGCGTCAATTTCATTAAAGATGGTAAGGTTCATAATATCAGTTCAACCACTCGTATTATTTTGGC
>Ga0307489_10000632_pt1 | contig 21807 bp, 33 predicted proteins | sample SB12metaG_FD_202247 | JGI IMG/M metagenome (GOLD analysis project Ga0307489, IMG submission 202247) | Sea-ice brine microbial communities from Beaufort Sea near Barrow, Alaska, United States - SB 1.2 | ecosystem: Environmental > Aquatic > Marine > Coastal | place: USA: Alaska | collected... | reverse complement strand
GCGGGGGCGGCGGCGGGGCTGGCGGGGGGGGTGGGAAGGCTCGACCGGGCAGCGCTCGGACCGGGGCCGGCGACGGCGGCGGCGGCGGGGCGGTGCCGGTGGGGGCGGCGGGCGCGGGCGCCCCGGTAGGGCGGTGCAGGTTCAACCAATGAAACCTGTGTTGAAAACGCCTGGATCTATGGACTTGAAACTAAAATATGATGGACAGCTTTCAAATTCTGCTTTCAATTTCGACTTGCGCCGCTACACCCCGGCGGTGGCAGCGGTGCGTCCAGCTGCCCGTCCAACGTCCGGCCGGCCTGCGTCCGGTCGGCCTCCGACCTCCGGGGTGAGCTCGGCGGCGGCGGTGCGGTCGCTGTATGGGCAAACAGTCAGACCGTTTCCCGCCGGCGCGCGCCCCGCCTCTGCGCCCTCTACGCGCAAACCCGCGCCGCGATGACACCGCGCATAGCTCCACCCTTATACATTTGGGCGTACTAATTGGTGTTAATGTTTTGTTGCTTAAACTAACGTCCATCGAGCCCCAAGGTGTAGCGGCGCAAGTTGAATTTCAGAGCATATGTTGAAAGCGATTCATCACACTGTAGTGTCAACAGATTAGTTCCAGGCGCTTTCAACTCGGTTTTCATCGGTTCAACCTGCACCGCCTCACCAAGGAGCCCACACGGCGAGCATGACACCAAGCCTGTCCACCAGAGCTAGTCTAGCATATCAGACGGTGCAGCTACGCACATGCTAGCTTGGTACCTAACACAATCGCTAAGTCCATGTCCTATCCTCCTTTCTGTGTTGTTGGTGCTGGTGCTGGTGCTGGTGCTACTGCAACTAGTTGTACACTCGCCGCTGCCGCTCTATCCGACGCGCTGAGCTATTGCTCACACACGTACACGCGACGCTGCGGTCGGTTATATAATCCAACACCATCAACCAAAACTGGTTTGGTGCTGTGATTGATTGCCGGCACGTCATTCAAACCACCGCAACCGACCGCTCGCTCCGATTTGAATACCCCAAAATTCATTAATCCACCCCCTCCCCAGGACGGGCGGAAGAGGATCCTGTTTGGACGTGCCCGTCCGCCCGTCCGAAGCCGGCACTCCGCGAATCCGGTCGCGTTTCTACCTCGGCGCGACGGCAGGGCTTCGCGCTGTGAGGCAGCAGACCGTACAAGCATCCACCCGCCTCAGACTCTCTGTCTGCGCCGGTCCAGTCGTGAAGTCGGCACCCCGATAGACTTAGCTCTCAACCCTAAAGCCTAAAACCTTCAACCCTAAACCACGGCACCGTCTCTGGTCTTTGCCACTCCCACGCACGCGGCACGGCGTCACCCGCCGACGCGGCATACACGACGGGACATACATGGGCGCTGGCGTAGTCGGCGTGCTCGCACCCGCGCGGCTCGCGCCCGCCCTCGGGCTGTCCGAGGTGAAGGCGGTGCGGGAGGTGAAAGTGGCAACGTTGTGGGCGGGCTACGGCAGTATCAGCGAGGTGACCGTCGTCGCGGGCGGGAATGATGCGAAATCTGACGCCGCCGCCGCCGCTCATCCTGAAGCGCGTGTCGCCGCCGCGGGGCAGGGCCGGCGTGTCGCACGAGCGCAAAGTGGCGTCATATCACGTCGAGGCCGCATTCTACAACGAGTGCGCTCCCGCGCTTAGCTCCGCCGGCCTCCACGTCCCAACGCCGTTCGCCATCGCTGTGTCCGACGACGGCGGCGGCGGTGGGCAGGGGCTTACACTTCTTCACATTTCAGCTCAACTTAAGCGCTTTCTGTGGGATAGGGGGTGCATGTAGGGGTTGTTGAAGGGGTGTTCAGGAGGTGTCAGGGGGTATGAGGTGGTGTTTGCGGTGTATTTTGTGTCAGAAACGGCCCAAGTTGAGCTGAAAAGTGGACGAGTGTGAGCCCCTGGCGGTGGGCCACCTGGAGTTCCTCCTGTCAGACCTGCGCGCGTGCGTCGCACCCGCGGCGGTTCTCTCGCGGCGGCTTCGACGACTCAGTCGCCGCGCTGACGCTGCTGGCGGGCTTGCACGCGCGATACTGGGAGGCAGGGGCTAACACTCGTCCACTTTTCCGCTCAACGTAAGCGGTTTCTATGGGATAGGGGGTGCATTAAAGGGTTGGTTAAGGGAATGTGTGGGGGTGCTTAAGGGTTATCGGGAGTTGCTTAGGGTGTATTTTGAGTCATGAACGGCTCAAATTGAGCTGAAAATTGGACGAGTGTAAGCCCCTGCTGGGAGACACCGCTGCCAGGCGGGCTGTGGGAGGAAGGGAGCTACTGGCGCCTGGACACCCGCCTGGAGGAGCTAGCGGCCACGGCGGCGGCAGGGGATGTCAGGGTTGTGCGTTCAGCGCGCGCGCTGGACCTGCGTCTGCGGGGCATCGCCGGGCGCGGCGGTGCGGTAGGTGAGGCGGGTACGTCGGGTACGTCGGGTAGACCGGAGGAGGCGGGTAAGATGGTTAACGCAGCGGGTGAGGCGGGTAAGGCGGGTGGAGCGGCGGGTGAAGCGGCGGGCGGGGCGGCGGGCGGGGCGGCAGGTAAGTCAGCGGGTAGGCGGATGGCACGCCGCACGCTGATCCACGGGGACCCAAAAGGAGACAACCTCCTTCTATCCAAACCCATCATCGGCGGCAGCGGCAACGTCCCCAGTGGCGCCCCCATGACCGCCGCGGCGTACGACTGGCAGTACTGCGGCGGCGGCCTGGGTGTCCGCGACGTGGCGTACTTCCTCGCGTCGTCCGTGGACGCCAAGGTGTTGGGCAGGGGCTTAAACTTGTCCACTTCAGAGCTCAACTTGAGGCTCTTCGGGACACATCGCTCACTTAGAGCTCAACTTGAGCACCTTCGGGTTTCATCCACGGGTCAATTTGGGTTGTTTTTGGGACAATGTAAGCTTAAGTTGAGCGGAACTGGGCAAAGTCAGCTCAAGTCGAGTGGAAATTGGAACGAGTGTAAGACCCTGGTGTTGGGTTCCCGCGAGGCCGACCTGGTGGCGGCTTACCACACCGCCCTCATGGCGGGGCTGGCGGCCCGAGGCAGGGCGGTGCAGCTTGACCCTATTAAACCCACTTTGAAAGCGCCTGGATCTAAGCGCTTGAAACCAGAAGATGATAAACTGCTTTCAGACTTTGCTTTCAATTTCAACTAGCGCCGCTACACCGAGGCATCCACGGGGGCACCGGCACCAGCGAAGGCGTCGGCGGCAGGGGCTTACACTCGTCCACTTTTCGGCTCAACGTAAGCGCTTTCTGTGGGATAGGGGGTGCGCTTAAGGGGTGCTTAGAGGGAGTTTAGGGGTTGTCAGGGGATATTAGGGGGTGTGTAGGGTGTATTTTGTGTCATAATTGGCTCAGGTTGAGCTGAGAAGTGGACGAGTGTAAGCCCCTGGTCGGCGGCGGTACGAGCGGCGATGTTTATCCGCTTGAGGAATTGCGAGATGACCTGGACGTGGCGGTGGCGGACTATGCACGGTTTATGGCGGGATGGGGGTTCTGGGCAGGGGCTAACACTCGTCCACTTTTCAGCTCAACACAAGCGTTTTTGTGGGATAGAGGGTGCATTTTGGGGTTCTGTAGGGGATGTTTAGCAGGTGTCAGAGGGTACCAGGGCGTGTCTAGGGTTTATTTTGTGTCAGAAACCGCTTATGTTGAGCCAAAAAGTGGACGAGTGTAAGCCCCTGGTTCTGGGGCAACGCGGCGTGGGCGGCGGCGGCGGCGGCGCGGTGCTTGGACCGCATCGACGGAGGACAGATCCTGGCGAGTGAAGAGGATTACATCGACGCCATCGCTCGGGCGTATCCGTTCCCGGAATAGATTAGTCCGTTGATTGATTGGCTTGTTGATGTTTGGCGTCAGACGTCCAATCTACTCGTTTAGCATAGCTCTAGTAGCTAGATATCTGTGGTTGCATTGTTCCGCGTAGCATTCGATGCTATCAAATGTGTCATCGTTCAGGATACCATCTCTTGGTTGCTGAGTTGTGAAACAAACTATCAGAGCACCCACGCCGCCTTCACCGTCGGACAAGTATATGCACACGGCCGGATGCTTGTCGTGTGTGCTCCGTGCTCAAAAGAATACTGGGTTACAAAAACCCCTGGATCCGTGCATTCATTTCAACACCAGATCAGTCCTGGTCTATCAGTTTAGTTTTATGACTACCGTGCGAGTGCCTTGGGGAAATTGGGGCTAGATAAACGTTGCAGCAGTGAATAATCACACCGCAAGACGAGTTCTGGTAGAAGGGGTTGGTTCAATGCTCACCATGTGAGTGTCTTGGGGCCCGGCGGAACGATAGTCTCTCATATTAGAAAAACCCTCGATCCACCGTCAAGCACAGCACTACAATAACCCCGCCCCCCGCCCCGCGCTCCCCCCCCCCCCCCCCTGCTCCCAACAACACGATCCACGTCCGCATTCATTCAGTTTTTGTTGCCTAGGTGCTTCTTTAAGAGCGGGAGCAGTCCCTTGCGCTAGAGTCCAACACGCATTAGGGTTTAGGGTTGAGGGTTTAGGGTATCGCATTTCCATCTACGCTCAATTTCCGCACCCACGAGGTGTTGAATTGTGGACGGTACACTGGTACACTATGAACGAACAGTCAGGGAACGAGTGTAAGGCCCCGCCGTCTTGGTTAGCCCGTACAGCTTCTCCAGAAACCCGGGGGGTAAGGCCAGGTAAACAATGCAATGCTTACCACGTCAAGAGACGCAGTCTTCACTCGACAAACCGGGGTCGAAATCGCGGTGGATGACGTGGCAGGCAACATTGACCAAAACCTACCCGCATTGTTGAACTTGTCAAAAGGTGCAGTGTTCACTCAATAAACCAGGGTCGAAATCGCGGTGGACGACGTGGCAACGCAACATTGACAAAAACCTACCCGCTGCCATGGCGCCCAACTCTTCACCCTCCACCCCCGCGCTGACCCCCCCGCTCCCGCCCCCGCCCCCGCCGCCGCCCTTGTACTTCGCGTCAAACTTTTTGAGCCGCGCATCCACGAGCACCAGGCCGTACAGCGCCCGCACGTCCATCCCGTTGCTCATGTCAACCGCCGCCGCGTAGTACTTGCGAGCAGCCCGCAAGTGCTCCTCGGTTCCCATGGTGTAATACACCTCCGCGATCCGCCTGTGGTGGAAATGCATCTGCGGCTGCGCCACAATGACCTCCTCCCAGCAGGGGCTTACACTCGTTCACTTTTTAGCTCAACTTGAGCTGTGTCTGACGCACAACAGCACCCTACACACCTTTAAACACCCCCTACCACCCCATTAACACCGGCTACACAATCCCTACGCGCACCCCATATCCCATAAAAAGCGCTCAAGTTGAGCTGAGAAGTGAGCGAGTGTAAGCCCCTGCCTCCCAGCAGAACACGGACTGCTGGTACATCTGGCACTCCGTGTACAGCTTGGCCAGCTCCTCCCACGCCGCAACGTCCCCCATAAAGGTGTCGAGGTATTCCGTCAGCTCCTTGATGGCCTCAGGCAGCTTCCCCTGTGCTTTGTACACCGCCGCCTTGCGCTTCATCACGCGCTGCTCCGCCGGCGACCAGGGGCTTACACTCGTCCACGTTTCAGCTCAACCTTAGCCGTTTCTTGTCATTGACTGAACCCACAGACACGCAGTATCCCGCAAAGTGTGCTGACGTTGAGCTGAAAAGTGGACGAGTGTGAGCCCCTGCCGGCGACTTCTCCAGCAGCGCGTTGTACTTCTCTAGCGCCGCGTCCCACTGCCAGGGGCTTACACTCGTCCACTTTTCAGCTCAACTTGAGCGCTTTGTCTGGGATAGGGGGTGCGCGTGGGGGTAGTGTAGCCCGTGTTAAGGGGGTGTTAGGGGGTGTTTAGGGTGTGCAGGGTGTTTTCATGTGTCAGACACGGCTCAAGTCGAGCTGAGAAGTGGACGAGTGTAAGCCCCTGCCCACTGCCCCTCCGCCTCCATTCGCATCCCGTCCAGCTTGCCCACGCGCGCGCTCTTGGGGAACACCGTGTACAGCTGTGCGATGCAGCGCTTGGCGGTCGCCACGTCATTCAGGTCCAGCGCTTAGGGGCCAACGTGCATCAGGGTGACACGTCGTTGGCAAGTACTCGTATACTCGTATACAGGTTCACTTCATGGGCTTTCACAAGCTACATTGATGAGAACAAGCCGTCCGACCAGCACGACAGACCAGTGCTCGCTCGCGTACGCGTTTCACGTATGTGGGCTTTCACGTCTACGTCCATGAGAACAAGGCAACGCTCAGCACGTCAGACCGAGTGCTCGCGTGTGATGATTATCGCCGCGGAGCACGCTGGTTGACAAGGTACACGGTGGTGGATGATGCGGCGGGCATGGTTCGTCGCCGTCGGCCCAACCAGCGCAGCGATCGTGAGCTGCTCAATCGCGTTGTACCGGTCGAAGTGTGAGATCTTAGCGGTTTTCAGGTCGCCGAGGATCAGGGGCTTACACTCGTCCACCATTCAGCTCAACTTGAGCGCTTTGTATGGGATAGGTGGTGCGCGTAGGGGTTGTGTAGCCCGTGTTAAGGGGGTGCTAGGTGGTGTTTAGGGTGTGTAGGGTGTTTTCTTGTGACAGACACGGCTCAAGTTGAGCTGAAAAGTGGACGAGTGTAAGCCCCCGCCGAGGATCGCGGTCGCGGCGGTGAAGACAGGCACGGGGCGCCGCAGCTCGTGCTCGCCCACCATCTTCAGGTACTTTTTGCACGACGGCAAGTCGCGCGCCTCGAACCCCTTGGACGTCAGGTACTCCTGCGGTGTTGGCGTTGCGCGGAAGGGGGCGGAGAGAAGAGGCATTCAATTTAGTCCAGTCGGTGGCGGAGACGTAGACATCGACGTTCGCGGACACGCACACGACTGGGCCAGAGTGGTTCTGCGGCGATAGTTTTCGATCAGCCGCGCAGGGCGTCGGGGGTCACCCCGAGCGTTACGAACGTGCTCCACATGTTTTACAGCGCTCCAGCTTTCGATCTGCCGCTTGCCGACGACACGCGCAAGTTACGCAGTTACGCGGCACCGCGCATCGGAAGCAAGAAACCAAATTTAAGACGGGGGAGCCGGCTGTGTGCGAACCTCGGTGTCGTTCACCTCCTGGAGAGTGGACTTGGGCCGCGGCGCCATCGAAGCCATTGTCGCCGTCTGCGAAGTGCGCCCCAATCCACCGACGCCGTGTGCGTGGTGCGCGTGGTGTACCGCCCGCGCCCTGGCGCCCGCGTATAAAGAAGTTTCGTGCCCTACGATGCGGTCGACGGACAGCGGGTGCGCGCGGTCGGCGTTTTTTTCCCGTTGAACGGCACCCTCATTCCGGGTACTGCCTTCTCCTCAAGGCGGCACACCAAGCACGGCGGAACGTCCATCCCGCGTCGCGTCACGCGTCCGCAGCCGCGGAGCCTTGACGGGACCCCCCTGCGTCGGTCGACGGGGTGCACACACTGGTGCAGGCGGGCCAAACCAAGCATGAGGCGGCAAGGAGCACCAGCCACTGGGAACAAGCCGGTGTTTTCGCTGGCGCCGATGGGGGCGGGCGACGCGGGATGGGCGGGGGTGGGCGCCAACGGCGGCGGCGGCAGCGGCGGCGACGAGGGGCAGAAGGGCGAGAGTAGCAACCCGGCGGGGATGACGGGCGTGGCGCCGGCTACGGGCGGCTCCTCGGCCAGAAACGGGATGCGCATGGCGCACAAGAGCGTGGCCTCGGACGTGCATCTGCAGCAATTCATCGCATACCACGTGTACTTCTCCCTCTGCTGGTGGTCGGGCCGGGCAGATGTTGCTCGCCACGTCATAGGATGCCATCCAACTCGAGATACCAGGGTCTATAATTCGAGTCATTCACGTGGTAGGCAATGGGCCTGGCAGCTGCCGGTACTGCTCGCCAAGTCGTAGGATGCCATTTAAATTCAAAGAAACAGCTTCGATTTTCAAAATGCGTTAAATGACGAGAGGAGCAATATCTGCCTGGCCCTAGCTGTTGGGTCGCCACCGTCGTCGCGACCTTCATCAAAACAGGCGGCGCAAGCCAGGGTGAGGACCGGCATCGTCAGTATCGTCAACAACTACAGGTCATGTCACCCTCCTGACCGCTGGCATAGTGTACTGGACATTCATATAAAAACACCGGGAACTGTTTTCCCGCAGAAGTTCGAGTCACCTTCAGCTCTACGAGTATTCAAATATCACGCCACTCGGCATGGCGCCCGTTACAAAACGCGCGCGCTGGAACCGGGCTGTCATTATTCGATAAATGGCCAGCGGGAAGCATGTCATGGTCCGAGCGATAGTTGAGTGGTTACGGCTGCGTCCCGATTCTTTACCCCACTCAGTTTGGTCTTCATGTTTTACCCAGCACAGCGTTGATGCCGTAAATTTAGTATTAGAATATAATGGCCCTCGATACGGCCATAAACCTTGACAGACTGACGTCTGTCCGCTTAAAATTGCGGAGAGGGTTGGTTAAGCTCACCATGTGAAGTGCCTTGGGGATCGATGAACGTTTCAAAAAGAAAAGGAAAAAAAATGCGTTGCTGCTGGACCCTGCACCACGACTTCGACGACATCCGGCCCGTCATGATCGCGGTCTTCATGATATTCGAGCCCGTCCGGCAGGGCGCCACACGGCATCCACTCACTGTTTGCTGATAGTGTACCGGTGCAACCGTGGATGCGGCGAGGGCTGTCTGTTTGCTCATAGTGTACCGGTGTACACGTGGATGCGGCACCACCTGACTATGCTCATAGTGTACCGGTGTACCCGTTGATGCGGCGACACCTGCCTGTTTGTTCATAGTGTACCGGTGTACCCGTGGATGTGGAGCCACCTGACTGTTTGCTCATGGTGTACCGGTGTGCCCGACACACACTCGCCGCATCCTCATCCCGTCCCTGACGCGGCTTGCCCTGTACTGTCCGCCTCAACTGCCAGCAGTCCATACCTGTGTTTGCTGATAGTGTACCAGTACCCCTACACACTCGCCGCGTCATCTTTCCATGGCCTCGACACGGCGGGGCCAAGTGGCCGGGCCAGGGAGGGGGAAGCGGCATACGAGGACACCGGTATACTATGAGCAAACAGTGAGGTGGAGGGGGCAAACAGTGAGGTGGAAGGGCCTATGAGCAAACAGTGAGGTGGACACCGGTACACTACGAGCAAACAGTGAGGTGGAGGGGGGCCCAGCAGTGCGCGGCCCTGCCCTTAGGTTGTACGCGGGGTTCGCAGGGAACCTGCAGGAGAAGGTGCCTCTGCTCATGGTGGGGTGGTGCAGGTCAAACCCCGGGTTTGCAAGCACGGGATAAGACGTCCTTCGCCACAGGTTATCTGACTCACCACCCGTGTGTAATACTCCGTGATCTTACAATGTGCTACGGTATCAAAGGCGCCTGGTTTCAACGCTTGAAAGTAAAATGGGATGAACCGCCTTCAATTTTGCTTTCAAATTCAACTTGCGCCGCTACATCATGGCCTTCACCGCGCTGTCGGCCTTCATCATCCTGCCCGTGCACGCCTTCTTCTGGTACGGCGGTGCAGGTTGACCCTATCAATCTCACTTTGAAAGCGCCAGGAACTAAGCGCTCGCAGCGAGAATATGACGAGCCGCTTTCAAATTTTGCTTTCAAATTCATCGTGCGCCGCTACATTCTGGTACGGCCAGGAGGAGGTGCAACCGTTTGACAAGGCGCTGAACACGGTGGGGACACGCAAATATTCCCCGCCACGTCATCGTCATCGACACGCATGTTGACCACTCACTTCTTGAGTTAAAGGGAACCCTATGACGTGGCGAGCAATATCTGCCAGGCCCATTGCCCGCCTGGTCATCCAACGCATTTGTGAGCCTCGTTCGTTGAGGCTGATAGCATCGAGCATTCTACGACGTGGCAAGCGAAATCTAAAGCGGCAGCAGGTTAAACTCAGTGTAGGGGTGACATGTCACCCTTATCTCCTCGAAATCGAGGGTCTATTTACTCAAGGATGGCGACCCGGTCGGACAGTCGGCGAGTCGGTCGGTGGGATTTTCGAAATGGACAGTTCTGATTGGTCGAACGGGATTCGATACCATACCTTCGATACCAGACCCAACACTGAGTTTAAAAGGGGTCTCCCCGTGGACGCTTCAATTGGGCTCCCTCTGGGGGTCTAAATGGGGGGGTTTCTGTTGGGTTTTGATCTTTAGACTTGAAATACAAGACTGACAAATATAGACCTTGCGGGCCCTGGGGTATGGTGGCGATGTGCATGGTGGCGGTGGAGGCAGCGGCGGGGGTGCACGCCACGCGCGGTGTGCTGCGCGCGCAGTCCCTTGCCTTCTACCTCACCGAGGCGTCCATGCAATGACGCAACACCGAGGGAGCGAGGGAGAGTGATTGATTTCTGCGTTCTGGGGAAGGCATAGAAGTTTAACAGGGAAGGAAACCGGAAGAGGGTACGCGTCATCCCGGCGTGTAAAAGTGTAGATTGTAATTATATAACGTTGGAGCGTCTTAAACTGAATATTAAAGGGCTGCTGTCAGAATACTAGACCCACTACTTGTACACATCAGGGAAATCACTGCAACCCAGATTTCAAATTCAAAGTTACCCATTCGTCACACCAAAACAATTTCAAGTAGCTCGAGCTACGTTGGACACATTGCGGCAGCCTAGTACTGCTTGTCCTGGTCGCCACCGAAGACCATGCTGACGCCGCTGGCGCTGGCGCGCTCCCCCGGCTCCGCCTTGCAGGGCCAAGCGAAACATGCCGGCATTGCTTTCGGCATGATAGGCAAACCGACAATGCCAGCATAGTACCGGGAATTTTAGGCATTTTCTCAGGATTCCTGCCTGCCGTTTTATGGGATTTTTTGTCGTTTTCGGGGTACATGCGATTTTCTTTTGGCATTGTTCGGCTTTTTACCTGCGCATCTTGGGGAATCTAGTCGGCATAATTGGGCATAATGGGGCCTAGTCCGAGCATAATAGGCTGGATTTGGGCAATTTAACAAAGGGAATTTGGGCAAAAATCATAACATATTCCGGCTGGCCCTACCGCCTTGACGTTGTTGCTGTACGCCATCGCCGCGAACATGGTGGTGTACAGCATGTAGCTCACCCGCCCGCAGGGCCGCACCACTATGAGCAAACAGTCACACGAGGACGGCGGCAGTGGTGTACAAGTGCACCATGCCGCGGCACAGTGCGTACACTGGCGCCCCCCCCAGTTGCGGGCAAGATGGAGGTGAAGAGTGAGCTAGCGCTGAGTTCAAAGCCATGGACGAAGTGCGTCTTGAGCGACATGGAGACGCTCAAATTCAAACAATGAATACCTGGAAACCAAATCGAAGAAACGTGAACATTCAAGATGATGGGTAGCGTGTATAATCTGTACTGAGTCAAGCGCTTTCATAGACAGATAGTTGCGGCCCTGCCTGACTGGTGCTGGGCGGGTTGCCGTGCATGGCGGGGCTCCACACCTTGATGAAATAGTGGAAGCCGATGCACAGGCTCAGCACCAGGTTCCCCGTCGCCACGATCTTCATGTTCTCCGCCTTGGTTGTCCACAGCACGCCCGCCGCCAGAGTCACATGCATCACACGCCATGGCTGCCAAGTCACACGGTGCCACTCAACTCAAGAAACGAGACTAAAACACACGGTGTGTGACACGTAATCATGCTCTTAATTCAAGGAGCAGGGGGTTAAGGTGAAGTGAATGACGTTGACTGGATGAGCAGCACTTCGCCACGTCACGCGATACCACGTGGCTCATTTAAGGAGAAGTGAACGAGTGGCGTGGCCCCGGTGGCCCCGCCGACGTGCACCATCTGCAGCAGGATGAACAGGGCGTACCCGATGCACTTCAGGAACTGCAGGATGATGTAGTCCGCCTTGTTGCAGGGGCTTACACTCGTTCCGACTTCAGCTCAACTTGAGCTCTTCTGTCCACCGTGCAACTAGCTCAACTCATGAATGTGTCCTGGAGTTGCTCAAGTTGAGCTCTAACGTGAACGAATGCAAGCCCCTGCCTCGTTGGACGCCTGCAGCGACGTCATCGGCTCGTTGCCCGTCAGCAGGGCCTTACACTCGTCCACTTCTCGGCTCAACGTGAGCGCTTTCTATGGGATAGGGGGTGCATTGAGGGGTTGTTTGGGGGGTGTTTAGGATGTGTCAGGGGTTACAGGGGGTGTTCAGGGTGCATTTTGTGTTAGAAACGGCTCAGGTTGAGCTGAGAAGTGGACGAGTGTAAGCCCCTGCCCGTCAGCAGGTTGATCACCACCAGGATGGCGCAGTAAAAGGCGTTGTACGTGTTGACGGCCATCACGTAGTGGCGCAAGTTGACTTTGAAAGCAAACCTTGAGAGCAGATCATCACATTTTGGTTTAGAGCGCTCACTTCCAGGCGGTTTCAACTTGGGTTTCATAGGTTCAAGCTGCACCGCCCCTCCCAGAGGCTGACACTCGTTATGATTATCGCTCAACTTGAGCTGTTTTGCCCCTCTCACGACCCAACTTAACTCATGGATGTGTACCGAAGGTGCTCATGTTGTGCTCTAACGTGGACGAGTGTAAGCCCCTGGCCACACCATGAGCAGCTTCTGCAGCGACAGCACGTTCTGAGCCATGCTGCGGATGATGGCCATGGCGAGGCAGAGGGGCAGGATGGGCAGCGTGTAGGAGATCACGGCGGCCACGAAGGGCGAGTACTGCTTGGGCACGCCGTACTCCTTCAGGTACCCATGCGCAGGGGCTTACAATCGTCCACTGTTCAGCTCAACCTGACACAAAATGCACCCTCAACACCCCCTATTACCCCCGAACACTACCTACCCCCCCCCGAAACAACCCCTACATGCGCACCCCCTATCCCGCAGAAAGCGCTTACGTTGAGCCCAAAAGTGGACGAGTGTAAGCCCCTGCCCGTGCGCCGTCTTGTGCAGGTCCTTGTGCGCACCCTTGAGGCGCGGCGCAACGTGCGAGGTGGCCTTCAGGGTCGCCGCATTCAACGCCTTCTTGCAGGGGCTTACACTCGTTCCCATTTCAGCTCAACTTGAGCTCCTCTGTCCACCGTATAATCCAAGTTAACTCATGTGTGTGTCCTGGAGTTGCTGAAGTTGAGCTCTAACGTGAACGAGTGTAAGCCCCTGCCTTCTTGCCGTGCTGGTACGCGTCGCTGAACTTGGCGGACCAGGAGCAGGGGCTTACACTCGTCCACTTTTCAGCTCAACCTAAGCCGTTTTCGTCACACCTCCCCGTGTCCCCCTGTCTAATAGACTGGGGGAAACTCACGCAGCCAACGTACCCCACGAAATATGCTTACGTTGAGCCGAAAAGTGAACGAGTGTAAGCCCCTGCCCAGGAGTCGCCGTCCGCGCCGCCCTCGTTGTAGCGGCGCAAGTTGAATTTGAAAGCAAAGTTTGGAGCCAATTTATCACAATTCAGTTTCAAGCCCCAATTTCAAGGCGCTTTCAATGTGGGTTTGATAGGGTCAGCCTGCACCGCCTCACCTCGTAGGTGGGCAGGTCGCCGCCGAAGCCGGTGGGGTCGGCCGCCACCGGCGCGGCCACCGCGTCCTCCGCATCCATCGGCAACCCGTCCGCCACGGCCGTACAATCCATCCCGTCTCCAGCTCAACTCGAGCCGTTCTGCCGTTGACCTCTAGTCTAGTATGACAAAGTGCGTCAAAGTGTTACGAGCAAAAGCGAAAGCAAATAGCATGGACCAATCACAGGCTCGGAATTGGGTCGGAACGGTTTGATCCGAGCTTGTGATTGGTCCATGCTTTTTGCTTTTGCTTTTGCTCGTAACCCTTTCACGCACTTTGTCGTAAACCATCCTTCAGAGGCGCAGCAGGTGAGCGGGAAAGGGGAGGGGTGGGCATTCCCCGCCGTCGGTGTCCTCCCCCGTGGGAATTTTGTCGTCGTCGGTCACCTCCCCGCCCTGAATGTCGATGTCGCCCATCAGTGCCTTACACTCGTTCCCTTTGCCATCTCAGCTGAAGCCGTTTGGTTCTTTACCCAACGTCATATTATCAAAGGTGCTCAAGATGAGCTGGAAATAAACCGCTTTTGAGGCCAGGGTGCAGGGAGAAGGATGCGGCGAGTGTGTTACGATACACTGGTGCACTAGGAGCAAACAGTCAGGTTGAGGCGAGATGGGGGTGAGTGGCGATGACCAGGCCCTGCCACCCGCGTCGTTGGCCACATCGATGGAGTTTTCGCCCCCGATGCCGGACCCGCCGCCGTCGTCCGACGTCGGGGCATCATCCGACGGCAAGGGGCGCAACCTCAAATACATGGTTGGTCAGCGGCCAGCTTCGCCACAGGGGCGGAGGCAGCTGGCCGACTCGTGCTCCTCTGCAACTTGCATAATGCTTTTGATACGATTCCAACTTGAATACCGTAGGAGTATGACCGACACCTTCTGGCGCAAAAAGTGCCAATCACAGCCCTGCCTGCAGGATCCTCCGGCCGTGGACGAGGACCGATCCGTCCTGGGGTGAGCCTGGGGTGAGTTCAGGCGCGCGGGTGGGGATGAGGAGGTTAGCGGCATGGGCAGCGGCGTATTCTGCCTTAGGGCACGAGCAGCCCAACATTAATAACTTCGAGGTGCCAAGTGGGAATGGAATCACTGCGGTAAGTGGGGTCCAGGGACAAAGCCGCAGCGAACGCCGTGGTGACGGCGGGAAGTTGAGCTGCGGCGGTGACATTACGGACGGGGCGGCGCGCGACGCACCGATCACGTTGAGGAGCAGCAGCACAACCGCCGCGCCCACCACCGCGCGCCCGAACGCCATATGCTTCTGGTTTTCGGTTGCAACGTTTATAAAATGAAAGTGGGCTGCGTTGCAGGCTCTGTTTGGATGCTACGAACACGTACACGACGCACACGGCGGTTCGTACGGGTTGTCGGAACGCGGTACGAAGGGCAGCGCCGGGGCTCGGGGCGTCGGCGCCGTAGCTGAGTAGCGTACCAAGGCTCGGTCACTGGCGCCAGGTGATCGGTCATTTTGAGTATTATCGCCGATACCAGCAGTCGCAGTCGGCAGCACCGATACCAGAATCCAACACTCGCTGCCCTCTTTGCATCCCAGAATTCCAGGCGCTGCATTGCAGCCGGCGCCGCGGTACTACGATGCTGCGTCACGCCGCCTCCCGGGCGGTCGGCGCCGTGGGCGTACGCGCCGCCGCCCCCGCCGGCACGCGCTCGGCGTCCCATTTTCTCTCCCAAATCCTGGACGGTAGCGTGTGGTGAGTAGCGGAGGGGCTCGAAAGAAACCAAAAAAAAAAAATCTTCGCACGTATCTCCGAGATGCCCGCGCGGTCACGTCGGTGTGGTTGGGGCAGTCGGTGACGGGGTGGCATAGTGTTGGGGGCGTGCCATCGACGGCGCCGCGCGGGTCGAGAGGCGGCGGGTTTCGCTGGGGAAACTCCGTAGAAACCGCGTCCCCCTCCTCAACATTCAGTTCAGTGACGGAAACACGCCGGCGGAGTCAGCATCTCAGTCTCCTCCATCGCCCCCCTTTCCCCCCGCCTGGGGTGGTCCACACAACCACGAGCTCGGGAGTCCTCAGTGTCCGCCGTATCCGTAGAAACCATGACCCGCTCCGTATCGATACATCAAATCCCGCAGCAACTCAGCCTCCTCTCCCCAACCACCCACCTTCCCCCCCACAGCCCCTACTCGTCAATCAAAACCACCCCCCAGAAACACTGCCTGCTGTCGTCCTCCACCCCAGTTCACCCTCACACCACCTCCTCTCATCCTCCCCCTGCCTCCGCCGCCCCCGTCCGCCCCTCCGTCCGCCCCATCACTTACCATTGCTCTCCTCCTCCGCACCCCACTGCGCAACCCCAAAATTCGCATCCTCGCAAGACCCTTCCTCTCACCCCCCCCCCACCCCCCCCCCCTTCGCAACCAGGGAGCTGAACACACGCAAGGGCACGCTGGTGGGCGAAGATGAGCTGGGCAACAAGTACTACGAGGCAGGGCCAGCAGTTTTTTTTTCTTCTCATTTCTTTTTCAACATTCGTCGAGCCCCAAGGCGTTGCACAAGATAAGCTTAAAAAAAACCAACCCTCTCCGCAATTTCAAGCAGACAGACCTCGGTCTATCAAGGTTTATGGCCGTATCGAGGGGCATTCTAATCTAATGCTCATTTTACTAAATGCAGCACCCACACCTCCTTTGTCAGATGACGCTCATTGAGCCCCAAAGCGATGGCAGTGTGTCACGCGGTGCCACAGTGTGTGTTCACCAGACCCTACTTTGAGAACATGAATTATCAGTCCGGGCGGCACCGGTGGGCAGGTGCTTACACTCGTCCACTCTTCAGCTCAACTTAAGCGCCTTTTGAGTGACAGTGGGTGAAGTTCGAAGTTGTTTCGAGGGTATTTTGGGGGAGGTAAGGGGGTGGGGGTGTTAGGGGTGCTTTGGATGTGCGTTTGTGTCAGAAACGGCTCAAGTTGAGCTGAATAGCGGACGAGTGTAAGCCCCTGCCGGTGGGTGGACATGGTCAAGCAAATTGAGGGGGGTATCATCGACAGCCACAACGCCTCCTCCATACCACCCGAGGTAAGGCGGTGCAGGTTGACCCTATCAAACTGCAGGTTGACCCTATCAAACTGCAGGTTGACCCTATCAAACTGCAGGTTGACCCTATCAAACTGCAGGTTGACCCTATCAAACTGCAGGTTGACCCTATCAAACTTCAGGTTGACTCTATCAAACTGCAGGTTGACCCTTTCAAACCTGCGCTGACACCTCCTGGAACTAAGCGCTTGATACTAAAATGTTATGAAGCGGTTTCAGACTTTGCTTTCAATTTGAACTTGCGCCGCTACACCGAGTGGCACGGATGGCTGCACCAAATGATAGACGACCGGGGGCTGAAGGACGCCAAGACCCCGGTGGTGCAGGTGAAGTTTGTGCCGCACGGGTACGTCACGGGCAGGGGCTTACACTCGTCCACTTCTCAGCTCAACTTGAGCCGCTTTCGGTCACAGAACACCACATCAAGCGTCCATGTTCTCGGCTCAACCTGTGACATTTTTGGGTATAAAACCTGCTAACATAGCCCACAAGAGTGCTCACGTCAAGCTGAAAAGTGGACACGTGTAGCCCATAAAAAGCGCGCACGTTGAGCTGAAAAGTGGACGAGTGTAAGCCCCTGGTCACGGGCACCAAGGACATGTACGTCCCCAAGGGCCACTTCCTCAACAAGGGGGGGATCAAGAGCTGGAAGCGGTACCAATCCTGGGTGCCGCCGTGAGTGGGCGGGGTGGAAGACGTGGCAGGAGTGTGAGGAGGAGGACGAAGAAGAGGAGTGTAAAAGGAGTGTGAGGAGGAGCAGTGTAAAAGGAGTGTGAGGAAGAGGAGGAGGGGTGTGAGGAAGAGGAGGAAGGGTGTGAGCAGGAGGAGGAGGAGAAGGAGGAGGAGGCCTGACAGCGCCCAGGGTGTCTGGTCGCCGTGGTGAGTGGGAGGAGTGGGAGCCTGTCCGGGTCAAGGGCGGGAGGGGCGGGGTATCAACGACAAGCGGCACACCCGCCGCGGTCAGGAAGTGTGGGGGCGTTACAGCGCAAGCGGCGTGGTGAAGGGCGTGCGTTTCAAGTGGGAAAATGTATGAAAAATCCGAATTACAAAATCTAGCACTGTAATTGGCCGTTGGTCATGAAAGATTAAAATATGTACAATACATTCACAGCAAAATGAACAGCAAACGTTATTCATAAGTTAGTGCGGCCAGCGCAAAGTCGGAAGCGCGTCGGTGCATTTGCATTTGTTGTTATTTTTGTCGTCGTGGTGTAAACGGTAAGGTGTGCGCTCTTCCGCAGCATCAGAAGTTGGCGAAGACCGTGGTGTCATGGCGCAAGTTGAATTTGAAAGCAGAAGTTGAAAGCAGCATATCACGCTTCAGTTTCACTCGCTTGGTTCCAGTAGGTGCAAACGTGTGTGTGATGAAGTCAACCGGCACCGGCCTACCGTGGTGTCGAACGCCCGGTTCTTGAAGCCGTTGCCGGGGTGTGCCATGTTGACATCGTACTCGTCGAAGCAGCTGTGGGTGGCGGGGAGCCGGGGGCGGGGGACGGAGATGTATAAGGGGTGATTTAGGGATACATTACGGGTGTATTAGGGGTGATTGGGGGTTTACTAGGGGGGTGCAGTAGGGGTGTAGTAGGAGTGTAGTAGGGATGTAATAATGGTGTATTAGGGGTGTATTAAGGGTGTAGTAGGGGTGCAGCAGGGGTGGCGGGGGGGGGGAGACTGTTTGAACATAGCGTGTGGTCGCACCTGGTATCGTCCTCGTCCTTGAGGGGAGGCACGAAGGGCGCCTCCAGGGTGCGCTTTCCCATCCCCACCCAATCCATGCCGCGGAACCAGATGTGCATCTTCACGTCCTTCACGCCTCCCTTCAGGCACCCCAGCCGATAGGGCCAAGGAGGTAACACTCGCCACGTCAAACGATGCCATTCGCCCCGAGGGGCGAGGGTTTAAAACGCGGCGAATAACATTGCAAGCAGGGGCTTACATTCATTCACCTTTCAGCTCAACTTGAGCTGTCTATGAGCGCCACGAAGCCAACTTGACCCATGAACGTGTCCCGAATGTGCTGAAGTTGAGCTCCAACGTGAACAAGTGTAAGCTCCTGATTGCAAAGCGCCAATCAGTGGGCCCTACCAGGCGCTGCACCGAGTTGACCATGAGCAGTTTCCTGACGATGTCCTTGAAGGCCGGCGTGACCTGGGACGGGAACCCGTATTTGGCAGCCAGGATCTTGCGCATCTGCTCCGTGCTGTCGGCCTGCGGGCAGGGGCATACACTCGTCCACTTTTCAGCTCAACCTAAGCCGTTTTGGTCAGCGAGCCGTTTTGTGTCCAGTTTGTGACGAGTTATGACCGATATAGCTAATGAAGGTACCCAACGTATGCACAAAAAAATGCTTACGTTGGGCTGAAAATGGGCTTAGGTTGAGCTGAGAAGTGGGCGAGTGTAGGACCCTGCCTGTGGGGAGTAGAAGGGCGGCGTGCCCACCACCATCTCGTAGATGAGCACCTTCAGCTAGGGGCTTACACTCGTCCACTTCTCAGCTCAACGTGAGCATTTATTGGGGATACGTCCAACGAGAGGGGTCATCAGGTGTCCATTATGGGGGGTCCGTTGCCCGTTATAGAGGGGTCAAATGCTAATATAAGGGGGATCAGGTGCCTATCATAGGGGTGATATCAGTGACAAAACGGGTCAGGTTGAGCTGAGAAGTGGAGGAGTGAAGTAGGCGCCCCTGCCCCCAGCGCCCACCAGTCCACGGCCTTGTTGTGCCCCGACTGCCGGAACAGCTCGGGTGCCATGTACTCCGGGGTGTAGCGGCGCACGTTGAATTTGAAAGCAAAGTCTGAAGGCGGTTCATCAATATTATAGTTTCAAGCGCTTAGTTCCAAGCGCTTTCAATGCGGGTTTCATCGGGTCAACCTGCACCGCCCTACCGGGGTGCCGCACAGCGTGAACGACTTCTCACCGGGCGCCAACCACCAGGGTCCGCGCGAATCAACCCACTCGAGCCAAGATCAGAGATTCGACTTACCTTGAGAGCGAACGCTCAAACATACGCGCAGAATCGGTTCGTCGATTCAACGTCGGTGGAGTGCATGTCTTCGACAACCCCAACGACGGAATTTAGGATTCTAGGGTTTTGGTATTAGTGTCTAGGGTATAGGCTGTAGGCTGTAGGGTTTAGGGTTCCCCCCTGCCAGGCGCTTGGCGAAGCCGAAGTCCGCCACCTTGACGTACCCCTCGCTGTCGATCAACAGATTCTCCGGCTTCAGGTCGCGGTAGATGTAGTGCTTGGCCTGCAGGCAGAGCCTTACACTCGTCCACTTCTCAGCTCAACCTAAGCCGTCTCCGACACTGAAACACACCCTAAACACCCCCTAACACCTCATTGCACCCCATAACCACCTCCTACACAACCCCTCACGCACACCCTGTACTACAAAAAGCGCTTACGTTGAGCAGAGAAGTGGAGGAGTGTAAGGAAGGGACTTACACTCGTCCACTTTTTGGCTCAACGTAAGCACTTATTGAGGGATATTGGGTGGTTTGGGCTCATACACAAAAACGGCTCAGGTTGAGGTGAGAAGCGGAGGAGTGTAAGGCCCTGCTTGCAGGTACTGGTAGGCCAGCACCACGCAGCCGGCGTAGAACTTGGCGTTGTGCTCCGTCACCGCGCCGCCCATGCTGTAGCGGCGCAACTTGGAATTTGAATGCAGAAGTTGAAAGCAGTATATTACACTTTTGTCTCCAAGCGCTTAGTTCCAGGCGAATTCAACTTGGGTTTCATTGGATCAATCTGCACCGCCCTACCATGCGCTGCAGGTGCGTGAAGAGCTCGCCGCCCATCACGGTCTCTAGGCACATGTACAGCATCTGCTTGTCCTGAAGCCAGGGCCGTAAACACGTTCCCATTTCAGCTCAACTTGAGCTGTGCTGTCCACTGTGTAACCCAACTGAACTCATGAATGTGCCTGGAGTTGCTCAAGTTGAGCTCTAACGTGAACGAGTAGCTCAAGGTGAGCTGAAATGGGAACGAGTGTAAGCCCCTGCCTGGAACGTGGCCACCAGTCGCACCAGGTGGGGGGAGTTACAGTCCTTCATCACGTCGCGCTCCTGCATCACGTGCCGCTGTGTAGCGGCGCAAGCTGAATTTGAAAGCATGACTTGAAAGCAGTCTTTTCTTATGTCAGTTTCAAGCGCTTAGTTTCAGGCGCTTTCAACATGGGTTTCATCGGTTCAACTTGCACCGCACTACCGCTGCAGATGCGCGCTCATAATCTGCGCCTTGCTGTAGCGGCGTACGTTGAAATTGAAAGGAAACGCTGAAAGAAGTTCATGACATTTGAGTTTCAAGTGCTGAAACCATAGGCGCTTTCAACATAGGTTTTGATGCTGTGAACCTGCACTGCCCTACCTTGCTGAGCGACTTGATGGCATACATGCTAGTCCCGTGCTTCGTCAGGAATACCTCCCTATAGGGGCGCAACTTGAAATTAACAGCAAGTTTTGAAACCGATGTTTGTAGCCCATGTTTCAGCTTCAAGAGCTGAAGCCAAGCGAGAGAGAGCGAGAGAGAAAGACGCTTCCGCATGTACGAGGAGGCACCAGGCTCTCGCCCTGCCCCCAGATGTTGCTGAAGCCAAGCGCGGTGGGTTAATCTGGGGTCACCCTGCACCGCCCTACCTTGCCGAACGCGCCCACCCCGAGCACTGCCTTGATTTGGAAGTCGGCCTGAATTTAGCGTCGCAAGTTGGAATGGAAAGCAATGTTTTAATGCCGTTCATCGTATTCTAGCTTCAAGCGCTAGGTTCCAGGCGCCTTCAACACAGGTTTCTTAGGGTCAACCTGCATGGGCCTACCATGGACTTGACAGCGAGTTCCCTGGGAGTTCCCTGCCCCCCCCGCTTCATGGCCTCGGCCTGCCGTGACATAGCGGCGCAAGTTGAAATTGAAAGCAACAGCTGAAAGCAGTATATGATATTATGCTTTCAAGCGCTGACACCGTAGGCGCTTTCAACACGGGGTTTGATAGTGTCAACCTGCAGCGCCCTACCGTGACATAGAGTCGCTGCGCGGTTTCACCCCGTATATCTTCACCGCCGCGTGGTCCAGAATGTCCTGCAGCGGCCCGAGGTCATGGGCTTACACTCGTCCACTTCTCAGCTCAACGTAAGCACTTTTTGTTGGATGCGTTGGGTGCATGATTTTCCCCCAGTCTATTCGACAGGAGGACAAGGGGAGGTAGGACCAAGACGGCTTATGTTGAGCTGAGAAGTGGACGAGTGTAATCCCCTGCCCCA
>Ga0307489_10000631_pt1 | contig 21827 bp, 32 predicted proteins | sample SB12metaG_FD_202247 | JGI IMG/M metagenome (GOLD analysis project Ga0307489, IMG submission 202247) | Sea-ice brine microbial communities from Beaufort Sea near Barrow, Alaska, United States - SB 1.2 | ecosystem: Environmental > Aquatic > Marine > Coastal | place: USA: Alaska | collected... | reverse complement strand
GCCGTGGTAGGGCGGTGCAGATTGGTGCAGGTTGAACCTATGAAAGCCGTGTTGAAAGCGCCTGGATGTAAGCGCTTAAATCTAAACTGTGATGAACCGCTTTCAGTTTTTGCTTTCAAATTCAACTGGCGCCGCTACACCGTGCGACTTCCCGCACGCGTATCAGGATTTCCGCGACTGCAACGTCCGCCCGTGCGCCGTGGACTGCCAGGCAGGGTGGACACTACCTGGAGGATGCGGCTCTTGCTATTATCGCTTGTTGGAGACATTACAAAAGATAATGCCCTGGTGATCCCGAATCATGTATGCTGCACTAATGTACCAGCATATCGACAGCGGCGACTGTGCACGGGGACACTGGTGCCCCACGAGCAAACAGTCAGGGAACGAGTGGCCAAGCCGGGGAGGAGGATGCGGCGCAGGACGGGTACACTTCAGCAAACAGTTAGGTTGAGGTACCACGGGACCGAGTCTGTTCATGGACGCTTCAATTGGGCTCCCTCTGGGGGTCTAAATGGGGGGTTTACTCTGGGGTTTAGATCGTTAGACTTTGAAATATAAGACGGACAAAATATAACAGTCAGGTTCAGGGACCGAGTGTGAGACCCTGCCGCCAGGGGTACTGGGACGAGTGGAGCGCATGCAGCAAGCCGTGCGGGGAGGGGCAGCAGATCCGCCGCTACGTGGTGGACGCGCCGGCGGAGCACGGGGGTGAGACCTGCGGCTGGGCGCACGGCGCGCCCCGTACCCGCGCCTGTAATTTGCAGCCGTGCCGCATCAACTGCCAGGGGTGGGGCCCGGGCCTGCCACATGTTGCTCGCCGTGCCATTATCGTATCTACCCCCTATCTGCCCCCTACCTACCCCCTATCTACACCCTATCTACTCCCTATCTACCCCCCATCTACCCCCTATCTACACCCTACATATTCCCTATCCACCCCCTGTCTACGCCCCATCGCGCATTCGACGTCCTCGTTCGTTGAGCGAAATGGCATCCTATGACATGGCGAGCAATATCCAACAATTCCTACCGAGGGGAACTGGACGGGGTTGTCCGAGTGCGACGCGCCGTGCGGCGGGGGCAGGAGGCGGAAACGATTCAGTATCTCCGTCGAGGCGGATAACGGCGGGCGGGCGTGCGAGTTCGGCCACGGGGCAGGGGCTTACACTCGTCCAATTTTCAGCTCGCCCTCAGCCGTTTTGGTCACACCTCTGTGTCCCCCTGTGTCATAGACTGGGGGAAAATCATGCACCTAACGTATCCCACAAAACATGCTTACGTTGAGCCGAAATGTGGACGAGTGTAAGCCCCTGCCACGGGGAGGTCAGCTCGTTTGAGTGTAACACCCAGCCGTGTCCTGTGGACTGCATCGGTAGCTGGACCCCGTGGTAGGGCAGTGCAGGTTGACCCTATCAAACCCCAGTCAGAGCGCCCAGAACTAAGCGCTTGAAACTGAAGTGTGATATATTGCTTTCAGCTTCTGCTTTCAGATTCAACTTGCGCCGCTACCCCGTGGGGGGAGTGTAGCAACAGCTGTGGACCGGGTACCCACAACCGGACCTACTACGTGCTGTCGGGGGAACAGGACGCGGGCAGGGGCTTACACTCGTCCACTCTTCGGCTCAACGTAAGCACGTTTTGTGGGATACTCTGTGTCTGTAGGCGGGGTCAATGACAAGAAACGGCTCAGTATGAGCTGAAAAGTGGACGAGTGTAAGCCCCTGGACGCGGGGCGGCAGTGCGAGTCGCGGCATGAGGAGGTGGAGACATCAGGGTGCAACATGGTAGGGCGCTGCAAGTTGACCCTATCAAACCCACGCCCACAGCGCCTGGAAGTATGCGCTTGAGACTAAAATGTTATGTACCGCTTTCAAACGTTGCTTTCATTTTCAACTTGCGCCGCTACAACATGGACCTCACGTGCGAGGTGCCCTGCAGCGGAACGTGGTCCAAATGGTCCAAGTGCACGGCAGGGGCATACACTCGTCCACTTTTCGGCTCAACATAAGCACGTTTTATGGGATACTCTGTGTCCGTGGGCGGGGCCAATGACAAGAAATGGCTCAGGTTGAGCTGAAAACTGGACGAGTGTAAGCCCCTGGTGCAAGGCCAGTGAGGTGGACTCGCTGGGGCGCCTGTGCGGGCCCGGGCAGGGGGGTTATTGAGAACAAGCATGTTGCCTGACGTTGATTCGATCAGCCTCCTCTGCGAGTCTGTATGAAGTACTGCATTCACCCTGAAGGTGTCTCATGCGGCACGTCAGATATTGGGTCAAGTGGGTTTGTTCTCAATGATCCTGCTGCCAGGGTGCGTTCGCGGCGGTTCACAGTACGGCGGTGCAGGTTGATCTTATCAAACCCACGTTGAAAGCGCCTGGAACGAATTGTTTGAAACTATACTATGATATACTGCTTTCAAGTTTTGCTTTCAATCTCAACTTGCGCCGCTAAATCACGGTGGTGCGCCCCGCGCGGTCGGGAGGTGCGAAGTGCGAGGCCCGCACGGGGCAGCTGCAGCGCGGGGCGTGCTCGGACCGGTCGTGTCCCCAGGATTGCACGGGGGACTGGGACCAGTGGGGCGAGTGCGACGCCGAGTGCGGCGGCGGCAGGGCCTGACTGTTTGCTCGTAGTGTACCAGTGGGGTGAGTGCGACACCAAGTGCGGCGGCGGCATGGCCTTGCACCCGTTTAGGGTTTAGGGTTTAGGGTTTTCTAGGGCGTTGCACCCGTTGGGTCCCCTTCAGCAACATTGAGGCATACGTTACGTGGTTCCATCGACAGAACAGCGGCGCAAGTTGATCTCAAAAAGGGAACGATAGGCCGATTTCGGTATATAACTTCGCGCGCCGAGTGCTGACGCTTTGTCCGCAACCATGTATGGGCATTCAACGTGGCGCCCGCTTTCCCGCGCGGAGCGCTGACGCTTTGTCCGCAAGTCTGTATGGGCATTTCACTCAGGCGATATACCGAAATCGGCCTATTGATCGGCCCTGGGCGGCGGCATGCAGAAGCGGGTGTACCGCATCACGGTTCGGCGGTGCAGGTTGACCCTATCAAATCCACGTTTAAAGCGCCTGCAACTAAGCGCTTGAAACTAAAACGTGATGCTCTGCTTTCAGACTTTGCTTTCAAATTCAACTTGCGCCGCTACATCATGGCTCCAGCGGGGTCGGGCGGCGCGCCGTGCGAGGTGGACGCCTTCGAGACCCAGTTCCAGAGGTGCAACATGGCCGCGTGCACACTACCCAAAATGTAGTAGACTTAGTACCGGGGTAGTGGAGTTAGTCTCCTGTAGTGGACTGAGTTTCATGTGGTGGACTTAGTCTCATTTGGTGGACTCAGTCTCATGTGGTGGACTTAGTATCATGTAGTGGAATTAGTCTCGGGGTGCGAGGGCGCGAGCGGCGACACCGCCCAGCAGGACCGCACCGCCGACCCGTGCGAGTGATGACTGCGAACGTGCTCACGAGTAAACAATTCGTCATCATTACAATCAATGAATCGCTCATCAGAGCCTCATAATCTACTGACTAGTTAGCCTGCTGGCAGCAGTTGCACGTACGAAAGTACAAACGGCACGTCGTCGTCACGTCGACAATAATATACATGTCACGCAGCACAATCATCGTCAATTCGCTCACACGGTGAGCATCATCATACATCCCCATCAGCCAATTCAAGTGGATAACGCACAGCACACACCCATGATCATCGGTGGGGAAGGTGCGATAGGTGTCTATTGTCGTTGTGTTGTCTATGTCGTGGTCTAATTGTTTTCCAATGCTAATGCTGTTCGTTGGTTGTGGCGTGTCAGTGACTGGCCGATATGTCTACGTTGTCATCGTGTCTCATTGCTCGTTTATGTGTGTTCCGCTCGCCGACTACGCGGAACCGCGATCGACGAGGAAGGTGTGCAGGAGGCGCGCGCGCCCCGCCGTGTCCAGGGCCACCAACCGCGCCGCCATCTCCAACCGCGCGGCACGGCCTGCCAAATGTAGCTCGCCACGTCAAAGGATGACATTCAAGTCGAGAAACGAGGAATAAAAGGCGTGTCGATGACGCTGCCAAATATTGCTCGCCATGTCACAGGATGCCGTTCAAGTCAAGGAATGAGGATTAAAGGCGTGTCGATGACGTGGCCGGCGATATCTGGCAGGCCTTACCGCGGCATCCCCTCGAAGAGCGCCAGCGCCGCCAGCACGTCGTCCGCGTCCTGCGCGGCGGCGGAGAGGGAGGAGCCGCCGCCGCCGGCGCTGGCGCCGGGGGCAGCTGCGGGTGCGGGTGCACCAGTGGCTTTGGGCTTCACAATGACGTCGCGCTTGACGCGTTTAGGGCTTCTCTCCGGGGCGGGCGCCATGCTGGCATCCTCCGCCTCCGCGTCAATGAAATCCTCGGCCTCGGCCTCCGCCTCCGCCCCCTCTGCGTCGCGCACCTCCTGCCGTGCCTTGCGCGTGCGTGCGTCCTCTGTCTTGGTGGTGCGCCCCATCATCAGGGGCTTACACTCGTCCACCTTTCGGCTCAACTTAAGCACCTGTTGAGGGAAACGCTTGGTAGTTTTGGTGGCTCAGTGACAAAAAAGGGCTCAGGTTGAGCTGAGAGGTTGACGAGTGTAAGCCCCTGCCCATGATGTCGTCGTGGCGGTGCTCGTACAACACACCGTCGGCCTCGCGGTCGAGCACTCCCTCGCCGCCGTGCATCTCAGCAGTGATGCTACCGAGCCCCAGGGGCTGACAATCGTCCAATTTTCAGCTCAACCCCAGAGCCGTTTCTGACACATCATACACCATAAACACCCCCTGATACCGCCTAATAGCCTCTAAACACCCCCTCAACAACCCCTAAATACACCCCCTATCCCACACAAAGTGCTTACGCCGAAAAGTGGACGTGTGTAAGCCCCTGCCGAGCCCCCGCCCCCCCCGGCCCCGGCCCCGGGCCCGGCCCCGCCCCCGGCCGCCGCCCTGTCCGCCGCCGTACTCCCCGTCTTGCGTCAGCCGCGTCCCCTCCGCATCCATCGCCGCGTCCCCCACAGCTGTTCCACCCTGCCTGTCGCCAGCCCCGCCCCGGCCGCCGCCCCCGCCCCCGCCCCCCTCGCCGCCGTCCCCACCCTTGCGCCGCCACTGCGACTGCGACTGCGACACCGGCGGTTGCGATCCCCCGTCGTCGTGTGCCGCCAACGCCGCCGCCTCTGCCTCTTCTTTCCGCTCGATCCTGTAGAAATCCGCCGCCGAGCGGCAGGGGCTTACACTCGTCCACTTCTCAACTCAACCTGAGCCGCGCCTGACACAAAAACACACCCTGTACACCCTATACACTTCCTGAAACCCCCTAACCACGGGTTACACAACCCCTAACCGCACCCCCTATCCCATAAAAAGCGCTTACGTTAAGCTGACAAGTGGAAGAGTGTAAGCCCCTGCTGACCACCCCACTCCGATTGTGATAAATGCGCATGTCCGGGCCCCCCACACATCATTATTTCCCCACTGCAATGAATGTTCAAACCCCCCTAACAGCTGAAAAGTGGACGAGTGTAAGCCCCTGCCGAGCGGTGTTCGCGTTCCACCAGCTCATGCATGCGCACCGTCTTTTTGTAGCGGCGCAAATTGAATCTGAAAGCAACATTTGAATGAGGTTTATCTTGTTCTGGTTTCAAGCGCTTTCAACTTGTGTTTGATAGGGTTAATTGCACCGCCCTACCTTGTCGCTGGCTAGTGTGAACATGTTGGCCAGCCCAAACAGCTCGCCCTGGTGATAGGGCCTGCCAGATACTGCTCGTCACGTTAGAGGACGCCATTTCCCCAAGGAACGAGGGTTCTAATCGCGTTGGGTGACGTGGAGGGCACTACCTGGCAGGCAGAAACCCCCTATGTACCCCCTGCGTACCTCTCAATACCCCCTACATACCCCCTATGTACCCCCTATACACCTCCTATATACCGTGGCTCACAGCCGCCCTACCTGGTTGTCCTTGTCGCCCTGCACCCCTTCGAAGTAGCGGCGCTCCTTGACCGCGTCGATGGCCATGTTGGACTGCTGCTGCTTGTACACCTGGCGCTGATACACGATCTCCTCAATCGTGCCCCACCTGCAGGGCCCCCGGCGGATCATGTCATGGCGCGTCACACGGTGCCACTTGTCTCAATCGACCCCGGGGGGTTGCTGTGAGATCAGTAAGGCCAGCCCGATTAAATCTCGAGATCTGGTCAACATTTTGGGTTGGATCCCAGTGGTGGGGGCGGGTGAGTCCGATCGGCCAGTCGGTCTGAATCGTATGGGCCAAATGACCCCTGATATCACCCTTAAACTCGAGAGCAACCCTGAACCCAAAGTAGACCGCGTCGTATGGACAAAATGACCCAAAAACCGATCTGACTCGTCGGAAATTGCCCAAAATCGAGGTGGGTGGGTTGACCGGATGTCGAGATTAAATCGGGCTGGCCTAAGTCGGTGAGCACAATGCGGCATCCTTGCCGAGGTGAGGAAGCGGTACACGTCAACGTCACGCTGCTGCCCGATGCGGTACGCGCGGTCCTGCGCCGGTCAACAGGGTCATCCAGAACACGCGCTTGAACCCAGATCGGATCGTGCCTTGAGGGTGAATGCTCATACAGACGCGCGGGCTCGCTTCATGGGCTGGTGCATGTTCTCAATAACCACCCCCTGCTAGGCAGCAGGGTCATTGACAACACGCGCTCGAACCAAGATCGGACGTGTCTGCGTGACACACCTTCAGGGTGAATGCTCATACAGACGCGTGGAGTCGATTTTTCGATTCAACGTCGGTCGAGTGCATGTGGTTCACTGTGAATGCTGAGATAGACGCGCGAATGAGGAGGAGGAGATTGAGATTCAACGTCGGCGGAGTGCTTGTTTTGAGCGACCCCCCCCCCTCCCCTGCCTGCAGGTCCAGCGCGGGGTTCCAGTTGGGGTCGAAGATGACCACCCGGTTGGCCGCGGTGATGTTGAGCCCCACACTGTAGCGGCGCGACTTAAAATTGAAAGCAAAGTTTGAAAGCGGTTCATCACATTTTAATTTCGAGCGCTTAGTTCCAGGCGCTTTCAAACTGGGTCTGATAGGGTCAACCTACGCCGCCCTACCACGCCCCCCGCTCGCGTGGACAGCAGGAACACGAACAGGCTGCGGCTCTTGTTGTACTGGCGCAAGTTGAAATTGAAAGCAAAGTTTGAAAGCAATTCCTCATGTTACAATTTCAAACGCTTTGATCCAGGCGCTTTCAACGTGAGTTTCATAGGGTCAACCTGCACCGCCCCACGTTGTTGAAGCCGTCCACCATCTTCTGTCGCTCCTTGGTTGGCGTGCTGCCGTCCAGGCGGCAGAACACGTACCCATGGCGGCTCAGAAACTTCTCCAGGATGTCCAGCAGCCGCGTGCTCACGCTGAACAGCAGCACCAAGTCGTAGAGTGCCAGTACACATGATGGTGGCCGCGTGATACGGTGGGCGCACCTGCACCCCGGGGGTTTAGGGTTTAGGGTCTAGGGTTTAAACCCTAAATCCTGCCTTGTCCTGCGCGCCGTGCCACAGCTTGAGCAGCTTCTCGAGCGCCAGCAGCTTGCCGCAGTTAGTGGAGTCGGACATGCGGGCGAAGTCCTTGTCCATGCGTTCCGCGCCGCCCATCAGTGGCTTACACTCGTCCACCTGTCAGCTCAACGTGAGCGCGTTTGGTGAGACAATGGGTATTTAGGGGGTGTTTAGTTGGTGTTTGGGGAGTGTTTAAGGCGGGGGTGGAGGGGGTGTTTGGGCGTTTAGGGGTTGTGTTGTGTCTCAGAAACGGCTCAGGTTGAGCCGAGAAGTGGACGAGTGTAAGCCCCTGCCGCCCATCAGGGGCGCGTCCTCCGCAAAGGCCAGCGTGGATATGGCCTTGAAGGAGGGTCCAAGGGTTTATGGTTTAGGGTTTAAGCTTTAGGGTCTAGTATTTAGTGTTTAGGGTCTAGGGTTTAGGTCTTAGGGTTTGGAAGCCTTGCAGGAGGGTCCTACACGGCCCATGGACCTGGACTGTAGGCAGCACGAGTAGTACCACTGACCTACATTCAGGGTGATTGCACGGACTCGGATCAACGTCGGTGGAGTCCTGGTTCTGAATTACCTCCCTGCCTTGTCGCGCTCGTACTTGTCCGGCGGGTCCGCCGGATCCGGCTTCAGCAGCTCCAGGTGGTTGCTCACCTTGGCATAGGGTCCGATACAAAACGCTCGCCACGTCATAGGATGGCACGAGGGAGCCTTGGGGCGCGATGGACGTTACTTAAAAAAACGGCTCTCGCAAAATGAAATGAAGTGTCCCTGCCTTGGCGAGGATGTTGATGCAGATGAGGCAGATGCAGTAGGGGCAGCGGGAGCCCCTCTCCGTGGTGTAGCGGCGCAAGTCGAAATTGAAAGCAATTTTGAATGCAGTTCATAATATTATAATTTCAAGCGCTGAAACCAAAGGCGCTTTCAACACAGGTTTGATACCATCAACCTGCACCCCCCTACCGTGACGTGCTCCGAGTGGTCAAAGCTTTGGAAGATGGGGCCCGCTGACTCGCCGTAGCAGCACTTGGAACGCTGCACGCCGCTGCCGCATTCCAGGGGCTTACACTCGTCCGCTTCTCAGCTCAACTTGAGCCGTTGCTGCTTCGCAAAATATCCCCCAAACGCCTAAGCACCCCCTCCACCTTCACTATGAATACCCCCCAAACACCCTCTAAACACCCCTGGTCCCACAAGAAGCGCTTAAGTTGAGCTGAAAAGTGGACGAGTGTGAGCCCCTGCCGCAGTCGCACTCCTCCTTATGCCGCACCAGGACCTGGAAGTCCTCGCTGGCGATCAGGCGCTCGTACACCCGCAGTTGCAGCGGGCTCAGGTTGCAGAACACCACGTTGTCCGCCGACCGCCAGGGTCACGCATGTTTCATTCTTCATTTTCCAATACCAAGGCCAGATGGATGTATAGGTGTACGCATTTTAGTGGGTCCCCACTCTGAGTAACCACACATGTTGCCTGGTCAGATGGAATCGTGTTCGCCAGATCACAGGGTGGCGCTCAACTCAAGGAAGGGGTGTTTGAAACGCGGATGACGTGGCCAGCAGCAAGTATGACAAAGTGCGTCAAAGTGTTTGTGAGCACAGCAAAGCAAGCCTAGCAGAGCAAAGCGTGGACCAATCACAGGCTCGGATCAAACCGTTCCGAGCCTATGATTGGTCCATGCTTTGCTTTGCTCAGCTTTGCTCTTTACATTTTGACGCACTTTGTGATATCTGCGCCCCCGCCTTGCGCGGCAGCTGTCCGGCAAGCACCACCCGCTTGGTCCGCTTCAGCACGTACTTCTTGAGCAGCTGCTTCAGCTGGTCCGCGCGGTCGCGGCCCAATAGCCAGGGTCGCTCAGAACAAGCACTCGGACACATATCGGAGCATGACTTTTACTCGTACTACGCAATCGGCTGGGGGGGTCAAATGGGGATTTGTATTTTCTTGAGTCAATAGACGGTCGCTCACATAACTTACAGTGTAGATCAGTCTCCTGTACACGGGAGACAGATTCTTGTATGGGCGACGGTCTATTGACTCAAATATCGTGACCATACCGCGCCACGCGCCATCCCCGTTTGACCCCCCCACCACAACTGCGTAACACCTAGGGTGAATGCTCAGACGGACGCGCGGACTCGGTTCGTCGATTCAACATCGGTCGAGTGCTCGTGCGTGTTCTGAAGACCCCCCCTGCCCGGCCCAGCGTGACGTTGTCCACGTTGAAGCGCTGCGCCTGCTGCATGTTCTTGCTGTAGTAGGTCTTGATGTAGCGGCGCAAGTTGAAATTGAAAGCAAAATTTGAGAGCTGTTTATCGTACTTCGGCTTCAAGCGCCTAGCTCCAGTCGCTTTCAACATGGGGTTCATAGGGTCAACCTGCACCGCCTTACCTTGAAGTCCTTCAGACTACCGAGGCTGCCCGGACACGCCCAGTCCATGAGGCACCACAGCTCGTCGTACGTGTTCTGCATGATGGTGCCGGTGAGCGGTGGCTTACACTCGTCCACGTTTCAGCTCAACGTAAGCACAGTTTGTGGACCGCAGACGTCCACTTTTTGGCTTGACGTGAGCACTTTTTGTGGGCTATGTTCGGAGGTCGCACCAGCAAAAACGTCTCAGGTTGAGCTGAGAAGTGGACGCTTGCTGTGGCTTGAGTGACCAGAAACGGCTGAGGCTGAGCTGAGAAGTGGATGAGTGCAAGCCCCTGCCGGTGAGGCCGAAGCGGCGTCCGCGCGGCAGCTTCATCGCCGCTTCGTACATCTTCGTCTTGTTGTTCTTCAGCTGGTGCGCCTCGTCGAAGATACACGCCGACCACCAGGGGCTTACACTCGTGTACGTTTCAGCTCGACCTAAACCATTTTGGTCACACCTCCCCGTGTCCCCGTGTCTAATAGACTGGGGGACAATCATGCACCCAACGCATCCCACAAAATGTGCTTTCGTTGAGCCGATTAGTGGACGAGTGTAAGCCCCTGCCGACCACGTCATGCGTTTGAACTCGTCCACGCCGGTGCGGAACGTGTCGTACGCTGTCAACACGATCTCCACCTCATAGGGACAGATACATTATGCCCGCCTCACCGCATCATAAAGTGCACATATGCGAGTTAAATTATGGTGGATGACGCTGCGAGCACATCACACTATGCGAGCGATGACGTGACGAGCACCGCCCAACACACTGCGTGGTGGATGGTGATTGATACTACGGTGAATGGGGCGCTCGTTATCGCACCGCCCGCACCCCCTAAGGGTCCGACGGCAACGCCAAGATGCCGGCTGACATCCAAGCGACGCAGAAGGTAGAATGAAGTGGCGAGCAGTGCATGAGCACTCTGACCCCACCACCTGGCGGTCGCCGCCCCGGTGCACCGCGCGCTTCCACGCCTCGCTCTTGTCGGCGCCGTGCACGCACTCCGCCCTGAACCCGCCGTCCGGCAGGTGCTCGCCATAGTGTAGGGCCTGCCAGATATTGGGAGTGAGCGTCACAGAATGCCATTTGACTAAATGTTGGAGGTACGAGTATAGATTATTAAAATTTGGGGTATTCAAACTGGAGCTAGCGGTCGGTCGTAATCAAGTTAGGAGCTCTGGAGCCATTCTCTGTCTAAAATTTAGAGGGGAGGGCAGCAGCGTTGTGACGCGGGACTACTGCCATTTGACTCAATAAACGAGGGCTCAGAATGCGCCAGACGACGCGGTGAGCAATATCTGCCTGGCCCTGCCCCACTGATTGAGCTCACGCTCCCAGTTGGCGAGGACGGACGTGGGGCACACGATGAGCGCGGGGGACGGGGGCCCGCCCACGTGCTCGAACGCCGCTTGTCAGGGGCTTACACTCGTTCACTTTTCGGCTCAACGTGAGCGCTTCCCGTTAGGTCCTGAACTGGACCGGCAAACCGGGACATTTGTCGACACCGAAAGCGAAATCAGAGCGAAACGATTACCTGACTGTTTTCCCATAGGGGGGAGTCAATTGATCCGGTATTTCTCAAGCGAATCTTTGATTTCGAAACTCGAAGTCCAAGGGTTGGGCAAATCACTTCGATTGAAGCGGCCGGTCGGTCTGATCGCGCGAGTGACCTCGCGTATGGGCAGACAGTTAGAAATCATTTACTTTCGGTGTAGTCCGACCATGTCCCGGTTTGCCGGTCCAGTTCAGGACCTAACAGTGGGACAGGGGTTATATGTAGGGGGGTCTTCAGGGGGTGTTTAAGGGGTGTTTAGGAGGACCTAGGGGGTATCAAGGGGTGTTTAGGGTGTATTTTGGGTCAGAAACGGCTCATGTTGAGCTGAGAAGTGGGCCAGTGTGAGCCCCTGCCGCTGGGTTCTTGAGCATCGCGGTGTTTAGGAGGACTGGGGGGGTGTTGGAAGTGGTTAGGGTGTATTCTGTGTCAGAAACGGCTCAGGTTGAGCTGAGAAGTGGACGTGTGTAGGCCCCTGCCGCTGGGCTCTTGAGCACGGCGGCGAGGAAGGCGATGGTCTGCAGCGTCTTGCCCAGCCCCATGTCGTCGGCTAGTACCCCGCCCTTGTCGGCGGCGTACCACTTGTATGGCCCGATGTAACAAGAGGGGGGGGATGTATTTTATTAAAATGTGCGGTATTCAAATTGGAGCTAGCGGTTGGTTGTAATTAAATTAGGTGTAACATTCCACCCTGTGGTGAAACGACAGCCCCATATAGGTGGTGTCATGCTAAGTGACATGGTCGTGGGGGGTCTTTCCATTTTTGAGTGAAATGACTCCCCCATATTCAACAAATTGGTCTGGTATTTACCAGACTTTTACCCTGATGTGATTGGCCGTGAGGGTGGAAGTCATCCTCTAGACCAATCACATCAGGGTAAAAGTATGACATGAGCGCGGGCTTGTCTTGACATGTCATAGGTGAAAGTGCCATACTGACGATGACGTGGGGGAATCAGTGACATTGTACCTTACCAGCTTGTACAGAAAGCGAACACCCTCGCGCTGATACTCGCGCAGGTGGCAGTTGAGGCTCGCAGGCACTGCCAGATCGCCCGAGGCACCGCTAGCTGATCGGCCGGGTTGGTCCTGTGTCTGCGTCGGGCCGGGTTCCTCGCCCTCCGCCAGGGGCTTACACTCGTCCACGTTTCGGCTCAACGTGAGCGCTTTCTGTGGGATACCGGGTGCATTTAGGGGTTGTTTAGGAGGTGTTTAGCAAGTGTTGCGGGTCATCACGGGGTGTTTAGGGTGTATTTTGTGTCAGAACGTCTCAGGTTGAGATGAAAAGTGGACGAGGGTAAGCCCCTGCCCTCGGCAAGGCCCGCGCCGTCCTCGTCCCACGGCGCCGTCGGCGGGCCGAGGATGAGCGCCCCCGCCTCCGCCGCGCTCTGTACCCGCGACCAGGGTCTGCCACGCCGTTCCCTGCTCAACTCAACGTAAATATCTCTGAAGCGTTCAGTCGGAATGACTTGAGTGGGTTCAAGGGTACAGGTGTGACGGCTCACGTTGAGCTGAAAAGGGAACACGCTCAATAGACCGATTTCGGTATATCGCGTGAAATGCCCATGCAGAGTTGCGGACAAAGCGTCAGCGCTCCACGCGGGAAACCGGGCGCCAGATAAATGCCCATACAGAGTTGCGGGCAAAGCGTCAGCGCTCGGCACGGGAAGCGATATACCGAAATCGGCCTATTAGGAAGGCCCTGCCTGCGCGAAGCCGCCGGGCGCGCCGCCACGCGGGCCCGTGTCCAGGGGCTCACACTCGTTCACTTTCCAGCTCACCGTAAGCGCTTTCTGTGGGCTAGGAAGCGCGTTTAGGGGTTGTTTAGGGGCTGTTTAGAGGGTGTCAGGGGTTATTAGGGGGTGTGCTGTGTGTGTTTTTGTTTTAGAAACGGCTCAGGTTGAGCTAAAAAGTGGACATGTGTAAGCCCCTGCCTGTGTCGCCGTCGTCGATCACCACCGGCTCCTGCGACGCGCGCGTGGAGGGAAGGGTCAACGTGGTGCCAGCTGTGTTGCCAGCTGTGTAGCCAGCTGTGACAACACCAGCCACAGCTGTGTTGTCACTTGCCAGTTGTGCTGTACCGAGACATGGATGCACCACAACAGGGAGCGCGATGGCAAGTGAGTCACGGAGCGCGGAGTGCCTCTCAAAAAAATAAAGTGTGCACCCCAGGCAAGACGTGTACAAGGTGAATGAGCGGATTGCCTCATCGAGATTCGTGGAGTCTCCTTCGAGACCCCTTGAAATTTCTTGGAGTGGAGTGCCTCGGGAGAATGGAGCGCTTCAAGGAGAGAGGAATCGTGGAGTACCTCAAGGAGTCGTGGAGGTGCCACTCAAAAAGCATTGTGGGCACCCCTTGATGCAGTCAGAGGCAGCCTGTTGCGTGGATTCTATGTGGATCTGAAAGTGGTCTCACCGCGACTTGTCCCAGGACCCGATCGAGCTCCTTCTTGTCCCACAGGTTGGTTTGGGTACCGGCCACCTCCACGTCGCTGTCGCTGTCATCGCCACCGCCCGCCGCCGCCGCACCCGAAGGGCCCGAAGGGCCCGAAGGCCCCGCGCCGGCCGTGGATGGCTTGGGCGCTGAGGCTGCAGCAACACCTCCTCCGCCTCCGCCTCCGGCTCCTCCTCCGGCCCCTCCTCCTCCGGCAATGGCGCTGGCTATCCGCGTGGCGGCCTGAGCCGCTCGGACCTTTTCCGACGCCTTTCGCTCGTCCTCCTCGAGCATTTCCTTGAACGACATCTGCGCGCGCAGATTCAACACACCGAGCGAAGTCAGTCGCGGCGACAACAGCTTATGTTTAATCTTCCCACAGGTCACACGCAGCTTTCCGTGTTTCGCATACTGTGCTGAGTTCTCACCTTTCGAACGCCCGGCTGCGGGGGGGGCACCGCCTGGGATGGCATCGGCGCCACGGTCGCTGGCGCCGCGGTCGTGGGCGCGGCAGCGGACGCCTTAAACGAGTTCCACAGGTCACTCATCTTCAGAGGTTTTCAAATGATGCACCCCAGCCGTCCAACTGAATTTGTTGCCCCCGCGCTCCACCCGACCCTTCTCTACACACGTTGCGGCCTCACTGGCACCCGTCACGCCGCCGAGTGAACATACAACCACACACGGCACGGAACGAACGGAGCTTTGGACGCGCGTGTGACCTCGCGCGCCTACACGCGTGACAAAATGTTCTTTCTACTCGTAATCGAGAAACCCTAAACCATTTGTCCAATAAAAGGCCTCTAGCGTTTCTTTTGAAAACCAGCAGCGCAGCCATCTAACTTTGTACTTGCCTCCCCGCTGCGCACGGCGCCACACGCCGCCAGCCGCTGCCGCCGCCGCAAAATTCGAATCCGACGGCGCTTCTTATACCGCTCACGCCGCCGCTCGCCCCACCGCTGCCGCTGCCGCCGCCGCCGCCGCCGCCACTTCCGTGGACTCGCCGCTTCGCCGCCTCGCGCTTCTGAGTTGCCATGGCGGGAGGCTCCTCCGGCGCCGGCGCTGGCGGCGGCCGGTACAACCTGCGGCCGCGGGGACCGCGCCTTCGCGGGGGCGCCGCCCTCGCCAACTCGCCGCTGCTTGGGTAGGGCATGGCGGAATTTGCTCGCCACATCATCTAACGCACTTCAAACCTTCGTCTCTTGAGTTAGATGGCACCTTATAATAACGTGGCGAGCAACATCCGTCAGGCACTATGCTGGGGCCGCTGCTGGAGGACCTGTCCGCCGTGTTCGACGCGGAGGTGATGCCGCGGCTGGACTCCACCACGCGCGCGGTGTTCGGGCGGGTCGGGATGGCGTGCCGCGACGCGGTGCTGCGCTGCCCTGCGCTGCCTTGCGCAGGTCGGACCGTCGGGGTGAAGCTCGAGGTTGCGTGCTTCGTCGTGTCCGTCCAGCTGCTGGCTTGGGCCAGGGCGAACGGGTGCCCTTGAAGCAACTCTCTCTCTGTAGCCTCGTTCTGCAACCCGTGTGCGTATGCCGCCTTTGGTGGGCACCTGGACGTGTTGCGGTGGGCGCGGGAGCGCCACCGGTGCCCGTGGGACGATACGACGTGTGCGGCCGCTGCATCAGGCGGGCACCTGGCGGTGCTACAGTGGGCGCGGAAGCACGGCTGCCCGTGGAACGAGAGGACATGTGCTGGGGCCGCTGGGGGCGGGCACGTGGAGGTCCTGAAGTGGGCGGTGGAGCACGGCTGTCCGTGGAGCCTTGGGACGTGTGCATCGCCGCTGAGGGCGGGCACCTGCAGGTTTTAAAGCTAGCGCGGGAGCACGATTGTCCGTGGGACGAGCAGACGTGTGAAAAGGCCGCTGAGGGCGGGCACCTTGAGGTGCTGAAGTGGGCGCGGGAGCATGACTGCCCGTGGAACGAAGATGTGCAATCGCTGCTTCGGGCGGTCATCTGGAGATGTTGCGGTGGGCGAGGGAGGCAGGCTGCCCCTGGAGTAAGTGGACGTGTACCCAAGCCGCTATGAACGGGCACCTGGAGGTGTTGCAGTGGGCACGGGAGCATCACTGCCCTTGGGACAAGTGGACTGCAGCAAACGCCGCTGCGGTCGGGAACCGGGAGGTGCTACAATGGGCGCGGGAGCACCACTGTCCTTGGGACGAGTGGACATGTGCGTGGGCGGCTGGGGGCGGGATCCTCGCGAGCGGGAACCTGGAGGTCCTGAGGTGGGCGCGGGAGCATGACTGTCCGTGGGATGATTGGACTTGTGCATACGCCGCTGCAGGCTGGCACCTGAAGGTGTTGCAGTGGGCGCGTGCACGCGCCTGCCCGTGGGACGGCAGAACCGTCGCCGGCCTCGGATACGGCGGAGGGGGGGAGCCGATCCAGTACGTCGATATGTTGGCGGCGGAGGAGGCGGCGAGGCTGGCGTCGGAGGACTCGGCGCGTCTGGCATCGGATGCAATGGCTCTCGAGTGGGCGTCGGCGGTTTTGTTGGCCATGGCATTGGCGGCGGCGGTGGAAGCGGCCGACACATGGCGAACGACACATGCGTCATTTCCTCGCACCGGGCTCTGTTTCCTCCTCAACCTGCTCTTCCGCCCCCTCTTTAGCGCCCTCCTACAAGGCCTCTCCGTCGCCCTCGCCGTCATCATCGTTTTGGCCGTCCGAGAAGTACATATACTCGACCCGTCCACAGCGCTGGAGCCGTGGCAGCACCGCCTGGACACCTCCGCTATCCTCGGCATCCTGCTCCCCCTCGTCATCCTCCTCCTTGCCATAATCCTCATCCTCTTGAACTCCCTACGCGTCCTCGTGTTCCTCCTCCTCATCTCCGTCTTCGCCCCGCTCCCGTTGCTTGCGCGGCGGACGGGCATCCTCGGCCTCATACAGATCCTTCTCCGCATCCTTCTCCTCGTCCTCGCCCTCCTTCCCAGCCTTTTTAATCCAGGGCCGAGGTATTAGGTTTAGCAACCGTCGCGCTGGGCCGGACACGTAGTTGGCACGCGACCGCGAATTATCTACGCGAACGACCGAGCCACGGAGGAGGTTCGCTGGGGACTGCTTGAAATAATATTGCTGATTATATAGATCTTCCTAGCTCTTGATGACCCAAGCGAAGCGAAAAGAAGCGAAGCTAATTTATACCTGGTACTTTCCATAAAGAAATCTGCCGGTCAAATCCACGAGACAAATCCCAGTTAGGAAGCCTCGACCACAAACTATTGAGGCAAGGCAAATGGTCTGTCCGCGCATAGGATGCCGTTTGATGCAAGAGACGAGGGTTCGAAATGCTTGTCGGTGGCGCGGCGAGCAGTATTGCTCGCCTCGTCAAAGGATGTTGTTTGACTGAACAGACGAGGGTCCAAAAGTAGGGTGGGTGCGTGGCGGGCAAATCCAAGAGAAATCACCTGCCGGCATTCTCCCCCCGCGCGGCGGCGAGAGAGATGCATGTACCGGTGAGAAAAGCGCTCAAAAGAGCTTTACGTCCATTACAAACCTAACGTTGAAAGAACGAGCGGTCAACATAGGAAACAGAACCTTTCTAAAAATGAAACAGCAGCAGCCGCCGCCGCCTCCGTTGGCCGCGATCTAAAACACTCAAACAAACACTCAGCTGAAAGGGGAGAGGGTTCCCTCCGCCATTGCGTGCTATTCGCAAAGCGAGGAGAATCCTCACGCCCGCCTCCACACACCACCTCGAGTAGAACGGCGACGGCCGGTCGACCGCGCTATGCCCCCCTCCCCAAGCTCACCTGACAAGTCAGAGCCGAGGGAGCCGAGACGGCCGAGCGAGAGGCAGAGAGCCCACGCAGGCGCCCATCGAAGCGGACGCTGATTATCTAACCAGCGTGCTCACACCACAGCGATCGCTCCACACTCGTGATCAACCCGCTATCAATCGATCATCTTGTTGGTACTGTCAGCTGTTTTTACCCGTGCCCTTGTTGACACGTGTTACCCCAGAGAACTACAGAGGCATTCCACCACGTTGCGCGTTGTTATTACATCCGGTCGTACCCGGCGCCGCCGGGCGCCGGCCGCGGCTCACCGCGGGACCCACCGCCGCCGCCGCCACCACCGCCGCTCATCCTGGCCGCTGCGCCCCCCGCCGCCGCACCCCCCGGCTGCTGCAGGTAGCTCTCCCGCATGGGCGTGCGCCGGCTCGCGCTCCCCTCCGAGCAGGGACACACACACAAAACGCTGACACTCAGACACCGGGCGGACAACGCTTCCTACATCATAAAACGTCAGATAACTCGCGGTGGGGTGTCATTTAGCGAAATAAACGAGGGTTCAAACATGTGTCGAATGAATGCGTTGAGCGTGAAGGTCCTTGGCGAGCGCTCGTTGACCACTATGAGACGGAGGAGGTGGAAGAGGAGGCGAGAGTGTACGGGTACATTGCGATTGTGTACATGCACGCTATGCGACGTACTACTCGGTGCGACGCCCTCTATCATAAGAAACTGAGGGGTCAAATCGCCACATCCTCATAAATGGTCGATTTAACGGGTTATCAACTCAAGCAGGTCGAAGAATCGGCCGGTCGGCTCTGTCGACTGAGAAGCGGAATCAGCTACTGGCCACTGAAACCTCAGAATTATTATGGTAGAGGAGCTCGGCGCGAGTAGTAGGTGGAAGTGAAAGAGGCCCCACCGCGCGCGCATACTCTGCGCTGCCCGGGTCCCCAGCCTTACCCGCCATCACCCCCGGGGCCGCGCCCCCCCCGGGCGCGTCCGCCCCAGGCGCTCCCGGCCGGCGCCGCGCCGCATCCAGAGCCGCCGACCGCTCGGCCTGCGCGCGCGCGCTGGGACCCGGATCGCCACCGCCGTACCCTCCGCCGCCGCGGCTCACGTCGGGCCCGCCGACGCCCGCCCCCGGGGGTGCCGCCGGCGCCGGGCCCGGGCGAGTCAGCGCCTGCGTCTGCTGGTACTCCACGTAGGGACAAAAATCACAACACTCGCCGCGTCACAGAGTGCCATTATTAGATTGTCAACAAGCGAGGGCTATAACGTGGTGCATGACTGAGGGGAGCGTTATTTGGTGTCGTGACCCCACCTTGAGAATGGTCCAGTCGAAGACGTAGTCGTACTGGTAACCCTCACGGATGAAGAGATCGCGGAACAGCTTGCGCACGTACGAGTAGTCGGGCTTGTCCTCGAAGCAGGGGCTTACACTCGTCCACTTCTCAGCTCAACTTGAGCCGTGTCTGACACAGGAGAAAACCCTACACACCCTAAACAGCCCCTTGACACGGGCTACACAACCCCTACGCGCACCCCCTATCCCATACAAAGCGCTCGAGTTGAGCTGAAAAGTGGACGAGTGTCAGCCCCTGCCTCGAAGCGCAGCGAGCGGCACAGCTGGAAGTACGTGACGAACTCGGGCGGGAACCCCTTGCATAGCACCTCGATCGGCGTCGACATCTTCTTCTCGCTAATCTTCTCGTACTTTTGCTTCTTGGTAGCCGCCTTGAGCCAGGGGCTTACACTCGTTCCGATTTCAGCTGAACTTGAGCTCTTCTGTCCATCGTGTAACCCAACCAACTTAACTCATGAATGTGTCCTGGGAGTTGCTCAAGTTGAGTCTAACATGAACGTGTGTAAGCCCCTGCCTTGAGCCCCTGCCACGGCAGCGAGCCGCGCAGAAAGTACATGAGCACGTACCCCAGGCTCTCCAGGTCGTCGCGCCGGGACTGCTCGATGCCGAGGTGCGTGTTGATGCTGGCGTACCGCGCCGTGCCCGTCAGGTTCTTGTTCTCGCGGTACGGGATGTGCTGGTGCGACTTGGGGTCGCGGTACTTCTTGGCCAGCCCAAAGTCGATGATGTTCACCTGGTTTCAGGGGCTTACACTCGTCCACATTAGAGCTCAACTTGAGCAACGACAGGACACATTCACGAGTGAAGTTGGGTTACACGGCGGACGGAAGAGCTCAAGTTGAGCTGAATTGGGAACGAGTGTGGGCACCTGCCTGGTTTGCGCGCTTGCCCAAGCCCATGAGGAAGTTGTCCGGCTTGATGTCACGGTGGATGAAGCTCTTGGAGTGCACGTACTCGATGCGGCTCACCAGCTGATCGGCCAGCATCAGCACCGTCTTCAGGCTCAGCTTCCGGTTGCAGAAGTTGAACAGGTCCCACCGCCAGAGTCATGCACCAGCACAACAACACCTTAACACCAGGCTTCAATACATTTCCCAGCCCCGAACGGCGGTGGGGTGTTTTTCCCAGCTTCCCAAGCCTGGCATCTTCGAGTGAGTGAGTAAAAGAACGGCCAGGGGGGTCAAGGCACGCAAGAGGCTCCGTACATGCGTTTCCGTGGGAGCTCCACAACGTAATGCGTCTTGGAGGTTCAGTGAGTGAGCGGGAATTGTGAGGTATATCCGAGGGAGTGCGTGGGACGACTCATGGTTGGTCCAAGGGACAGGACACAAATGGCTCGAGGTTGAGGAGGGAAGGGGACGCCGCGCGAGGGTGACGGCCTACCTCGAGGCTCGGGCCCAGGAGGTCCAGCACCATGATGTTGTAGTCGCCCTCCACGCCGAACCATCGCACGTTCGGGATGCCAGCTGCAGTCGTTGTGGTGGTGGTGGTGTTCCAATGAAATTGGGCAAAGAAAGGGAGCGAGGTCAGCAAAGCAGAAACGTTGATCACGCGCGAAACGTCCAGAAGGCGCGGCATAGGGAGCTCGGGCGCTGGCGTTGTGCGGCCGGGGGCGGGATCCGCGGCGTGCGCGGGTCCCGGGTCACGAGAGCGTAGTCTAAAGTGGGTGTTTTCAGGGCACCCAGGGCACCCAGGACAATCAGGCACCGTCCGAGGAGACAGTCCCGTGCGATGTGCGATTTTTTAGGGGGGGGCAATGGGCACGCACTTCCACCCTGTAGGATCTTGTAGAGCTTGGACTCATAGAGCAGCTGCGGGTGCTTCGTCTTCACCGACTCCTGTGAACGCGCAAAGGACGCGAGGGACGTGTTAGTAACGGTGCCGAGGTGAGCCACCGACGGGCGAGCCCATCCAGCCTCGTGTCACCCAAACAGGACACACACCACGACTACCCACTAGGGTTTGAATGGGGGGCACGCTGGTTTGCGCACGGCGCCTGACGCACCAGCTTAATGCCCACCTCCTCGCCCGTCTGGATGTGCGTTCCTGGAAGAGGAGCGGAGTTTGAGCGGCGTCAGCGCAACGTACGAGACAGGTTCAGCAGGGTACGATGCCCCAACACCCTGGGGGGGGGGCACTGCTTCTAAATATTGCAGCAGAACTCAAGGGCAACAACAGAGCTCATCGGTTCTTTTTCTCACCGAGATAGATGTCGCCGAACGAGCCGCTTCCGATCTTCCGCCCGAGCCGGTACTTGTTGCCCACGCGAAGCTCGAGTCCGCTCGACATCGCAGCCCGATGACTCTAACTCAGCGCCTGAATCTGCAGCGCGCGTGCTGACGACAACGCGCTTTCCGGTGCTGTCTTTGTCTTCCCGCTACCAGCGATGCTCCCCGTGTCTGGGCGTCTTGTCTCCCTCCGAATCGCGGGGCCACGCTTCGGCTACGACGCTGACACCGGGAGATCACAGCTGCTAAGCCGCGCTCCGGACAGGTCTGAGCCGTTGTCACGACTCTCGGCGCCGGTGGGGCTGCGGGGGCGTCGCACGAGCTAAGCTCCGGGTGCGAGCTAGCGCGACTTTTTATCCACCAAAACAACGTTTTCTCTCGGGAGGGAGAGCTCGAAGGGGTGGCTCAAAAGCCCGTCTAGGTTGGCAGGCCAATAGTCGTGGTCTATTAGACCGCGAGAGTGGATTGCATCCCCACGCGAAAACATTTGTCATATAGCGCAAAGCGCGCAGCAGGTAAATACTCGAAATTGAACGCTAAACTTGAAGCCAGTTCTTGTA
>Ga0307489_10000629_pt1 | contig 21838 bp, 33 predicted proteins | sample SB12metaG_FD_202247 | JGI IMG/M metagenome (GOLD analysis project Ga0307489, IMG submission 202247) | Sea-ice brine microbial communities from Beaufort Sea near Barrow, Alaska, United States - SB 1.2 | ecosystem: Environmental > Aquatic > Marine > Coastal | place: USA: Alaska | collected... | reverse complement strand
CGCCACGTCATCCAACGCAATTTGAACATTTGAACCCCTGTTTCTTGACAGGCAGCCGACGACGCGGCGAGCAATGTCTGTCAGGCCTTACCGTTTGCGTAGAAGGCGGCAGCGTCCTCCGCCCAGGCGCGCACGCCGGGCACCGTGCACTGCGCCAACGGCGCTGTAAGCTTCAGCCCCGACACCGGGCCTGGGCCAGCCCCCGCTCCTGTCCCCCCCCCCCCTGCCGCTGCCCCCGCCTCTGCCCCCGCCCCCGCCGCCGCTCCCGCCCCCGCCCCCGCCGCCACCCCCCCTTCTATCTTCTCCACGTCATCGCACGAGCGGCGCAGCGGCCCCCAGAGGCTCATGACCCGCGGGGCGAGCGCAGGGTCACTCGGGTCCGGGAGGTCCTCGTCCTCGACGCCGTCGCCCCAAGGTTCCCCGAACATACCATGCGCCAAGGTTAATAGCGCCGCCGCGCTGCCGTCCATGGCCGTGGGTTAGTGCCCGACTCAACGTGCTCTAAATGTCCTTCAACAAGCTTAAAATCCTCGTTTCGTGAGGCAATAGGCGAATTTCGGTATATCGCCTGGGTGAAATGCCCACACAAAGCTGCGGGCAACGCGTCAGCGCACCGCGCGGGACAGCGGGCGCCAGGTTGAATGCCTATACAGAGTTGCGGGCAAAGCGTCAGCGCTCGGCGCGGGTAGCAATATACCGAAATAGGGCTATTGCCACGGTGTGATGTTTTGAAAATCATCTGCCGGGCCCTGCCGTGAGCAGGAGCAAGCACCCGTCGGCCAAGAAGATATCCCGGACGCGCGGCTCCGTGCCCGGCCCCAGCCCCAGCGCGGGCCCCAGGCCAGGGGCTTACACTCGTCCACTTCTCAGCTCCATCTGAGCCGTTTCTGACACTGAACACATCCCCTAAACGCCTAAACAACCCCTGCGACCCCGCCTTGAACACTCCCTGAACACCCCATGAATACCCCTTGTCCCACAAAAAGCGCTTGCGTTGAGCTGACAGGTGGACGAGTGTAAGCCCCTGCCCCAGGCTGCACGTGGCCACCCGCTCGCCGCTGAACACGTCGTCCACCGCAACCGCCGCGCCGTCCACCGCGTACACACTCCCGTCCACCCAACCGCCGCTCACGCCTCCACCGCCGCCGCCGCCGCCGTTGCCTCCGCCTCCACCGCCGCCTCCACCGCCGCCGCCGCCGCCTGCGCCGCTGCCGGCGCCGCTGACCCCGCTCTCACGCGGCAGCCCCGGCAGCGGCGGCGGCGGCGGCTGCACGTACGCGAACAACGCCGCCTCCCGCTCCACAGGGCCTGCCAAGGGGTTTAGGGTTTTAGGGTTTAGGGTTTAGGTTTCAGGGTTGCTTCACTATTTAGAGTTTAAGTTCAGGGCTTAGGGTAACTTCCCTAAACTCCACTCTTTCCCTCACTGCTTATTCATGTGTATCCTCCTCCCTGGCCTGGCCACTCGTACCCTGTTCAAGCTCAGCCTATCTGTGCGTTCATAGTGTCCCAGTGTACGCATACACACCCGCCGCATCAGAACCTTACACTTTAACCCTGACTGTTTGCCGAAAGTGTGCGGCCCCGGCCCCGCCTGTCGAGCCGCACGGGCCCCATCACGTCCACGCGCCGCAGCACGGTTCCATCCAGCAGCGAATACAGCGTGGCTTCGATCATGACACCCGGCGCCCAGGTGCGGCCGTGCCCCGTGGCGGCCATCTACCAGGGGCTTGCACTCGTTCCCATTTCCGCTCAACTTCAGATTACCTTTCCTCTTTCCGCTCAACTTAAGCTTACTTTGTCCCCAATATACCCCAAATTAACCCGAGGATGTGTCCCGAAGATGCCCAAGTTGAACCTTGACGTGAGTGATGTGTTACAGAAGGTCATCAAGTTGAGCTGAGAAGTGAACGAGTGTAAGCCCCTGCAATGTACGCCTGCACCACCTCGTCGTCCTCGTTGTAGCGGCTCAAGTTGGAATTGAAAGCAAATTTTGAAAGCGGGTCATCACACATTAGTTTCAAGCGCTTCGTCACAGGCGCTTTCAGCGTGGGTTTGATAGGGTCAACCTGCACCGCCCTACCTCGTCCTCCTCGTCGTCGCCGTCCACGTTGGAGTAGGTGCGCACCACAGCCACGGTTTAGCGGCGCAAGTTGAAATTGAAAGCGAAGTTTGAAAGCGGTCCATCAAATTCCAGTTTCAAGCGCTGAGGTCCAGGCGCTTTCAACGTGATTATGATAGGCTCAATCTGCACCGCCCTACAACGGCATCCGGTCGGTTGGCCGCTCCACCGGGCGACGACCGGTGCGTCAGTAACACCACCTCCTCCAGCGGGCCCGCGCAATATGGCCTGCCAGATAATGTCTGCCGCGTCATCGACACGCACTTTGCCCTTGTTCCCTGAGCTAAGCTCAGTCTTGGGTCTGGTATCGAAGATCTGGTATCGAATCCCGTTCGACCAATCAGAAGTGTCCATTTTGAGAATCACACCCACCGCCTCGTCGAAAGTCCGACCAGGTCACCATCCTTGAGTAAATAGACCTTCGGTTTCGAGTAGATCAGCGTTACTAGTGTTGCCAACACTGAGTTTAAACGGAATCCTATGATGAGGCGAGCAATATCTGCCAGGCCCTAGCCTTGTTTCCTGAGTTCAACGGAGTCCTATGACGTGGCGGACATTATCTGGCAGGCCCTACCGCGCAGCGGTGCCGGAATGCGAAGGGCTGGTCCGCGCACACCAGCCGCACGGTGAATGCCTCCTCATCTTCGGGGTGCATTGGACTATTTTCGAGCAAACCAGTTTTTTTTTCGCGGCACTGGCGAAGCTCCTCCTCGGGGCCCGTTGACTCGAGGCGCCACGCCAGGATGCCGCTGCCCGTCGTGTAGCGGTGCAAGTTGAATGTGAAAGCGAAATTTGAAGGCTGTTCATCATATGTTAGTTTCAAGTGCTCATTTCCGGGTGGTTTCAATATGAGTTTGATAGGGTCAGCCTGCACCGCCCTACCATGGTGCCTGCGGCGAGGTACGGGCCGTCCAGGTTTTGGCGGCGCAAGTTGAAATTGAAAGCAACGTTTGAAAGCGGGTCCATCCACGTTTTAGTTTCAAGAGCATCAATCCAGGCGCTTTCATCACAGGTTGAATACTGTCAACCTGCACCGCCTCACCAGGTGCAGGTGTTCCACCCCGCTGTGCTCCGCATCCCCCGCGCAGGGCCTGCCGGATGTAGGCCGGCTTCGGTATATCACTTTCCGCGCTGAGCGCTGACGCTTTATTCGCAACTATGTATGGGCATTCAACCTGGCGCCCGCTTTCCCGCGCTAAGCGCTGACGCTTTGTCCGCATCTCTGTATGAGCATTTCACGTCAGCCATATACCGAAATCGGCTTATTGCTCGCCATGTCATCGACGTGCATTATGAACCCTCGTGTCGTGAGGTAAACGGCATCCTACGACGTAGCGGGCAATATCTGTCAGGCCCTAGCGCAGATATTGCCGCCACGTTATCGACGCGCATGTTCGAACCCTCGTTCGAACCCTCGTTTGTTGAGGTTCGTTTGTTGAGGTTAACGGTGTCCTACGACGTGGGTGCAACATATGTTGGGCTCTACCACGAGGTGCCTGTCGCTGAGCGCCGACAGCGCGTGCGGTGTCATCTCACCGATTGCGTTCAGTTCATGGGCGCTGCGATTGCGTCCCCCGCCGGGGCCGTACACGCGCGTGGGCAGGTCGGTGGCCTGGACGGACGCCGTGATGTAGCGGCGCAAGTTGAAATTGAAAGCAAAATTTGAAAGCATTTTATCGTATTTTATCTTCAAAAGCGTTAAGCCAGGCGCTTTCAATTACGATTTGATCGGTTCAACCTGCACCGCCTCACAGTGAACAGCCGCCGCCCGCTGCTGCCGTTGTACCCCATCACCTAGGGCCGGCCAGTCATCGCTCGCCACGTAAACGACACGACTTGTGAACCCTTCATGTCTTGAGTTGAATGCCATCCTTTGATTGTGAGCTCTCGTTTCTTGAGTTGAATGCCATCCTGTGATTGTGAAACCTCGTTTCTTGAGTGAATGCCATGCTCTGATTGTGACACCCTCGTTTCTCCACTTAACTGCCATCCTATGACGTGGAGAGCAATATCTGCCAGACCCTGCCATCACCATCCCAGTGTCCGTGCCGACCGTGACGTAGGGCCTGGCGATACTGCTTCACACGTCATCGAATGTCATTTAACTCAATAAGCGAGGGTTCACCAGCGCCTCCCCCTCCAGCGCTGTGATGTACCTGCTCGCTTGCGCTGCCGCTCTCCCCGCCGCCTCTCCTCCCTCCCACACTCTCCACGCCTCGCACTGGCAACACACGTAACGGTTGCCCAGCTGCGACGATGATGAGTCGGATGACGTGGCGAGCAATATCTGCCTGCCCCTACGGCGACAGTGTCGCCGTCGATGACCATAACCCGGACGAGGTCACTCTGCGGGAGCGACACAATTTTGTCCCGGCACCAGGGGCTTACACTCGTTCGCTTTTCAGCTCAGCCTGAGTTGAATTGAGCCGTGCCTGACACTCAAAAAACACCCTAAAGAGCCCCTAACACCCCGTAAACATCGGCTACACAACTCCTACGCGCACCCCCTGTCACATCAAAAACGCTCAGGTTGAGCTGAGAAGTGGACGAGTGTAAGCCCCTGCCCGGCACTCGCCCTTGACCCAGTTGTGTCCGCACCCCACGCTGCGGCGGAAGCGGTCGCGCCAGGCCACGCCGGGCTGCTCGTGCGGCGCCCACCTCGCGGCCCGCGCACCCAGCCACCAGGGGCTTACACTCGTTCACGTTAGAGCTCAACTTGAGCGACACTAGGACACGGTCACGAGTCAAGTTGGGTTACACGGTGGACAGAAGAGCTCAAGTTGAGCAAGTCCAGGACACATCCATGAGTTAAGTTGGGTTACACGGTGGACAGAAGAGCTCAACTTGAGCAACTCCAGGACACATTCATGAGTTAAGTTGGGTTACACGGTGGACAGAAGAGCTCAGGTTGAGCTCTAACGTGAACGACTGTAAGACCCCTGCCAGGCACTCGCCGTACAGTGCGCGCCAGAATGAGTCGCCTGAGGCGGCGTCGCGCCATGCGGTGCAGGTGCCCGCCGACCAGGGGCTTACACTCGTCCACTCTCAGCTCAACTTGAGCTGTGTCTGTCACAAGAAAACACCCTACAAACCTTTCACACCCCCTAACACCCCCTTACCACAGGCTACACAACCCTACGCGCACCCCCTATCCGATGCAAAGCGCTCAAGTTGAGCTGAGAAGTGGACGAGTGTAAGCCCCTGCCGCCGATGCTGCCACCGCTTTCACGTTTCCAGTGGCGAGCAGCACCTTGCAGAGGACGTCGGCGGGCAGGTTCTCCCAGTCCGCGAAGGCGCCAGCGCCGCCGCCGGAGCCTCCGCCGCCTCCGCCGCTTCCGCTGCCGCTGCCGCCGGGGCTGGAGGACGTCATGCCCGGCGATGTCTCCTATCGCACCAGCGCGAGCGTGTACCAAACAATGCCTTCTCGGTGGAGAGGGTGCCGACGCTTCAGCAGCATCACTCAATCACTGAAATCACTCCACTGCAGCATCCAGCGATTTTTCTCGACACGTTTTGGAGGGGCGGGGGAGTCAAAGCTCCCCCGATCTCTCTCGGCCAATCAGGTGACGCCAAAATAGTCGGGCGCCCAGCTGCCATTTTCTGGACACGTCATCTTCGCATTTTTCCATAAGGCACACGCGCACGGCACTGCACGCACCGCAGTACCGCCAAACGCGACGTGGCATGACGAGTGTCGTATCCATGCCACACCTCGCGCTGGGCGCCGCCCTGGGGTGCCAGACGTTGGGGGCTCCGAGGGCGGTGGCGAGGGCAGAATCGCGACGACGACCTGTGCCAGCACGGCGCAATGTCGTCGTCGCCGCGGGAGGAGGGCAACGCGGGGATGGCGCGGTGGCGGGCGCGGCGACGGGCGCGGTGACGGACCTACTGTCGTCGCAGGACGAAGGGTTTGGCCTGTCGCAGGAGCGGCGCCGCTCCGCTGTAGAGCGTGACACCGCGGATACGTTGCGACGAACAATTGCGGTGAGCGCGCCACGACACACCCATTATCCAGTACCGTCCAATGTGTTGTTACTCGTTCAAGCTTTCACGCCTCGGATGTATAGCGCGCGAGGCAGCGTCTGCTCCAAACCAGCGCCCCGCAGTCCAGCGCCTACCATGGCGGCATCCAACCCCGGCAGTCGCAGCTGTGGTATCCGCCGTAGCTGAGGCAGCTATGGCAGTTCTGGCAGCTGTGATTGCTTTGGTACGAAGCTGAGGTTTTCGGTTTTGTCCTGATGGGGTGAGCCTCTCAGCTTTCCCCGCTTGGTACCTCGATTGTGGTACCAGTTGAGCTGACAAGGTAACGACTTGGTAGGCCAGGGAGCGGGATGCGTCGAGTCTGTGCGGTTACCTGAGAGACGCTTGAGGGATTGAGTGACACACCCGGAGCGCCCGCTGGAAATGGCGTGTACGGGCCAGGGGCTACTCTCGTTCACGTTAGATCTCAACATGAGCAACTCCAAGACACGTTCATGAGCTAATTCGGGTTATACAGTGGACAGAAGAGCTCAAGTTGAGCTGAATTGGGAACGAGTGTAAGCTCCTGGTATGGGCCCTGTCTGACACCTGACGCCCGTCGCTTCGCTAGCGTCCACAGGCGATGGGTGGCGCACCAGTGAACGACCCCGCGGCGTTCGTTAGCACAGGGGAGCAGCGGGTGGAGACGGCGGCGCTCTTCTCATCGTGCGCCGCGCTGGTGGCCAGAGGCACGGCCCGCGGCCTGACGCCGCGTCCCCTCGCTGTTGCTCATAGCGCGCACCGGTGTACCCGCACACACCTGCCGCGTCCCCTCCATATCCTGGCCACTCGCTTCCTGACTGTTATCTCATGGTGCACCTGTACACCTCTGCAGTGCCTGACCCAGCGTCTCCTAACTCGGCATCCCCTGTCGGAGCACTGGTACACAGTGAGCAAACAGTGCGGTACGGAGCGTGAGACCCTGGGCGCCGGGGTGGTGGGGGTGGAGATGGCGTCCGCGTCTGACGGAAGCGCAGACCCCATGGCGTGGGGCTCACTGGCAGGGGCGTACGCTTGTTCACTTTTTAGCTCAAAGTAAGCGCTTCTTGTGGGTTACAGGCGTACATTCTTCGGCCAGACGTAAGCAACTTTTGTGAGCTATGTTTGGAGGTTTCATCGACAAAAACGTTTCAGGTTGAGCTGAGAAGTGGACGATGGCTGTGGCTTCAACGACCAACACTGGCTCAAGTTGAGCTGAGATGTGGAAGAGCGTAAGCCCCTGTTCACTGGTGGCGGCGGCGGGTCTGGCCTACTGGCTGAGCGACCTGGGCACCGGGGTCTTCCACTGGTCGGTCGACAACTACGGCAGCAAAGACACCTGGTTAGTAGGGGGGGTCATCGACGCCTTCCAGGTCGGGCCTGTCACATATTGCTTGCCACGTCATCGACGCGCATTTTGATCCCCCGTTCCTTGAATGCAAAGGCATCCTATGACGTGACCAGCAATATCAGACATCCTATCACGTGATCAGCAATATCAGACATCCTATCACGTGATCAGCAATATCAGACATCCTATCACGTGATCAGCAATATCAGACATCCTATCACGTGATCAGCAATATCCGACATCCAATAACGTGATAAGCAATATCAGACGTCCAATGATGTGACCAGCAATATCAGACATCCTATGACGTGACCAGCAATATCAGACATCCTATGACGTGACCAACAATTATGTTTGGCTCTACTTGCAGGGGCACCACAAGTATCCGTGGACCCTCACCAAGCGCCAGTTTTGCAACAACATCCACAAGACGTGCAAAGCGCCCATGGTGATCATTCTTCCTCTGCTGGCGGCGCCGGACCTGCCTCCCACCACGTGTGTGTTCTTTGGAGTCTTCACCTCCCTAATCGTGTTCTCACAGCAGTGCCACGCGTGGAGCCACAGCAAAAAATCAGAGTTGCCGGCAGGGGCTTAAACTCGTTCACTTCTCAGCTCAAATTGAGCGTTTTTTATGGGATAGGGGGTGCGCGTTGGGGTTGTGTAGGCCAGTTAAGCCTATATTAAGCGGTGTTCAGGATGTGTAGGGTGGTTTTGTGCGTCAGACACGGCTCAAGTTGAGCTGAAAAGTGATCGAGTGTAAGCCCCTAGTTGCCGGCGGTGGTTTTGACGCTGCAAGACACCGGGGTGCTCATCTCGCGGAAGGCACACGGGCAGCACCACCGGCCGCCGTTCGAGGTAAGTCTCTGTGAACTCTGCTGCCACGTCATGAATTGTGTTGAACCTCCCCTTGAACCCCCCCTTGTACCCCATTCGACCCCCATTTCTTGAGTTGAGTGAAACCTTGTGATGCGGCGAGCGTAACCCGCAAGGCCCCCCCTGGGGTCATTTGTATAGTGTACCGAAGCTCGCCACGTCGTAAAGCACGTCATAACCCATCGAACCCATCGTCTCTTGAGGCATAACTGACACCCTGTGACCGGCAAGCGCGTTCCGCCCGGCCCTGGTCGTCGGGGCACTACTGCATCGTGTCGGGGTGGTGGAACCCGGTGCTGGACGGCAGCGGGTTCCTGAAATGGATGGAACGGGTCATCTACGACGGCACGGGGGTAGGGGCTTAAACTCGTCCGCATTTCTGGCCTACCTCAAGCACGTTCTGGTCGATACGCTGGGTGTCCTACGGTTTCAGTGATGAAAAAGGCTCAGGTTGAGCTGAGAAGTGGACGAGTGTAAGCCCCTGCACGGGGGTGGCGCCGCGGTGCTGGCAGGAGGCTGACTTCGTGGTGCAGGAGGAGGCGCCGGAGGGTTGGGACCACCTGGAGGAGGTGGAGAGGAGGATGAGAAAGAGAGAGACGCTTCCGCGTGTATGAAGAGGCACCAGGCTTCCGCCCTGGTCTTCGTGTGGGACTGCCTGCCGCCTCCCACCATGAGCAAGCCCGAGTAGCAAGCGCCTGGATCCCCTCCCATCAACTGAGGCCCCAAGTAGGAGGTCGGCCGGATTCAGTGAAGTGAGTCTGGGAGGGAAGACGGAGCAACGCTTCCGCATGGATTGATTTTTGTTGGCAACGGCAGGCAGCGAATGCAGCGTGAGTGACAGACATTTTTCTTATCATTAGCCCTAGCTCTAGCAGCTTTGCTTTAATACAACAATACAATCATTACAAGCGCGAGAGGTTTGCATGCCTCATATGAAGAAATACACTGGTACACTCGAACAGGTGTCTAGGGCGATCAGCGCAGACCCCCCTGAAATATCACCCCCCACCCAACCGCTGTTTGTCCAGAAACGAATTCACCAGCTCTCCTCCTCCTGGAGCCTGGTTTCACTGGGGCGCCTCTGCGCCGGCTCGTGCCAGCCGCCTGAAATGCCGTGGTGGAGTGGCACAAGTTGAAATTGAAAGCAAAGCTTGAAAGCGGTTTATCATATTATATCTTCAAGCGCTGACTCCATAGGCACTTTCAACACGGGTTTGAAAGCTTTTGATGCTGGCAACCTGCACTGCTCTACCGTGGACAGGGCATGAGGCGCCGCCGGTGGGATCGGCCAGCGCCGCCGCCGCCACCTCGCTCAACACCCGCGCCACCGCAAGGTGCCCGTTCCTCGCAGCCACCTCGTGGGAGGGCCACACGGATGTTTAGGGTTTAGGGTTTGTGGTTTATAGTTCAGGGCTCGTGCAAGGAACACCCGGACACGGATGCTTCACATTAGCTAAACTCAGTGTCGGGTTTGATGTCGAAGGTAAGTGAGCGCCTTGGGCGCGATGAACGTTGGTTAAACTCAGTGTTGGGTCTGGTATCGAATCGAAGCCCTTTGACCAATCAGATCGCACCAATCCAAACCGAGGATACGCATTGTACCCGGTACACTACAGGAGCAGTCAGCCTCTAAGCCAATCACGTTGCGAGCCATTAGGGTGACCGCTCACTCTTACACTGAATTTAAGATGAAACCCCACCTCGTGAGGGAGCACCCCCTTGCGCGCCAGGCGGCCCTGCTCGGTCAGGCTGTGGTCCGTCATGAGACGGTCGGCCGCCACGTCCCAGGGGCTTACACACGTTCCCTTTTCAGCTCAACGTAAGCGCTTTTTATGGGAGAGGGCTGCGCTTAGAGGGTAATCAGGGGGTGTTTAATATGTGTCAGGAGGTGTTATGGGGTATTTAGGGTGTGTTTTTGTGTGAGGAACGGCTCAGGTGGAGCTGAGAAGTGGACGAGTGCAAGCCCCTGCCACGTCCGCACGCGCCCCCGCGTCCAGCAGCGCCCGCACCGCGCCCAGCTGGCCCCGCTCCACGGGTCCCAACCACCGTCACCGCCGCCAGTCAGTTATGATACAGGTCAGTACGCAGTTGCCATATCATGGGGTGTCATGTCATTTGACTGTGGAAGGGAGAGTCTTCAAGTCTAGTGCCTAGTCTAGTCTGTAAAGCGTACTATATGTAGTATCTCGTACTACCCGTATGACAAAGTGCGCCGAACCACTTAGACTCGTAGTCTGACTCAGGGCTACTTAGTCTGACTTGGTGCCCGCTCGACCAATCAGACCGCTCCATTTTGACGACTTAGTACTTCTAAGTGTCTAAGTGTCTAAGCGGTCTCACGCACTTTGTCATAGTAAGTAGGCGTTTGGTTTTGACCAAAAGTCATTTGACTTTTGGCCAAATCACCAAACTCCAGCTTACGAGAAGTTACTGGCCCACAGACCGGGCACTAGGAATAGCCGCCTCACCCACTCGGCGGCGCAGTACAAGGCGGTCTTGCCGTTGGGGTACCGCGCCGTCCGCCAGGGCCGCGCCATGTACATCACTTTTTTTGTGTCGAGTTCGCTCGTTGGCTCAACCTGACTGCTTGCTCATAGTGTACCAGTGTACCCGTATACACTCGCGCCGCATCCATTGTCCTGGCCTGGCCGCTCGTTCCCATTCCAGCTCAACTCGAGCTGTTGAGCCTTAGGCTGGGATGGTGATTCTTGATTCGCCCCGATTCTCTCGGGGGCTGGATTAGCTCGGATTTACTCGGATTCCGTCGGATTCCTGGACCCTAAATTCGGTATCCACCAACCCAGGCCACAGGCCCCGCCTCGTGGTCAGCGCCCGCGGCGAGCAGCATGGCAATGACGGCGTCCTCCCCGCTCTTGGCCGCCGCCATCAGCGGCTTCCACCCCTTGCGGCTCGCACCCGTGTTGGCGTCGGCACCGGCGGCCAGTAGCATGGCCGTGCACCAGGGGCTTACACTCGTTCACTGTTCAGCTCAACGTGAGCGCTTCCCGTGGGACATAGGGTGCGTGTTGGGGTTGTATATGGGGTGTTTAAGAGGTGTTAGGGGATATTAAGGGGTGTTTAGGGTGTATTGTGTGTAAGAAACGGCTCCAGTTGAGCTGAAAATTGAACGAGTGTAAGCCCCTGCCGTGCACTGCCGCGCCGCCGACTCCGCGTCATCGTCCGCGGCGGTGGCGGCGGACGAGGCGGCAAGCAACACCGCCGTGCCGTGCTGTAGCGGCGCAAGTTGGATTTGAAAGCAAATTTGAGAGCGGTTCATCACACTTCACTTTCAAGCGCTGAAACCAGGCGTGCTTTCAACTCGGGTTTTGATACTGGCAACCTGCACCGCCCAACCGTGCTCGTCCATGGCGTCCGCGTCCAGTCCCGCATCCAGCATCGCGCGCAACACGCGCTGGTGTCCGCGCGCTGCCGCCGCCACCGCCGCGCCCGCTGTTCGAGACAAGCAGAAATTGCCCGCCACGTCATCGACAAGAATTTGAATCTCGTTTGTTGAGTGAACTGCGCCACATGATGTGGCGAGCAACACCTGTCGGGACCATTGCCCGTCATTTCATCCATCCAATTTTGCACCCTCGTTTCCTGAGTTAAACTGTATCCTATGACGTGGCGAGCAACACCTGGCAGGCCCTGCCCGCCGCTGCCGTGCCATTGGGGTCCACCGCCCACCCCGATCCCCGCGACCCCGCCGACTAGGGGCTTACACTCGTCCACTTCTCAGCTCAATCTAAGCCGTTTCTGGTCACTGAAGCCACAGCCAGCGTCCACTTTCTCCGCCCAACCTGATACGTTTCTGTCGATGCGACGCCTGAACATAGCCCACAAAAAGTGCTCACGTCCAGCCGTAACGTGGACTTCTCTGTGCTTACGTTGAACTGAAAAGTGGACGAGTGTAAGCCCCTGCCGCTGACCCCGCCGATCCCCCCGACCCCAGGATGTTCCCAACCAGCGTGGACTGACCGCAGCCGGCGGCCAGCTGCAGCACGTATTCCGGGTCCGCCCAGGGGAACTTGAGCAACGCGGGTACCGCGCACCACGTGTTGCTGTCCACCACCGTGCTGCAGAGCCTCACGCTCCTCCCCTTTTCCAGCTCAACTCAGGAGGAGGAGGAGGATGAGGAGGATGAGGGGAATGAGGAGGAGGAGGAGGAGGAGGAGGAGGAGGAGGAGGAGGAGGAGGAAGAGGAGGAGGAGGCTGAGGTATCAAAACTATCGAGGCAGCAGTGGTGTACAGGTGCAGTGTGAGCCAACATTGAGGGGGAGCCCTGCCGTGGTGAGGTCCGCGAGCCACTTCTGGTAGCACGGGTCGCGGTGGTGCGAGTAATGGTGCGCGGTGAAGATGGCGTGGGGCGGTTCCCCGAGGTGCCGCCTCATGGGGTATTGCCGGTGCCGTTGCCCCAGGCCCATCAGACGCGAGGTCACCTTCCGTGGGGCCGAGGACAGGGCAGAGGCGGCGGCCGGTGCGGAGGCCGCGCAGGTGGGAATGACGTGCCGCCGCCTCACGGGTCGGTGTTGAGGCAACCTCTGCGGGCCCACCGCGGCGCAGGCTGTGGCGGCGCAGCTGGCCATCGCCGTCGTAACGACCACAGCTATGTTGCTTGAGATTGCTTTCTATGTACAGGATATTTCTGTGGCGAGACCGCGCGAGAGGCGGTAACCGCGCGGCGCGGCGGCGCGTCTCTCGGCGGCTGTGGACCGCGCGCGGCGTGGCTTGTGCTCCGGGGTTCCAGCCCGTGCAAAGTACAAGTGACTGCCGCTCGGCGCCGCGACGTGGTTGAGACCGACGTGTTTGAAACCGCGTGTGTCGCGTGCGCGCGCTCGCGATCGCGTCAGCATGTTTCCATAATCCCGGCCGACAGCCCGACCAGCCGCACGAGTGCCGAGCCGAGCCTCGCAAGTCACGCCTTCGCCAGACAAGGATGGGGACAGAGCGCGTCACACCCGCTGGCGCAGGGCAGAGCTGCAGCGCCCGGCACTCCCCCGCCCCGGACCCGGACCCACCCACCATGGGTGTGGACATCAGCGCAGCCTTCCGCGCGGCCGCCGCTGCCCACGCCGTCCACACCAAACGCCTCGACAGCGATCGCGCCGAGCACCTGTGCGCGCCCCAGGCAGGGGCTTACACTCTTCCACTTCTCAGCTCAACTTGAGCCGTGTCTGACACAAGAAAGCACCCTATACAACCCAAGCACCCCCTCACACCCCCTTAACACGGGCTACACAACCCCTAACGTACATCCCAATCCCATACGAAGTGCGCAAGTTGAGCTGAGAAGTGGACGAGTGTAAGCCCCTAGCCCCAGGCCCTCCCGCCCGCGGCGCTGCGCTCGCCCGTGCTCCGCAGCGCCTACGACACGCTGCAGCTCGTGCGGCACGGCCGCAACACGCCGCCCCGTTCCCCTCGCCACCTCACCTGGCAACCCTTCTGCCCCCGCAACCGCCGGCCACGCAGTAGTACCGATGCTCTGCTGGAGGTCGCACCCAAACTTTCAACTTCAAGCTCGAAAAGAGTGTCATGCGTTTGAAGTTCAGCTTCAACTGGGACTAGCTAGCGCGAGGCCCTGTCACGCGGGAGCTGCGCGCGTTCGTGAAGCGGCACCGCGCGGACTACCTGCGCGAGGGTCCCAGCTCGGACGGCATCCGCGACGGCATCGAGAGCGAGGTGGGGCCGTCGCCACACCACCCCATCACTGTTCATACAGCGTGAGCGTACCCGTACACGCTCGCCGCATCCCTCCTCCCAGGCCACACACTCATTCCCTGACTGTTTGCTCATAGTGTACCGGTATGACCGTGCAAACTGACTGACTGACTGTTTGCCCATAGTGTACCGGTGTACCCGTACAAACTCACTCGCTGACTGTTTGCTCATAGTGTACCGGTGTACCCATACACACTCGTTCCCTGACTGATTGCTCATAGTGTACCGGTGTACCCGGGCCACCCGTTCCCTGACTGTTTGCTAATGGTGCAGCGGTGTGCCCGTTGACGACCCTGCTGCGAGGTGCGGCTGAGCGTGAAGGCGTGCCAGGCGCACATAAACCTGTTGAGAAGCACCGTGGAGGAGACAGCGGCGGGGAGGAGGGAGGGGCCGCAGGCAGGGGCTTACACTCGCTCACTTCAGAGCTCAACTGGAGGACCTTCGGGACTCATGGCTCACATTAGAGCTGAACTTGAGCACCCTCGGGCCACAACCAAGGCTTATGTTGAGTTATATGAAGGACAAAGTGGGCTTCAGTTGAGCGGAAAGGGGCAGAGTAAGCTCAAGTTGAGCGGAAATGGGAACGAGATAAAGCCCCTGGGCGCAGGGCATCGCGCACCTGCACGGCGTCGTGCTCATCCTCACCGAGTCGCTGCAGCGCGTCGCGGCAGGGCGTGCCCATTAGAGGGGGGTCAGGTGCCCATTGTAGGGGGGTCAGGTGCCCATTATAGGGGGGTCGAGTGCCCATTGTAGGGGGATCAGGTGCCCATTATAGGGGGGTCAGGTGCCCACTATAGGGGGGTCAGGTGCCCATTGTAGGGAGGTCAGGTGCCCATTATAGAGGGGTCAGGTGCCCATTATAGGGGTTCAGGTGCCCATCACAGGGAGTTCAGGTGCCCATTATATGGGGGACAGTTGCCCATCATAGGGGGGTCAGGTGCCCATCATAGCGTGCCCAGTCTCTGTCTTTCCAGCACACCGTTTCGGTCCCTGAAACCACTGAGGACGTCCCATCTGGCATACCTTGAAGGTGATTAAGCCACTCGCAAGTTACCACAGGAACGCAGTGAGTGGCCAGGCCAGGGAGGAGGATGCGGCGAGTGTGTACAGGTACACCGGTACACCATGAGTAATCAGTCAGGGAACGGTAGCCAAGGCCTTGCGTTGCGGCGTCGTTCGACCAGTGCCGCGAGGTTCGCTTCAGGAAAATCTTAGAGGAGGCGGAGCACAAGCGGAGGCGAGCGCCCCGGCCCCCGCCGCCGCCGCCCAGAAAAACAGATGCCTCCTCTTCCTCCGCCGCCGCCGCCTCCTCGTCCTCCGCCGCCGCCTCCTCCTCCTCCTCCGCCGCCGCCGCCGCCTCCTCCTCCTCCTCATCCACGTCGCATCTCCCACCCGGTGACGGGCAGTCGTATCAGCAGCAGGAGTATGTGCTGCGCGGCGAAGGGGAGTTGCTAGTAGTGGGGCGGTGCAGGTTGCCAGTATCGAAAACCAATTTGAAAGCACGCCTGATTTCAGCGCTTGAAACTAAAATGTGACGACCGCTTTCAAACATTGCTTTTAAATTCAACTTGCGCCGCTACGTAGTGGACGAGTTGACGGGGTTGGTGGAGCAGGTACGGCGCACGGAGGCAGGGGCTTACACTCGCCCACCTTTCGGCTCAACGTAAGCGCATTTTGTTGGATACGTTCGGTGCATGATTTCCCCCCAGTCTATTAGACAGGGAAACACGGGGCGATGTGACCAAAACGGCTTAGGTTGAGCTGAGAAGTGAACGAGTGTCGCCCCCTGCACGGAGGGTAAGGTGGTGGAGATGTCGGCGCTCAGCTCGCTGTTCGCCACGCACGTCAACCAGCAGGCGGCGCAGATCGAGCAGCTGTACACGCAGGCGGTGGAAAGCACCAGAAATCTGGAGGGCGGCAACGTGGAGTTGCGCAAGACCATCAGCAGGCGGGGGGACTCGCAGCTCATCATCGGCGTCATCCTCTTCGTTGCCACCGTCGCCCTCCTGTTCCTCGACTGGTTCTCCGGCTGACTATCCTTAGACTCCTCCCTGTGGGCAAACAGTCAAATCACGGGTTTGCTCTGATTTCGCTTTCGGTGTCAAGGATGCGGCAGCTTTGCCGGCACAATCCCGGACATAGCTGAAGCATCGACCAACCATCATCGAGACTCAGGACGCATCACATGCTGAGCTAGCCAATCAAGTTCGGAAGACGGTGTGGTTGTCAGGGTGAGTACTCGTGAACGCCGACGTACCGTAGTTGCCATCATCTCTGTTAGTCATGACATCTTAATATTTTAGCCCTAATTGCTCTACTAAAATCCTATCCTAGTTAGCTAGCCAGAGTTTGCAAGATTAAGCGATAGAAACGGTCATTCGATGGCGGCGGCGAATGAGGGAGGCTCGGGCGCCACCCACCTCATAGTGCCCTTTGGGGCCTTTCTCTCCTCTTGGGCCTTTCTCTCCTTTACAGCTTCGGCGTTGAGTGCAACAGCCCGATCTTGGTAAGTCCGCTTGGCTTCTGTTGAAAGTTGCTTATAATTGAATGAAACATTGGACATCTTTACTTTATGACTCGAATCAGTTTCAAGATGCATCATGTCTTTCTGATAGACGTTCCATCCATTCAGAGTCCGAGGACCAGGGGCTTACATTCGTTCACTCTTCAGCTCAACTTGAGCCGTGTCTGACACATAAAAACACCCTACACACCCCCAACACCCCCTTAACACGGGCTACACAACCCCTACGCGCACCCCCTATCCCATAAACATCGCTCAAGTTGAGCTGAAAAGTGGACGAGTGTAAGCCCCTGCCGAGGAGCCGTCTTTGGGAGCGCGACGTCGTCGAACGGCATTTCCATCCGACAGGGCCGTGACACTCTACACAGTTCTGGTGGGGGGGGGCAAACGGGGATGGCGCGAAGCGCAGTATGGTCACGATCGTTGAGTCAATAGACCCTCGCCCAAACATTTCTCATCCTCCCGTGTACGGAAGGCTGAGTTACTCTGTAATGTATATGAGCGACGGTCTATTAACTCAAGCAAATCCAAACCTCCATTTGCCCCCCTCACGAGAACTGCGTAGCTCGTTACCGCGCTGTTTTGAAAAGGGAACGAGTGGCCAGTCTGGGAGGAGGATGCAGCGAGTGCATGGGTACACTGGTACACTACGAGCGAACGATCAGGTTGCGCTGAAAAGGGAGCCAGTGGCCGGGACCTGCTGTCAGGTTCTACGGGACTCAGGCCCCTGTGTCGTAAAAAACAAACCATGCGGCAGTCAAACAAATGGCCTGCTTTGTATTGCGCAAGGACAGAGATCTGGAATCGACAGCGTCGTTTGGTCACATCGGCGACCAGATTCGGCCGCGTGAAAGTAATTTCCACACATGGGACCAGCCGACCAAAACGCCATTGGTTTTCGACACAGGGGCCTGAGTCCCCTAGTTGAGAGCTGAGAAGTCAACGAGTGGGCAGGCCGTGCCAGGACGTGCGCGTGCAGGAAGGTGCGGAACGAATCGCGGTCCTCTGAGTACGCATAGTCGCCCACGATGTAGCGGCGCAAGTTGAAACTGAAAGCAGAAGTTGACAGCGGTTTATCAAATCATGGTTTCAAGCGCTTAGTTCCTGGCGCTTTCAACATGGGTTTCATGGGTTCAACATGCACCGCCCTACCACGATAGGGAAGCCGCTGTGCATCAGGTGCACGCGGATTTGGTGCCGCCGCCCCGTGATGGGTGTGACCTCCACTTTGGCCGCGGGCACTCCCTTGTATGCCCCCTCCAGCGCCAGCACCCCGCGCTGTAACACCTTGAACGATGTCGAGCACGCCTTGCCGCTCAACAGGGCCTGAGAATTGTGGATTATGGATTGTGGATTATGGATCATGGTTTATGATTTATGGTTTATGGTTTATGGATTATGGATTATGGATTATGGATTATGGATTATGGTTTATGGTTTATGGTTCATGGTTTATGATTTATGGTTTATGGTTTATGGTTTATGGTTTATGGTTTATGGTTTATGGTTTATGGTTCATGGTTTATGATTTATGGTTTATGGTTTATGCTTTATGGTTTATGGTTTATGGTTTATGGTTTATGGTTTATGGTTTATGGTTTATGGTTTATGGTTTATGGTTTATGGTTTAGGTTTATGGTTTAGAGTTCAGGTCCCGTGTGTAGTTGTCATGTTGAGCTGAGAAGGGAACTAGTGGCCAGGCCAGGGAGGCGGATGCGGCGAGCGAGCGTGCACAGGTACACGGGCACACTTTGCGCAAACTGTCAGGTTGAGCTGAAAAGAGGCACGCCGTGTAAGGCCCCTGCCGCCCTCCAGGTCCACCCTCTCGCGGAACCCCTTCGGGTCGTCAGGGTCTTTGCCCATAGGCAGGGGCTCACACTCGTCTACTCTTCAGCTCAACGTAAGCGCTTTCTATGGGACAGGGGGTGCAATTAAGGGATGTCTAGGAGGTGTTTAGGAGGTTTTGGGGGCCAGTAGGGGGTGTGTAGGGTGTATACTGTGTCAGAAACGGCTCAGGTTGAGCTGAGAAGTGGACGAGTGCGAGCCCATGCCCATAGGCGCCTCCACGACCCACTCGTCAGAATCCGGGTGCCCGAAGACGATCGCGAGGTAGCTCTTCCGCGCCAGCCCATCCCCAGGGCCAGCTACACAGTTCTGGTGGGAATGTCAAATGGGGATATGGCGCGCGGCGCGGTCTGGTCACGATCATTGAGTCAATAAACCCTCGCCCATACTCGCACAAGTTTCAAGTTACCGTGTACCGTAAATTCATCTACACAATGATTGTTATGAGTGACGGTCTATTACCTCAAGCAATTCCAATTCCCCGAATTCCCCCACGCCCCACCCCATTTGCGTAGAGACAGACCGGACCACTATTTGGTGGATGACGTGGGAAGCACTGGTGTACTTTGGGGAAGATAACATGGTGAGCACCGGTACACATCGTGGTGAATGACGTGTCGAGCACTGGTATATTTTGTGGTGGGTGTGGTGGTGAGCACCGGCGCACATCGTGGTGAATGACGTGGCGAGCACCGGTACACCATGTGGTGGATGACGTGGCGAGCACCGGTCCACTATATGGTGGATGACGTGGCGAGCATTGGTTCGCTATGTAATGGATGACGTGGCGAGCACCGGTGCACTTTGTGGTGGATGACGTGGCGAGCACCGCTCCACTATGTGGTGGATGACGTGGCGAGCACCGGTCCGCTATGTAATGGATGACGTGGCGAGCTCCGGTTCACTATGTGGTGGATGACGTGGCGAGCACCGCTCCACTTTGTGGTGAATGACGTGGCGAGCACCGGTCCGCTATGTAATGGATGACGTGGCGAGCACCGGTGCACGTTGTGGTGGATGATGTGGCGATCACCGGTCCACTATGTGGTGGATCACGTGGCGAGCTCCGGTGCACTTTGTGGTGGATGACGTGGCGAGCACCGCTCCACTATGTGGTGGATGACGTGGCGATCACCGGTACACCATATGGTGAATGACGTGGTGAGCACCGGTACACTACGCGTGCACTCTTTAAATAATGTTCTGTCCCAACCCAGGAACCTGAAAACTAGGTGTGTTTTTCGTCGAGCGGACCTACGCTACTGTCGCCTAAAATTAAACAAACCCGCCGAAAATCGCCGAAAATCGCCTCGTATGGATTCCGAAACCTGCGGAGCAACTAGTCCTCTTGCTTTTAAGAATGACCGACCCCCCTTTGGCAAAAGCAAGATCGGCGGAGCCAGTTTGGCCGATCTAGTTTCACCAGGCACCCTAAATTGACTCAAGAAACGACGGTTTACGACGAGCAGTTCGGCAGAAATCGGCCGATCACAGTTTGGCCGATCCAGTTTGACGGATCTACCCCCTCACGGAGCTAATTATTTTAGCTCCGTGAGGTCTTAAAAGCAAGAGGAACTAGGGTGCGTACCTGGCTCGGGATATCATTTAAAGATTGCCCTCGTATGTGGTGTATAACGTGGTGAGCACCGGTACACCATGTGTTATGGATCTCACCCTACCGCTCACTGAACATCCTGCACGCCGCCCCCGCCGCCTTCTTATTGGACGCCGCGACCAACACCCCTGACGTGGCGTTGTCCAATTGGTGGCAGAACCGAATGGTGTCCCACTCGGGGTGCCGGTGCTCAGGGGCTTACACTCGTCCACTTCTCAGCTCAACTTGAGCAGTGTCTAACACAAGAAAACACCCTACACACCTTAAACACCCCCTTAACACGGGCTACACAGCCCCTACGCGCACCCCCTATCCCATACAAAGCGCTCAAGTTGAGCTGAAAGGTGGACGAGTGTAAGCCCCTGCCGGTGCTCCAGCCAGTCCTCCACGCTCATGTCCCCCTGGTACTTGTTTGTGAATCGTACCTTACCTGCCCATAGGGTTGCCAACCCTATTAGGGTTTAAAGTTTAGGGCAAGGGTTCGGGTTTAGGGTTTAGGGTTTAGGGTTCAGGGTTCAGGGTCAGGTGACCAATGCATATCACCGCAGCGTTGCTTGGTAAACGAGCGGGCAGATTCCTACCCGGCCAGCCCCGGGGCGTGTCTAACCTGACACACCACGGCTTGTTCACCACCACGTAGTCCTTGCACCAGGGGCTTACACTCGTCCACTTTTTGGCCCAATTTAAGCGGTGGGACAGGGGGTGAAAGTAGGGGTTGTGTATGGGGTGTTTAGGGGGTGTTAGGGGGTGTTAGGGGGTGTTGGGGGGTGTTGGGGGGTGTTAGGGGGTATTAGGGGTCTATTATGCGTCAGCTGGAAAGTGGACGAGGGTAAGCCCCTACCTTGCACTCGTGCACGACGCCGAAGTGGCGCTCCAGCGACTGCGGCTGCCGCACGATGCACGACGCCACGCTCTCGCCGCCCAATCGCTCGTTGTCGGCCAGGAACCAGGGGCTTACACTTGTTCACTTTCAGCTCAACCTGAGCCGTTTCTTACCTAAAATCCACCCTTGATACCCCCTGACACCCCCTGACACCTCCTAAACGCCCCTAGAATAACCCCTAAACCACCCCTAAATGCACCCCTATCCCACAGAAAGCGCTTACGTTGAGCCGAAAAGTGGACGAGTGTAAGCCCCTGCCAGGAACTTGAGGTAGTTGATGCGGGGCTGCACCTCGTCGACCAGGTCGTAGGATGTGACTTGCGGGTGTCCGGCCAGCACGGCGGCGCACTCCGCGCTGCACAGTCCCGCGTTGTAGGGCCTGGCGTGTGAAGGGTTTTGGGGTTTAGGATTAGGGTATATTGCTCGCTACGTTATCCGACGCGTTGTGAACCCTCGCTTATTGAGTTAAACGGCACCTCTTGAGGTGGCGAGCAATATCCGGCAGGCGGATATTGCTCGCTACGTTATCCAACGCGTTGTGGACTCTCGTTTATTGAGTTAAACGGCACCCCTGAGGTGGCGAGCATTATCAGGCAGGCCCTACCGCGTTGGCCAGGGTGGTGGGCAGGTCGTGGCCCTCGCAGCAGGGTCTTTGAGAACATGCGCTCGAGCCCAGGTCGAGCATGACTTGACCTTCAGGGTGAATGCTCCTGCAGACGCGCGGACTTGGTGCGTCGGTTCAACGTATGTGGACGTGCTTGTTCTCAATACCCCCCCTGCCTCGACACCCAGGGAGCAGGGGCTTACACTCCACCAGTTTTTGGCTCAACATGAGCGCTATCTGTGGGACAAGGTGTGCATGTAGGGGTTGTTTTGGGGGTGTTTAGGGGTTATCAGGGGGTGTCTGGGAT
>Ga0307489_10000628_pt1 | contig 21848 bp, 33 predicted proteins | sample SB12metaG_FD_202247 | JGI IMG/M metagenome (GOLD analysis project Ga0307489, IMG submission 202247) | Sea-ice brine microbial communities from Beaufort Sea near Barrow, Alaska, United States - SB 1.2 | ecosystem: Environmental > Aquatic > Marine > Coastal | place: USA: Alaska | collected... | reverse complement strand
ACGCACGACAACAGGTGGAGACGTTGCTGTGGATCAGGGCACAAGCCCAGTAGAATCCATCGAAACAGAACGAAACAAATAAACCAACGCTGCCGCGTTTCAAATCCGATATAACCGTGTCTAAGTCAACAACAATTGGCAAAACTGGATCATCAAGGTCAACATGTTGTTATGACGAGGGCCAATACTCGTCAGGAGAAGGACGCTCCCGTATGTATAAAGAGACAACAGACTTTTGCCTTGTGAAATATGTCGAGCGCAAGCGCGCGAGAACCGGGCCATGTTATCCATCGTACTTGTCTCCTTTCCACCTTCTTTCCGCGAAACCCAGTCGTACGGGCTTGTCACATCGGGGCTAGGCACGTGAGATACCACACAAGCGTAGTATGGTGTCACCATCTCCTGCTACTACTCAAGCTATCCACTTAAACCCAGTCTCCGCTATGACTATCCCCTGAAACTCCCGAAACCAGCCTCTGGACCAATCAGGGGCGCGCGAGAATGATGGACTGTCCATTGACCAAACAGGGACGGTACACATTCACGTTCAGAATTGGCGCGAAACGTGCATGAAATTCAGCCCAATCAAATCTCAGTCAATCACTCTCTCGATCGATCACATGAGGGCCTTCAGGGTGGTTAAGCACCCGGAGACTGGTTTTACGGATATCCGATTGTTGGACTTGCATGAATATAAGACGAGGTTTATATCTATGAACGGGGCGGCGCCTTCTTCTACTGTGTCACCGCCTTCTGCTACTCAGCCAACTACAGAGGGGCGCCACTTTCTTTGGTGTCACCGCCTCCTACTATTAGTATATCTATGAGGGGGCGCCACCCTCAATGGTGTCACCGCCCTGTTTATTTTACATTTCGTGGCAATGTTTCAGTGAGAATCAAAGCAAAAAATACACGAATCAAGCGTTCTTCTACAGGAGATTGGCTGCCGGTAGACAACTCGCCGCCTCCTCATATGCCTCCTCGGTCACATAGTGTACCGGTGCACACTCGCCGCCGCCTCCCATGCCTGACCTGTCCAGTAGTATGCCCATGCACAAGTACCGCCTCCTCCTCCTGCTGCTCCTCCTCCCCCCCCTCCTCCTCCTCCTCCCCCCCCTCTTCCTCCCCCCTCTCCTCCTCCTCCTCTTCCCCCGTCTTGTAGTGTGTCCGTGCATACGCACCGCCGCGCCTCCTCGTTTGCCACACTACACGCCTCTCCATCCCCGGGATAAGCGCCGTGACGTGCGATACGGAGCCTGAGCATCTGGGGCAGGGTCAGACTCCCTCCGGCGACGAGGGGTGTGCGCCGCTGATCAGGGGCTCACACTCCTCCATTTCTCGGCTCAACTTAAGCCCTTCTTGAGAGATGCGATTGGCGATATCAGTCGGTCAGTGACAGAAACGGCTCAGGCAATCAGGCATAGCCGAAGTTTGGTCAGCTGTAGCCTCAGGGAAGCCCTGGCAGTGGCTTAGACTCGTCCACACTTCGGTGCAACGTAACCAATGTTTGTGGATGCGGTGGGTGGTCTTCAGTGACAGAAACAGCTCAGGTTGGGCTCAGAAGTGGACGAATGTAAGCCCCTGCCGCTGACGCGGTGAATTGCGCATCAGCGGCGAGCGCAAACAACCACTCGTGTTCCCGCGCCCACTTCAACACCTCCGTGTGTCCCCAGCCAATAGGGACTGATGTATAGTGTTCACCACGTGATGAGATGCCATTTAACTCAAGAAACGAGGGTTCAACAGCGTCTGATGACGTGGCGAATACCATCCATCAGTCCCTACCCACCAGCGGCGAGGACGCATGTCCACTCACACCACGGGCAGCCGTGCACCCGCGCCCACTGCAACACCGCCAGGTGCCCGCCCTCGGCGGCGGAGGAGCATGTATCCGCGCCCCACGGGCAGGGGCTTACACTCGGTCACTTTTCAGCTCAACGTAAGCGCAATGTGTTGGATAGGGGGCCGTTTAGGGGTTGTTTAGGTGGTGTTTACGGGACGACCGAGGGTATTATGGGGTGATGAGTGTATGTTTTTGTTTCAGAAACGGCTCAGGTGAGCTGAGAAGTGGGCGAGTGTAAGGCCTTACCCATGGGCAGCCCTGCTCCCGCGCCCACCGCAATATCGGCAGGTGCCCGCCCCACGCGGCGTAAGTGGTTGTTCGTGCGCTCCACGGGCAGTGATGCTTCCGTGCCCACCGCAGCACCGCCAGGCAGGGGCTTACTCTCGTCCAGTTTTCGGCTCAGCATAAGCGTTTTCTGTGGGATAGGGGGTGCATTTAGGGGTAGTTTGGGGGGTCTTTTGGGGGTGCTAGTGGATATCAAGGGGTGTTTACGGTGTCTGTTATGTCAGGAATTGCCCAGGTTGAGCTGGACAGTGGACGAGTGTAAGCCTTGCCGCTAGGTGCCCGCCCTTTGCGAAGCGACGCAAGTTGAAATTAAGAGCAAAACTTCAAAGCAGTTTAAGTTATTATAGTTTCAAGCGCTGAGACCATAGGCGCTTTCAACTCAGGTGTCTGATACTGTCAACCTGAACCGTCCTACCTTGGCGGCGAGCGCGCACGTCCACTCATCCCACGGGCAGCCGTTCTCCCGCGCCCACTGCAGCACCTCCAGGTGCCCGCCCTCCGCGGCGCGCGCACACGTTGACTCGTTCCACGGGCAGCCATTCTCCCGGGCCCACCGCAGCGCCGCCAAGTCACCACCCCCGCCTGCCTCCGCGCACGTGTCCTCGTCCCACGGGCACCCGTTCAGCCGCGCCCAAGTAGTAGGGGCGCATGTTGAAATTGCAAGCATGATTTGAAACCAGTATATCACGATTCAAGTGCTGAAAGCAAGGGCGGTCAACCTGGGGAAAACCTGGAGTCAACTTGGGGTCAACTTGGGGTCGACTCGGAGTCAACGCGGGGTCAACATCGGGTCAACTTTGGGTCAACCTAGGGTCAACCTGCACCTCCATACCAAGCAAGCATCTCAGCGGACCCACAGAATGCGGGAACCCTCAGCGGCGTCTCCTCATTCAACCCCGCGCGCGGCAGGCCTGAGTTAATCACGGCCGCCCGTAGCACGCTGTTTCCCGCCCTCGTGTCAAGGACTGATGGATAGTGCTTGCCACGTCATATGATGCCAGTTTACTCAAGGAACATCACACGCGTTTTGCACCCTCGTTGCTCTAACAAACTGGCATCCTATGACGTGGCGACCGCTGTCCATCGCCCCCTGCCTCGCGAGCATTGAGAGGTCCGTGGGATCCAGCAGCGGCAGTAGTAGGCCGAAGAGGTCGCGCTTATCGAGCAGCGGGCCGAGCGGCAGGGACACACACTCGTCCACTTCTCAGCCTAACCAACCTGAGAATTTTTCGTCGGTGAGTCGTTTTGTGCCCGGTTTGTGACCAGTCATTACCCGTCGACATTGTCAAACGCTACTGAAGCCTTCCAACGCAACGTATCCCTCAAAAGGTGCTTACTTTGAGCGGAGAAGTGGAAGAGTGTACAAGCTTAGAAGTGGATGCGTGTGACCCTGCCGAGCAGCTCGTCTAGCGCCGGCGGGGACTCCAGCCAGGGGCTTACACTCCTCCACTTTCCAGCTCAACCTGAGCCGTTTTTGACCATTGACAGACTGACGTCAACCAGAGTATCCCACTAGAAACGTAGAAAGTGCTTACGTTGAGCTAAAAGAGTGGACGAGTGTAAGCCCCTGCCTCCGGCTCTCCTTCCGACGTGCGCTGAAGCCGCCCGGAGCTCCGCGAACGTCGCATATGGGGGGGCGCGGTCGGCGCGAAGGCGCGCGACGTCGAGCGCGGCGAACCGCGCGGCGTGCTCGTGGACCGCCTGGGAGTAGACGGCGCAAGTTGAAATTGGAAGCAAATTTTGAAACCGTTTCATCATATGCACTCGTAGCTGTAGGAGTATGCCAACGCCAGGCAACGGGCCTGGCGGATACTGCTCGCCACGTCATAGGGTGACACTCAATTCGAGAGACGAGGGTTCGACATGCGTGTCGATGACAGGGCAGGGCAGCCTATGTGCCGGGCAGATACTTTACGCCACGTCATAGGGCGCAATTTAACTCAAGAGACGAGGGTTCAACATGCGCGGATACTCGTAGTTTTCTCGACGCGTTTTCTCGTGGCGTTCAACACGGGGTTTGATACTGTCAGCCTACACCGCCATACCTGGGCAGTATACTCGGTGCCTTCGGCGCCCCGCTCATGGAGCGTCTGCGCGACGCCGGCGCGGTTTCCGGCCGCGGCGTGCATGAGCGGCGTGACGCTACCGCCTCCTCCTCCCCGTCCCCTCCCCGCGTCGCTTCACGAGCATTTGTTTTCGTGGTTCGACCGACGAGCATTGTAACAGCAGGCGGGGACTCGACCGACGCGTCGTCCGCCCCGGACCCCGTCCCCGCCGCAACGCCCCCGCCGCGCCCGCTGGAATTACACACCATGACGAGTGATACGCGACCGAGTTTGTCTGTCGCCGCCGCCGTGTTGCGCGTGTGTGAATGGCAGCAAGATTGCTCAGCAACTCTGAAAAACGTTTTTTTGTTTTGTCGGTCAAAAACACGCCACCTGTCGCGTTCAACCTGCCACCTGTCACGATTGCAGATACAACTGAACGCGCATTGGAAGTAGGCCCTGTTTTGGGCACGTATTCCATACTTCCGGGGGGAAGGGACCCCTTCGAAATAGGAGAGAGGGATACGCACACCTCACACACACTCCACACGCTGGGGCAGCTCGTGGTTGCCAAGAGGAGGTTCCCCAGGTAGCGCATTGTTACTGGCGAGATTTGCCGCGTCCGGCGAGACAGTCAGACCTTGAGAGAACCGCATCCCTGCGATTGCATAAAAGTCAAAAACTCCAGTGTTCCGAAATGGCATCCAACGGCAACGACCTGCCGTGCCCCGAGTTCACCTGGTCCCCCAAGGTGTGGGTGTCCGAGTACGATCGCAGGGGCGTCCGCTCATCCACTTCTGAGCAACACCCATCATGTCGTGGTCAATGAGCCGTTGTGTGTCCAGTTTGTAACAAGTCATAAAGCAACACCAAACGATTTGTCACACGCCACTGCTGAAACACCCAACGCAACGTATCCATATCCAGTTTGGGTCTCCGAGTACGATGGCGGGGGCTTTCACTCGTCCACCTCTCCGCTCAACCTAAGCACACTATGATTTCCTGATCAGTGAGCCGCTGTGTGTCCAGTATGTGAAAGTCATGAGCTCAGGACCCATCGATATTGTCACACGCTAGCCATACTCTTACTACTCGTCTGAAACCAAGCGAGTATCCACAAAGAGTGTTGGCCTTGAGCTGAGAAGTGGACGAGTGTAAGTCCCTGTACGATGGTGAGCACTCTGATCCGGCAGCGAGGCCGCCGACCGCCGCGCACCCCGCGGGGAAGCCCCAGGCGATGGCAATCGCAGCGCTGGCCACCGGGATTGACCAGTTCGATGGCCACGAAAATGGAGCCACCGGCGAGACCGCCGACTCGAGCTTCGATGGCGTGTACAGGTGCGCTCGAGCACCGGGGTCAGGCGCCCACCCTCAGCCCCCGACACCCTACGAGCCACGTGCCTCGCAGTATATGTATGTTCCTCGCGAGGCGTCACCGGTCAGGCGCCAACCCTCAGCCCCCGATGCGCTCGTCGCTGCTTTGACTTCGACCCTTTTCCCTTCCCGTTTGCTTTCTTGACGAGAACTGAGGGATGACACAAACTTCGAAAACTGAAATAATGAACATCTTCATTTCCAACACCTCGTCAGCCCTCCAACTCTCCTCCTCTGAAGAAGCCACCTCGCTGATGATTGCCCACAGTAGATTTCACCTCTCACCACTCACCTCTCACCTCTCACCTCTCACCTCTCACCTCTCACCTCTCACCTCTCACCTCTCACCTCTCACCTCTCACCTCTCACCTCTCACCTCTCACCTCTCATCTCTCACCTCTCACCTCTCACCACCCACCTCTCACTCATCACTCTCGCTCGCAGCATGGAGCACGCCCTGAAAGACACGATGAGCCAGGTTCCTTTCGGCACACACAACCTGAGCGATGCCTACAAGGCCAAGCCCAAGCCCGAGCGCCCGGCCTCGGTGGGGCGGTGCAAGTTGACCCCAGGTTGAACCCGGTTTGACCCCAATTTGGCCACAGGTTGACCCCATGTTTTATCCATGTTGGCCCAAGATGAACTCCAGGTTGACCCCACGTTGACCCCGGTTTGACCCTGGTTGGCCTCGTTTGGTTTCAGTGCTCGAAGCTAAGATCCGACGAACCGGTTTTCAACTTTGCTTTCAATTCCAACTTCGCCGCTACACCTTGGCGCTCTACAAGCCTTGGACCACCTCCAGCTCGAAGGATCCCAGGCAGACGCGGGCGGAGCTGGCGGCATTAACCGCCCTGTGAGGGCGAATATTATGCATTATGATGCTTATGAAGACTAGCCTATAGCATTAGAATAGTAGTGCCCCAAGATACAGCCTTAGAACCTGACAGACCGTAATGGGGTCTGTCCGCTTGAAACGGCGGAGGGGGTTGGTTGATGGCTTCATGCTCACCATGTGAGTGCCTTGGACTTCGGTGAACGTTGTTGTATGATGAAGCTCGCATAGCGAGTCGTTGCAGTTTTTCTGCTTTTCATTTGTGCCACCCGTGGGAGGGCCTCGGAGTCGTGCCGCGGTGGTTGCGGGCACGCAGCAATACTCGCAATTTTGTATTGAACAAAAGTATAAAACACTCCAACCAATCAATCTGAGGCCAGCCAGAGCCCGCCGGCCGAACGCCCTCTCACTACGGGGAAAATCATCCGACAATCCGCCACCCCCCCCCAACTGCAATCCACGCCTACCCCTCCCCACCACTGCCATCCACTCCCTCTCAACACCGCACCCCCACCACCACCGCACCCCCCCCACCACCGCAACCCACGTCATCCCACCACCGCAATGCTACGAAAACATACTATCGATGCCAGTATACTACGGCGTGCCACCAACCCCCAGTGGCTTGAGGTTGTGCCGGTACACCATGGCGTCGCCCTCCCAACACACACCCAACGGCTCACTGTTGTAAGGGTACACTATGGCGTTGCCCCCACGCCTTGCGGCTCGGGATGTTGTACCAGTACACTATATTGTCGGCCCCACACCCGGAGGCTTGCTGTTGTACCGGTACACTAGGGCTGGCCAGCCATCCCCAGCGCCTGAATGTTATGTACCCGGTACACTATGACGTGCCCCCACCCACCACACCCACCAAGCGCCTGAATGCTGTGTACCGGTACACTACGGCTTGCCACCCACCCCCAGCGGCTTGACGTCCTCGATGGGTCCGCTGCGAATGAAGTCCGCCCGGCAGGAGAGTCATTGAGAGCAAGCGCTTCAACTGAATACATCAATAAATAACCGAGATTAAACAAGCTCAAATTATTGACATTCAGGGTGAGTGCTCAACAAACTCGCGTATAAATAGGAAGAGAGCCGACGCCCGACGCCACCCGTCGGTACAATTGGAAACCATCGCCTTCCTCGTGAGCGTTATTTAACTCCCCTACCCAGTAGTCCGGCAGCAGCAGCGCCATGATGTGCGGCTCCGTGTTGCGCTCCAGCGCAACCTCCACGTAGCGGCGCAAGTTGAACTACAGCAAAGCTTAAAACGCTTCATCATATGTCAACGTGCAAGCGCTGCTGAAACCAGACGCAGTCAAGCCGAGGTTATACATGGGTCAATCTGCATCGCCCTACCTCCAGCGTCAGCACCTCGCGCAGCAGCTTCTCCAGCCCACGCCGCACCTTGTAAGAGAGTAACAGTACACACGGCGCCCACCACGTCACATGGCGGCACTCGGCAAAACGGACGCAACGGTGGCATTAATCAGGAAACGGGGGTAGGACAGTGGATGACGTGGCGGGCAAGCTCGGTTGATTAGGTGATCAGGAGTTGCGGAAGCTCGTTTGGCAAATGACCGACACATCTGTGTGCGATGTGGTCAGGTGACCACAAGTGGCGTTATCTCGTTTGGTCTGGTGGATCTAAGTGGCGTCGGCGCACCTTGGAGAAGAGCGGCCCCAGGGTCTGCGCGGCGCGCTCCGCCTCGGGCGGCGACAGCCACAGGTGGTCGCGCAGCGCGGGCAGTGAGTCGCTCGTGGTGCCGCCGTGCAGGGAGTGATGGACAGTGCTCGCCGCGTCATCAACAACGCTATAAACCCTCATTTCCTGAGCGAAATGGTTTCGTATGACGTGGCGAGCACTATCCATATAGTCCCCGGTTTAAACCCTCGCTTGCTAAGTTGCGTGGCTCTTATGATCTAGCAAGCAGAAATGGTTTCGTATGACGTGGCGAGCACTATCCATATAGTCCCCGGTTTAAATCCTCGCTTGCTAAGTTGCGTGGCATCTTATGACCTAGCAAGCACTGTCCATCAGTCCCTGCCGGCAAGGGAGCTGAGCTGGCTGGCGAGCACGCCGCGCAGGCTGGCGGCCTCTGCGCGCAGCACTTCGCACTCTGTGGGGTCGCCGTCGGCGCGGCACGCGCGGCCCAAGAGTAGGACCAGGTAGAAATTGCGCGCCGCGTCATGCAACATAATTTAACTGCTCAGGGGAATTTGACTGCAGTCCATCTCATGATCATATGCCTCCACTGTACAGGATGGGAGGTGTACCTCGCACTGAAGATATGACAAAGTGCGTCAAAGTGTTGCGGGGCAAAAGCAAAAGCAAACAGCATGGACCAATTACAGGCTCGGGTTTGAGTCGGAACGGCTTGATCCGAGTTTGTGATTGGTCCATGCTTTTGCTTTTGCTTTTGCTCGTAACACTTTGACGCACCTTGTCATAGGAACAGAATGCAGAAGGCTCGAGCAGGCATCCTGTGACGCGGGGAGCAGTGTCTGCGAGGCCCAACCGAAGAGGCCGGCGAGCAGGTACTGCACCTGCTGCTGGGACCTGACAGAAGCTGGTCGCCATCTCATCCAGGGCACGTTGTATGTTCCAGGTTAAACCTAAACCCTAAACCCTAAACCCTAAATCCATCTCATTCAGGGCACGTTGTATCTTCCAGGGATTAGGGTTTAGGGTTTAGGGTTTAGGACTGCACCTGCTGCTGGGACCTGACAGAAGCTGGTCGCCATCTCATCCAGGGCACGTTGTATCTTCGCCTCTTGAGTGAAATGGCATCCTATGATGATGGTGCTTAGGGGGGTTTGAGCATTTATCACGGTGAGGCCATAATGGTGGTAGTGCCCAGTCTGTAAAGCGTACTATATATAGTATCTCGTACTAACGTAGTAAGTAGGCGTTTGGCGAGTCACGCCTACTTACTACCATGACTTACAACGTTAGCCCGAATACTATATAGTACGCTTTACAGACTAGGCACTCGGAGGATGTCAGCATTGATTACAGTGTGGCGTTAATGGTGCGTAGAGGGGTTTGAGCATTTATGACATGGCGAGGAAACTCCGTCGGGCTCTACCTGCTGCACCCCGCGGTCCTGCGCCAGGCGCTCCAGGATCCAGTCCCGCACCACGCGCGCCTCTTCGGGTCGCTGCCTGAGCGAAGGGCCGGGTAGATAGTGCTCGCCGTGTCATAGGATGTCGTGTAACTCAATGAACGAGGGTTCAGTTCATCACACGTGGCGGGCAGCTGATATTGCTTGCCAAGTCATAGGGTGCCGTTGAACTCAATAAACGAGGGTTCAACATGCGTGTAGGGGGTCGATGACGTGGCGGACAATGTCTGGCAGGCCCTGCCACAGCACGTTGGACAGCAGCAGGCAGTCGAACTCCGATACTGCCGACCGACCGTTGGTGTACGCCGCCACGCGCAGCAGCGCGATGGACTTGACCAGGCGGCGGTCGGACACGTACACCGGCGGCTCGCACTTGTCCTGCAGGTATGCGCGGAGGTCCACGATCAGGTCTACCACGCAGAAGGGTCATTGAGAACAAGCACTCGACCGAGGTCGGAGCATGACTAGCCGTGTGAGTGAATGATCATACCGAGGCCCGTGTTCTGGCCCCTAGCTGTACGTTTAGGCGGGTCGTTCAGTCTTTGCGTTGATGTCTTTGTTTGCGCGGAGGAGAAGGAGGAGATTGAATGTCGATCGAGTGCCTGTTCATAACCCCCCTGCCACGGCCGCCGGCACATCCACATTGGCCTGCGCCTCCTCCTTAATCCCCTTGAAGTCCGCCACGCCGAGGCCCACACCGCCGGCGGCCATCTGGCCTGCCCTCACCGAAGGGACTGATGGATAGTAATCGCCACGTCATGGGTGTCATTTAAGGTCATGCAACTATAATTCCGACGTTCTGCCACAAATATTTGCGGACGATTTGTTTACTTATGATTCGGAACGACGGGTGCATGACCTTAGCTGAAGAATCGACGATAAACACGCGTGTGCTGACGTGGCGAGCACTATAAATCACCACTCAGTCCTTACCCCGCCGCGCCGTCTCCCGAGCCCCCCGTACGCATGGTGAGCAGCTTAGCCAGGGAGCCAGCGCTAACCTGCTCTACTGAGCTGCGCAGGAGGAACCGGTCATACAGGGCGTCCAGCTCCTCGCTCTAGCGGCGCAAGGTGAGGTTAAAAGCAAACGTTGAAAGCAGTTCATCATATGACAGTTTCCAGCACTGAACCCATATGCACTTCCAACATGGGTTTGGGTTTTGATAGTGTAAATCTGCACCGCCTTACCTCACTCTCCGGCAGCTCGTTGGACGCGCCCACCAGGCACAGCAGCGGCACCTCCACGTAGGGACTGAGGAATGCTACTCACCATGTCATCACATGCATTTTGAGCCCTCGTTGTTTGCTTATACGGCATCCTATGACGTGGCGAGCGCTGTCTATCAAGTCCTGATTGGATGGCATGCTGTGACGTGGCCAGCAATATCCATCAGTCCCTACCTCCACTCGCTCGTTGCCGTTGTCGAACAGCCGCTCGTTTAGAATCGTGAGCAGGCTGTTGAGGATCGCGCTGTTGGCCTTGAACACCTCGTCGATGAAAGCCACGGTGGCGGTGGGCAGGTAACCGTCCGTCTGTCGCATGTCAGGGCCATACACTCGTCCACTTCTCGCTGAACGTGAGCCATTTTGAAGGTTTCTGTGGGACACATTCAATAATTAATTCGTTGCAGCATCAAAACGGAACAGGTTAAGCTGTAGAGTGGACGAGTGTAAGCCCATGCCGCACGTACAGGTCGTTCTCAAGGCCGCGCATCGAGAGCGGCCCGAACAGCTCCTCGGGGACGGAGAAGCGCGTGAGGAGGCGCTCGAAGAAGCTGGCACCGCCGCAGATAGCGGAGAGCCGCCACCCAGGGACTTGCACTGGTCACTCTTCAGCTCACAGCCTCACACGTGACACTTTTGGTGGGATACGTTGGTCAGTTTCACCCCGCCTCAGTAGGTGAACGGCTCAGGCTAAGCAAGAAAGAGGGCGAGTGAAAGTCCCTGCCGCCGCCCGAGCTCTGACTTGGCGGTGCCGGGCGGCCCCAGCAGCAGGAGATGCTCCCCGCAGAACGCGGCAAGCAGAAGCAGGCGCACCTCAACGTAGTGCCGCAAGTAGCAATTTATCACATTTGGAATCAGTTTACCATGTGTTCATCTCAAACACTTAGTTCCACGTGATTTCACCTACGGTTTGACTTTCCTCGTTAGAACGTGCACCCAGTAGGTAATATTGTATTCTCAAACAATTAATTCCAGGCGCTATCAACACGCGTACAACGTTTCAAATGTTCAACGTATCAACTGGCACCTCCATACCTCGGTCTCACGCTCTATGAGGCCAGATTCCAGCGCGTTGGTCGCCGCGCGGATCTTATCCGCCAGGTCAGCAGGCGCTCCATTCGCGGTCCCCGCGGTCCCGGCGCCGCCACCTGATAGGGCCTGGCAGGTACAGCTCGCCACTTCATAGGGTGCCACGTAACTCAAGCAACAAGGGTTCAACGGGCGTTGGATGACAGGGAACGGCGGGTACTACGTCACTTCATAGGATGCCGCTTAAATCAAGAAACGAGGGTTCGACGTGCGTTGGATGGCATGGGGGGCAATATCCATCAGTCCCTACTGCCCGCGCCCTCGCTTAGGATGGGCGCTAGCAGAGCCTCCACGCGCTCTTTGACAGCCTCCTCCTCCGTTGCCAGGGTCTGGGCATGAGTGAGGGCGTGCCTGTTTGCTCATAGTGTACCGGTATACCAGCACTCCCTCCGCATCCTCCTCCCTGACCCGGCCACGAGTGAGCGTATGACTTTTAGCTCTTGGTGTACCGGTGCACACACCGGTGCACCATCACTCCATGTTACACTCGTTGCACACTCGCCGCGTCCTGCTCGCTGGCCTGGCCACTCGTTCCCTTACTGATGTCGCATGGCGTACCGGTTTACCAGTACACACCACCAAACCGGTACACACCACCCGCCACATCCTTCCTGTTCCGGCCACTCGTTCCCTGCCAGATTGTTCACAGTGTGCCGGTTTACCCATACCCACACTCCGCGCTCACCTCCCTGGCGCGGCCACTTGCTCCCTGACTGATTGCTCACAGCATACCAGCGTACCCGCGCACACTCGCCGCAACCTCCTCCTGGCCTTGGCTCGAATCCAGACGGTTTGGATTGCTCACAATACCGGTGTACCCGCACACACTCGCCGCATCCTTCTACTTGAGCGGGACGCCAGCGCTCCTCACTTCCTATCATGGGCAGTGGTGCTCCCGCACCCACTTCAGCACCTGCAGTTGCCCGCCCCAAGCGGCGCAAGCACACTTCTAAACATGTGTGCACGTGGCGCCTGCAGATTGCCCCCGTGGCTGGGCCCTGCCGATGGAAATCAGGGCGTCCTGCTCGCGCTGCTTGGTTTTCCAATCGGGCTCGGCGGTGGCGCGGCACCGGACCGCCGCGCCACGCACGGGGGCGACGGGCGACGCCCGCTTCGCCCCGACGGCGCGGTCGCCGGCACGGTTGCCAGCTGCAACCGCGGGAATGGCACAGGCCGAGGCCCCAAGGGATGCCATCTGGCGGTTTTTTTCTGCCTGTTCTCTTGTGCACAGATGAGACGCGAGGGCTGCGCTGGGAATCAGGGGCGCTGCCGCTGTCGCTGGTAGACGGCGAGGCGATCCAGGCGGGCGGTGCGAGGGTTGTGAACGCCGGCACCTGGTTCCAGTGGTATTCGTCGTGACACGTGCCCACGTACGTCTCGGACCGTTCAAGTGGATAATGAATTCGATACCAGCTGCGCAAATCCGCTCCACGCCAATTCGGACCCCCCATCGGATTTGCGCATGATAAACACCTTCCGAGGGGACGAGGGGGACGAGGTGCCGACGATAAGGGAGCAGTTTGCATTGGAGGCCCACGCGGATCGCCGCTTCGCGTGGCTCGTGGGGGGGGCAGGTCTTTGCCGATGGCAAATGGCAAGACGCCCGACGGGACCATCGCGAAGTCGCTGGAGGCGCGATTCGGCGAGGCGCTCAGCATTTCCTCGCAGCGGAGCGCCACCAAATTAGTCTCCGTCCTCACCTCAACAAATCCAAATGCTCGCGCCTCCTCCTCCGCCGCCGCCGCCGCCGCCTCCGCCTCCTCCACCGCCGCCGCCTCCGCCTCTACCGCCGTAGCCACATATGATGTCCAGTGGCCGCCAGTGACCGCATCGGACCTGGCGCGATACTCTCAGGTGTTCGCGACATTTGTGTCCGAGGATGTGGGTGACGCCCGGTCAACTTCCACCGGGGACGGCGGTGGTGGCGAGGTGAAGGTGGCGGGTGCTGAGGTGGAGCCGCTGCTCACGCGACTGTCAAAGGCCGCGTCCAAGGCGGGGCAGTGCAAGCTGATTCAGGTTGAAACCCGTGTTCAAAGTGCCTGGTCTCAGCGCTCGAAGATATGAATGCTGTTTTCAAGTTTTGCGCTCATATTCTAGTTGCACCATGCACCAAGGCGACGCTGAAGCGCATATGGGACTTGGCGGATGCGGACGTAGACGGCGCGCTGACGTGGCGGGAGTTCGTCGTTGCGGTGTACCTGGCAGAGAGGTAGGGCGATGACAATAATGCCCACCAGGGTCAAGTCATCCGCCGCGTTCATGACCTTCAATGTGTTGAGTTAAATGACAAGCCACGAGCAGCCTACTGGTAAGGCGAGCATTTAGTATTCTTTCAGTAGCCCATCAATGTCGCGAGCCTTATGTGTCTCTGTTCTCGCCATTTCACCTTCGTTGTGTCGAGTCACGTGACATCCTTTACTGTGCAGCCTGTGACATGGCGAGCGTTATGTGTCTCGGCCATCTACAGCGGTGCGCGGCCGGGCAGTCGCCGCCGGGGAAGGGGGCAGGGCTGCCAGCCGGCCCGTTCCCCCCTGGGATGCGGGGCAATGGCGGCAACACACAGGCGATGAGCGGCGGGGTAAATAGCAGCAGCGTGGTGAACGTCGGTGGAGGGGAAGGTGCTGCCGCCGGGGTGGACGGCGATAACGACAACTTGCCCGCCAATACGTCCGGGGCGCGGCCACGCCTCAGTCGCGGCCACGCTTCAGTGAGCAGCGGCGGGATGGTGAGCGGCAGGGTGGTGAACGTCGGCAGCAGCGGAGGTGACGCCTACGGAGTGGACGACGCTGGCACCTTGCTGGAGCGGCATAGCGCACCGGTGCACCAGCATAATCAGCACCACCAGCGGCAGCCGCAGCATAGTGCGGCCGCCGGGTTGGTAAGCGGCGGGAGCGGAGGAGTGATGAGTGAGAGTGGCGGGGGCGGTGGAGGTGCTGCCGCCGGGTTGACACGTGGCGGGGTACGAAGCGGCGGTGGTGGCAGAAGTTCAGCCGCCGTATTGGTGGGGGAGAGCGGCGGAGTGCGCGGAGTGGCGAGACCATTCACACGTGGCGTGGATTTCTCAGACTCTGACGTATGGAGTACTGTTAACGAGATGGAGGCGTTGGCGGAGGAGGTGGGCGCCAGGAGGAGGAGATCGGCGGAGGAAGATGATGATGAGGAGGAGGCCGAGGAAGTGGATAAGGCAGCGGAGGAGGAGGAGGAGGAGGTGGGTGCGAGGAGCGGCGCCGAGGAGGAGGAGGAAGAGATTGGCGGGGATGGTTTGCGGAGGAGGCTGGCACAGGAGGTGAGGGTGGCGGAGGAGGTAAGGTTGGAGGAGAATGTAAGGTTGGCGGAGGAGGTTGGTGCCTCAGGTAACACCGCGGTTGGCGCCGTGGGGTAGGGCTTGGCAGATATTGCTCGCCACATTGGTGAAGTCAACTGGCCCTCTGACTCATACAAACGATACTTCGAATTGGGCACTCGAATGCATTTTGAACTCTCGCTTAGGGTTTAGACACTTCATCCAACGCAATTTGAACCCTCGTTTCTGGACTCATACGGCATCCTATGACGTGTCGAGTAATATAACGCGGGCCCTACCTTTGGGGGCGCCACTGTTGATGTCCGCCGCAGTTGGAGCACGCTGGCTACCGCTGCCGCCGTCGCCGCCGCAGCCGCAGCTGACATCAGTCGGGCAGATGGCGGCAATGTCAGAGTGATGAGCGGCGGGGTGGTGAGCGGCCGATCGGTGAGATCTTTCAGGCGTGGTGTGGATTATTCTGACTCTGATGCTGACGAGGAGCAGCAGGCGGCTGAGGAGGAGGAGGGGGCGGCGGCGGGGGAGGAACAGGGCAAGAGGAGCGGCACCATGGAGGAGGAGTTGGACGTGGTGGAGGAGGAGGATGGCGGGGAAAGTTGGCGGAGGGAGCTTGCGCTGGAGGTTTGGCGCCGTGGCGCCGTGAGCTACGACACTGCCACCGATGCCACCGCCGCCGCCGCGGCCTCCACCATCGCCGCCACTGCCGCCGACACAGCCGCCGCCGCCGCCACCGCCGCAGCCGTCGCCCCTGCCGCCACCCCTGCCACTGCCACCGCCGCCGTCCCCGCCCTTGCCGCTGCCCCCGCTGCCCCCGCCTCCCCGACTAACACCCCCGCCTTCACGACTAAAGCAAGGGTCACTCTGAAGCAGGTCACCCCTACGAAGCCCTCCACTGTTCCAACCAAGGCTAAAGACACTCCGAATAAGACAACCCCCAAGACCCGCCCCCACACTGCCACCGCTGCCACCACCGCTCTAGCCAAAGCTAAAGTCACACCAAACCAGGCCACCCCCCAGCGGTCCCCCGCTTCCGTTACCATGACCTCTCAGCAAGCCGACGCCAGCAGCGACCGCCTGCACCTGGAAGCAGGGGCCTACACTCGTCCACTTTCTTAGCTCAACCTTAGCCATTTTGGTCAGTGAGCCGCTTTTGTGTCCAAGCTGCGACGAATCATAACCCATCAATTTTGTCACACGTGGCTGAAACCACTCAGCGTTTCCCACAAAATAAGTGCTTGCGTTGAGCTGAGAAGTGGATCAGCCCCTACCTGGAGGCAGAGCGACGGCGCGAGACACAACGCCTTGCGTGGCTGGCGGCGGCGCAGGCGCAGGCGGCGGCGGAGCGAGAGGAGTGCACGTTCGAGCCGGTGATCTCGCCCTACGCGCGCGGCATCGTGCGCACGCCTTCCGAGCGGTAGGGGTGCGGACACATACCACTTGCTATCCACCATACCTGTTCCGGTGTTGTGCTCACTTGCTGTGCATTAAACCAACCCCGTCCACCAACGGAAATTAGGCTGGTGTTGTGACTTAGGCACTTACCCTACACCCTAATCCCTAAAAGCCCAACAAAGCCTAAACCCTAACCCCTAAACCATCTTGTTCATCGTCATCAGTCGGCCTGGACGTGGAGGTGAATGCACTCGACACCACATGATACGGGGCCAATGTGTATCGGTGTCCTATGATGATGTCCCGACGCAACGGCTGGAACAGCGCGCGCTGGATCTCGTGATGTCCAAGGAGACCCGGCGGTGGGTGGCGGCGGACGGCGAGCGGGCCGCGGCGGAGGAGGCGTGTACGTTCTCGCCCGCCCTCCGCCCTCAAAGTTCGCCTGCCTCCGCTGCCGTGGTCTCTGCTTCCCACTTTGGCAGCCCCTCGACGCTCAGCAAATGGACTGATTGCTCAGCTGCCGCTGCCGGCCCCGCCGCCGCCGGCGCCACGGGTGAGCAATCCGTCGCGGCGCGCCTGGGGCAGTGGGACGTGGACCGCACCCTGCGGCAGGGCCCGGTACATTATTCTTTGCTTTGTACTGACATGCATTGAGCCCCAAGGCACTCCCATGGTGAGCATGTACCAAGGTTCAGCATATCTACAAGATGGTTGCAATGCCAGTCACATCGTGTGCAACGTCATTCATCTCGTTGACACCCTGCCCTGCGACGTCATTCACCTCGTTCTAGATCGTCGTTTATTGAGCCATATGGCATCCTATGACGCGGCGAGCTTCATACACCTGGCCGTGGCCGAAGCATAGAGCGGCTTCGCGCGGAGTACCTAGAGGCGGAGACGCACGGATTCCAGCCCGAGATTGCAAGGCAGGCCAGGATCAGGGTTGACACAGCGGCCGACACCAGGCCCGTGCACGAAAGGCTGGCGGCCACTCCGCGCACTGGAGGTAAGCATCGAGGAGGTGGGAATAGAAGTGCTACTGGGAAGCAGCTGGGGTTTGGTGCTGTAATCGGCTGCGGTGTTGGAAGCGGTCGCGAGAGGGGCGGTGGCGGGGGCGGGGGCGGGGGCGGCGGCGGGGGCTGGGAGGGGGAAGGCGGCGGTGGGGTCGGGGAGAGCGGAGACGAGGGCGGGAGCAGGGGCGGGGACGAGGGCGGGGGATGGGGCGGGGACGAGGGCGGGGGATGGGGCGGGGGTGGGGGCATGTTGAGTGCCGCAGCGGCGTTGAAGTTTGAGTTAAAGGCGGAGTTGCAGGCGGAGGTGGATGCCGCCGCTGCGGCGGCGGCGGAGGAGGGGCGGTTGCGCACCGCGGCGGCGCTGCACATGGATGCGCGGCACCGAGAACGGCGGCGTGCAGCAAGCTATGCGCTGGCCGTAGCGGAGGAGGCGGCTGAGCGTGACGCGGCATCGCCCAGGCTCTCAGCGGCGTCCGGCGCCGCGCACGCCCGACGCACCCGCGTCCTTCTTGAGGCCGCCACTGCCACTGCTACCGCCACCGCCACCGCACACTCTACAGCGACCGCCGCCACTGCTACCACCACCTCCACCTTCACATCCACTGCCTTCTTCACCTCCACCTCCGTTTCGACCCCCGCCTCAACCCCCGCCTCCCACCCCATTGACACCTCCACCCCTGCCCCCGCTCCCACCCCCGCCTACACCTCCACCTTCACCCCCGCCCCCGCCTCCACCCCCACCTTCACCTACATCCCCACCCCCACCCCCATCTCCACCTCCATCTCGACCCCCGCGTCCACCCTCGCCCCCACCTACACCTCCACCTCCACCTCCACTGGTCCCATCTACCCCACTGCCGTTATGCCCCGAGCGGACATCGGCCCAGCGCTCAGAGCAGTCGGGCTCCTCCCTGAGGTGGGGACAAGAGCAGATAATGCTCGCCACGTCATGTACCACATTTGAGACCCTCTTTTCTTGAGTGACATTAATTAAATATGACATTCTTGGTTGTGTGACAGCAGAAGCATGACATGCCGGGCCCTACTCCGAGGCTCCCGTGACACACGCGGCGCAGCGTGAGGAGGCCCGCCTGGTTTACCGCCTTTGCGCGTGCCTCTCGGTCGGTGGCCGTTGCGGCAGCGGAGGCGGTGGCGATGGCGTTGGTGGTGGCGATTTGTCTGATGCCGCTGCGATGGGCGTACCGCTCTGGCTGTTCTGCCGCTTCGTGGGCGCGGCGATTGAGGCTGGGTTGGAGCGCGTTGGGCGGGGTTCGACCGGCAAGGACGGCTCGACATTGGCGGACGGCGAGGGACTCAACGAGCAACCATTCAGAAGCAGCGGCGGTGGCGGCGTTGGCGGCGGTTTTAACGATTGTTTTGGCGGTTTCGGCGGTGATTACGGTTTCAGCCGCGCGAGGGAGTTTGACGCTGGTCAGGCGGCGCACGCGGCGCGCGGCGCGTGGTGGCCGGAGATGTCGGGTAGGGCTGTGTTAACTACGCTCGCCACGTCATCTATAACGTGTTGAACCCTCGTGTCCTGAATTAAGTCTGTGAGTGTGTGTGTAAACTCATAAATAGACTAGGCTGACCAGCTATCAACCAATTGGCACAAATGCGACGTGCCGAGCACTGTAAAAAAATGGCCCTGACGGCGGCAGACCAGGAGGAGGAGCTTCGCGAGGTGTTCGGCCTCGTGGCAGGCCAGGGCGCGGTCCACTCGCGGCTCGCATATACCACGCTGCGCCACTCAAAGCACAGTGGCGGCGGCGGCGGCAGCGGCGGCGGCGACGGGACCGTGACCGGGGCCAGTAAATCGGGCGGGACGGGACTGTATTCATCCCCCGGGATCGGCACGTTTGGATCCCGCCGGGCGGGCGGCAGCAGGTACTGGGCCGGCGGGGGCGGTATATCCAGCAGTGAACATGTTACGCGCTCGCCGTCATCCGCCATGGCTTATACTCCCAGCCGTGAGCGGGCCTCTTCGGCGGCAGCTCCCGCAACATCCTCCACCACTCCGACATTCTCCTCAGTGTACCGCCCCCACCAGCACCAGAACCAGCACCAGCACCAGCAACCGAAGCAGTCTCCGATCCGGGGGTATGGGTATTCCGGGCCGAGCCCTCTGTCACCGACATGGACGGACAGGGCTGTGTCGACAGCCGCGGCGGCAGGCGCCGATCATACGCAGGCTGCGTCGCCCGGGAGGCTCGACCAGCGCCATGCTACCGCCGCCGCCGCCATCGCCGCACGGCGTGCCGAGGTGGAGGCGGCAGAGGCGGCAGCATGCACCTTCTCGCCGGCAACCAGCCGCGGCCCCCGCTCCGTCGGACATGTCCGACCGTCCTCCGCGCCCGGACTCGGAACCAGAACTGGACTCGGAACCGGAACTGAACTCGGTAGGGCGGTGCAGGCTGACCCCACGTTGACCCAGTGTTCACTGCGCTTGGATTCAGCACTTGAATATATAACTTGAGGCACCGCTTTCAAATTTTGCACCATGTTCAAACTTGCGCCTGCGCTGGAATCTAAGTTGTGAGAGCACCGCTCGCAAAATTTGCTTTCGGTTTCAATTTGCGCCGCTACAAGTCGAATTCAGACATGCAATCGGACGAGGGAAACGGGAAAAGGAATCCTATGTCTGCCCCGAAGAGCGGGAGCTTTCCGAGTGTACCTTCAGCCCTGCTATCAACGCCACACGTCGCGCCAAGCAACCGCCGCCGCCTCCGCCGCCGCCGCTGCTGCCGCCGCCTACACCGCCGTGGGAGCCCGCTCCCCCGCCGCCACCACCCCCGCCGCCGCCCCCACCGCCTCCGGCCGACCCGCACCCGCCCGGCTTCGGGAACGCCGTGCTGCGTGTGCGGGAGGCCAACGAGGGGCGCGCGACGCGTGGCGAGCACATTTTGTTCAGCCGCAAGGTGAGTCGGTGCAAGTCGAAACGTGTTGACACCCGTGTTGACAGCGCCTGATTCCCGCGCTTAACATGTATATTATAAACTGCGGCCGAGTCTTATGGCATTTACTTTCAAGTTGCGCTGCTACATCAAGGAGGGGATCTTTCGGGTTCCAGACGCGTGGGATGAGCAACTCACGCCGCAGCACCAGAACCTGAAAAGTACACTGGTACACCTTGGCAGTGGGGTCAAGCGCCAGTTGCGTCCACATCAGCAGCAGCAACTGCCGCCGCCGTCCCGAGATCTGCCGCCTGAGCTGAATTCGCCGGAGGCAGCGGCTCTTCCCGAGGCGTTACCGCTTACGCCTCCGAGGGACGTGATGTACGCCTCCCCCGCCGCCGCCGCTGCTGCCACTGCTACCGGCGCCGCTCCCGCCTCTGCCGCCGCCACATCCGCCGCCACCGCCGGAACAGCCGCCACCGCCGCCCCCGCCGCTAGCGCTGCCGCCGCCACATCAAGGGCGGCGGCCTCCCGCACCCCCACATCGTCGGGGCGGGGGCAGGGGCGTGTGGATTGGCGGGGTCGCGCCATTGGCGGCGCTGGGACGAGATAAAGCATGTAGGAGTAAATCTGCTCAAAACCAGTGACGTGAGTGAGCGAATGGGTGAGTGAGCGAATGGGTGAGTGATTGAGCGTATAAAATGATTGTAGAAAATATAGCATGTGTAAATCGTAGATAGTTAGCTATAGACTCGGTGAGGTGTGCGCCATTGCGCCATCGCGCATGGCAGTGACGGGCTTTTTGGTGCGTGTCCTCTCATAATGTCCTCTCACCCACGTCGCCATCTCTGCGGTTCCGTCTCCTGCAAAGCACGTCTCATTACTCCATGCCCAGCCACGCGTGGCGTTTAGCCTCGGCGTTTTGTCGCTTATTTTCCAACAGAGGTTCTGATCAAAGGCTTACACTCGTCCACTTTATTCGGCTCATTTCTTTACGAGTACACACCTTCTCATCAACAGGCAGATAGGATACGCTTTATGAGGGCGAACGTTGCCCAAAAAGTGTTAAAGTGCCCAAAGACGTCACATCAGGTTGATCTGAAAACTCATTGAGTTCCGCCTTGGGGTCGCCGTCAGTTAGTCAGTGGCCGTATTGTCATTTGACGGAGGGAGGAGGACCGTCTCAGCGCCACCACTCGCCAACACGCACGTTCCCAACTCCCCGTCTCCCGTGTCGCCTCGTGCAACGATGATCGCTGTCACGCTTGCGGGCGTGTGCTCCTCGACGTCCGATGCCGGGCACGACGAGGGCCCCGTTCCTGTCAAGCTGGGGCTGACGGAAGAACTTCCTCCGCCGCTTCTGGAGTTTCCGGAGGTGACGAAAGTCGCTGCGGTAGCGGTAGGGCCTGGCAGATATTGCACGCCACGTCA
>Ga0307489_10000627_pt1 | contig 21866 bp, 25 predicted proteins | sample SB12metaG_FD_202247 | JGI IMG/M metagenome (GOLD analysis project Ga0307489, IMG submission 202247) | Sea-ice brine microbial communities from Beaufort Sea near Barrow, Alaska, United States - SB 1.2 | ecosystem: Environmental > Aquatic > Marine > Coastal | place: USA: Alaska | collected... | reverse complement strand
AAATAGTATGATGAAAATGTTTTGAGCTACTTTGCGTATCATGTAGAAGGTTGTCAATCCACAAAATATGTAAACTGTTTTCATTACAACAAACAAATTAAACAAACAAGCTTGCGCCTTTGTCATTCATGCATGCCGTGTAGTGTGTGAGATAGAACAAATAATGTTTCTTTGGTGGGATAGCGATAAAGAGCATACCTACCTCGACGTTGATTTTGAAAAACAAGAACATATCGATTGCATCCAAAAACTATGCGAGCGAAACACTTTCTATGTCAATGAGGTCTGCTGGTTCATGTATCAGTCCATACATCTAGAGGAGATTTTCGATATGGCAGGAATGCATCTTTTCGACCAGCGAGCTATCGACAGTGTAAACAGGAATCAACATGCACGAGAGAATTGGATCGCGAGGGGTTTACTTGCATTGAATGGAAATGAGGTGGTCGGATTTCTACTTTACAGCATCCATCGCGAGACTAAGCAGGAACTTGCGTTTAATTTCCTTTTAATTGACAAAAAACACAGGAAAAAAAACCACGGATGTGAACTTTTGAGTATATGTGAGGAACGACACTGCTTTAACATTGAATACGAGGAATTGGGTATAGTGTATTTTAATGAATTGTTTAACATCAAAAAAGGAGAGATACAGAAGAGTAAAGAGTGGAAACAGAAAGTAGAGAGACTCCAGTCACAAAACAAGTACCAGATGAAATGGAACGCCACATCAGAATACGAGCTTGCAGAATACATGACAACCAAAATTAAGCGCGACGAAAACTTTGACGGCGTTGTTGGGTTTTACAAGAAAAACGGTTTCATCGACCTGAATGACAAACCGTCGTGGTGTGAAATCTTATCTCATGAAGTAGACCCCAACTTCTTAATTCTGGTGCGCGTCGGGCCCAAAACATGCGCGGAAGTTTGTGAACAGGATGGACACGTGATTTTGTGACGTGCTTTTGACGTGTTTTGTGACGAGTTTGTTTTGTCAATCCACAAAATATGTAAACTGTTTTCATTACAACAAACAAATTAAACAAACAAGCTTGCGCCTTTGTCATTTATTCAGATGTGGTAACATTCAGCAATTATGAAAGTTATAGAACCTAGCAACATGCAGCTTGTGCAAGCAGGTCTGTCATGGCCTCATGCAAAGCAACCAACATCACGTGACATGCTTCCCATGCTTGAAAGACAAGAAATGTACGTAACGTGGTTGCAACCCAAAGGGGGTGGTGTTGATGAACAGCTTGCAACAATAAAAGTGGGTGACAACTATTGCGCGTTGTCTCTTCGGTTGCAAAAAGCACTTTTTCGACACATCCGTCTTCAAACCGGTTTTGTCAACCGTGAGAAAACGCCAGATGGCACATTGAAACTGAGAATTCCACAAACACTGTTCCTAGACAAAAAGAAGACGGCAATGAGATTTACGGTGCGTTTGCTAATTTTCATGTATTGCTTATGCATGTGATATTTTAACATACTTCATATTTATTGAACACTAACTCGTGAACCACTGACAGAGTATGCGGAACGAACAACTACAGGGTAAAATTTCAAAGCAAGACACGCAACAGCGTCAAATCGTGGACACTAAAAAGAATACTGCTTTTAGTTTTATCAGCTTTATTATGCAAGATGTGACTCATGAGAACCTAGATCAGAAAACTGATCCAACCACAAATCAAACCTATGACAAAAACAATGCGACACTTTTTGACAATGTTGAAAAGCACTACTTGCATTTGACTGAGTTTCAGCTGTCAGAAGAAGAAATTTTGAAGGAAATGTTGACTCACTTGGCTGCAGACTGTCCTGTAATGATGCAGAACAAAGAAGATTTGATTGCCAAAATTTCAAGTCAATACGAAAAAATGAAAGAACACACAATAGACTCTGTTCTAGATTTAGAAAAGGAACATGCTCAAGATGCTAATGGGTCAGACGAGATTTTGTAAATAAAATTTACTTCAAAACGATTTGCCAAATATTGTGGTTTTCAAAAGGCTGTCCAAATCACTTGTTTGGAACTTTCTTTGCGATGATGGAGCGAGAAGCCGTGTGCTTGGGTGTGCACAACGCCCCCCGTGACTTGTAGATTTTATATTGCTCTTCCATTTTCCTCTCCGTGGCCACGCGAGCCATCGTTTGTCTGTTCGACTCGACCGTGCTCAGGTCTTTCATGCCGACAATGAGGAAGTCCACCTCAACTTCGGTCATGTATGAAATCGATTATTCAAGGCCAACACTAATCGTTTGCCAGACTCACGGTTTAAATATGAAACACAGTCAATCTGAAGTGGGCTATACATCCAAGACTCAATATCACTTTGAGATGAAGCACGTACCGAAGATACTGATTGAAACAGGGGTAGAGACAGAGACCCGAACGTCGTTGAACACAAACGCGGTTTGGATTTCGTGAAGTGTGTGCATCATTACATCTGTATGTAGTTCGTCGCGGACAAATGAGCGTTCTGCACCGTGTACACATCGAACCTTGACGTCACCTGCTTGCACACCCTGGTTCCACATAGATGCAGCTTGACTCATTTGCTGGGCATTCAACCGACCATACAACCTGACTGCTTCAAGCTGTAAGGAAGTTTCATCGTGGTTCTGGAGATCGAGTTGGGCACGGCCTGCGTCGAAGGGTTTCCCAGTAGATTTGGCATGAAAACAGATTGTATTAGCGAGGAGACACTTGAAGTGAAGTTCTGCAATTTTCTGAGCATGAGTTCGCATGTGTGGAATAGCCATAGTCGCAAAGTCTGCGGGGTGCATTCCATAGGCTGGATGTAGTCGGAAATGACAATGTTTGTCAAAGCGACCTGTTAGTTTTTCTTGAGTGAATCCGGACATGTGCATGCTACACGCGACAAGCGATGCTCGCAAGTTGCTGCATGGAACAATTTTGACCTTCAAAAATAAGTTTTCAGTCACACATTTTTTTGCTATGGTCAACATCCAGACCCTGTATGGAAGCTGTTGAGTCACATGTGAGCAGTGCTGTCGCTGCTCAAAATTCTCTTCCATGTCACACTTGTTTTGTACCATCATGTTATTGAGTTCTCCACACTTCAAAACTACTTCATTGTTGTACAAAAGCTCTGTGCACTTGTTCACAATTGGCCTCCAGGTCTCGTCAGACTTGGTTTTATTGTATAAAAAATCATACACCACCTTTTGCAGAGACTCACTGTCCTCCCAGAAATCTGATTTCTGTATCAACGTCCCAAGTACGCGCGGAGAAAGTTCTTGCATTTGTTTTACTGTGTTCACTGGTTCTTGCGCAAGCTTGAAACGCATGGTTCTGACTACGACAGGAAAGGGGTCATGATCTGTACCTCGTAAAATATCAGCGTGCAGCATGACACATGCGTTCGTTTCCTCTTTCTGTTCTCGCATCACTGTTTGTGGATGATGGTCATTGAAGAGTGACGTAATACAATTACTTTTGACTACATTCAATTGTTTATTGCTTTTTAAAAGTTGATCATATGCAGAGTGCAACCGGTCGTCAGGTTCAGATTCGTAAAAGCAGGCCATTAGTTTTTTTTTAACATTGGTATCAAATTGTTGATCCATTGAGATATCTATCAAATGAATGTCTGCATTAAATACAAACGCTACACCTCACGGTTTGAACGTCGGAACAGTGCCTGTCTCATAATAGGGTCTTGTTGAACAACCTCTGTATACGAAGCGTAAAATGCCTCGTCTGCGCACACTTGCGGTTCACGCATATCAAATGTGGCCTGTTCGCGTGGATTTTCCATCACAATTGGCATTGATTTGTTTTCATTATGATAGCTGTCATTAAACTCCTGTTGCAATGCTGAGTTGTCCCTGCCATTTGAGTCACTGTCACTTTGGTCACTGTCAATTTGGTCACTGTCTTGACGTGCGTCTTCACTTTTGTCACTATCTGATTCATCAGAGCTCATTGTGGCCATTTCATGAGTTTCATTGGGCGCGTCTTCCATACCAAGGGCCTTCTTATCATCACAACTCTCAAATTTTGGCGATTTACAAGAGGGTACCATGAGAAACACAATAGGGGTAGATGAAGACCGCAGAACAAGAGATGGAATTCCAAACCCCAAATGTAAATTTTGCAAATTTGAGGTGCGCATCAAGTTCTTGTAATCGAAATGCGTACTTTGAGATGCCTGAAGTTCATGCATTGCGGCGTAAGCTGGAAGGTGTAGTTTTCGGCTGCCTTTATTGTGGGAGCAACGCATTTGTAGGGTAAAGTGTGCGTCTGCATGTATTACGTGAACACTTTGGTTTTCGCTGATTTCTGTATTTTCTTGAGTATCAACAGCTGCCTCTTTGTCTGTAGTCTCCTCGTTATTAACCGTCAACTGAACTGTGGCTGTGTAACCAGTACGCTTTTCTTTAAGGGATAGCATCTCCATAATCACATGCCCCACGTTCATCCCGTCTGAGTGAAGTTCCTGGAATTTGCATTGTGTGTGTGCATACTCCTGCAAAACTTGCTGGTTGTTGTCACGCAGCTCGTACGCGTTGCATGTTGCTTTGAACGTCTGCGACCGGTCAACAGCTTGCAAAGGCAGAGAGGTAGTAAAATTCTTACTAGGTATAGCAAGCAAATGGTCAACAGTTCCATGAACATCATTATTCATGAATGCATGAAGCATGCTGCGCAACCCTTGATTGCTTTCTGTAGGCCAGCTGTTGTTAGACGCTGTGAAAAAAATGGATTGGACCAAAAACTTTGGTGAGGAGAGAAAACTGTTGTCTACATCCTCATCGGTCAGGCGCGCCTCAAAAAACATGTCGTCAGAGTCCTTGAATGATAGTGTGTACTCTTGCCCTTGAGAGGTATCCACATTTTTTTTGACGTCAACTATAGAATCCTTCATCACTACAATACCAAGGTCCGCTATATCTTTTGAACTTGCATTACTCATGAGACATCCAGTCTCAGTTGTGGAGAAATCAAGACTACTTTGTACCTCACAGTTACACCGGCTATTAGAAAAAGTCCGCATTGCCAGAGACCATTTGTTTCTCACATTTTCCGGTGCTTGTATTCTCAACGTACTAGCTACGACCATCCTGCTTTTTGTCATGGGTTGATTTATATATGTGCTGCTCCACAGCAATCGACATCAAATCAACTGAATGTTTTGCCCTCGTCCCGTTTTCAACTGTGCTGCTAATATGTGGATACCAATTTTGGGTGTGTGGTCCTCCGGTGGGTTGCAGACAAACACACAGGAAAATGTTGAAGCTCTGCGTGACCTTCATAACCAACTTGAAATTTCATTACAGAAAAGGGATATGGACATTGAGGAACTAAGAGACAACACCAAAAAAGCCAAACTTCGAGGCGAAACTAACCGCTCTGTCTCTATTGTGCGGATGCTGAAGAGAGTAATTGCCCTGAAAAAGTCACGAGGTAGCATAGTTCAGCACATTCACACAGTGGAAATACAGTTGGATGCTTTGGAAAATAGTGAGTTCAATCAAAATCTGTTGAAGACTATTCAGAACAGTTCTGAGACTATGCGACGAATGGGCCTTGACAAAAATCTCAATGCAGCAGACAATGCCATGTCCACATTAGAGGATAGCCTGCATACATCAGGGGAAATATCCGCAGCATTAGCTGTCCCATCATTTGACTACATGAACGACGACGATCTCGACGCAGAACTTGAAAGCATTATGGGCACAGAAGAAGCAGCTACGGATAACTCAATACCCCCAACTTCGATTACGAGTCATTGTGAGGTGCCCTTGCATACGCAAAATAGCATGCGTGATGATGATGAGTTGTCTAACGTTTCTTCGTTAGTTACATCTCGTCAAACAACCACTGCACGTCACGCACAGAGCGCTTAATAATTAACAAAGTTGATACTAGTCCTGATGCGAATCCTTCTTTAATTTGAACAGCGTTTGCGAGTCCATATTAAAAAGCGGCCTATATTTACGTTCAGAGGACACCAAGCACTTACAAATCGTTTTGGTTATTTTATTAACAATTCGGTCCACCCGCTTCATTCCTTTTGATTTGGCTCATTTTTAATCAGATCCTTTATATTTAAAATTATAACGTAGAATCTGCGGGCCTGATGCTATATTTTTAAAATCTTATTCGTAGAAATGTGTCAAATTTAACGCAAGTATTCGTGTACAACGTGTGTTTGACAAGATTTGTATTATAAAGCTACAACGTAAGCACACAGTTTACAAAACACAATATTTATGAATTGCACACGCACATTTCCAACGCTGCCCTTCGACTGGGTTAATAGACTTTTAATCAAGGATCACCCGTTGCTCCAGCTGTTTGCGCACATTCTAGAGAATGTTTGCTCTCATTTATCGTTGGCGGATGTTGCAAAACTTGCGTCCTGCTGTACATGTTTAAGACCACTCATGCATAACACAGAAGGCGTTTACTACATCTTGCAGTACATCCGACCGATGAATTCGCAACAGACCAAACGCACTTTTCTACTGCCAAGATCCACAAAGCTGCTGAAGCTGAGTCGAGCAAGATACTCTCAGTCTGAAGCGTTTGCATTGGCTATACACAAGTACCAAAACTTGACACATTTTCGACATGTTGCAAACTTACGCGCACTATCTAGACAAAAAAGAGCTGTTCTGATGCTTTTGCAAGTGGAGAGAGCCAACATGCTGCGGTACGCACTCGTACAGCTACACTTGCCAACTTGTCTTGCGTTTACGTCTCGCGAAGGCATCCACTTCCGTATCCATTGCAGGCAATGCCCGGACGCCTTGCTCGACATTCTGTTGAGCAATTGCGTGGAAGGAATTTGCTTCAGATGGTTTTTACTTCATCATACGAATTACCGTACACGACTCGACGCACACATAGCAACTTTTGGACACTATCAAGGCGTCGCCGCAATCGTCGCATCTGAGTACGAGCGTCCCGACGTATGGCCTTGGTTGCAGTTCATCCTCCCAACGGTGTAAGCCTATGGCGAAACTTACACAATGACGATGTCAGGCGCCGTTGTGTCCTGCATCATGCGCACTGCACGCGCGACGTGTGCGTTGGGTAGCAATTCCGGGCAGCCGTGCAGGCGCCACCAGCATTGGATGATTTGCAGAACAGGAGTCTCACTCTTGACGGTCATCATTCGAAACATTCGTCTGGTCAACAGCGGGCAAGTTAAATACAAAAAATTGTCATTCTCTTTTAATGCTTGTAGCACGCGGTTGTAGATACGTGCTTGCATGCAATTCCCTCGAGTGAAGGAGTGCTTGCTCATAAGCGTCGCCATGATAAGCTGGTCCACAAGAAGCATAGGTTTTTCAACAGAGTGTCCGGATTGCTTATGGGTTCGATTAAACCATTGAGAGCAAGGTGCACAGATCTGCACGGTGTCCACGGGGGAGCATGATTCCAAGCAATGTGTAATACACTGCCACGCAAACGGAGTCTGTTTTATGCTTCGGCTCAGTGTGGCCTGCACGTGCGATGCTATTCGAACTCGGTAGCTACTTTGCTTCATAGACCCACATAAAAGACAAGTGTGAGTGTGTGCTGTTGTCATTTTGAGGTTTATATTTTGGTGTTCAAAATTTGTGATTGAATTATGAGTGTTGTTGCATACAAATACGCAGAATTACGCACTCCTACGTGTTGACGCGTTATAGCTACGTAACCAGTATTTCGATAGTTTCACTAATTAAGTGTCTTGATAAAACAAATTATAAAAAATAATGTCGCTACACACGCCGCGATTTATGCTAGCAGGCAGCAAGTATCAAGATCTGGAGCATGACTGTAAAGTAATGATTTTAGAAACACATATAGTACAAGGAAATTCTGCTGGGAGTGCTTTGGACGCGTTGCTGCGTAGCTGTAGAGGATGTTGCGATGGTGGAAAATTGTACACAACTGTAGCATACCAACGATTGCGATTGGAGCTAATTAAGGGCACCTTGTGTGACACACAACGTGCCTTTCTTGGAGACAATTTGCTACTTTCATGTAGACCTACAACAGTGGATCCAAGTACATCTCCAGTAGCAATCACAATGTATCGCCTGTTTCCGACATGTTCAACGATGAAAAGGAAGGCAGAACAATGAAAACGTGCTCAACGAGAACACGCATATTGATCGACCCAAATCTGTATATAAGCAGAATCAGGGATTTTGGGTAACATAAACTTTCATGCCTGTGAAAAGAATGCAACCCACCTCAAGTGAAATGAATTCTGAACAGGATGTTAATTTCCAGGTCAATTTCCATGTTCAAGTTATGGATTACCAATGGCAAAGACAAAATGAAACAGAAGGGATGGTGTATGGCGCTGATGCGGACGTCGCTTGCGATGACATTGCGTTCGCAAAAACTATGGTCTGCTGGGTCAAGTCTAACGGTTTGTCTTATCAACAGCAAAACTATAATTTATGTGAAGGGTGCACCTTCAATTATGACGTGACACAACTATCCTCACAACGTGTCCCGTTTGTGGACACGATAAAGCTGGCGTGTTTTACACAAAGGCCAAACATGAACATTGAAAATAATCAGGCAAATGCGGGTTCAGTCATGAACAATTCACGCAATGATTTCGACACATTTGCACTTCTTTGTGCAAAGCACATTTCGATGGACGATCTACTTCTTCATGGAACCGGAGAAAATGGATATTATGTCGACATGAGGCACAATTTTTCTCAAAACAAGCTGCGCGTTCGAATAAAAAATGCAAGCGTGTGCTTTGCAGGAACCTCCTACACCGATGCAACGCAGTATGAGAATGCCCTGAAAGCTGCCAATGTTGAATCTTTTTCACAACTTTGTAATTCTCCCATGATGGTGAAATCTATGTTGCACTGCATGCCCCTGCGCAACTCACAAATAGCGCAAAATGCCAACGCGGTTGGACAATCAATAGCAAGATGCTGTAAAGTTCGCCCACACAGTATTGGTAGCATGATGGAGAATGCGTACACATGTGGAATGATCGAGGGAGAAATGAAAAAGCTGTCAGACATGGGTAGATTTTTTCAAACCGACAAGGGGTCGCTTGCCCCCGAATGGGCTGCTCATAATCTTGCACACGCATGCGCAGTCACAGGCACACAGCCTCATGTACCTTGGACAGATACAAAAAGAAAGCTCAATTCAAACCCTGGACTATTGGGAATCTATGAACCTGTGCGAGAACTGACGGGCGAGCAGGTTGTAATTCTTTTACACACCTGTCTTGAATTACCTTATTTCTCCAACGACATCACGCCTTACGTGAGCGACGCTGTATGTATGCCCACACTTGAGCATATTGTGGGTATGCAAACGGGCGGTGGCACATGGCCCGAAGCGGCTTTTGAAATGACGGAGTGTATTGACAACGCAATGAGTGTGCCCAACGATTTTTCCTCACGCGCTAACGACTGTGAAGGGGGTACAGCCTTGCACACTATGTCCTTCCGCAATATCGGTGGACTATTTTCAACCGCGCGATCGTTGCTGCAAGACCTTTCCACACCAGAAAGACGTGATAAATTGGCGAATTGGGTGTGCAACACGTGCAATACAGTACTTCCTAGAAGTCAGCATTACGCATTTGCTGTGCAGGCTTTACTGATAGGATCGGTAGCACAGTATGCAGCAGATTGCAACACGCTTACTGTGGGTGCAAAATCAGCGTCATTCACAACAAGCGAAGAAATGAAGTTAAACTCACAGGAAGGGGGTCATAGTTGTGCAGCTTTGGCAGTTAACAAAGTACATGTGGAAGAGCTCAGGCAAAAAACGTACTCTACTTACACGTTAACTGATTCGAAGGTAAAGGATCGTGATTTTCACATTCTCAGTAAACCAATGAACACGCCAGTACGCATGGAACATGAGTACAAGGAGTCTACAAGCTACGAATTGTGTGCGCAAACGTGCGATTCACTCGATATAATGGAAAATAAGACTCCTTACATTTTGGAATCAACTGCACCAATAGGACCACATTATATGACCGGAGTCATTACAGCACAGATTAGCGGTCCAACATTGAGTGACTCAAAGAAGATGAAAGTGCCATTTTCTACTTATTTTCAACAGATGGAGCTGTCACTATTGAGAAACTACGTCACTGACATGGCCAACGTCCGTGTTCAAGGTTTCAACACAAAAGACCCAGACCCTAAGGTGCAACCTCCGTTCTACAATACGATTTATATGTCGAATAATCAGCTAGTGAATCAGGTTGAGTCAGATGGCCAATATTACCTTGGCGTCTCTGCAAACAGTTTTCTTTACCATAAAGACGCACACATGACCACAGAACAGGACCCAATGCCTCTGATGAGCCAGGAAGAAATACATAAATTTGATACTGATATGGAAAAACAGTGGGAAGAGACCAGATTGCCGACGGTGGGACGCCACTGTATAAACAAAATGATGGCTAAATGGCATGCCGCTCCAGCAACACCAATTCATTGCCCTGAAAATTTGGACGAACAGCTCTACCGGTGCAACGTCACACTAAGTGGAAAAGATGGCAGGGAATTCATCAGAAACCATCAAAAAGAAATTGCTTGCCAGAACAGTTCCTTGATTGCCACTGAAAAAGGTTTGTTCGCAGATGTACATGTATACTACATGGCTGAAAACACTGTTGTAGTTTCTCAGGCACTACGTATGAATAAGTTCCGTGACAAAGCTCAAAATTTGTAAAATGTAATAAATTATTTCAGATAATTACCAAAACATTCACATCGAGCCAAACCAGAAATTATTAAATTAAATAGTGTTATAACCAGATACGGAAACATCAGCAATAAACTGTGACCAGATATCGCCAGGAACCGTATTCGATGAAGGATCGTCCAAAGCCTGACGCTTATCTCCCACTCGCGCTTCAGCGCTGCCAAATTCACCACCATGAGTCTTCTGCTTCAACTCGTCGTATTGCTGCTTCAGAACCTGATACTGCTGCTCTTTCTTTGTGGCAGATGCACTTGCCTCACACATGACCTGCCAGACACCGTTGTCGTCAGCAGAATTGTCAACCAAACGCTGCAAGCCCTTCTCAAAATCAGCTGAATAATTCTCGTTTTTCAGTTCAAGGTTTTTGATCCAGTCCCGCATTCCCGACATCATAGCTTCCATTTCGGCCTTTTTAGCAGTTTGAAATTTATCCAACCGCGAGTTGCGCTCCTGAAGCTGATTTTTCAGTTCGGCAATCTGACGCTCCTGAGTTGCCACCTGTTGCATAATTGAAGTGTTCTCGAGGCCTGTGTGTGACGCACTTGCATCACTTTGAGTATTCACAGCAGCCTGGTTACCACTCACGTTTCCCAAATCAGACACCATACCAGCCATCGTGTGAGTTTTCTTGTGGTTTACTTAAATATATGCTCAAATATCGCGGCGCAAACAATCACGTATCATAAAATATATGACTTTTCGAGGCATTTTGTGCTCTCATGTTGCTACTGTCTACTGCCTCTGCAATATCTTCCTGATATGTTATACATATAAGTCCACTTGCGGCAATCACTGAACCGCATCGATTATGTGGTTCAAACGAAACGACCTCTGCAGTGTAATAATTTCTGTTGTGTGTAAGGAATAGACGTTCACCAATGCTAAATGATAGAGCAGGTGCACCACGCCTTCTTTTCACTTGAAATGTTATACCACCAGAGACAGTCTTGCCCATAGAAAAATAAAATTCATTATTGTGTGCGTCGCTCCACTCACGTGCCTTATTGTTCCGTGAAGGTCTAGAACCCATTTCAAAAATTGTGTCTCAACACATATATTGCTATATAGCAAAGCCTCGGTTATCATCGCAAATGACAATTATACCAGAAGGAATCAAAAGCCGAGATGTGTTTGCCATTATGGTGGTAATTATATTGTTATTTTCACCATTCATTCCTCCAAAAACACCCTATGAACTTGCAGCAATTTTTGTAGGAAAACCACCTTCAGGTAATAACACAGTGGCTATCGAGACCTTGCTGTCTACCAAGTCAGTTCCTGTAACCATCTATTTGATACACAAGTGGCCGTGGTACATATTTGTGCAAGCACTTGGCGCAGGTGAATTTTTGCTTTTGTACTTGAAGATTAGAGCAATACGTCCGGAAAGTTCCTGGTCCTACTCGTCAGTTTTAGACCATGGTGGGGCATGTCTCGCCAATACAGAATTTTGGGTATTTATGACATTCCATCACATTTTGTTGTGTTTTTTTGCACTGAACACAGCCTCTCTGTTTGGTGTCGTTTCAATTGTAGTGGCGTACGTGATTTGTTTGGCTTTGGTCTGTGAACCGAATGACGATTGTGGACGCCAGAGTTCTCAGCAAGAACTGTACACAAATCGTGTTGTGCTCATCACAGTTGCCTTAGTTTTGACATTGTATTTATTTTCAAGAGACGAGCAGATACATGGCAACACTGACCCAGATAATGATGTTTGGTCAATTTTGACGATACAACTGGTATTGGATGGTGCTTTGATTTTTGCGCATTGTTCCATCAATGCTCAACTTTTGTTTGCTTATGTGGCACGACTGATGTACGTGACCACATGCAATATTGTGATGGTTGTCTGGTTTGTGGTGTGATTATGCCAAGTCAGCGTATTTATACTAGCTGTAATCTATTAGATGATACAATGGGAAAAAATCAAGAAGATCAAAAAGGTAACGCTTCTGGATCAGACAAAAATAAATTTGTTCAGATATACAAGCGTCGGCATAACTTACTGCTAGCTACCTGCTTCTACAGCATTTCGTTGGTATCTGTAAATGCTTTGCTGTGGATTGTCGCTTGGAACAAAACTTACAATTGTCTCTGAAAAAGCCAGCCCAAATTGAGTGATGGTCGATTTATGTCCAAATGAAAACACCACTTGTTGGAGTTGGTTTTGTGGTATTTAAGCTGTATGATGTTCTCCACGACAACATAACATGTCTATGCGACGACCAAAAACAGATAATTCTGCAAACACTGCTCGCTCACGTGTTATTGATTTCAAGGAGGGGTATTTGCTGAATGATATTGAGGAACATTTGCCGGTCGAAGCTCAACCTGTCTCAGCTACGGTTACAGACACCAATCACCCACTGCAAGGTGACATTTCGAGAATGAAAAATGTTGCACTTGGGGAGAATGGTTTCGTTGCATGGGTGAAAAAGGAGTGGGAGATGGTGATGGGCTGGTTCAGAGATAAAGTTCACAAACAGGACAACGAAGACAGGAACGGCATGATGGCAGAGAATCAACTTCTTAAAATGTCACATTTGGATGCTAGACATGTTGAGGAACTCGTCGCATCTGACTTGACTGCATTTGCCACAAAATATCTTGCTGGGTTTTCACCTGATACCATCACACAGGCACAACTTGATTCAATGGTTTCTCTCGGTAAGGATGTTTACAACAACTCGATGAGTAACCACATCAAGCAGTCCCTTAATGACAATCAATCAAGGTCTCCTCGCAATTCTTCTCCTCCTCGCATTCCTGCTTCTCCTCCTCGCAAATCTGCTCCTCCTCGCATTCCTGCTTATCCTGCCATTTCTGATCGTCCTCCTGCTGACATTTCTGACCCCCCCAAGGTGATAGGAAGTCGGCGCACGATGGCATCACCTATTTCCTCGATTCGTAAACAGAACACAACGTCATACTTGAACACTGAAACCACACAGTCACCCTTGGACAAGAAAATGAGCATGCGTGAGATGCAACCCAGACTGCAAAAGGCTGTGGCTGAGACTCTGGACTCTTTTGGAATTCAAGGGAATGGTGTAATCGACACGAGAAAAATGGCACGCATGCACCAGCTTGAGTCCATGCTTCGTACTTGATCAAATAATTCATCCAACGTAATATTTCAAAAACTGTCAACTAATTTAAAGTATTTCAGACAACTGGTTGTGTATTGATATTCTGTGTCACAATGAAAGACAGACTGATAATTGTTGCTTTTTATTCACCACAAAACGATGACCCCTGGTTGAATCGTCTTGTAGCCACCGTAGATGGACCTTCATGCCACGTAGAGCTTGCGTTTCCAGAAGGCTTGTTTGCTCAACGTAAGAATGAACACACAATGGATGCCGTGTGTGTTTACCATGGAGGAAACGTTGAAATTGTTCAAAAAAGATATTCCAAGGACTCATACAAATTGTATTATGTACCTGTGACGTCCACACAATGGACCTCAATGCGTCAAAAGGCTGTGCAGCTTTGTGAGACGAATATTGGATTTTCTCAATACGCAATGTTGGCGACCTTTGTGCACATACTTCCCACTTTAAATGTGATCTCAGATCACAACGCAACCTGCTGCAGCATCCTTACAACACAGATATTGCAACATGGCGGTGTACTCGAAAGGAACATCAATGCGCGGCGCACAACACCCTCATGCCTCGCGAAGCTTTTAAAAACAAGTACCAATATACCCTCTTTTTGCTTTGGAATTACACCACTGCGATTGGAAAAGATGAGGCTTGTTACCTAGAACTGGTAGTGGCATGCCAGAAATCGATGGTAAATTAGTTTTCATTCATAAATTATTTTTCATTCATAAATTATTTTTCATTCATAAATTATTTTTCATTAATAAATTTTGAAACTATCGGCCACAAATTTTCCCACCCCTTTGCAATATCCTGCTCTACCTTGCCACCTGTAATGACAATTTTGCCTGAATTGAAGCACAGCAATACAACTGGTGAATTATCTGCGCGAAATACAAGTCCTGGAAACATATTTGGCTGCCAGGTGCATTCAGAACCGAGGGAATCGTACATAGCTTGTAGATCTAGGTATTGGTTGCTTCTCAAGGGAATCACAGCGTTGCCAACTATATTTTGAATTGAAGTAGACATAACCTTGAATACAACCCCGTCACAGAACTGCATGAGAAGTTTTGCAATATGCAGCGACGCAAGAAGGCATTGACACCACGATTTTGCCCCTGTCAAAACCAGCTTTCCACTGGTAAAAAGCAAAGCAGTACAGGTTGGTTCTGAAATACGGATAGTAATTGCTGCGAATCGCCTGCGATCGTAGTAGCTATTAGGCATCACCGAAGCGACATAATTTAAATCCACATCTCCAACGCTGCAAAATAAAACGGTGGTTCCGACAAGGTTGTGAATGTTTGATATTGGAGCTGGAATCGCACTATCCGAATTAAAGTTATGACTCATGGAGTACTGTGTAGAGCAGGAAGCTGCGCTCAACGGTGTGTACTTACGCTTCCGCATTGTAAAGACCTGTACATACAAACAGGATCCAACCCAAGGAAGCAGACACAATTAATTATTTTGTTAAAATGTTCATTCTCGTCGTGGTTTGTGTGATTGGTGTGGCCATGCACATATCTATATTAAACCATCTAAGCATGATAACTTGGAGATGCGACACCGCATGAGCGCCTACATGAGATTGTGGACTGCAAGTGCGCTTGTATTCTTTTGTGTTCTATGTTTTGAGATTTGTCAGTGGACTGAAGCCCGCCAATCTAAACGTTTCAGTCGGGCTTCTGTGTTAGAAGAAAACAATGCGCCGCACCGCGCGCACCCTTTACTGTTTCTAAGAACTCATCGATCCGACTCTATAGAGGCTCGGTTGGCGTTTCCAATTACAGCGATAGTACTCCCAATGCTTGCATCTGCGTCCCTTAAACAAACAATGTTTCTCATGGAAACACTTTCATTTTTCAATCGAGACTCAAACCTAAGGTTTTACATTGGCGTAGCATCTGAGCAAGACGCCACCCATATTTTTAACACTTTTCACAATCTCACGTTTGATGACTACTCTCAAGCCGAATTTGGGAGTTTAAACCAGCGATATATAGAGGTGGTTGTATTGCGCATACCAAACTCCCAACACGGTCGCAACAGACTACACGCGCTCTTGGCAAAGGCGTGGTCTGAGATAAATGATTTTCTATTAGTTTTACACGGAAGTTGCGTGGTGCAGGGTTCATGGAGCTTGCAAGATGTCACAAAGGGGGGGAATGGATACTCGATGGTCGCTGTTTCTGACCAAGTACATTCCCTGCAAAACTTTGAGCAGCATGTAGCAAAAAAATTTGACCACCTTCATGTCCAGTCCAGGTCGGAACAAAAAATAAAATGCACGGAAGGCATTGTTCAGGCTTTGCGTCTCAGTGTCTAATTTATCTGTATTCACTCCACTGAGTAATAGTAGGTATTAAAACGCTGTACACAGGCGCTCAGAGCAAATATGGATTTGCTTCTGTTATCGAAAATTGTGTTCATATATTTCTTTTTTCCTCTCTGTATCTACTGGCTTTTGCTGGCATTTATGCTTTATACAGAACCAAGCAACGAAGAGAAGAAGAAAAAAAGAAATCTGAAATGCTCAAACCAGAAAGAGGAAAATGCGAAAGAGCAGACCACCGAAGAGTTGTTGTCTGAAGAGACAGTTGATGCAGGGTCAACTAATGCAGAGGTGGATTCTTTTTTTGAAGCAGTTTCTACAAATGATTCGTTTGATGATAGTTCCGATGATGATACAATCGTAGATGGGCTCATAGATAAACTTTTTCGGGAACCCGCGGAGGGGCCTGAACCGGAGCAAAAAACTCAGTGAATGTATAAAATAAAACATAACTTCTGACTCGCTCTGGTCTATGTGACTCATTCTTTTCGGATTGGGTGAAACAGTAGCACAGTGGTTGCCCATGTATAAATAAACTTTGTTTGTGTTGCATATGAACATGCTAGCAAATATCCTACGTACAGGGATTTTGGCTGCCTCAGCTGCATTGCCAGAAAATGCTGTAATCGCCAATGTGGTATTTGCTTCTTCTATGCAAATTTTGATAGCAGTTGGGTATTCTATTATTTTTACTATAGTTACTGCCTCTTATCGCGTCTTGAGTACTCGTGAGGCAATGCAGGATCCTTCTTCTGTCAAAGACGTTGAGTTTTATGCGGACGACGACATCAATGGTGAACTTGAGTTGGAGTCAGATCATGAGGAAAGGCCGAAACATGTGCGTCGATCCAGATTGCTTCTGTTACGAGATCTTCGAGATAAACTTCAGGGTGAGGCAGATCGCCTGGCCTCTCACATTTTTTTGCAACGGGGGGAATTGTCTCACAAACCAATTGAAACTGCAACCGACGCTTCTTGCGATGAAAATTTCAGCGTGAGTTCACACGATGAAATAGTTATGGCAAAACAAGAACCTGTCACGCCGCATTTCAATACCGTGGCCCCAGCATTTACGAACCACACACACGACCGTGCTGACACAGCTTTTGAGGATAACACTGAGATAAATATTTACTCAGATGTATACGCCCTTGGAATTTCTCTGTTTATAATGCACTACTGTCTTGACGCTGCCAGTATGAATCCAACTCTGTTTTTACTCATAGGCCTGACTATTTTGGCACTGAAAGACGAAATATGTGTTTCCCGAGATGAGGTCAACTACGGCAAACAAGACGAAAGTTTGATTTTCGTGAAGGGGTTGTCTGTGTCTGCGTTTCTTTTGATAGTCGCAGCTCAAATTTGCATTCTTGTGGGAATAGCCCGAGTTCCAACTTACCACACATCCGCCAGAGATGGAGGCATTTTACAAGTGCCTGCACCAGACACCGTACTGGAAATGATTCTTGCAGTATTTTTTCCAATGCTGGCTCCCGGCGCTCTGTACTTCATCAGGCGGCGCAAGAGTGCAAATCATGTATCACGGCTTTTGCGAACAGCACTACCATGCACTGTTATTGTGGCACTCTGGTTTATCACATGTTTCGGTGCCATGAACGAGCAAATCCGTACCAAATTGGGTGTTGAATCAGTAAACGTTACCATCGCTACGTTCACACAAATTGACAATGCGCAACTTCCCGTCTTACTGGTTGCCCCTTTTTTCAAAGTACCAGCACTTCTTTGCATCATCTCTTGCTGTTTGAGCGGTAAGACTATCGACATAGTGTGTTCTCTCGCACTAATTTTCTATGTAAAACAATACAATGCCGTCCGCGACGGAGAAATGCACCAAATGTTACTCATGGGACTCATTTTCGCGGCCTTTGCTTGGTCCATGTGCACTCTACGGTATTGGAAATGGTTCACGCTGTACACCACCAACTTTTTTTCACGGTAGTGGGTCCAACCCCACTTAGTTCAATGTCCTTGTACTGAAACCCCCTCCTGTAAAAAAACATCGGTTTGATCGTACGCATTTATCGGTAAGATGTAGTTTGCAGTATTTGCCGTGTATATCATTTTCTTTATTAGAAGAATTTGTCGTTCACGCATGTCGTCTAAAACATCCACACGACTCACTGTCTCGTCGTGTCTCATAGTCTCAATGTGATTAATATTGTCTTGGATTAATTGTAAAAGATTTGTGTTCATCTTGTGTGTTCAAAGAAATTCGACTCACGCTCAGTCTCACACCTTATTTTTTTTGCTGCATAGTGCCACATTGGCAACAAATTGCACCGCAAATAGGGTAAGTATGGTGATAAACAAGTCGCTTTTGCTCAAATTCCAGTGGTATACAAGAACAAACACAGCAAATAACATCTGCGCAAATAAATTTTCAAATAACCAACTGCCTGTGTCACGTGCAATTGGTGTGGCAAATATAACGCACATAGTGCTCACAATTGCGAGATCTGAGGAGGTCCACACATCCCCTTCAAGATTTTTGCTTATTCGTAAGGCCGCGACTTTTGGAAAAATAACATCAGACCAAGTGAATATAGCCAAGAAGACACCATGTGCCACAACGCATTCCAAAGTCGTCCACAAAGACCACTCATCGTCTGATCTAGTCAAAATGTCGTGAGATATAGAGGTCGCCAAAAAAGAAACAGGAACAACGGCAACAAATAAGGCCACTTCTTCATTAATTTTACTAAATAGCGAGTCATTTGCATGATCGAGGAACATGTTACCCGATGAGTAAATCCACATGAAAATCAAAGGAAGCGCATGCATAAATTGCACCCGATTTTCGTAACGCAATAAACTGGAAAATGTTTGCTGTAAACTTCCACACATGAGCAAGCACACCAGAATCACTTGCTGTTGATTGCAGATATCGGTCAGGAGTAGCAACATCTGGGCAGTCAGCACCGAGCTTGAGACCAGTCGCTGTACTTTATTTGGAACGGACAGACGCTGCTGCGTATAGTCTACCCAAAAATTCCTTCCAACTAACCTTGTGCCAAAAAAAAGAGCAATTCCAACACAATACCACGCCACGAGAAAACACTTTTGAGAAATTGTGTTTCTGGAATTCAGAGGAATAACGGCTTGTAAAGTATATGCCACAGGTCCCAGAAGTCTACTGATAACAGCGATGAATTGCAACACAGAAACTGCGATGCCAATTAATGTCGTGTGTTGGGTTTCTTTATTGTTGGTCATGGCTCTGCTGTGCCTTTTCAGTATTAAACACTTATATATTTTATACCAGAAAGGGATGGCACATCAGGACAGGAATGCCATAAATAATGCCATGAATAAAATGGGTGAGGTTGTGTATACATTGGTGTCAAATGAACATGACAGTGCCATGTCAACAGAGTCACACACATTGGATGTAAAATTCGAAATTCCCACAGAAAATGAAGATTGTGCAATTTGTATGGACAAAATTGGGGAGTGTGAAGTTACGGGCTTTGAAATGTTGAATTTTGACCCTTCAAGGCCATGGCATAAAAAAATCATTTTACCATGCGCTCATTTTTTCTCGGCAAATGCAGTACTGGTCCATTGGTTGACGAGCTCCATGCGCTGCCCACTTTGCCGAGCCGGGGTGGACGGCACTATGTGTATTGGAAATCTACCTGAAGAATGGAAAATTCCTGCAAATACGTATGTGGATAAACACAAACAAGAGCAGACAGAAGCCATCGACAGAGAAGCCGCGGATATTGCAGCCTCAATAATAGCCCGGGATTTGGTCATACATAACCGCTTTATACATGTATCTATGCACGCCTTGCTGGTGACAAATTCCGGGGCAGTGCACCGAATTCCTTTGAATTTCTCACAAGCTGTCGACCAATCCACGGGAGATTTTTGGATGCGCGTAACTCGGGCAGACGTGCGCCAAGTCTCATCAATTATAAACAAATCGGGTTGCTATGCAATGACGGTGTCTGTGTACTCCCACGATACAATAAGCGGTGAAAATGGTTTGGAGATTGTTGCTAGGGGATGTGAGCTTGCTAATAGCGGGGTGATGAGACTGCCGCATGCATTTCACTGGCACACTGCTGCTCAAGCAACCGACTTTGGGAACACGGGTCACGTAACAGTTGCGCGCCCAGGGCAAAGTGTCTCTCACCCCTCCACCGCCGGAGATAGTGCATTCAACCTTAGATGGTTTTATCAAAACAACCGAATGCTGGACGCATTGATAAACATAGAATATCGAATCAATATGAACTCTTTAATGACGTTTGTCGCTCACGGGGCATTTTAAAATTCCGATGAAATTTAAGAGGCCACTCACACATTTAAGAGACAACTCATGCACTCCTTAAAAATGCCTCTACTCACCACAAATATTATTGAAATGCATGCTAAAAAGCAAATAAGGGAGTCATTTCTTCAGCATAGGTCACTTGCTGCCGTTAGTCAGGCGCAAGTAGGAATTAATAAATTGGGAGTAGAAGTAGCGAAAAACACGGACGGGCAGCAAACTGGTAAGGAAATAAGTATACCACATAAAATTCGCGCCAAATGTCGCCTGTGATATATACCCGTTATGTAACCTGGCATATTTAGTGAATAAATTTCTCGTGAACCATTTCCTTTCAACATGATGTTGAGTGTTTGCCCGTGGCACACAGCCTATGTAGGATTAGCAAAAACTAAAGAACAGGAAAAAAAAAATAAGGAAAAAAAACAACGCAAAATGTCCACATTACAGCGCATGATGCTCACTAGTCGCATAGACCACAAACCGGATGGGTTCGACCGTATTGATAAATGTAGAGAGGCTTTGTGCGCCCTTGACAATTCCGGTTGGAAACGCAGTTTTCATCAAAGACAATTCCACGAGGCGTATATTCGCGCTTGCGCAAGAGTTTTTTTTAAAACAGATGGAACTGCTGCTTTTATGCAAAATCAGCAGAAGTTGTTGGAATTAAACGGATGGGAATGCATTGATCAAGAGGTTCTGGTCAGTACTCCTCGACGCTTCGGTAAAACCATCTCTATTTCTATGTTTGCCGCAGCTCTCATTTTTTCATGCCCCGCCGTTGAATGTTCAATTTACAGTACGTGTAAGCGAATATCAACAAAACTTTTGCGCATGGTCTTGAGATTTATCAATCTGATTCACGATAAAATGGATATCCCGAAATACAAAGAATTGCGACAGAATCAGGAAGAGATCATGCTACTTGGACCGGAGGGCGCGGAAGATATTCGAGTAGTCAACTCATACCCAAGCAGGGTCAGTCACCCCTCTCAAAAACGGGGTTTAGGTTTTTTGTTTCAGCGCGTGGGTGTTTTATTCTCAGCGAGGCTTAGGGTTCAGGGTTTAGGGTTCAGGGTTTAGGGTTCAGGGTTTAGGGTTTAGGGTTCAGGGTTTAGGGTTTAGGTTTTAGGGTTTAGGTTTTAGGGTTTAGGGTTTAGGGTTTAGGGTTTAGGTTGTAGGGTTTAGGGTTTAGGGTTTAGGGTTTAGGGTTTAGGTTTAGGCTTGAGGTTTAGGGTTGAGTGTCGAGAGTTTAGGGTTTAGGGTTTAGGGTTTAGGGTTTAGGGTTTAGGGTTTATGTTTACCTACATGCAGGTGGCTGATAGCTCTTGGAGACACATAAAAGAAAGTGGTAACAGAGACACACACTACACCATA
>Ga0307489_10000626_pt1 | contig 21875 bp, 18 predicted proteins | sample SB12metaG_FD_202247 | JGI IMG/M metagenome (GOLD analysis project Ga0307489, IMG submission 202247) | Sea-ice brine microbial communities from Beaufort Sea near Barrow, Alaska, United States - SB 1.2 | ecosystem: Environmental > Aquatic > Marine > Coastal | place: USA: Alaska | collected... | reverse complement strand
TTGAAACAAGCTGCGTAAACCCATCGACGCCGAACTACCCACAACCGTTTGAATAAGCGTGGTATCACCCGTTAAACGAGACAGCACTTCACCCGTTTGTAAAGTCTCAAAAAACTGTGGTGATTGCCTTAATACGCTGGCATAAACCGCACTCCGTAGATCCACCGTGACGCGTTCGCCTATCCACGAAACCATATAAAAGCGCGAGGCAACCATAAGCGCCCAAAAAGTGGCTAAACCAAACAGCACCAAAAACTTGGTATCAATGTTAATCGTTGGGACTGTGCCACCACTTTTGCCAAAGCCCACATCAATTAAATCACGAAAGGCTAATGGCACTAATAGTAACGCTGCAGAAGCTAAGCATAACACTACAAAAGCGATACCCACACGCAAGCGATACGGTTTTAAAAAAGGCCATAAATCTTGTAACGAGACAACTTGTTTTGGTTCGGGTCTGTCTTTTTGACTCGTCATATTTGTTTGCGCCATTGGCTGGAGGTTCTATAGAAAAGTTAAAAAATTAAATATGACAGTATGGCCACTTTAAAGTGCAAACTCGTTTGGTGGTAAACATAAAATCAACTAATGGTTTAAGACAAAGTGGGTGTTTTATAGGTATTTAGTACAAAAAAAAATGGGTTAAACCTACTCATTAGCCAATAACACTTCCAATGCATCTTGGTTTAACATAGCAGACGTGAAGACCAGTATTTGAAGTTAATGCATTACTGAACTCAAACTACATTAGCACCAATGAGGCCTGTCAATACAGGTAAATATATCTTTAACGATCTCAAAGTATGACCTCTAGCGCAGAAAAACCAGCCAAAGGCTTAAGGTCAGAACTGATAGCGTTGTCGCCATAATGACCGTACTCGCTGCAATCGCTTCTCCCCGTTTATACAGAGTGGCAAACAGATACGCATTTAGACCTGGAGCCATTGCCGCCATTAACACAATTGAGCGTATGACATCTTCCGTAAGCTCAAACCACCAGCAGACCCATAGCGATATAACCGGGTGTATTATCAATGCCAGAGCTGTCACTACCGACGCTTCCCGACTAGCCTCTTTCGAAGAATAACGAGTCAGTACGCCACCCAAGCCGAAGAGGGCCACAGGTATCGCAGAACGTGCCAACAATTCGATTGATGCATAAACTGGCTCTGGTAACTGCAAAGCACTAATATTTACCATTAATCCAAGACCTATTCCGATCATTAGACTGTTCTTAAACATTGCTTTAACCACAACAATTGCGGTATCACGCCCATTGCGCCCATCAGCGCGAGTAAATTCCATAACAGTAATTCCAATCAGGTAACAGATTGGAGCGTTAACGGCGATCAGGGCGAAGTTGGGCGTCATGAATTCAAGGCCCCAAGCACGCTCCGAAATTGGCACACCCAGCATAACCAGATTAGAGAAAAGAGCCGCAAAAGCGATTCCAATTGATTCACCCGGCCGTTTTTTGAATCCAATCCGAAAAATAACAATTGCAATAACAAAACAACCAATGGCACCCGCGTAGTAAGCGACTAACGATCGCCATTCAAAAGCGGCATTCAAGTCCAGCGAATAGGTCGCTCGAAATAGCAAACAGGGAATGGCAATCAGTACCGCAAAACGCATTAAGCCATCAATTACCGAGTCGGTCACCAGTCCAACTTTTACAAAAGCATAGCCAACGATAACGAGCACAAACACTGGAACAACAATACTAAATATTTCAAAAAACACGATGCTTTGGCCTGCGACTCGCTGAAAGGAATGAAGTTAGGGCATTTGAATTGAAGAATCTGTATTACTTTGCGGTTTGACTGGATATTTATCAAGATGAATTTCATTCTTAGTGGGCAAATTCTAAGGATTTTTTGAGTCTAGGAGGCTGTCGGACTTAGGTGATCGTAGCGAGGGGAAATCATTTTGAGTTAGATTTTTTGATCGAATGAGGCGAATAGTTGTTCTATTTAACGAATTGGATCGGAAAATCTAACCAAAATGACTTTTCAGCAGTAGATTTATCTTAAGTCCGACAGACTCCTAGCTATCAGCTAATAAGTTTAGCCTTCCAGTTTCTAGTTTAACAGCCGTTGTGTTTTCCAGGAATGATCATCGATAGTTTGTTGTCTCGACCTTGGTTCGAGCGCAATAAAACCACGTTTGTCATAAAACAGCCATATACATCAAGATCAATAAGCATTGTTTGACCTTTTTATGGCAAAAGCGGAAGAGTGTATTAACTCACTTCACCCCTGTATCGGGTCATAAAAAGCGAACCTTGGGACCTGGCGAGGTTGTTGTTGCATGTTACTATAGTTCTATTTTCAACCTATTCAGACTAATGAACCTTAACGACATTTCGCCTAAATTTCCTCCCCACTCTCAACCTTTAACCGACGATGACATTCAACAAGTTAGAACTTTGTTAGGCAGGACGCCTCGTGGGTTGGTTTCGATTCCTGTTCGCAGTGATACCGGGCTTCCAGCCGTAATTCAAGTCGCCAGTCTTGTCGATGCCAAGCCCTTTCCTACCTTGTTTTGGTTGGTGGATAAAAGGTTAAGCTATGAGATAGATCGGCTGGAGGAAGTGGGTGTCATTGCTCGGTATCAGACCCTAGTGGATGAATCTATAGAGTTGCAAGCTCGTTTGGCGGAAAACCATAGAGACTATATCGATTTACGGAAACAGTTGATGTCCCCTGAACATCGAGGTGAATTAGAATCACTAGGCTATATGGTAACGCTTGATAAGCGGGGTATTGGCGGCATTGAGAAATTCAATCGGATCCGTTGTCTACATACCTACTATGCCGCACATTTAATCCAACCTAACGCCATCGGCGCTATGGTCGAAGCACAATGGCAGTCCATGGACATTAGCTTTTCTCATCTGGCATAAATCAAGGCGATAACCACACATTCAATAGATCTGCAGTTCAGAGCCGAGTTTTACCAGAGCGAATTATCGGGCTAGAAAAGCAGCCGGAGATTTCAAAACAATGGCGTCTGAATGGTTTGATTTAGCTCAATACCTTCCAGCTCTAAAAGAAACAGCTTTGCATCAAGCCCACCAGCAAACCCGGTCAAACTGCCATCGGCACCAATGACCCGATGACAGGGAATAACAATGGGCAAGGGGTTTCGACCATTGGCGGCACCCACGGCTCTAACGGCTTTCGGTCGTTCTATTTGTTGTGCTATTTGAAGATAGCTTCGAGTTTCGCCCAGCGGAATTCCCTGTAGCGCTTCGAGTACCGCTAATTGAAAATCAGTGCCCGTTGGAGCTAGTTTAAGATCAAATGTTTTTCTAGCACCGGCAAAATATTCATTGAGTTGTTGTTCCGCTTCTTCAAAACAATGTTCACTGCGTTGCCAGGTGGACTCGGGCACAACGGTTCCTTTACCTTTAGGCAAGCCTATAATTGCCAGTCCGTTGTCGTTACCGGCTAACAGTAATTTCCCGATGGGTGATTTGATGTATCGATATTGCATGTTAGTTTCTTCAGCCCTTATTTTTAGAGACGTCATTAAGTTGAGCCGCTTGACGCCATAAATGCATACTGGCGTAAGCTCGGAAGGGTTGCCATTGCTTCGACCTTTCAATTAATTCCCTGTTGCACTTTATTCCGAGGCGTCTTTTAGCAACCTTGACCAATACCAGATCTCCTTCTAAAAACGCATCTGGGTCTCCTAGTGCACGCATCGCTATATATTGTGCCGTCCACAAACCGATGCCTTTTATATTTTCCAATTGGTGCATTAGATTGGCCGGATCACTACCAAATGTAAAATCGATACTACCGTCGACAACAGCCTGGCTCATATCCTTAATGGCTTGTGCCCTTTTCACCGGCATCGATAATTGGGTCACATCAATCTGAGATAAATCGTTGGCATTTGGAAACACACGTCCTAAATCAGTTTGCTGGCCATAAGTGTTGGCAATTTTCCCCATCAGTGTTGTCGCACTTTTGACGGATATTTGCTGGCCAACTATCGCTCTGACAGCAATTTCAAATGGCTCCCAGCAACCGGGAACGCGTTGGCCCGGGTTTTGGGCGATCATCACCAACATCTGCTTGTCTGCCTGTAAGCATTGAATGATATCTATCGGATTTGCCATTAAATCAAATAATCGCTTCACCTTTTCCAGCACTATCATAAGTTGATTAGCACGATCTAATTCAATCGTAACCTTTAGGCACAGTTTTTCTGGATCATGGGTCACCGTCAGCCTACCGACTTGTTGAGACTCTAAAGAACTGCCAACAACAATCGTGCGGACATACTTTTCATCTGTTATCTGTTCCACCCCAGGAATTGCCCTCACCTTCAGAAAATTAAGCATTCCTAGATAATCAAACGGCGGGCGATAAGCCAGTTTCAACTGAAAGCCTGAGGTCGATAAAGCGGGTAACTGCCCTATTCTTACCTTTTTGTTCATCATTCTAATTTGAGTCGGTGATCGCCCATACACCTGTTTGAAGTGATCATTAAAACGTCTGACACTGCCGTAACCTGTCGACATCGCAACATCTACCATCGACAGATAGGTTTCATCTAGCAATTTTTTTGCTGAATGTAACCGACGAGTCTGTTCTACTGCTTTTGGAGATATACCTAAATGCTGGGAAAACAAACGACTCAAATGACGAGCAGTAACACCCAAACGGTCACTTAGAGATTCAATACCTGCCTCATCCAACGCTCCTTCGGAGATAAGACTGAGCGCTCTTTTTACGGTAGTAGAAGTGCCTCCCCATGCCGGTGTGCCTGGTGCAGTTTCTGGGCGACATCTTAAACAGGGTCGAAAGCCAGCCTCGGCCGCTCTGGCAGCGGTAAGAAAAAACTGCACATTTCTGGCCTTAGGAATGCGGGCACGGCAAATAGGTCGACAGTAAATACCGGTCGTTTTTACGGCAGTAAAAAAACGACCATCAAAACGCGGATCGCGGTTTTGTCTTGCCTGCTCAAATAGTTGGGTGTCCATAGACTGACGAGAATAATCAAACAAGTGATAACTAGCTAGTCTAAATCGGACCTGGTATTGGTTAGCGATAGGGCAGAAAAAACGATAAATTGATCATTTCGAACAGGGCTTTAGGAGAACAGAGATATGATTCAGCTGATCTCGCTTTCGTAATACTGGTTAGGCGCTAAACACCGCTAATCAACCCAATAAACAAACTAAAGTCCCAGGTCTAAATATATAAAATGAAAAACGGCACCCAGAAAAGGAACATAACAATAATCAATATTGTTTCCATTCGACCCACCATTCGATAAATAACACCAGCACCAGTCGGATCATCTGCAGTCCGTACTTTAGCCATAATGACATCGAACAAAATAACGATGATGAGCACAGGCGCCATCACTGGTGCGATTAATCCGGCACTCATCCCCAGCACTGAACGTTCTGCAACCTCCCCTATCAACGCAATGACCGCCCATTCTAAGATAGGAAGAAGCATAGACAATATAGACAGTCCAATTAAACTTAGTCGTAAAAAGCCAAATGACGAGAGTTGAGTTTTGAAGGTTGAAACCATAGGTATATCAAACCACTAAAATTAATAGACTAGCATAACAATAATTGGCGTCTTAAGCGCTACATAAGCACCCGCTAGTATTAATAGTTTAGAGGCGCTAAAACAGGTGCCACTGTTATCGCCACGAAGAGCAATAAGGAATGTCAGCTCATCTAGTCAGTGCCAGTCCCAGCACGTCTTCGGATAGCATTCCTTTTCACTTATCAATCGTTATGGTCGATATTCATGTGAAAATGATTTTTGCTTAATCCCACTTTTCACTATGCGCACAACTTCAGCGTCACTGGTCTGAATAAATAATTACCTACATCAGATTTAGTGATCCCAGCAAACCGGATATCGTCACTTCGTAACCCAAACTAAATGAGCAGTTAAACTGCTCACTTTATGGCTATCTTTATGCTGATATTTTATTAAATCAACCTACTATAGGTAGGTAACTTATGAAGCCTTGCACTAAAGTGCGTAGCTTTAACTAACGAACTGAAACAATAAAGGGTCTGCGACTGTGACGGTCGCTATCACACACTGTATAGATTAAAACGACTGCAATTGCTGGTCGGTAGGTTCAGCGCAGCAGTACCACGGTTCTGACAGGTGTGCGATAGTCTCGCCGAAGTCGGCGTTGTCCAGCGTCGGTGTCGGCAGTCCAGCAGTATCATGCGCCAGTTTCCAAATGGCGTTAAATACCTCACCACGTGGGGCGTCTTCCATGCGCATGGCAATGTCCATTACTTGGAGCTGGAGGGCATCCACAAGCGGATCTGCGTGCTTCCAGGGATAACCCAGCATCGTGGAGTCGAAGGCTTCGAGTCTGTCTTCGAAACCGGGTAGGTGCAGTAGATAGGAGCCCTGAGGCACCAGCAAACGAATGGCGAGCTGTATTGGAGGCACCGATTCCACCAGTTTAAGGCGCAACAGTTCTCCCAACATATCGAGGTAACCGGCCAGCGTCGACCAAGGGTTAAAAGCCACAAACGTAGGGGCGAGGAAAATACCGTGCTCACGGCACAGTTCCAAAGCGCGATTGAAGTCGACACGCGTGTGATTTTTGGCCAGATAGCCTAGGACGTCATCGTCCACCGACTCTACTGCACTGGTAACGAATAAACAGCCATAGTCATGCAGCCTTGGCAAAAGATAGGCATGGTTAAGCAGGTGCTGAATTTTAATGGTAGCGTCGAAAGTCATCTTGGGGAAACGTTCGTGCATGGCCTCTAAAACACGCATAGCGTGGGTGGGTCCATTAAAAAAATCTGGGTCGCCAAAAGATATGTGTTCCGCACCCGCTGCCACTTGCTGATCGATGTCCGCCAACACCACGTCAACTTGTACGGTGCGAAATTTGCCTTCGTACACCGGCACTACCGGACAATGTCGGCACAGGTGTTTACAGCCGCGCGTAGACTCCGTGAAACCAACGACTTTTGTGTCCCCATCAGGCAAAATGAGGTGGGCGTAACGAGTAAGTAGAGGCAAGCCACTGCGATCGGGCGGCAAGAAATTAACCTTAGCCAACTGCACCATAGGTGTGGTTTGCGGACTGATATCACCGTCGCGCAAACGTTCTACCAGCGCAACCAACTCCGGTTCGAATTCGCCACCCAACAGCGAGTGTACGCCAAGTCCACGCAGGTGATCTGCGTTCATAGACGCGTATAGCCCGTACATAGCAAGGTGCGTATTGGCGGGTGCGAGCTCGCAAATTTTTGGGAGCGCAGCAATAGCAATACGCGTAGCGGTGTGCATGCCAAGGTGAATGGCTACCAAATCGGCGTCACGCAAGATCTCGGGTTCTAGCTTTTCCAGGGTAAGATCAAGGCAGGCTACCTCGCAACCAACCGCTTTCAATAAGGCTGTGGGAGCGGCCAGGTTAAAGGACTGTCGGCCCAATTCGTAGGGATTAATCAGTACCACTTTGAAAGGGGGAGTGGTCATCCCGGCGTCGAAACTTTCTATAGCGAAGGAATCATTCATGTTCATTTCCTCTTAAGTCTGGAATATGAAACAAGTATAAAAGACCTATCTTCCAATATCAATTCTCGAAACCAAAATGGTCCTTTCGCCAGTTATTGACGGTAACAACGCTGTAAAAATACGAACTACAGAAGGCTGCTTAGACTCCATACGTTTTTTTAAAAATCTTATCCAGTCATTAATTTCTTTTGTTTGAGGGACAAGTAAGAGAAAATGAGCGTATACATAATTTAGGCATAATTACTGCCTTACAGTTTGGAATGCTCAAACACTTTTGTTTTCGCAACCCATACATAAGGCATTGTATTTAAATGTAACTATTGAGAAAAAACATGAACGAACCCAAAAACAACCTGATACACCCTATGCAGTTGAAGTGGAGACTGGTAAGTCATACTTTTGGTGTGCATGTGGTGAAAGTCAATCACAACCATTTTGCGATGGTTCCCACAAAGGTACAGGATTCACACCCTTAAAGTACGTGGCAGAAGCATCTAAAAAGATTTTCTTTTGTGGTTGTAAACATACAGCATCACAACCATTGTGCGACGGTAGTCATAAGAGATTATAACTTGGCATTGGATTATCGTTGCACTCTTAAACCCGTCCGCTGCACTGGGAAACTCACCTTTCGGCTACGGCTTGATTTATCAAGGTTATATTTGAGTGCTTATGATTTAATTTAAAACCCTTAGCAGCATACCTGACCCCATTACTACATCAGAAAAAGACAGCACGCTTTTAAAATCACTGGGAACCAACGAGGTTATCGACCACAAAACCCAGAATTTTACTGGGATCCTAAGTAATATTGACGTTGTTACCGACACTCTTGACGGAAACATTTAGAAATTGATCTTACCTGTCCTAATAAAGGCGACGACCTGGTCTTGATAATCGATTATCCATCAGATAGAAAAGCAAGAGAATGGTCTGTTGGAAGCGTGTTCGCTTTTCTCTAACCGAATACTGACATACTTTAACAATAGGAAAAATAATTTTTCAATGTCCTTCAGTCCTAACATGGTAATGTTATAGAAATTCAGTTACCTGAACTAAATGACTTTTACTTAGGACTATATGTGCATAGAAGGTAGTGCAATGCATCGTTGGGCATGACTCATTATAAAACGCAGGCGCTACTGTTGAATAAATTGACCCTAAGTCCGGCAGACTTTCTATGATTTAATAAGAAGATATAGTTCATTATCAGTTGCCACCTATCAATATTAAGTCTGTATTTACAATCAACGTTAGCATCCTAAGTAGAGAGATTGAATTCATGAAATACTGTAGCAAATTTGTTGTCGTTTTCTTTGCCATCTTGCTGGCGTCGCTGGTCGGATGCGCATCAACAAGCGTTCAAGAAGGAACAGGAGAATTTGTCGACAACACAGTCATTACAACAAAAGTGAAAGCCGCCATTTTTAATGAAAGCACGCTAAAAGTCTCCGAGATCAACGTTGAGACGTTTAAGGGTAGTGTCCAGTTGAGTGGCTTTGTCGACACGCAGGCCAATATCGACAAAGCGGGAGAAATCGCGCTACGAGTCAAGGGTGTGAAATCGCTCAAGAACGATATACTCCTTAAGTAACACTGAAATACTCTAGCCGGTACAGTGGTGAGAATGCCGAGTATGGACGTCTTTACTAAAGAAATAGAAACCACTCTTTGGTAGTAAAAAAATCAGTTATAAAATCAGATATTTTATTATTGAGATATATCGGACAGGTAACCTGAACCACCAAGAGCTTTGATCTGACGAAGAATCCAACGCTGCCGGTCTCGGATGTATCGTGAAGGACTGTCAACGCTGAAGCGCACAGGATTAGGCAGTACCGCTGCTAATAGCGCTGCTTCAAATCTGTTTAACTGTATCGCATTTTTAGCAAAATAGTACTGACTAGCAGCTTGCGCGCCAAATTGATTAATACCCCATTGCGCAATATTCAAATAGATTTCGAGGATACGTTGCTTAGAACATACCGTTTCGAGCACCAGTGTTAGCCATGCTTCAAGCCCCTTACGAACCCAAAATTGACCCGGCCATAACAACAAATTTTTGACGACTTGCTGCGAGATAGTGCTGGCGCCACGCGAGCTGAGCCCTTGTTGCCGTTGTTTTAGTGCGTTTATTATTGATTTAAAATCAAAGCCGTAATGCTCTGGGAAAATTTGATCTTCTGACGCGACTACCGCTATTTTCAATTGTGGCGACAGTTGATCCCAATCTCTCCACTGGTAGTCTAAAGCCTGATAAGCCGAACCTGCCCACTGATATTGCAACATGAATGATGAAGTGACCGGGTCGACCCAGCGCAGTAACACGATGGGCAGAATACTCAGCAACAGCAGGCTGCAAAGCAGGTAGAGAAACCAACGGCGGAGTTTTTTGAGTATTTTTCGGTTGCGCACAGCTACCTGATTTATTTTTTTTCGTCGCATAGGCAAAGCAGGGTATTTCGGGTAGCTGATCGAATCAACTCAAAGCGCCAATTGGTAGCTTTAAGATGGTCACGCCTGATGGCGCTTTGGCTTATCAGACCTACAGGGCGTCTCTTTTTAGCTAACTAGGGAGGTCGAAAGAAGCTAAGTGCCTTCGGGCAAATTTACTCAGTTGGCATTTCCATCAATAAAGGCATTTTTAGAAACACACCAAACTCTGTGCATATATTACAACTCACCCGAGCATGAACACGCCCTTGTCGATCCTGAAATGACTGTGACTGTGTCACTGGGAATACACCTTCATGCCAGATACCTGGATGAATATATAAACCTTGACTGCCATCGCACCAAAACGCGACGATACGCTCCAACGTTAAATCGTCACCTGGCAATGCCACTGGCACAACAAAAGGCTTGGCTTGCTGTGGAAAAAACAGCTGACCACCGTCTGGGTGATAATTCATGTGCCATAGCAACATACTGTCCTTAATGCCTGAATTTTGATCTGGCTTGGTATTTTGACGTTTGACATCGCCCGGATTCGTGCGCCAACCGAGTATATATTCACCCTGCACAGCATCGTTACGACCTTTCAGAATATCGCCGACCCACTCGCTGTGAAAGACACCTTCAACAACCCCACCCTCGTCACCCGTGCCTACATCTATCGGACGCCAGCCCTGAGCAGGCCATTGCTTTATTTCGATTTCGAAGCTATCGGGATCATTGACCAAGCAACCGTACCCTAACAGATTTTTTGGATTCGCTTTGATGAGTGGGATGTCATACCAGGGTAATCTATTCGGCACGTTAGGAGATAGATAGTCGACAGGCTGTTGCATGGTGGCTTCCACTTGATTGTAGGTTGGTGTCACTAAGCCACGTCACGATGTCTGGTCAACTGCGCCATCATCATGTCAATAACTTTCAGATCAAAACAGAACATATAGTGGAATAACCGGGGTTCTCTGTGGCTATTTGAACTGACGAAATTGCTGCCAAATTTGACATACCACTTGAGTCAAGGTCGGGTCAGCTGATCCAACTCTTTGATCCATTTCACTTTGAGAAATCCACTTTCCTTCGTCTATTTCTTCTTTTTGGAGCTCAAATGGCCCTTCATCGACATAACTATAAACCGTTACATGTTCCATTCCATTTGGCATTTCAGGCTGCAATTTGAATAAGCATTCGAGTGGCGATTTAACTATTACTCCCAACTCTTCAAACAGTTCTCGAATTGCACAGCTGGCATAGTCTTCGCCACTGTCGACGTGTCCTGCAGCAGAGGTATCCCACAGGCCGGGACATTCGTCCTTATTCAATGAGCGCTTTTGAATAAAGAGATCACCCTGATAATTAAACACCAGTATATGCACCGCCCGATGCATTAACTTTTTGGCGTGAATCTCGCCTCTGGTTTTGACTGAAACTACTTCGTCATTTTCATCAACAACATCAAGTAACTCCTGGCTGACTTCTAATGCGCTCATGTTAACCTTTGGAATTATCTGAATTACAAAATGACAACGATTTACTGATGCCACAAATTAAATAGTATAACCCAAATGACAATATTTGAGGTTCCAATTATTCGATATAATTAGGTGAGACTGTTAAGAATGGGCTATGCAGATGACTATGTAGGCCTTAATGTGCCTAGGAGCTCGTCAGACATAGGATAAATCCAATGCCCTCGATGCGATCAAAGTTGCATTCGAGGGCATCAGTATGATGCGCTAGCCTAAGTATTCTTCCAGTTGCTCTGAACCACCAATCAGCGTGCCATCAATAAAGATTTGCGGCACGGTTGATGAACCAGAAACGGCACGAATAGTGGACTCAGAATAATCGCGATTTAACACTAGCTCTTCATAAACAAGGCCTGCATCATTTAACAATCCCTTAGCACGAACACAGAACTCGCATCCTTCGCGTGAGAATACGGTGACGCTTTTAGGCTTAGATACGCTGGGTGCAATATAGGCCAACATAGTATCAGCATCCGAGACACCAAAAGGATCGCCAGGTTGATCGGGCTCTATGAACATCTTTTCGACCACGCCATTTTTAACTAACATTGAATAACGCCATGATCTATCACCAAAACCGATGTCATTTTTTGACACCAGCATGCCCATACCACGGCTAAAATCTCCGTTTCCATCGGGGTAAAAACTTATATTGAATGCTTTTTGTTCATTACGCCATTGGTTCATGACAAATGCGTCATTCACTGAAAGACAAACAACCTCATCAACACCTGCTTGTTTGAAAGCAGGTGTCAGTTGATTGTACCTGGGCACATGAGTCGAGGAACAGGTGGGTGTAAAAGCACCAGGCAAAGAGAAAACGACAACAGTTTTGTCTTTAAAAATGTCATTGCTTGATACATTGGCCCACTCGTGGTCTTGACGTGTCCGGAATGTAACATCCGGCACATTTTGATTTTCGCGGTTTTCTAACATAATCTTTTTCCTTAAATAAAAAATAAAATTTTTCAATCTGTATAATATTCAAGGAGATTATATTGAAAAAAAGTAAAACCTATATTAAATTATTTCTATTTAGTTTATAGCCAAAAGCAATTGACACACGCCCGTCCCCGGATCAAAAATAGTGATTGCCTATACTGCTGATCGCTTTGGCTCACTGATCGCCTTAATGTTTATACCGGCACGAATAATCGCATTAAGCACAGCACGTAAAGAGGCACCGACAATATCGTCACTACACCCTGCCCCACAATAACGCTGACCATTAACACCCAACTGGACATAAGCCATTGCCTCTGATTCTTGATTATCTCCCAGGGTGTGCTCGCTATAATCGACCAAAACAATTTTACTATTAAGCTTAAAATTAATCGCATTGACAAATGCATCGAGAATACCTTTGCCTTCACCAACAATATCGACCGTTGCCTCAGTTGTCTTAATCGTCGCTCGCAGCTTATCCGAACCCTTAGTACGAGAAGCCTGATAACTTTCCACAAACATCGGCTTGGCTAAATCAATATAAGTATCTTGAAATATTTTTCTGATTTCCTGTGTAGAGACTTCGGCTTCTGACTGCTCTGCAAAATGTTGCACATGCGGGCTGAAATCAACCTGCATCCAGCGTGGTAAAATTAATCCGTAGTCCTGTTCCAGTACATAGGCCACCCCACCCTTACCCGACTGACTATTGATGCGAATAACTTCTTGATAAGTTCGCCCAACATCGCGCGGGTCTATCGGTAAGTAAGCGACTTGCCAGTGACTGTTCGCTCCTTCTGTGGCACGGGTTTGTTCATCAATGGCGAGGCATTTATTAATAGCATCTTGATGACTACCAGAGAAAGCCGCAAACACCAGCTCCCCTGCATAGGGATGACGCGGATGCACCGCCAATTGGGTGCAACGCTCGACCACATTGATGACTCGATCCATGTCAGAAAAATCGAGCTCTGGATCTATACCCTGGCTGTAAATGTTCATCGCCATAGTGACTATATCCATATTGCCCGTGCGCTCACCATTACCCAGTAAAGTACCTTCAATCCTATCGGCACCTGCCATTACTCCAAGCTCAGCAGCAGCAATACCACAACCTCGATCGTTATGAGTATGTAAACTAATAGTAATGCATTCACGTCGGTTGACTCTATCGCAAAAGGTTTCGATTTGATCTGCGTACACATTTGGTGTGGCAACTTCTACGGTCGCAGGTAAATTGAGAATCACTTTATGATCTGGCGTGGGTTGCCAGATATCGGTTACCGCATTGCAAACTTCTAGTGCGTAGTCCATTTCGGTATTGGTAAAGCTCTCAGGTGAATATTGAAATTGCCAATGGGTCTCAGGTTGTTTCTCAGCAAAGTCACGCACCCATTGGGCACCCTGTACTGCGATTTCTTTAATTTCGTCTCGCGTTTTTTGAAACACCTGCTCGCGTTGTACCGTCGAAGTCGAATTATATAAATGCATAATGGCACTGCGCGCACCTTTTAGTGCTTCAAAGCTGCGGGCGATTAGTGGTTCTCGGGCCTGAGTTAATACCTGAATAGTGACGTCATCAGGCACTAAATTTTGTTCGATTAGCTGGCGTACGAAATCAAAATCAGGCTGTGAGGCGGCAGGGAACCCGACTTCGATCTGCTTAAATCCAACATCGACCAATAATTCGAACATGGCCAACTTCTGGCTCGGTGACATCGGTTCGATCAAAGCCTGATTGCCATCACGTAGATCGACACTACACCAGTCGGGGGCTTTCTCTATGACTCGGTCAGGCCAACGGCGATTAGTTTTTCCGATGGTGGGGAAGGCACGATATTTTTTGTGATTGAAGATTGACACCAACTTTTCCTATTACAGCGTTTAATAACTATAATTGTAGAGCAGTTTCACTAGATATTGATTGCAAAACTAACCTAAATATCATTTAATTCTGCGGTTATTACCTACGTTTTAATCAATTATTAGCCAATTACTTCAAAATCTGAGAGTTAAGCGCTTATGAAACTATCAATCGATAAAATAGACAAACACATCCTCACCCTAATGCAATCCAATGGTCGTATTAGCAACCTTGAGCTAGCCGACAAAGTGGGACTATCGCCGACCCCATGCTCAAGACGGGTTAAACGTCTTGAAGACTCTGGCTTAATCGATGGTCATGTCACGCTGCTAAACAAAGAAGCGCTTGGACTTAACCTAACGGCGATTATCGGCATTTCGATGGATCGTCATACACCCGACCGCTTTGAGCAATTTGAGAAGGCTATTGTTAATATGCCCGAAGTCATTGAGTGCAGCATTGTTACTGGACAAACCGCTGACTTTTTACTCAAAGTTGTGGTAAAGGATATGCAGCATTACGAAAAGTTTTTACTCGGTAACCTCACTCGCCTGACTGGCGTCACTGGGGTTCATTCAAGCTTTGTACTGAGGCATGTTGTTAAGAAAACAGCCTTGCCGCTCGACCAGTTGGCATGATCTTAACCTATATGTATACATCTAAGCTAAACCAAATGATAACTTGATCTTTCGTCCAATCAGATCAATATACCGGCTCATGTACATTTCAGTGTGTTTTTAAAGTAGATATCTTGTGTGAGCTTTTTTTGCTCCGCGACAAAAGCGTCTACATTGTTCTAATTAGTGACGTTCATGGCAACAATAGCAAGCAACGCACCTAGTGAAAGAGTGTATTTTAACCATGGGACTTGAGCACGGCGCGACTAAAAGTGAGGGCCACGAGGCCACCATTGCGACCACGTGAAGAGTCCTTTTTAAAAGCCACCTTTCATTCTTACGACCTATCCGGCAACACACAGCTTGACTCAAAATAATAACAACACCTTAGATATAACCAGTGCAGAACAGTCTACGAAAGGGATTTTTCTACTCGTCATCGCCACTTTGTTATTCGCCGGCCAGGACGCCATAACCAAGCATTTAACTCAGACCCTCGACGTTGCGCAAATTATCAATGTGCGGTTCTTCTTTTTTTCGCTTTTTGCAATTGCTTTTGCAATGAGAAAGAAAAGATTAAGAGCCGCCATCAATTCTTCAGCACCAGGGCTGCAAATTTTTAGGGGTTTATTAATTTGCTGCGAAATAGCGTTATTTGCATACACACTTCGTTACATTGGCCTGGCCGAACTGCACACCATCTTCGCTTGTTTTCCACTCATCGTCACACTCCTTTCAGTTCCTATTTTGGGTGAAAAAGTTGGTTGGCGTCGTGGGCTCGCGGTTTTTGTCGGTTTTATAGGCACTGTAATTATTATCGATCCAGGCGCTGGGGTATTTGGCCCCTTCGCTATAATGGGATTAATTTGTGCTTTTATGTTTGCGCTATACAACCTGATAACACGCAAAGTATCGAAGATTGACAGTTTTGAAACCTCGTTACTTTACTTTGGCGTCGTCGGATTCTTGGCCTCATTATTAGTCGTTCCATTTTACTGGCAAACGCCTAATCAAAACGAATTTTTCTGGTTATTAATTATTAGCATCACTGGCATTATGGGACATTTGCTGTTGATAAAAGCACTCCAATTAGCATCGGCGGTTATATTACAACCCTTCAACTATTTTGTTCTGGTGTGGGCAACCGGCATTGGTTTTGTGATTTATGACGAAATACTTCCGGTTCAAACATTGGCAGGCGCCGCGTTAGTAGTCGCGAGTGGGGTTTTTATTGGCTATCGAGAGTTCAAGCTATATCAACGAGGACGTCGTGCTAAGGACGCTACTTTACGGACGCCTAGAGCCTCTTAACTGTAACCGCATCGTTTGCTTTCGATCCTCGTCAGCAAAGCTTGCATTAATGCTGTTGAGTGCCAGTTGCCTGGCTTGGGTTTCGCTCAAATCCAGGTCTTGTGCCAGCGCCAAGAAATTCTCAGTTATATAACCACCAAAGTAGGCAGGATCATCCGAGTTTACTGTGACACAAATACCCTGTGCCAACATCTGTAGAATAGTGTGTTTGGACATTGTTTCGAATATCCTTAGCTTAGTATTCGACAAAGGACAAACGGTCAAAGGCAGTTGCGTTTTGGCTAGATGCGTCAGCAGCACGGGGTCATCTATTGCACGAACGCCATGGTCGATACGCGATACCTTTAAGTCATTGATTGCTGTCCAGATGTTATCAGCAGGCCCTTCTTCACCGGCATGGGCAACCGTTAGCAACCCGAGCGATCGAGCGTGTGCAAAGACTCGGCTAAATTTTTCAGGTGGGTGACCCTGTTCCGAACTATCAAGTCCAACCGCTACAATGCGATCTAGGAATGGATCTAGCATCGCCAATGTCTCGAAGGCCGCCTGCTCACTTAGATGGCGTAAAAAGCACAAAATAAGGTGACTGCTGATCTCCAGGTGAAATTCGCCATCCTGCAGTGCGCGATAAATGCCATTGATCACCGCGTCAAGAGGGACGCCACGATCGGTGTGTGTTTGCGGGTCAAAAAATAGCTCCACATGCATAACATGCTGGCTATAACACTTTTCTAAATAAGCCCAGGTTAAATCATAAAAGTCCTGTTCAACTAAAAGGACATTAGCACCCTGATAATAAATATCTAAAAATTCTTGTAGATTATTAAACTGGTAGGCTTCACGCAGCTCAGTGACGCTTCCGAAAGGCAGCTGAATATTGTTACGCTCGGCAAGCTTAAACATCAGCTCGGGTTCCAAACTACCTTCTAAATGTAAATGTAATTCAACTTTGGGTAACTGATTTAACCATTCTTGGGTTAGCATTTTGAAGTCACTAATGTCATATCAATTTCCCTATGGTTATTAAATGTGAATGCTATTTTGAAGACGTGTCATTTTTGATACCCCCGTAATTGATCCATGCGTTGTTGTAAATACTAGCCATCTAGACTTTATACTCACACAACGTTCGATCACAGCAGCATAATGAGTGAACATTATAGTCTAAAACACTGCCTGCTGCTCCATCGTGACACGAATGATACATATTGGTGCAAAAGTACGGGCACATTGGCCTCGACACGTTAAACAATTCGTTTATCCTCAACATCTTCATTTATGCGCATACTTGATAACTGCTCCCAAGTTATCCTATTAAAAAACGTCCCTTGGACCTAATGGGTCGCTGACATACGACCGCCATGAATGGCGGAAGTGGCGTTTTTGCAGGAAGAAAAAACAATCCATTCATCCTAGACATGCTCACTCCTACGCATCCGTGCGTCCGTGCATAAAAGGCCTCTATTTTTCGATTCAATACGTTGAATAGAATAACTATTCGCCTCATTCGATCAAAAAATTTAACTCAAAATGACTTTCCCTCTCTACGATTACCTAAGTCCGACAGACTCCTAGAGTAAGTTTAAACTACTCCGAAACTTGCGTCTCTATGACAGCAACAACTCTTCTATTAGCCAAACGACCGGCTTCTGTGTCATTCGTTGCAATTGGGCGTGCTTCGCCATAACCCAGAGTTGATATTCGGCCCGCATCAATGCCGAAACGCTCGATCAAAACAGTCTTTATGGCTTCGGCTCTAGCCTTAGATAACTCAATGTTGTAAGCATCCCCACCACGACTGGAAGTGTGGCCCTCAATAACTGTAGTGACTTCAGCATGCTTTTTAAGGAAGTTCGCCACTTTTCCAATTTCGGGATTATGCTCTTCCATAATGACGTTTGAATTACGTGCGAAATTAACTTTAAGCGTAACTTCCACTTTGCTAATCAGACCAAACTTACAGCCATTGACATCTACTGCTCGGGCTGCAGGCGTTGTGGGGCAGTTGTCAGTATAATTGGGTACGCCATCACTATCCGTATCTAAAGCACAACCAGTAGAGTCGACCTCTACACCCACTGACGTGTTTGGACAACTGTCATAGTCATCGATAAGGCCATCATTGTCATTATCGTTAGGTACTGGCAGTACTTTTTTGTTTTGCTTATTAAGAGCGTAGCTCAAACCAACTGTAAAGGTGTTATCAATGGCGCTGGCTTCGTTACTATAAATTAATCGAACATCTCCTTTTACCGACCAATGCTCATTCAACGTTACTCGTAGGCCAAGCCCAGCACGAAGTTGAGCCCCTTTATCAAAGCGAACACTATTTTTAAAGTCGGAATAACCCAAACCTAAAGCGCCGTAGGGTTGATTAGCACTACCCTGTTTATTATTTTCATCCGAATTAAAATAATAAAGGCCATCGATACCATATTGAGTCAGGTCACTGCCGGCTGCATTATTCCGTCCAGAAGGTGAAGAATCCATCCAAAATATCTCGGCTCCCCAGCCATTACTGTAACGATGCTCTAGGCCGATTGAGATCAACTGTTCATTTTTCAATAGGCGATCACTATCAAAGAATTGCCTACCAAGTGAACCATTGATATAAGTGTTGTTGGCATCGGCAAAAACGGGAAGCGAACCAAATATAATTGCAGCCGATACTGAGATTAGCAGCAATGATTTAAAATTAGACATATTTATCCTTGAGTGAACCTAAAAAAGCATTGTAGTCAAAAAATCAGCAGGAACAAACCGCCAATGGCCTATCCAGAAGGAACACATCATTTATTAAAGATGGGCATTAGAGATAGGTATTAGAGCCCTCCTTTCAAAGCTCGATGCTGGGCTATTAAAATACCAAGGAGCAAAGTTGCAATCCTCGGCTTGAGGCAGTAGAACAAGTGAGTCTGTTTAATAGGCGGGCCGAGTGCTGTGCATAAATTTAGTATTATAACCAAACCGACTTATCCAATAGTACAGCACAAATTCTGTCATACTTTAATCATGCTATACAAACTCACCTAGTTAGACGACACCTACCTATAAAGGGTTTCGTAGGCCTGTCTGTATTGAGTGATCTTACTCTGAGTATATTCGGGGCTTTACGGCGACTAGAAATATTTTTGCCAGACCCAACTTTCTAATGACCAACCATATTCACATCATTGCCCTGCCAAAAACCGAGAAAGGATTACAGTCAATATTCAAACCACTTTATATGCGATATGCACAACGATTTAATCGCCAACACGGATGGAAGGGACACGTCTGGCAGGGCCGCTATTTTTCCTCTTCGCTAGACGAACATGACCTATAGACCGCCATTCGATACATTGAAAGGAATCCGGTTAGAGCAAAATTTTGCAGGAAACTGATATTTATACTTGGTACAGCAACGCTGACCATTGTTCAGAGCTGGCAGACGATCATCGGACCACTAAGACTTTCTAAAATAAACAGTTTGAATCCATTGGTGATTGGTCGTTTTGGATGGCACAAGGAGACATGGAAGACTAGCTATCGATCGTTTGGTGAAATATTGATAAAAGATTACCCTGTGGCTTTGATCAATTTCTTAAACAATTAGAAAAACAGATTAGCCGCGTTTTGGAATAACGATCACTCGGTAGTTTCTTGGGGCAAGGATGAATTAAGGACACAACAAAAGGAACAGACTCGCGGCATCGATTTTGTTTGATATAAGGAGATATCAGAGAAAAAACGGAGCTTGACGCTAGGTTATACAAAAATCTTCTAACAGCTTCGGCTTAAAAAAATATCGTCGCCAATACCATAAACTGCATTAGTAGGTAAGCCTGATTAGCTACAGATCATAACTATCGCTTTATACAAGCGCTCTAATCTCGAAAGTGGCGCAATGAAGCTTCTGCCCCGCCATCCTATTAAAGTTTGTCAAAGATTTACCTGCAAGAATTTACAGAATCTTTATACTTGCTTCGCTGAAAATGAGGTGTGAACGTTAGACCTCTTTATTGGCAGCCTAGGTTAAAAGCCCGTTTAGTCACTCACTGATAAAGCTGTTTCGATTATGGTGTGAACCTCGGGTAAAGCAGGCCTACAGTAGCTGATAACGTATTTAAATAATTATTAAATAGGCGGTAAATTATGGCAAAGATATTTCAAAAAGGTCCTGTAATGAAGCAGGGTGATCGCGCTAAATCAAATTTCGAAAATAAAGGTGCTATGCGCTTAGGAAGCAAGAAGGCACCGGCACAGATCCGTGTTCAAACAGAGGAACGCGAACAAGAGCTGGCGGCGGTTTGTGCAGAAAATGACTGGGCCTGCGTGATTGAGCTGGATTCTGAGCAGGATGAAGACATCCGTAGCCTCGAATTTTTGCAAAACCAACGGGGTACTTCTGTTAGTGAAAAAACGCCTAATCGGAATGACCCGTGTTCTTGTGGTAGTGACAAGAAGTATAAGAAGTGTTGCGGCGCGTTATGACTTTAATTTAATTCTGTCCCACAACATAGGTTTCACATTGATACCAGTCTTGCGTCTGCTGCTAGATGCACCCCAAAGTATGAACCTCGCATCCTTTAAATTAAACTGACCTACTCTATTACTCGTACAAAACGAGTTGTACCCAAGTCATTTGACGCCAAGACGTTAAACCAACCAGTTCATTTCAAGATTAACGGTTGGCGTTGACTTTTTAATCGGCTAGCCACAGATAAGAAACCCGGCTCTCCTGCTACCGCGACATAAACCATAACAGAGTTAAAGCGGTCACCATTATTTTATTCACCGGAATAATTAATGGGATTTCATAAGCATTCTTTTTCCAATCGACATTAGGGATAGTGATTCATTTATCAATGTTATGTGCAATACACACTAACACTGTAATGCTCATGAATAGAGGAGGGTGCTATCAGTGGTTAAAAATTTTCAGCGCTGCCATTCGCGAAACCTGATTGTCAAAAATAACAATTGCAAGTTAATAGAACTGATTATTCTAGGCGAGATGTTGATAGAAACCAAATATTAGACTAAAACCAGACGGCATTAACTTTTGATAGAAATAGTTTGTTATAACTAGCGTCAGCGAAACTGAATAGCCTTATCTGCAACAGCGAGGTGACTCAGCCGGATTTATTAAAATCATTAATTGTTTAATGACTACATTATTAATTTCATGCTAAAGAGTTAAGGCTGGGGAAGGTATTTGATCTGAGCAATTTATGGCGTTAAATTACAGGCAAAAAAAACCCCGGCATCATTTGATATCGGGGTTTTTGGTATTAATGCCTGGCAATGACCTACTTTCACATGGGAACTCCCACACTATCATCGGCGCTGAATCGTTTCACTTCTGAGTTCGGAAAGGGATCAGGTGGGTCCAAAACGCTATTGTTGCCAAGCAAACTGGTTATGTTTCATAGACAAGGTCTATAAAACTAAATTTGAAAGCTGTAATAAAGAATATGTCACATCATTGACGTGAACACACTCAAACAAAGCTGTTTGGGTGTTATATGGTCAAGCCGCACGATCAATTAGTACCAGTTAGCTACACACATTACTGCGCTTCCACACCTGGCCTATCAACGTCGTAGTCTTCGACGGATCTTTAGAGGACTTAAAGTCCTAG
>Ga0307489_10000625_pt1 | contig 21896 bp, 27 predicted proteins | sample SB12metaG_FD_202247 | JGI IMG/M metagenome (GOLD analysis project Ga0307489, IMG submission 202247) | Sea-ice brine microbial communities from Beaufort Sea near Barrow, Alaska, United States - SB 1.2 | ecosystem: Environmental > Aquatic > Marine > Coastal | place: USA: Alaska | collected... | reverse complement strand
AAACATTTTTTCACATTTTTTCACCTTTTTGAGTCGACAAGTCTGTCAAAATTGACCAATCGAATGTGCCTTTTAAGGCAACGTTCGGCCATAATGATGCACGTCATTCGTTAGATATGCCGTCGCGTTATCTTTAGCCTGTTGCGTACATTGGACTGGAAAATCATGATCACTCGCTGGTGGATATTCACTAATAGGTTGGGCGCTAAAGAAGTAGGCGACATTTTTGGCTCGCAGTCTTTTGGCCAGTCTTCACGGCACAATAACTGATTCATCGCCGCCCATGTATCATAAGGCTCTAAAAGCCACTTAAAATTGGCTCTTCACCATTTTCCGGTTTATGATCAAAACCAAGCCCTGAATATTAAATATCCGTCCATACTTGAAATGCCTGAGAGGCGACTGTTTTAATTTTTTCACTGCAGGTTTTTAACCCAGTGTCATTCGCTAACAGTTTTGGAAGAATATGCTCTAACCCTGCAACAGAAATACCAAAGATAATCTGATCAAAATCTACACCTAATGCCTTGATAGACGGTATTAAGCCCTTCACCATCAGGGAATTGTTTGAATAAAATCTGATCCATTTGTGGATCCTTGAAACCATCAAGTAGTTGCTTTGAGGCGTGAATATCCACATTAAAGAACGATTTTTCAGAACTTAGTAAGGTAAATGCTTCTTTTACTAATTCAACAAATCCTATGACTTTGTTGCCAGGGCCATCACTGACTTTTTTGACTTCCATGAGTAAATGGTCAGCCATTTTAGTCTCAGGTGTGAAAGGTTGAAAAACATCCACTGTAATTGAAAATTTATCAGGTTCAGCACATAAATCAGGCATAGTGTATTCACATAAATATTTATTGTAGCCTCATGTATTGATACCGTTTATTTGGGCATGAATATTGTTTACACAGATAAATGCAGGATACCAATAAACATGATCAACCTTATCTTTAAGCATTTTGGCCACAGATAACCAGATAATAATATCGGTCTCTTGCATAAACCCTTGTTCGGCAAAACCGGGTGCCAATGATGCTATGTATTGGATATCTGTAATAGTGAGTAATACATAGGGCGACAGACATTCATAATTAGCACTAGAGTCCTGACTATCATTGTCGGCACCATCAGACACACTATTTAAGGTTTCATCTAGATAAGTTTGTATAGTTGATGTTTCACCCTTCACCCTTCACAAAAAAACCGAGCGCTTTTAATCGACCATACTATTTTGCTTGTAGTTTTCTAGGAAACATTTCTGCTGCATTTTTGAGAACAAAGTATGCAACTGCCCACAATCAATGGTGTGAGTATGCTCAAGTACATAAGCGACTGACTCTAGCGTCGATAGGCTATCTTGCTGAGTTGTGTGTCTAATGTGATACTGGTTATCAGGTGGATTAGTAAAGTGCCAGCTATTACATTGCTGTAACCAAGGATTAAGGTGCCAAATTTTCAGGGCTTTACGCCATGATGCATCAATAAATATTACATTGTGATTAACTGGGAAAACCCTTTGTTTTAGTTCTGGTGAGGAAATAGATTCAACTGAGGTACTTTGTTCGTGCGGATAAAATAAGCTGTAATCTTGTGGTTGTTTAGCGACATGTTGTACTAATTCTGTCCAGTCGTCGGGTTTCTCACCCACTAACACTGTTATCTTTTTTAATCCTAATGCTAACAACTTAACCGTATTTTTTGCATGTTTTGCTTCTTTAGAATGCTGTAAAATAATGATATTGAGTGGCGTTGTAATGGGATTTACCCAAACGCATAAGCAGGTGTTTTGTGGGTAACCACATTTTGCACATATTTGTCTTTTATTCGTTTTTATAATCGTCATATTCTTGAAGTTTTTTGCCTCACTGTAACTTATGCTTGGTGTTTTTGATCAGGCTTGGTAAATTTGGTAGCCAAGGTCGTATGTGTTAGATGTCGACCTCCTTAAGCTATAAAATATAAAGCAAAATGGACTTATATGCTCATCGGAAATTGTTTGATTAAATTATTTAGCTGTTTATTTACCCCAGGTGTTTCTAATGTCATTTAATAACAAAATAGATTACATGCCAAATCACCCCTTTTCTGGCGTTGGTACAGATGCATCCGATTTGGAACACAAACGGATTCAAAAGCGAAGATGGCAGGTCTTAATAGGCATGTTTTTGTTGGTGCTAATAATCACCAATGTTTTGATATGGAGCCAAGCTCCCGTTTACCAAAGCCAATCTATTTTGCATTTTTCATATAAATCAAAAACTGACCAAGGGTTCGCTGATTTGGCTCAGCAGCAAATTTCGCTGCATCAACAAAGGTTAAAAAGTAATAGCGTGTTGAGTCGTGTGTCCCAAGAGTTAGATCAAGATCAGGGGTTGATAATTAATGTTCAAACGCTTTTTCAGGCATTGTCAGTGGAAGCGAGTCTAACAGGCCGTATTATTTCACTTAAAGCCAATGGCAATGAACCACAAGTTCTTAAACCAATTTTAGATGTACTCTCAAAAGTTTATTTGCAGTTAATCGAGTCTGAAACTGAAGTTAATAATAATGTGGAGTTACAGGTTTCAAGCGAACAACTAGCACTGTTAGAAGATAAAATCGCCAATCAGCAGCAATTTTTAGAATTATTCGCCCTAGAATACAATATTACATCGCTAGAACGAGATGAAAATCGGGTTTTAAGTCAAACCAAAAACTTAGGGGAAAGTCTTGACCAAGCCGTCGCAGAACAAGCTCAGGCCAAAGCGTTACTTGATAGCTTGACCGAATCCATTGAAAGGGGCCAAGACGTTATTCGACCAGATGATAAATCACAAATAAATGCCACAAAAATAAACCTTCAAGATATCAGTGCCAAATTAACAGCCCTATCAGAAAAGTATACTGAAGCCTACTTGGAGCGTGACCCAACTATTGTTTCTCAGCAAAATAAAGCACAGCAACTGGAGCAGCAGCTTGAAGTGCAAATACAAACAAGCCAATTAATGTATATACAAGATACTCAACGAGACCTAAATACGGCTAATGGAAAGGCAAAGCAGCTAAGTACAAAGTTAGCAGAGCAAGTTCAATTAGCGCAAGCCTTTAGTCAGAAACTTGAGCAGTACAAAAGGTTAGACAATGAATTGAAGGCGCTACAATCTCAGGCCCAAATCATAACAAATCAACAGGTAGCTCAGGAAGTATCTAAACCTTTTGAAGCCAAGATAACCGTGCTTGAGCCAGCATTTGAACCTGATTTCGCAGTCGGACCAAATTATCAACTCAATACTTTATTGAGCCTAGTTGTTGCCGCTATTGCTGCCATATTTTCGCTATTATTGTATAGCTTTATTGTTAGGCAAAAAGTAACTACTGCTGCGCCTCATAATTTTGTTGTTATACCCGGGCAAGCAAACAATGTTGAGCCATCAGGCCTAAGTTATGCCCAACATTGGGATCCTTCTGCGCCAACTTCACGATTGGCAAGTGATCCGCTTAAGTTATCGCCCATAACCCAAACACTGCGTTTGTTAAGCACAGACGAATGTCAGGCTTTGTTTTCTGTTGCAAATAATCAAGGCAAGGCATTGATAGGTATGATCTTGAGTGGTGTCAATATTGACGAATTATGGGGAATAGAAAAAACAAACTTCAGCCAACATTATTTAGCTTTACAGATAGATAACCAATTTTCTCGAGTCATAAAAATTCAGAAAGAACTAGCAGAAGCACTGCAAGTTATATGCAACAACATAACCGAGAAACAAACAATTTGGTCGAATATTAATAGTCACGAAGATTTTCTGCCGCTTTTAGTCAATATTGGCCACGATGCACAGATTTCTTTCCCCGAACAGCTATCGCTCGACGTTCTACGGCATACTTATTTAACGTATTTGGCTAGTCAAGGTGCCAGACTCAATGATATTGAACAGGTTGCTGGGTATACATCACCAAGTGACTTAGCACTTTATCGAAATGTTAACCAGCAAGGAAAACTGCTTGATTTAGAGCAGATCCAAACACAATTTGCTTTTGTCGTATCATACTGACTTGCTGCTATGTCTGAACACCCACAATACACCAAAATATGGCACACAGTGCAGCTCATTCCTTTGGGCAAAGTGGCAAGTTATGGGCAAATTGCTGATCTGGCAGGATTACCAGGGCGGGCAAGGTTAGTAGGTAAGTCACTTGGTTACGTACCAAAAGATATGGACGTACCTTGGCATAGAGTGTTGCGTTCAAATGGACAAATTGCATTCCCTACAGGCTCTGAACAATCACAAAAACAAACAGGTTTTTTGCAACAAGAAGACGTCGCTGTTTTTAACAACAGAGTCAAGCTTAGCCTTTTTCAATGGCAACCTAATTTGGCAGAAATGCTATGGAAATTAGAGTATTAGCCTTCTCGATAAATAGTAAATGTTGCTCTTAAGTGCTAAATCAGATATTTTTATATTCTTTTTTGAATTTACTTACTCGAGATTTTGAATGTGTTGAAAACTTTTGATATAGACAATGTTGAAGAAGGAATGTTCGTTGACTCTATAGCAAAACAACAAGGAAAATTTAAGATTACTAGTCGAGGTAGGGTCACTTCTGTTGCCGCGATAAAGCATCTAAAAAACAAAGGGATTTTGTCAGTAGTTGTTGATATGAGTAAACAAATCAAGCCGGAAGATGTTGCACATCAAGAGCCTGAGCCTGAGCCCGAAACTGAAAAAACCATCGAGCCGGCTGAAGAAGTATCTTTTGAAGCAGAGCTTGGAGTGGCAGCCAAACTTCACCTCAAAGGTAAAAACCTCCAAAAAACAATGTTAGAGAGCTTAGGTAAAAACTTACCTATCGATATTGCCATCCCAGAAGCGTTTACTAAAAATCTTGTGTCGTCAATTGGTCGCAACCCTAATGCCTTGATTTGCATGACAAAAATACGAGAGAAAGACACCTACCTTTTAGAGCATTCATTAAATGTGGCTATTTTGTTAGCCAATTTTGGTACCCATGTAGGCTTGGATGAAGAACAAATTCAAGAATTAGCGCTGTCGGGGTTTTTACACGATATTGGTAAAATTAAAATTCCTGATGAGATATTGCATAAACCCGGGCGTTTAAATGACCAAGAAATGACCATTATGAAAGACCATGTATATTATGGCACAAAAGTGCTGGTTGAAATGGGCATGCCTGATTCCATTGTTAAAACAATAGGTCAACACCACGAGAGGCTCGACGGTTATGGTTACCCAGAAGGTCTACGTGGGAATGAAATCACCGCATTTGGACGTATGATTGCAATAGTGGATACATATGATGCGATAACAGCAGACCGATGTTATAAGGTTGGCATGTCATCTAAAAAAGCACTGCAAATTTTGTTGCAAGATACGCCTGAAAAGTATGATGAAGTGTTGGTAACACAATTTGTGAAGTCTATTGGAATTTTCCCTGCGGGCAGCTTAGTTAAACTCAATAACCAGAAAATTGCCATGGTACTTAAACAACACCCCGTACGTGCCACTAAACCCACTGTGAAAGTATTTTATTCAGTACGAGGTAACCATTATTTGGAGCCCAAAGAGTTGGATTTAGCTACGGCTAGCAATGGCGTAAAAATTGTTGATGCGGTGATTGCAAGCGACTATAAGCTTGATTTCAACAAATACTTTAATGAATCAATAGTCATCTAAAAACACAAGCTCTAAGTTTTGCAAAGCTTTTTAACTATTCTTTACTTCTTTTAAAATGATCCTCAGCTGGTCAGTTGTGACATCAGAAGGGCACACGCCTTTATTAACCAATTCTTCACGAATACATTCAGGGTCATTAGTTGAAAAACCGGAGCTGTTTTTTTGAACATAACGCGTTAGTTTTTGCTGCAATTTTCGAGTTAAACAAGACATTTGTACATCTTAATCAGTAATACATTAATAAAATCCCGGCATTGATCGCGACGGGCTTGCTAATATAATTAATATGCATAACGCATTTAATTAATTGTATTTTAAAATATATTCAAAAACTAAGCCAACAAATTTTTAATTATATAATTCAATAAGATAGGTAAAACTTGATAATGTTGTAGTTTGGCGCATGTAAAAATAGCTGACAAGAAGTGTCTATATTTTTTGTGTATTGGCAAGGTTTTCTGTAGTTTTGGTTTTTGTTTTACAATAACGGTTTTTAAAGCAGTTAAAAAATATCCAACCAGTTCCTATACTGATTAACTCATATTCTTCTATCTGGATATTGATATGAACCAAAATACAGCAAAATTCAGTTTAGACTTAGTTCATATAGACGTGGCTCGAAATGCTACGGACGATTTCAATTTATTTCATGATAAAAAGCAATGGCAACAAATAACAGGTAATCCTTTTGGAGGCCCAATTGTACTAGGCTTTCAATTAGAATGTTTTATTGAGGATTACATCAAACAATATAGACAACAAAATGATGAATTAAATATTCTCGAACAACACCAATTAAAATTTAGTAACTACTCTTTTAATTTCGTCGGGGTTGCAAGGCCCAAAGATAATCTGACTGCCATCATCAAAAAATCACGCATATATTCAGACGATAAAACGGTTTTATCCAACCGCGTAGTGATAAAAAATGAGCAAGGGATCGTTTTGATGGGTTTTAAGAGCGAATCGAATGTGCCGCTATTCGCAAATGAACAGGGCTTGTACTCCACATTTAATACTAAAGGTGTGTTTGACCAAACCACTGTTGATGAGTCTGATTATTTTTATAAACGTAAATATACAACCAATAGTAACGCTAAAAATTTCTTAACTGGATCATCTGTAGAGCAGTCTAATTATTTTGATGAAATAAATGACAAGATCCTGTTTCCAGAGACGTATTGTACTAGCCTTATTTCATGTGCATTATTAGAAAGGGGAAAGGCTTACGGGCTCGATTTTAAGCGTAATCCCATGGTGTATACATCCCATAAAATATCTGTGAATAGTGAAAACGTAGCTAAATTAAGAAGTGATCAGCAATTACATATTTTGGTGGGGCCGCCTATCAATAAAGTTACATCTGGTAAAGAGCAAGTCTCAGCCTTGGTAACACATCATTGTGTTGGTTTGAATCAAGATAAAAGTATTTTGTTCCAAGGCGAGATTGAACTCGCCCCTTTATCTTATATTGTGCAAAAATAGCTTGGTTTGCTACTCAATATTCGCGATCTGCTCACGCATTTGCTCAATCAGCACTTTTAGTTCCACTGCCGACTGGGTGATATCGGTGTTGATAGACTTAGAGCCAAGTGTATTCGACTCACGGTTAAACTCTTGCATCATAAAATCCAGTCTGCGACCTACTGCGCCGCCTTTTTTTAGAATTTTTTGGGTTTCACTAATGTGAGATAACAGGCGGTCTAGCTCTTCGGCAACGTCTACTTTTTGTGCCAGCATGACCATTTCTTGCTCTACACGGGCGGGCTCTAGTTCAATTTTAGCATCTTCGAAGCGTGCTTGAATTTTTTCACGTTGCCATTTGATAACGTCTGGCATATGGGCTGTGACTTTTTCAACTTCGTCACTAATGCCATCTAAACGTTGTTCGATCATCGTTTTGAGGTTGCTGCCTTCGGTGGCGCGTGAGGCGATAAAATCTGTGAGCGTTAAGTCAAATTCAGCGAGTACTTCGGCTTGAATACTATCCATGTCATTCTCTTCGGCTGAAATCACACCAGGCCAGCGCAATACATCAAGAGGATTTACACCGGCAGACTGGCCATGAGATTGCACCCAATCAGCGGCTTTCATTACCTGTTTAGCTAAACTTTCGTTTAAGTTAAGATTACCTACTGCCGCGTCATTTGCTACAAAACGTAATGAACATTCTACTTTGCCGCGTTGTAATTGTTTACGAAAACGTTCGCGTAACACGGGCTCCATGCTTTTAAATTGCTCAGGAAGACGGAAGTAGGTTTCAAGAAATCGTTGGTTAACGGAACGCACTTCCCACACAGCTGTGCCCCAATCGGCTTTAAGTTCGCGGCGGGCAAAAGCAGTCATACTGTAAATCATTGAAATCTTCCATTGTCTTAGTTAATTGTATTATACCCCTGTTGAAACTGGGGGCGAGGGCCTAGGGCAATTAATTGTTTAAAACTTAAGATAATTTACACGGAAGCCTCTATAATTCCGCCTACAATTATTTAGGAGAACATCATGCGTCCAAGTGGAAGAACCGCCAGTCAAATTCGCCCCGTTACAATTACCCGCAATTTCACCTGCCATGCAGAAGGCTCAGTATTGATTGAGTTTGGTAATACTAAGGTGTTGTGTAATGCCTCAGTAACTGAAGGTGTGCCTCGTTTTATGAAAGGCCAGGGTAAAGGCTGGGTAACCGCAGAATACAGTATGTTGCCAAGGGCTACGCATACTCGTTCTGATCGTGAAGCCGCTCGTGGCAAACAAGGTGGACGTACTCTTGAAATTCAGCGTTTAATCGCACGTTCATTGCGTGCAGCAGTCGATTTAAAGTTGCTAGGCGAAAACACGATTATTGTTGATTGTGATGTTATTCAGGCTGATGGCGGTACACGTACTGCTTCGATTACAGGTGCATGCGTGGCTTTGGCTGATGCGCTTAGTTGGATGCGTGCTAAAGGCATTCTCAAAACGAATCCAATCAAACATATGATTGCCGCTTTGTCTGTCGGGGTTTATAAAGGTATCGCTATTGCCGATTTAGAATATCTTGAAGATTCTGATGCTGAAACTGACATGAACGTAGTGATGACAGATACCGGTAAATTTATCGAAGTGCAAGGTACTGCTGAGGGCGAACCTTTTGATTTTAACGAGCTAAATGAAATGTTGGAATTGGCAAAAAATGGTATTCGTGAGTTGTTCGACGAGCAAAAGTTAGCTTTAAACTAGGACGTGATCATGCAAGATTATCAACGTGATTTTATTGAATTTGCTCTAGCTCGCAATGTACTTAAATTTGGTCAGTTTACGCTTAAATCAGGTCGAATTAGCCCCTATTTTTTTAACGCGGGTTTATTCAATACCGGTGGCGACTTGGCCAAATTGGGACAGTTTTACGCGCAAACGTTGCAAACATCAGGTATTGATTACGATGTGTTATTTGGCCCTGCGTACAAAGGCATTCCTATTGCTACTACTACGGCAGTGGCGTTAGCAGATAAACATAATGTAGATAAGCCTTATTGCTTTAATCGCAAAGAAGCGAAAACCCATGGTGAAGGCGGTAATTTAGTCGGTAGCCCGCTTGCGGGTAAAATCATGCTGGTGGATGACGTAATTACCGCCGGTACGGCTATTCGTGAGTCTATGCAACTGATCGCAGCCAATAATGCCCAACTTGCAGGGGTTCTGATTGCTTTAGATAGGCAAGAAAAGGGGCAAGGTGAGTTATCGGCCATTCAAGAAGTTGAGCGTGATTTTAATACTAGGGTGATTTCTATTGTCAGTTTAGCTGATTTGGTTGATTATCTGAGTGATAAAGCAGATATGGCTGAGCACTTAGCTAATATCGAGCAATATCGTTTGGACTATGGGATTTAGTTAGCAAGTGAAAGATGTAAGTCGATTCGAATCTGCTGATTATCAATTAGATGCTTTAGGTTTGCGCTGCCCAGAGCCTGTGATGATGGTACGTTTAAAAATTCGAGAGATGAACGTGGGTGAAACGTTAGCCGTGACAGCTGACGATCACTCCACTACCCGCGATATTCCGAGCTTTTGCCGTTTTATGGATCATGAGTTGGTGGATGTTCAGAGCGTCAAATCTCCTTATCAATACGTGATCAAAAAAGGTAAATAATTCACTCGTTCATTGATGTGTTATGGGACAGCATGTTGTCTAACAAAGCCTGCAATAAATAACGTCTATCTGTTTCGCCGATTTTTGCTTGAATATAGCGGTACATGCTCTTAGTCTCTGTGTTGTCTCCTAACATCTGCCAAATATTGTCTACATAACCGATCGTTATCTGTGGTGTGTTTGGCAATTCTTGTTGAGCAAAACGAATAGCCAATAACTGCGACAATTTATCAATTAACTCAGAAAACTGTTGGTCGATGTGTTCGACTTCCTCTCTAAGGGCTTGTTCTGCCTGATTGATAATATGTGCCGACAATGCTCTTTTTGCCTTACGTTTACTGCGTGAGGAACCGGCAATGTCTGGACTTTGATAACCATCTTCGCTAGCAATCAATAAACCTCTTAAAGCGCTCAACCGAGAGACTAAGGGCAATCGCAAAGGTTCAAGTTGTTTTTCTGTGTCTAACAACCAAATCAGACATTTTTGCGGATAGGTTGGGTCTAACTGCATGTATTTATCAGTTAAATTAGCCAACTGCATCAGTTGTTGAATGATCTTTTCCTTGGCAATCGCGCGCATGAGTTACTCTGGTTGTAGGCGGTTTTTTAGTTTTCCATCTTGACTACTGGTTGTCCATTCAAGTCCCTCTTCTCGAAGAGTGATTTGCAAGCGAACACTGTTTGCTGCGTTAGTCGTTTCTTTTACTGCACTCGTTGTTGCGTTAGTAATTAAGGCACTAGGATTGGAATTAGATTTGAGGGAAATTTGAGAGATTCGATGCCTAATAGCTTTACTTACCACTTGGGTTTTTTCAAAAGGCAGCTCTTTATTCGAAGCGCTTTTTTTCAATGCTTTCGCAAAGGCATCGTCAATTCCTCTTAACAGCGCTTCTCTGGTTACCCTCGATGTGCCAGTGCGTTGAATTTCAGCTAATTTTTCCAAAGCTAACTTTGATTCTTTATCAAACGCAGATTGAAAGCTTTTGGTTTTACTTAAAATATCTTCATCATCTAAGCTTTGTTTGAATTGCTCCATCAACGCCTTGTGAATGTTGGCGGTGGTATCAAGTTCGGCATCTTTGGCTGGCACATGTTGTTCGAAGGTAACAGGCATATCAATCTTTAGTTCTGGCACTCTTACTCTGGGTAGACTCATTCCTTCTAATAAGGGATTGTCTTTGTAATATTCTGCAACCGCTGCGGTTTCTTCATCAGCTAGTCGCCTAGCGTGCACCAAACTAATCATCAAAGCACCCAGGACTTCACTTAATTCAGACATTATTTCCTCCCGACTTTTATTAAAAAAGGGGCGAATACGCCCCGATAATTTAAGCGGCTGATTCTACTTCTGATATTGAGTTTTCCAGAATGCCTAGCAGTTTTTCAGTACCGGCAGGCAATTCGTCTTGCACGGCCCTTACATTAACTGACAAGCTGTAAGTACGTTCAATCTTAGACGAACTCGATTTAGCGCTTTTGCTTGAATAACTCGCACTCAATTTCACCGAAACAGGCCCCCAGCCACCTTTTGCCGATAAGGTGGCATTCAAGCTTCTTGAGGATGATGTAGTGGACTCTTGCACAGAGTTAATTTTTGCGTTGAAACTTATTGTGGTTTCTTCCACCCGAATAAACGGAATGGGTAACATGGTTAATATAGGTACTGTGAGATCAAATTTTTTCGGTTCAACTCCAGTGACATTACCGTCGGCATCCTTAGTTTCCACAGCTTTCATGTAGCTGAACGTCACCATAGTGGGCTCGTTACTGTCTTCATCAAAGCCAACCGCTTTTATAAAATCAACCGAGGTTTGTGCAGACTGAGCTTGTGCCCGCACAACTGCATCTAGAGGACCGCCAATCATTGATTGAAAATCAATGCTGGAAAGTTCTTCTCCTATAGCCATAACAATCTCCTTCGTTATACCTGAGACTGCAGATTCAGGTTAATGCATTACTAAACACCCTCTTTGCTTTTGCAAAAGAGGAAGAGCGCAAATGTTAAAAATACGGCAAGACATTAACGCAGCACTGATCTATCCAGATTTTCCCTAAGGGGTTTCCAATAAAACAAGAGTACCTCTTGTTATAAATGACACTGCTTCCATCAGTACGTTAACTAGGTATAGCAGGATGAGTATATTTTTCAACTTGAATTAAACTGTTGTTAATGTACGTCAAAAAGCAAAAAGGCTGATACATGATCAGCCTTACATTTTTAAAGTCGCTAGGATTAATTAGGTTTGCGGAACTTTATGGTCCAGCGGTCTGTATTTCCAGAAACAGATTTAACCCCTACTTCGTAACGTAATTCGTCATCAGCGCGGTAATGTAGGTCGGTATAATCAACAAATTTAAATCCAGCTTCTTGGATTTCTTTGATGGCAAGGACAGGATCAATACGGCGACGGTTAGCAGGATTTTGTTCTTCCATATGCCGAGCAGTATGATCTACTACGGCATAAACACCACCAGGCTTGAGTGCCTCAAAGGCCAGTTTATTCATGTTGCGGCGACCTTCTTCTCCAAAGTTATGATAGTTGCGAAACGTCAACACCATATCAAGATCTTTTACCCCAAGAGTATCTGCTTCTAAAGAATAAAAACGCTCTCCATCTTTACGATAAAGTTTAGCCTTTTCTGCAACAATTTTGATTTTTTCGAACCCAGGCTCTTTAAGCAAATTTTCGATACGTCCAGTACCCAAAGCAGCATAATATTCGCCTTTAGCACTGACCACGGGTGCCAAAATTTTGGTATACCAGCCACCGCCAGGAATAAGCTCAATAATTTTCATATCGTCACGAAACTCAAAAAACTCCAAAGTCTGCAGTGCATTTCGGTTTCTGTCTCGGTCGGTTTCAGCTTCAGTTCTGATTTCAGCATTTAACGCCGATTTAATTTTCTCTGCTGTGGCATCAAAGCTATCTGCCGCTATTGAGCTGGCGCTTGCTGCAATTAATAAGATAGAAAGAAATTTTTTCACCGATATATCTCCATTTAAAGTTTTTTAAAATTCTGAAAGACACTTATTTCAATGTATACAAAATTGTTGTGATAATGTTTTGTTTCAACCTACAGGTTTTTGTAAACCACACCGTCTTTCATTACAAAGTTCATATTTTGTAAAAGTGAAATTTGCTTTAAAGGATCACCTTTAACGGCAACTAAATCTGCCAGTTTACCTACTTCTATGGTGCCTACAGTATCGCTGATATTGAGCAAGTCAGCTGCGTTTTGTGTGGCACTACGTATTGCTTCAATGGGCTTCATACCCGCTTCAACCATAAATACAAACTCTAAGGCATTGTCACCGTGAGCCGAAACACCAGAGTCAGTACCAAATGCAATTTTCAGCCCTGCTTTGTAGGCGTTAGCAAAAGTTTGTTGAATAAGGGGGCCAATTGCGGTGGCTTTAGGTCTTACAAGTTCAGGAAAGAAACCATCAATCTTGGCTTTCTCAGCCACCCATTTACCAGCCATGATGGTCGGCACATAATAAGTGCCATATTTTTTCATTTGCTTAAACACTTCTTCATCCATATAAGTGCCGTGTTCAATTGAGGTTACGCCTGCTTTAATCGCGCGTAACATACCTTCTTTACCATGGGCATGAACTGCTACGGTCATTCCGTAGTCTTTTGCCGTTGCAACAATGGCATTCAATTCATCATCCATAAACTGAGGATTTCGACCACTTTTAGCTACACTTAAAACACCACCTGTTGCCGTGATTTTAATTAAGTCTGCGCCATCTTTATAACGTTGACGCACTGCTTTACGAGCTTCAGCTACGCCATTAATTACACCTTGTAGAGGCCCTGGGTCGCCCATAATTGATTTACTGCGACCATTGGTTGGGTCGGCGTGGCCACCTGTTGTAGCGATAGATTTCGCGGCTGTGTAAATACGCGGACCTTTTACCATACCTTTATTAATCGCATTTCTCAGTGCAACCGTTTCGTTGTTACCATCACCTAAATTTCGGATTGTTGTAAAACCTGCCATCAAGGTTTTTTCAGCGTACATCACACCTTTAATCGCATAATCTGCTTCATTCAAGGTAAAGGCTTCCATATAACTAGCTGGGCCGCTATTTTGGCTAGAGATATGCGTATGCATGTCCATAAAACCTGGCATCAGGGTGTAATCAGATAAATCAATAACGGTATCTTCACTACTCCCTGCAGTGAATCCTTTGTTAATCGCTGTGATTTTGTTGTCTGTTATAATTACCGACGCATTTTTTATCACATTATCTGAGGTGCTATCGATTAGGCTACCTGCATGGATAATTGTGACCGGTACTCCGGTGTCAGCTATGGCTAAACTAGATAGAAGAAGTTGGCCTAATGTTGCCAAAACTAAGGTAGATTTTAAAATACTATTTTTCATATTAAGACGTCCTGTTATAACTCGCCGAGACTAAAGTGATAGTTACCACTGTTAAATATTAGATGACGTTTACCATCTAACTCTTGTTCTTCTCCCAACTCAGCGAGTTGGTAAAATACATTTTGATGAAAACGGGCCCATAAATTTCTACGTACTAAAGCGTAAGGTAGGTATGCACCTGTTTTTTTGTCCGCAAATATTTTTACCGGATTTTCTGTGCTAACAATTAAATCTTGACCTGTGTTGGTTGTAAATACCAACTTATCGTCCTCTTTCTGCCATTGAGTAATGATAAAAGGTACGTCTTCGACCTGAATACCTACCTTTTCTACAGGTGTGACTAGAAAGTAATGGTCGTCTTCACGTTTTAGAACACTGGCGAAAAGTTTAACTAAGGGCTTGCGGCCAATGGGTGTACCCATGTAAAACCAACTGCCGTCATGCTTTATTTGTATATCAATGTCACCGCAAAATTCAGGATCCCATTTGTCTACAGGAGGCATCGCCGCATTTTGTGAACTGATTTGTTTTTGAAAAGTCCCTAAGTCGAATGTTGTCATTACAGTGTTTCTTTTATCTCACGTAATTTGGCTTTGATACGGCGCATGTTTTCAGGCCCTGTGCGTAACAATTGTTTTTGAGGAGCAGTTAAAGACTCAAGTTGTTTATCGGCAAACTTGTACATTACGCTATCGGAATATACTTCAACCGGGAAAGGCACTTCAGGGGTATTCAGTAATACATCTATTGCCTCTTCAAGTTTCTCGTCAAAACTATCTGAAGGGCTACTTATTTCAGAAAATATTTTTTCTATAGCTGGTTTGTATTCTTGATATAACTGCAATAGTGATTCTGTTTCAAGGGACTCAAATACTTCTACGTAAGGCACGTAACGTTTGAAACTTGCAGGATCAATCCATTCTTTATCGGCTTGCCTGTAGGTTCGAAACGGCTTTTCTGGCTGCACTAATACTCTATTGTTATCAGCTAAATTTTCATCAGCCAAGGTATTAGTCATTATTACAAAGCGCTCTAATAACGCTTCATCAATCAGTAAACGTGCGAATGCTTCGTAGTCAGATAGAGCTAATAATTTAGTCTTTACAGCGCCATCGCTTGTATCTAATGGCTCAGGCTCTGGGATAATTTCGGGCTCAGGTTGCTGCTCTACTACTTCCGGAATGGGCATAACAGGCGGCGCCTCAATAATAGGCTCGATTATCGGCTCGATAACAGGTTCAACAGGCGCAATAATAACTGGTTCAGGCTCAGCGGGCCAAAATACAACAGCTAGGACAATAGCCAATACAATTGCAGCTATAACGAAATGTGGTACTAACGATTTTTTTGATTCTTCACTCATGATTTCTCCGTTAAGCAAGCATCTGTGATTAACATGTCAATTTAGCGTACTTAAAATTCCATCTAAATGATATGCGTAGAGTGTAATATACTGTAATTGTATTCTTATCTAGACTGTCCATTAATAGGCCATTAGACTGGCTTTGTGGCATACCTACTTTAAGACGCGTGGGAATAGTATGAACGTTATTTTATATGCAGTGCCTTTTTTTTTCCTCTTAATTTTAATCGAATTGTTGTTGGAAAAAAATAAAGGCACCGATTATTATCGTGTTAACGACAGTATTAATAGCTTAACCGCAGGTGTGTTGAGCAGAATGACGGGCGTCGTTAAGCAGTTATTGCCTCTCACAATTTATGTGGTCGCTTATGAGCAGTTGGCTATGTTTCAAATATCATCGAGTTGGTGGATGTGGGTGACTGCGTTTGTGCTTTATGATTTTTGTTATTATTGGAAACACCGCTTCGGCCACGAAATGAACATATTGTGGGCTGCTCACGTGGTGCATCACTCTAGTGAAGAATACAATTTAACCACGGCTTTACGACAAAGTGGTAGCAGCTTCTTCAGCTGGATTTTTTACTTACCTATGGCAATATTGGGTTTTGAACCTATTATGCTCATCACGGTGGGTTCATTAAACTTAATATATCAATTTTGGGTACACACCCGGCATATTCCTAAGCTAGGTTGGTATGAATGGGTGTTTGTAACCCCTTCTAATCACCGTGTGCACCATGCACAAAACCAAATCTATATAGACCGAAACTATGGTGGCGTATTTATTCTTTGGGACCGGTTGTTTGGCTCTTTTCAAGAAGAGTTGGATAGTGATAAACCCATTTATGGTATTCGAAAAGCATTAAAAAGCTGGAATCCACTGTGGGCTAACGTACATGTTTATGTGCAGTTAGGTAAAGATTGCTGGCATGCAAATCGTTGGCAAGACAAAATACTCATCTGGTTTAAACGCACCGGTTGGCGACCTGCTGATGTTGAACAAAATTATCCTCTGAGTAAAGTTGATCTCACGCAATTTAGAAAATTTGATGTTTCGCTGTCTCTGACAAACAAATGTTACAGCCTAATACAGTATTCATTGTTGGTGTTTGTTGGTTTGTTACTGATGATGAATGTTTCTGCTTTTACGCTTGCAGAGCAAGTTCTGGTGGTGGTTTTTGTTCTTTATGGCAGTATTTCTGCTGGTTTGGTTTTGGAAAATAACTCCTTAGCTATTAATTTAGAATGGATAAAATACTCTTTAATTATGGTAACTCTGTTGGTTTATACGTTACCGGTATGGATTGAATGGACCCTAGGGGCAAGCATACTGATTAACGGCTTATTGTTGTTATTTAGGAAGGCAGATATTATTACTACAACAGGGCCGATGGTAGAGGCTAGTAATTGAAATATTGATCATATCGCGATGAATTTGTTAACATATTTAAACCAGTAAGCACTTTATTAATAGTCAAAAAACCAATAAGAAGAATAACAAATGAATATACAAAAATGGCTCTTAGTTTCCTTTATTCTTACCAGTAATGCGGCCTTTGCCAGCCAAGCCCCTTTGGTATCAATACCTACACATGATGCTTTTTTCTCTAATCTTGCGCAGCACTGTGGTAAGGCTTTTGAGGGAAAAGTGGCGGTAGATAACCAGCCTAGTCCCGCATTCGATGCAAAATTAGTAATGTTTGTACGCAAATGTGATCAAGCTGAATTACAAATACCTTTCTATGTGGGAGACAATGCATCGCGTACTTGGATAATTAAAAAAACGGGTAGCGGTTTAAGTCTAAAACATGATCACCGACATAAAGATGGTACTGATGACTCAGTGACTATGTATGGTGGGCATACACAGGACGCTGGTTACAACCAAATCCAATCCTTTCCTGTTGACCAATACTCAAAAGAATTATTCGCTCAGCAAGGTCTGCCACAATCTATCACCAACACTTGGCAAATCTATATTTATCCAGAAATGTTTACATACCGCTTAGTGCGTGAAGGAAGAGAGTTTAGGGTGGATTTTGATTTAACCAAGCCAATACCAATACCTGCCGCTCCTTGGGGATATGAAGATTAGGCTCTTAGTTTTATCAGGGATCTCGTTGATTTTTTATCTAGGACTTTGTTAATACCCTAATAATGGGCAATAAATGCTATTTGAATAGTGTGGTCTATGAAAATAGACCACTTAACTTTGTCTCGTTTTAAATTCCGGTTATGTTTTCTTTTCCAAAAAAACCTTTAAATCATCCGGTATTGGCATCGATTTAAATGGATTTACATCCGTTCCTCCGGTATTACCTGACGGGACCCAGATCTTAGAAAATAGAATTGAAGCGATAATTCTTGTCACTTGACCCAATACCTCTTTGAAATTTCGTTTCCTGAAACCGACTTTCACCATCCACCAATGTGATTTTGTATGAGGGATGATAAATAACTCACCAAGAATATGAGCTCGTTCAAGGTGATAAAACGCAGAGTCCAGCTGATTCTTTTTGTATAAATGAATAGCTGTATGCATTTCTGAACAGAACACTTTTTTTAATGGTTGTTGCATTGCTCACCTTGTATCAATTAAACGTTATGTTTTAGAAAATTGCGGGGTACCTCATGCTGCGTATGCAAACGTCTCAGTAATAGGCCAAAATTACCGAGGCACAAGCAAGACTCATTATTTTTAGTCCTGCTTGATTACCTTGTTTGTTAACTACTTATTTTACAGTCACTTTTGTTAACTTTGATATCTCAACTGAATCTAGCATTTCACCAATCACACTAAAACATTCTTTAATATGCGATGACTTTTTATGTGCTTCTAAATCTTTTTCTGATTCCCAATTTTCATGAAAGATAAAAATTGTATCGTTCTCATTGTCCACATGCAGATCGTAATTTATACAACCACGCTCATTTTGAGTAGGAATAACAATTTTAGATAATTCAGATAACACAGTTTTTTTGTGCTTTTCTATAGCGGTAATTTTTGCAACACAGGTCAATATTTTCATAATAATCCTTTGTAGTTAATTAAATTGAGTGAAATAAATAATGCCACTCTAAACGGCAAATAATAGCTGGCTAAAATGATGGACGGGTGAAAACTGGCAGTTACACAGAATCTGTTACAGGCTCCATCTTTTTAGTTTGAAGTTCATGCTAGCTAATTTTTCTAGTCTCTTAATATTGAAAAATTAACTGCATTGATTTTCCAACCATTCCCCGTATTTACAAGTTGCCAGTTCTCTTTTCCTGAATTACTTTTTCTGTCGCCATCATAGAATATATAATCAAAATATATTGTAGCTACCTCACCATCACTAACAATTTTCACATTAGATATTTCTTCTTTCGGGTGTTTAATACTATCTGTAATAGAGTCTATGAATATTTCAGGTGTGCTGTGTCTATATTTGGCTGGTTCACGGAATTTATCCCCAATTTGACGCTTTAACTCTTTTCCTTCTTTTGAATTAGCCCACTTTAATTCGTTTTCAAAATCATTTGTAGTGTGTACGCCAACCCAAGACACTGTGCCGTCTAGTAAATAGACTCAAGAATTTACTTTTGTCTTTGTTGATTATTGCACTCTCGAATGATTTTACTATCCCATTGAGAACTTTCTCATCATTGTTAGCCATTGCAGATTTCGAAATTAACAATATAAGCGTAAACAGTATAAATTTTTTCATAACATCTCCATGTCGATTAAAGTAGAACCCGATGTCCTTATCTGTCATTACATTCTCCCAAACGTATCTTTGTTTGTTCGGCGTGATTTTTATGCTGTATCAACTTGTTTTGAAAGGGTTGCATACCCCGACCCTAATTGTCGATTTTATTCATGCTATAGGAGTTTGTGATTTTTGCAAAGGAGTGCTGAAAGACTAATCTGTGTAAGATATTTTGATTACCTGTTTATTATTCAATACGTCGACTTTTGGTTGCTTTAAATTATTATTATAGCCTGCTGTTAATTTAAATTAGACGGTTAACGATAGAGGTCAGCTGTGTTGGCAACATATACACAGCGATATACTCCTATATTTTATAGCTGAACCAATTCATTCATGATGACGTATCAGACCTGATAATTGATTTTTTAAGAGCAATGTCTATGCAGCAAACTAAATTTTGGATCAAAGATATTGAGTCGCGTTCTATTACTGTGGATATGCTGACGGTGTGTTCTTACGAGATGAACGTATACCTAGTTAAGCTTACCATTGATGGCATCACTGGTTTTGTATACGAAGGTGAGAGCCCTAAACGTTTTCATAGCTCGCAGTTCATCCGCGATGCCTTTGACGGATGTAATGTATTAGCCGCGCAAATGCTCCACGAATCGCCTTATGACGAGATGATAGGTAATCCTGAATCTGTGCAACGTGCTTGTACACTGCCTTTTTCTATGGGGCAGCCTTACTAGGTGGTTGTGTTAAATAAGACGTTAAAGTTTAAAGATCATCTTTAGTATTATGGATAAACAAATACGCATAATAACCGCCCATAACTACCATTATACTTATACCAAGAATAGAGCCCCAAGCCACGGGGTCGTGCAGTATTAAATCCCACATAATGATTCACCTCTGTTAGATAACGTTATAACTGAGGTGATTTTAGGTGATGAACATTAGCCCATATTGATCTAGATCAGCTTTGTTGCATGGTAATGATTCAATGTTCAAACGTGAGTTTTAATAATTCAACTGAATCGGTAAAAGTCAGCGTTTGTAATTTTCCTTTACCCTCAACATTAATGGTATTGACCTGCTCAGGCCAAAGATCACGCAGAGCGTCATGACGGATTGTCATGTTGTCTATTTTGTTAGGTTGTGTTGTTTCTTGGTAAACCCAGAAAAATTTGCCATCTAATTCAACCCCTACCATTTTTAGTGGAAGTGGTTGCTCATCACTATCAAATAAACTAAAGCGTTGATTAACATACTCGCCAAACTGTTCTTGAGTCTTTTTTGAGTCGATGATATCTGCATCTTTACCCAATATTTCTCTTACTGCATGTTCAGCGTCATGCACCCTAAAACGGTGCATGATTTCGATATTCTCGGTACGCGGATTAAACAAAACAGTGCTAATAGCTGACTTTTGTTGGTGAGCTGAAAGTGAGAATGCTGCTAACAGCAGCATTCCTACTAAGCAATTAACGATTTTATTCATCGTTATCTTTTTCATCTTTTTCGATGTCACTGTCTTCTTTCAGCTCCGTTTTAATATCTTGCATGATATCGCGAGATACTTTTTGGGTGCTTTTTTTCGCTTTATAAGCTTCGATACGTGACGGGATAATTTGACGCGGGTAATGGTTATTGCTTATATCGACGTCGGCTGTTTCCCAACGTGGATCAACCGTGACACTAACCAATTCCTTATCTTTGTCAGTGATAATCATTTTATTCACTGCTTCAGGTGTACGGCGCCAAATTTCTGCTGGGATATATTGGTTTTCCATGCTGCCGTCAGCAAAAGTGAGTTCTAAGATAATCGGCATCACCAAACCACCTTTATTAGAAAACTCTAACACGTAGTAGTTTTTGTCTTCTTTTACGGCGCGTTCAAAAGCTGTTTTTTCCCAAGGCTTCAAGTCCTTCAGGAATTTTTTATATTTGTTACGCTCTTTGTTAGTCACCGTAAAGCGATCGTTTTCGTCATAAAAATCAGTTATGTCAGGGAAACGCTCGACCCAAAGTTTTTGGCCTTCGGCTCTATTTCGCTCATCAGTGAAAGACATAGGCTTGTCTAGTTCTTCTTGGCGTAAACGATTGAAGTCAATATCTGGATCTTTAGTATCCATGCGCAATTTTGAAATTTTATCTAACGAAATATCCACATGATCAGTGCTATAAAACCAACCTCTCCAGAACCAATCTAAATCAACACCAGAGGCTTCTTCCATAGTGCGGAAAAAGTCTGAAGGTGTAGGACGTTTGTATTTCCAGCGCTGTGCGTATTCTTTAAAAGCAAAATCAAATAATTCACGACCTAAAATAGTTTCGCGCAAAATATTTAATGCGGCAGCAGGTTTAGTGTAAGCATTAGGGCCTAAACGCAACACACTATCTGACTGAGTCATAATAGGTACTTGATTAGACGATTTCATATAGCTCACGATATCGCGCGGCTCTACGCCCCAAGGAATAGTTGGATCCCATTCACGACCTGCGACACCGTCTAAAAAGCTGTTGAGGCCTTCATCCATCCAAGTCCATTGACGTTCATCTGAGTTGACGATCATAGGAAAATAAATATGCCCCACTTCGTGGATAACCACACCCACTAAGAAACGCTTTT
>Ga0307489_10000624_pt1 | contig 21911 bp, 9 predicted proteins | sample SB12metaG_FD_202247 | JGI IMG/M metagenome (GOLD analysis project Ga0307489, IMG submission 202247) | Sea-ice brine microbial communities from Beaufort Sea near Barrow, Alaska, United States - SB 1.2 | ecosystem: Environmental > Aquatic > Marine > Coastal | place: USA: Alaska | collected 2017-05-06 | reverse complement strand
GCACCAGCTTCAGTAGGAAGATGCTTAACACCGTCACCAAGAACGTGATATTCTGGAGCCATTGACCATTCAGTCGGGTTAACATCATATGTATTAACGTCAGCGAAGATACCCAGCGCAACTTCTGCTCTAGGAATACCTAAGAGCGATAGTGCTACCTCTGACTGTACCTTGTTCTGCTCGACTACAGGAATTGGAGTCTGATCAGAAGCCATTACCACTGGTATAGACTTGTCCGCTGTCTGCGCTCCAGGCGAGACAGGAGTGGTTCTACCTACGTTTACTACACTAGAGTTATTGTTTACATTTGTTATGCTTGACATTTGTTTTCCCTATTTAATGAGCCCTTGTGCTATCACAAAGTCGTCAATTGTATTTATTGTTCCTGTACCAGCGGTACCCTTTACCAGATGTCCAGCCGATATAGCATCAACACCATCTGCATCGGCAGCGTCGGCATTATCACCGCCACCCAATAAGTTATAGTAAGTTAGTGTCACTGTCTTCTGATTAGGACTGCCGACTATATCACCTGGAGTTCCTGTTACTCTCGCATATAGTGGACCCACTATAGATGAGCCTGAAATAGTAAATGCGGCGTGTGAATTGATTAGGATTTCCATGCCATCTATTAAATTTAGAGGATTATTCACGATCATTCTATACTGTGGACTATTCTTCAAAGTCGCATCGTTTGTAGTGACGTTACCAGATGCAAGGGTAGTATCTGGTCCTGTTTGATACACATACCATGCTCCAGATTGTATAGTTCCTATTGAAGCAGGATATCTATAATTGGCTGACCATGCAACACCAACGTGTTGTGAGCCAGCAGGATATCCTGCGGTACCTTCGGCAACCCTCTTAGTGTACATCTGTTGTAATTGAGCAGGAGAGAATATTCCACTATTACCGTAGAGAAGTGCCTTATTGCCTGCTGTTATCTTGAATTGGAACTGGCCTAAGTTTCTTTCTTCAGGAGTTTTACTGACATCGGTGAGTACAGGTGGCTCTTGGTTATTCAGTCCACCAAAGTCCTCAGCACTCGCTACTCCATTAGTACCAGTAACAGTAGTGCCGTTATAAGTAAAGTACTCGTTTTGCATTCCCACTTTAGCGCCTATACTCGTCCAGTTAACACTATTGCCAACTTGTTTAATCATATAACGCTTACCCGAGATAAATGGTATGCTAGGGGCAGGAACTACTTGAAGTGTGCCAGCAGCCTGTGTGGTTATCGCTTGTTGAGATGAAAATGTGCTTGGACGAGTGTATGTGTTATAGAGTTCAATATCATTGCCTATAATCTTGGCGAAGTATGTGCCGTCAGTGTCCACACCTAATGCATTAGCACTTGCACCCGCTAGAGTGACTCTGGCGCCATTTGCTATACCGTGAGAGGCAATAGTGATTTTATTTGTGCCAGTTGTGACATCATTTGATATGAACGATAGTATAGGACCAGTTTGAATATCGGAAACATTGGGTCCTGCAGTATCTGCGTATGGCTGAGTTGATCCATTATTCAGTTGTTGTATCAGATTCAATCTATAAACAAGTTCTCCATCAGTACCTGACATAGAAGTCTGATCTAGGTCAAAAGCTACACCATTTTCTTGGTATACGTGTTGGTCACTAGTGAAGTCTCCAGCATCTGAAAACTTAGCGAGAGGTATGTTGATAGAATCATATTCTGTGTTCAATATATCTGGACTTGATAGGAATTCGTTTGCCGCACCAATTAGAACATTTGGAGATGAAACCAGGAATGTTGAGCCAGCAACAAGTAACCCTGATCCACAAGCCTTTACGATATTAGAGGATACCATACCTTCTGTTGTGACCGAGAGGTCTACAGAATCTGAAAAGTTCTCGAATCTATTAGATGTGACGATAGTTGAGTCGCCATCTGTTGCATAGAGTGGACTGAATGGATGAACATCGCTTACGCCGCTGTCCTTGATAACGCAAGTAGTCAGTCTAAGACTATTGGGGCTGTTTGCATATATGCCGCCACCGATAACCTTTACTATTCTACATCTATCTAATAGTACGTCGGTAGGTGACGTTCCGAAGTCGATTATATAGTTTAGAGAGCCGTCAGTAGCATCATTAACTAGGGATTGATTCGTGATGTTTCCATCAAAATCTATTCCGTAAAGTGATATACTATCCGCACTAGAAGATGATTGTGATGCTATAAGGCTGTTGTCTGCATTATCTCCTTTCATCCCAGACCAAGCCAATTTCTGTATCTTTGTTATATTTGCCGTACCGACCATGCCGAAGTTGTCGGGCATTGAAATATGTGACGCAATATATGTTTTACCATTTAGCGTAACACTCTTATTTCCTGAAGCTGATCTGGATTGTATGGCCTCGTTGATATTAGAGGTGTCGTTATGCGAAATAGATGCCGTGTGTGGAGAGGGATTACAGAATACTGTAGTTATAGTATCGGTAACACTATCTCCTAACGTAATGTCGAAATACGTTGATCTAACATCGATAGACTTGATTGATACGTCCACCCATCCTCTTTGTGCTGATACAGGCTCACCTAAAGAAAAATGTGTGACCGATAAGTAAGTATTATCTGTTGAATTCTTTCCACCCCATGGAGTATAGTCGAACAAGTGATAATCTTGCCAGATACCACCAGAATAGTCTTTAGGTCCTAGAACTGCTAATAGTTTATAGCTGGCTGAATCTATTGATCTATATACGAGTATGCCTTCATCGGAATTGGCACTAAGACCGGTGAATTTTATAAAGTTGTCTGTGTTGAACTGAACCAAAGGATCACTGTAAGTTGTGCCAAGATCAGGAGTGTATTGCACATTCTTTGTTAGCCCAGTGTTCGACACAGGACCTACTCTACCATCTTTAAGATTAAATCGTGCGAACTTATATGACATAGACCTTGAGTTAGCGGCTGCTCCTTCGCCAAATCCGGCTTGTCCTTTAACAGATATAGTAGCACTTGGACTTCCTGTGACAAGTTCCGATGTGCTTGAAGCGCCATATACTCTTAGAGTTTGACCGACAGAGAAGTTTTTAACTATAGTTGTGCCTGTCACCCTTATCATGCTAGATGTAAAGTCGCCACCGACATTTCGAAAACTGGCTGGCACATCTGTGAGACTATCAATTACTTTACCGCCATCGAATGTGTCACTATATTGATTAAATAATCCACCAAAAGTGGCAGTTACTCTAGTGTCTACTCGTTGATCTGTATAGAACTTGTTTGAGTTGACTGTGGGACCTTCATCGATGTAATCCGATGTCATCGTTAAATCAGTCGCACCATTAGTAAGTGTACCGTTAACCCGCATTTTAAGCTGAGTCGAATCAAAGGAGATGTAGTTCGTAGTATTCGTCAGGTCAGTTATATCTGTTGCTAATGTGGGAGGATTAGTGATATTCGAATAGTTTAAGAAGTATGCTCCATCTCTGTAGGCACCGCTATAGTATAGTCCTCCAGAGTTCAATCCATTACTTAAACTAGGAGTAGAGCCGTTTATAGCATTTAGCTTTGTTACAAAAACCGGTGCCTTTGCTTCTATGTTAGCATCTGACAAAACCGCATTAGTGACGTTCTCAAAAGTTATCTTAGAAGAGATTGATGCAGATACGTCCGTAACCACAATCAAATCTGCCGCATTTATTCCTGCGGCAGTTATGGTTGTTAACTGACTTATCTTCTTTGTGTTATCTGGCATTTTGTTTTCCTTACCCTTTTAATTAGTCTGCGGTTGATTACGGTTGTCTTTCCCAGATATAAACTACAGCACTTCTATTAAGAATATCCATGGCCCCACCGCTACCAGTATTGGATGTTCTAGTTGTGGCGGTTCTATTCTTATTGATGTGATCTAAGCAATCTCCAGAACCGGTAGTATAATTCGTTCCACCGAAAAATACCGCTGGTGATTCACATCTTATGTTAGTGTCGTGTTGATGTTCCGGCATCTGAGCTATGGTTTGTGTTATGTGGTTTGATCCAATATTTCCTGGAACAGTGCTAGCGGACTTTAGTGCTACTCTTCTTGAAGAGCCTCCGCCAGTGTCTTGAGAGATTCTTTGCACTTTAATCTGACTACTGCTTGCCTCTATTACTGGATAATTACCGCCACCGCTAGTGAATCCAGAAAGAACAACTGTATCACCTACAGAAAATCCATGAGCAGATACACTGAGATTGAGTGTAGTGACGCCAGTTGATGCTGAAGCACTCGTGAGACTGAGTCCCGAATCAAAGCCAACCACTGATCTGCCTTCTGCGAATCTTGTCCAGGTGCCAGGCAATCCAAGAGTACTAGGACTGCTATTCACTGTGGTGTAATACAATGAGCCAACTGGATAAACAGCATTCAGTACTTGAGTCACAGCAGTAGAGTTTAGAGAATTTGTTATTGATGCTGTTCCTGTAACATTACCTGTTATAGTGCCCGTTACGCCTAATGAACCACCAATCGTCGCATTACCATTGGCACTGATTGTAGTAAACTTACCAGTACTTCGCACACTGTTACCGATTACGGTGCCATCAATATTACCACCATCAATGTTAACGCTTGTGAATGCACCAGTAGAGGCAGCAATAGTACAACCGTCAATGTTACCGCCATTAATATCTACTGTTGGAAATGTTGCTAAACCTGTTGTTGCTAATGTTCCTGCTAGAGATACATTAGTTGGTAACATGGCGTTAGCTATTTTTCCTGTAGCTGTGATTCCGCTAGCGGCAAGGGTTATGCTGTTAATTCCATCTCCTAAAACTAATGCAGTCTGTGAAGATGTTGTTTCTATTGCCCACTTATTGGCACCACTCAATTGAAACTGTAGTTTAGCTTCGCCAGATCCTTTATTTAAGATCATTGTATCTGATGTTTCTAGTGACCCGGCAACACTAAGCTTTCCTCCGGTTACAGGAGAGATATTGTTTGTGGTTAATACGTTTCCACTGTTTAGTAGTGAAAAATTACCACCAAGCGTTACGTTACCGACATTGTTTGCGTCAAGAGTTACTGCGCTATCAGCAAATGTAATAAGAGAGTTGGTCTTACTAACCCACTGTGCGAACGTATTGGAATTTGTAATTGCTGGGGATAAATCTATACTCATTTTTTTATCTCTTTAACTGTTTTCTCTAAAAGAATCATCGCTGATTCTAGCTTATTCATTCTCTTCTCTAAACCTATGATGTATTTATCTTGTTTGCGTTTAGCCAATGCCTGATGATACGCCTCTCTATCGGTGTTAATAACACCTGATCCGTTATCTGGTCTATGTAAGGTATCTCCTCTTATCATGTCAATGCTATCGCTCTATAATCAAAGATGTGCGGGAACAAGTTGATATCAGGCGATATATCACTAAACTCAGGAGTATTTAATTCAGTAGATGAAGTAGTATCTCCGTGTCTCATAACAAACTTCAACTGGAAAGTCTTATATTGAGTATGCACATCATAAGGAGAGGCAGTTAGCTCCTCATCAAAGTTGTACTGGAACTGTCTATAGTCTCGTGTATTACTAATATTGGAGTAAAGATCAGGGCTATCATTTCTAAGCTTCAGCCAAGGACCTTGCTCTTCAACATTTTCAGGATAAACAAATCTTCCATATACGTCTATGAATGTGCCAGCTGGTCTATAGGCTGCAAGATATACTCTCATGCCAACAGCATCTAAGTCTTCCGCTAGAATGACTTCCTTAGTAACCCAAGTAGAAGTTGTATCTGGCGTATTAGTGATATTATACTGATATGCAAATAGCTCTGATAAGTCTTTGTCAATGATCGGAGAAGCTGAAGTGAATCCTCCATTTGAAAGATCGATCTTGATATTAAAGTCTTCGGCAACAGATTGGCTCACCATATAACTCTTACTCATAATAGTTCTGAGATTATTAGAAGTATATATGTTGCTGTTTTTATCGATGCTCTTGTCTACTACGCCATTTTGTTTTAGTAAGGATAGCGAAGTGGACGTGTTTATAGAGTCACTGATATATACTTGTGGCTGAAAGTAACTTATCTTTTCATTGGTTATAGTAGAAATTTTAGCAGTTGCTCCACTATCAGCGCCCTGTATAAGCTGATCGTTAGGTCTAGCTGTACCAGGTCCAGCGGTAAATGATCCACTAGCAACAAACTGTGTGCCTATTGCGACTTGACCAGCAGTAACTCCTGCGTCTGTCCAGTGTGTGTTAGTTGTTTCCGGACTGCCTACATCAACAATAGTGTACGTTGTGCCTGCTTGCAGAGCGCCAATGGTAACGGGTACGCTGTCATCTAAGTAGTTCGTAGAAGTTGCGCTACTTTCTTTTAAGAATAGTTTATTAGACTTTCTAGGATTAAAGTGCGACACTTTACCCGCAACACATAATGTTACTGTGGCACTAGTAGTTGATTCAGAGAATGCAGAGTCTAGTGTGAATACCTTAGTCGATGCTACAGTCTCTACATTTACTACCTTAGCTACTATATATTCTGTTCCAACATTGTTTGAAACGTGTAAGTAATCTCCCAAACTAATAGCAGGTGATCCCTGAATTGTGATTATATTCAATTCATTCCCTGAAACACTGGCAGTAAACACATCTGTCTTCTTAACATAAGCAATCTCGTCAACCTCAAAGTTGAGAGTTGTATCACGAATGGTAAGAAACTCAACATCGTTAGGAGATAGGTTAACAGAAGCCTCTGATGTTGCAAAGTCATATCGATTTACAACAAACTTAATATCCTCATCCTGATAAGACTTCCACGCACTATCATTGGTAGATGTGAATAATACTCCATCACCCCAATCGCTAGTAACTGCTACTGAAGATTCGACAGTTCCTTTTGATAGACTGGTGCTTCCTACTTTAGATGTGTATATCAAATAATCTGGAGAGTTAGCATCAGGAATTACTACGAAAGAATATTCTGTGTCTGCGTTTAACCTTACTGGATTATCAAATGCAAACTTAGTTGCGGTAATGCCCGTTGGACTAACACTAACTTGTGAAGAGTTTAAATGTTTACTTGCGAATGGCAACACTCTCTTAGAAGGATATCCGTTCTGAACTTCTCGAATCTGTAATGTGACACCTGTAGTGGCACTCTTCTGCTTAAAGTATACATCAATATCACTAATAAGTGCAATGTTCGCATCATTAGTACTAGAAGATTTAACTTTAAATGTCTGTGCAATAGGATCGCCTACTTGTCTCTCAATCTCTCTCTGAACAATATCCACTTTAGTATCAAAGTCAACTGTTCTTGTAGTCATATTGACATCGCTCTTATTCAAAGCGAAGTTGTATCCTCTGTATGTTGCTCTAGAGTATGAAGTGGATGCCGAATCGATGCTTTCATATTGATCAACATCAACAACTTCTAATACGTTCTCACCAACAAAGAATGTCTCAGCAGGAACTACAAATACAGCAGAAAGTGTGCCACTGGCATCAGCCCGTACTGGAGATCCTTTACCAAAATTACTTGTAGAGGAGTGCCATCCAGCAGTAGATACATTCCTAACATCTAAGCTAGAGCTATTACCACTGTTGTGAGATATTAGTGTCGCAGGAGCAACATGACTATCTACAGACTTCTGATCGAAAAAGAAATAGTGACGAGTATTAGGTCTCAATCCTGTAATAAGTACCTGAATAGACTTTCTTCTCAAGTAAGGCTTCATGTTGACATCAGTGACAAAGTTGCCTATGGCCTGGTTGATGTCGGTTGTAGAACTCGTGAGGCTGGTTTGCTCAATAGTCTGCTCGAACTGACCCATTATAACTCTACGTCTAGGTCTAGTTGTGCCTATGCGCTCTTCTGATATAATTTCCTCACTAGTCAAAGGTATAATCTCTTGAATAGTGTCAATCAAGTCTAGCATAGGACCAGCGATATCTATCTCTATGTTTATTTCTGGATTCTTGATAACATCATATCCAGAGTCAAACGGAGGATATATGATTGATTTACCTTGATAGTCGTAGAAATTAGAAACACAGTTTCTAAATGTAGTCGCATATGGTTGACCTATAACTTGAACATTGCTTCCGGTCGATGCTATAGTGACAACATCAGGAAAAGAAAGTTGTACACCTGTTCCAGAATCTGCTTTAAGGTCTAAAGGAAACTGATTTACAGCAGGAGTCACTACAGTTCGACCTTTATCAAGAGTAGCTTTAAATTCAGCGTCTCCGATTTCGGCCAAGTTCAAATCTCTGAACGAGTCTGCCAATATACCATTTTTAAATCTATTAGCACCGGCGGCATCAGTTATCAATAAGTTGCTAGTTTCTTGCTCTAACATACTCAATGATACTATGTCAACAAGTGCATCTATTCTCTTCTCAATTCTTCCTATATCTTCCATCTTGTATGTCTTAGTGGCGAGGCTAGATACAGTTATCTTTTCTTCACCAGTAATCTTGCTAGTGTTTCCTGGTATTCTAATATTAGCAATAGTGTATAGACCTTCAGCAGTAGGAGAACTAGGATTCTCACTTTCTCCGCCTTTGACTATCCTTACATTAGAATACTCGTCTAGAACAACACTATCAACTCTACTCATATAGTATGTTTGATCTGAGGATACAGTTCCATTCACAGCAGGAATAATTGCTCTAGCATCAATCAGTAATTCAGTAATTATAACCAAAGGAGCATTGGTGGTTGAACTAGGGGAAACTAGCTTCTGAGCATAAGGTCTAAAGTCATAAGAGTTAAGAAGATTGTGCTCCGATGCATCCTTAGCCGTATAGTTTGGCACTAGGTTTAACTTGTCTGTGAATGAAGAATCACTATAACTATCTATTGTTAGAAATCCTCCACCTATAGGACTGCTTCTAGAGATATATTCAAACTTAACTAAGAGATCGCTATTTGATAATGCCTCTTCGCCTGCTTTCAGTTCTAGGAAAGATATGTCATAGAATCCGTCTTTCTGGTTATTCACTAGTCTAAATTTAGACGTTACATCAGTTGGGACGTTTATAACTCTTCCGAATTCATCTTGAACATTTAAAAGTTTTACAGCGTTAGGAACACCCAACACAGCTTTACCGCCTGAAAATACTACCTTAACATAACCAGTTAGTAATTCTAAACTATCGGGTACTAGTGTGTCCACTCTATTATAGTAAAGTGTGTCTATAGCCCCAGCGCATACGACATCCACACTACCATTATTGTAATTCGCACTATTAATAGTCTCAATTGTGTTGCCAGACGTTATAGCAACTAAATCAGTATTTAAAGGAGAGCCGTCATTATTATTAAGCGTAAGTGAGGTAGATCCAATACTGCTAAGTCTAACTCTCCTAGTGACGCTAATATTTTGCATAGAATTCATACTACTCTTACCAGTATCGAATATCATGGCACCGTTATTAGACTCATATAGATGGGCAGGTTGAGCACTTGTTGCGACAGACTCAACGCCCGAAACCTTCTTAATTAACGGAACAGCATTGGCAGCATCACCAGTCAATCCTATTTTATTAGGAGCAGTTGATATCTGGCCAGATTCCTTTACGATAGCGTAAACATATATATTGCCGGTATCAGTGGAATTTGCAGTTGAAGAATGTGTCATATTGGCGATAGAACACTTGCCCACTAGTGTGTTATTGTTATATAAACTATATCTTGCGTTTGATCCACCAGTCAATAAAAAATCGTGAAGAACTTTAGTGTTAGTATCATGGCTAGAGTATTTGTAATATTGTCCATAACTAAAGCCTGTAATTTGGCCAGGTTTGCTTTGAGTCACAGTAACTGGAGATATAGGCAACTTAGTGGAAGACACATTAGTCACTTCTTTGCCGTAAACGTATGCTTTACCTGGAGATACTACAGCATATGCAGTATCGGCTTCTGTTTCCAGAGTCACTCTCATTCCATTAGTAACATAGTTTCCAGATTCTTCATAAGTTCGTCTAGCTAACTCATTACCGATCACATTGAACTCGGTTCTATCACGAATACGAACAGGTTTACCATTTACATATCGTATCAGTGCAAAGAACTCTGTTGGTTCTGATGCGGTGTTAAATGATGCTAATGTGGGAACAAGCTGAAGTCTATCTGCGCCAGGAGCATTCTCGTTATTAAATCCTGAAGCGTTGTCAAGTAGAGTTGTGTCAGTATCAGAATCTATGAGGTTCTCTTTGACTGTAAAGCCCACAGACACGGCACCAGGAATATTACTATACTTTGATACAATAATGAATTGATTATCAACAAAGATGAAATGTCCCTTCTGATAGATTACGCCTTCTTCGCAAGAAACTCCGAATGATCTACCTTCGTGATTTTCGCCATTGTTAACTGTAACAGTCTCAACAACATTATTATTTAAGTCTAATATCTCCAGTGCTTCATTTTGAAGAAATCTCTTAACATCGGTTGCGTTATCCTGAGATGTGTTCAAATACTTGACGAAGAATGTTTTCAGATTTGGTTCTTGAGTTTGAAAACCATTTTGACCTTTAATGATCTCTGCTTGTAGTCCAGAAGTAAGACCCTTTGCTATAAATGTCGTTGAAGTGCCATCGTCCGCAATGATTTGATCATACACTGCAGGATTAGTGAATCCTGATTTGTCATTTAATTTGACATAAAAAAGGTCATCACGAGCAGTTAAGTTAATACCGCTGATGATAGTGCCTTCTTTATATATATTCGATCCAAACCTTTCTACTTGTTTTTGCAGAATAGTCTGAAGCTGAGTCAATTCTCGTGCTTGTACGGCCTTAGCTGGTTTGAACAAAACACGGTTGAACTGTTTCGCTTCATCAAAGTCATCGTAGTACGGATCTACATTTAAGTCTGTGTTGATACCCATGTTTTATTCTCTTTCCTTAATTAAAAGTCAAATATGAACTTAATCTTTTCTTTTGTTGTATCCTTTCTCTCTATTGGAGAAAAGTCTATGTAGTGTAGGAGTTCTCCAGAGTATGAAGTGTATGCTCCATACTGTATATCATTGAAAGTATTTATAGTTACAGTATTGCCACTTTCCGAGATAGCTGTAGGTTTAATCTCTATTTTTCCTGGCAGAAAATCATTGCTGTGATCACCAGTGTCGTCTACAATACTAATCAATGTCTTATTGGTGTTGGCACTATATACACTTGAATGAATTAGACCTTTAACTATCTCGATATCTTTATCTCGGTCATGGCTATCCACCGCAGTTGATATTCTACCAGTTTTGGATGAATCCACTGAAGCAGAGTTGGCTATAAAACACACCCCTACAGATATCTGACCATCTACTTTATCTGAATCAGCAACACCCATAATATTTTGCCATTCGCTATCACTAAGGTTTCCTATATCATTAATGCAGTACTTTGTGCCGCTTACCTTTTCAGTAACATCAACAGTCTCTACAAACTGCTGGCAATAATATCCAAGTATAGCAATACCAGTTTGATCATCATTGACTGTAATCTTAGTTCGGTTATCAAAAGATGATGGAGAAGATGTGTTACTCACATATGGTCCGGATCCACTTTTCAGATTAAATGATGCATTCTTGACTAGTCCAACCTGTGTGTAGAAGTTGGTCTTAGGAATAGTCGAAGCCTCTCCTGAGAAGTTGGTAACAATTGCAAGCCTACTCATAGCCATTTCGTTTATGGGATTAGATCCATGTCCACCTTTTGGTGAAATTACAACACGAAGAGATGTGACACTGTTGTCAGTTAATCCTCTAGGATTAACGAGTTCAGCACTTGCGAACTTATAGTTTGTGCCTTTTTCCTGATAGGACACTCTGTCTAAGGTTCCATATCTATTTATTATTCCATATGCCAAGCATCTTAATCCGCCCTCTTGTGGACCACTAACAGAAACCTTAGGAACTAACTCACATGATACTGGTAAGGTGTCAGAAGTTTTAACCACCACAACAATCTCTGATGTGCCAGGAGTTGATTGTGAAGATAAAACATTATAGAGTTTACCGCCGGTTGAGCCTGTAGACGCTCTAAGATACATATCTTTATAATAATCATCAATGTTTGATAATACTGAATTGTTAGTGACACTTAGTCTTACCGTTTTTCTACCGCTGTCATCGCCAGATTGGGTAACGACTGAAACCCTAGAATTATCCTTACCACCAATATTGAACACAAACTGATTGAAGTGATTAGTCGGAGTACTCTCAATCAGTATTTGAGATACGCCTTCTCTACTATTAGCTATAACATTTAGGTCGCCATAAGTAGTAGGAAGAGGCAGACTATTTGATGTCTTGTATATGATAGCCTCAGATGCTGATACTGTGAACATATAATGCCATATATATTTATCACTAGTTTCAACAGATTGGTATCCTGAAGTTGCTAGATCAGCTATAACTGACTGTGGACTGGTCGTTGACACCGAGCCATTATTATTCTCTATACATTTAAACACCAGATAGTCGTCATCCTGACTTCTGATTGTGACAATAGTCTGGGTATTCTCGAAATCTTTAGTGTCATCATACGCATCGTAAATTGTATCTGGAGTCCATGGATTCTCATAGAACATATATCTAGCACTGTCGGTATCCACTTTGTTGCCGAATATAACCTTTCTCTGAAAATCTCTCTTATCTTTCTGAGTATTCTGAATAGTAGGAACGCTATCGACATTTGATAATGCCCTAGACGCCATGATGTAGTACTCAGCTTCAGGTCTAAGAGACTCAAGTTGACCCTTAACGATATTCGTGACTTCGGTAATGTTTCCCGCAGTTAATGCACTGCCGAAGGTAGCAGTATTCAGAGTGGTTAAGTCTGTTTCAAACTTAGCACCCAGAACATCGTTCTGACTCTTAAAGGAGTTGAACAACTCATTTGTTGTTTCGACCTTAAAATTTTCTGTAATAATTTTTGCCATTATTCTTCCGTTCCTGTTAAGCTGTTCGCTGTTCTCTAGTGCTTGGGCCTATTATGTATGGATATTCTGGAATCTGTAGATTGATATCCTCGAATGTTAAAAAGTAAGCATATGTTCCAGTCTTATAGTCTGGAGTTACACAATATCTTCCATTAAATTCATCTAATGTTCCTGTTGAACTTTGAGCATTATACACATAGTCTTCTATGAATGATCCTGCTGGAAACACACTATAGTCATAGCCTCTTCCTGGTGCTGGTAAACTTAATAAATCATACGAGCTTCGCATTCTAGTTACTATGCTACCAGCGTTATTAGGATCAATAAATCCATATGGACCATATATGGGATATCCGTCAAACGCAAATCCTATTATCTTAGAGTGTCCTGAAGTTACAGTATCAGATGCGGATGTTGCTCCGTGTCTCAGTTTATCGCTACCAAAACTTCCATACATTTGTGTAGAACTATAATATGCATTCGATGCGAAAAGCTTAGTATTGCCTACCATTCCTTTAGTATAAAATGCACCACTTCTATATGTATATTGTCCATTTTCGTCAGGTTTACCAGAGCATATATCCACCACAAAGTCGTTAGGAAGAGCAACCTCGTTCCATGTAAACCCTGTAGGAGCACTACCGGAAGACACTGGTAAAGTTCTGATCTGGGCTCCTGCTGTGAATATCGGTATACCAGTATTGGTAATTCCTATAGGAGCAATCGTTGATGCTAGTTCAGGATCTTTTGTGTTACTTCCAGCTCGATATGTGAATGTGAAGTCGTGACTTTGATCTAGTATGCTATTAGTAGCAAAGATTCTATCTGTCACGCCATCATTCGAGAAGTTTGATCCTGTGCCAGCTTTTAATGGATACGGATCACCGTCTGAAGTAATTCTCAATGTTGCCATATTTTATTGCTCCTGTATACCTATCAAAATAGCATTGTCTGCGTTTATACTCGTCTGTCGTACAAGTATATGAGGGCCACCAGTTATACCAGATAGATCGATTGGAACATGAGTTGTGTTATCATCATCTGTTCCTCGATGCGTCTTCGACAACTGAAAGGTATCGTCCGTGACATTCACAGCATAGTAATACTCATACTCAGCCGCTCTATTGGCTGTAGTGTTTCCTATTAGATTGCCCGAACTGGTGCCCAAATATTGATTGTATTGTACAAGAGTGTCGTTTACGAATCCATGTCCAACCTTCGTGATAGTAAAACCGCTTACATCGCTATCACTAAACTGTGTTAGCGAGTCCGTAATTTCTGCAAGTTTAGCATCACCCATTCGACCAGACAAAGAGAACCCAGCAAGCACTGAATCGGCTTTAAATATAGTTCCCACTCTTGGCCAAGTATTAGAATCGTTTGCATCAACAGCAGTCTCGTTGCTGTCAATAATATCATTCCAGTAACCTGTCACTATTGGTTGTATTACAGATGGACTAACTGTATTACTGCCTATGTCCATTGATAGGAATATACCTCCACTGCCATCATATTTTTCCATAGAATGTACAACATAAAATTTGTTGTCAACAGGATAATCAGTAATCGCTGGATCAGTAATCGTATTGCCGTCAAGATCAGTATATGTCGCTGTAGGTACTCGAATAGACTGTGGACTATATGTGTCACCTATATAAGCAGGTGTAACTAGAAGTGAATCTTTATAGGATACCTTTCCTGTTCCTAAACTACTTCCATTCACTGAAGCGATAAATGTCTGTCCTACAGTAGCAATATTTTCAGAAAACACCACTGAATTTATACTTGAGATATAAGCCGAATCTATGTCATAGCTACCAACAGACTGTAAAACATTCTCAAACACATTTCCCACTTGGGTCAAAGAGTTTAGATAAGATTCAACTTCTGGAGTTATCGGCGTTGTTCCAACGACCATACTAAGAATACTTGATACGTCCAAAGAGGTGATAGAGCCGCTACCGTCAACATCAGGTAAAGGATACACGCTACTAGAAATACCACCAGCAAGGTTGAACCAAAACTGCCACCAAGCTGCTCTATCTTCAGAGGAGATAAACTGAACATCTGACCATCTACTACCAGACTCCACTTCCATGATAGTGTAAGTTTTTCCTGCTACTAGATTAGGCGCACCTTGTACTAAGGTAGAGTTTATATCTACTCCCAATGATGCCCATTGTGTTGTGGTAGTGTCTCCCAAAACTGTAATAGTATACTCTGTTCCTGCGACAATACTTTCAACTCCAAGTGGCTTAATCGTAGCGAGTCTTTGACCAACGATGTTGAATGTCGATATCTCTAAGCTCAAATCATCATCAAGGACGTTGATGCTGTTCACTAAAGGCTTACTGAATAGTTTTGTTCCTGCTACTCCCACAGTATCTTTGATCAGAGACTCGTACTTACTTGGATTAACAATCGAAGATACCTCGTATGAGTACTCCTGATAGTAATCGTTGTCGTGTAGCCTCTTAGAAGACTCGCTCAAGAATGACGTTTTAGAGCTCCATTTACCACCAGTCTTGCCTTGTCCCAATACTCTGATTGCTGCCTTAGCTATAGATTTATTATAATTCGCAGATGTAGGCTCATTGTTTACTATGTCTACTTTTTCACGATCCTGATACAAAAATCCAGTTTTAGATACAGTGACTTCATCTATCTGCCCGGACTGAAACTGTGCTTTGCCTGATATCTCAGCATTTGCTCCCATAGAGAGTGAGTTGGCATCTTCCGCAATTTTTGTAATCCGTTTCTTGAATCCACCAACACTCGCTGGAATTATTACTGTGCCTCTATCTCCAGACACTAAAGTGGAAGCAATTACTGTATCACTCGCTGAAGTGAATATCTCTCCAACCTTAGGTAAGCTTGAAGCGCCGAGTGCGACCCAGTCATCAGTGCTTATGTTGCCTAATGAGACGATCATGTATTCCTGATTGCCATTCATCCTACTCAAGCTCAAGTTGCCTTCAAATCCATAAAATGTTATGGGTCTAAAGTAGAAGTCGTTTGCAGTTCTCTTTATGAACTTAGCTCTCACTGTATAGTCTTTCGTATCTCCAGTGGTAAACTCAAAAGAGCAGTTAGTGTTTTCGTAGCTATTGCCTACTGTAGATGATCCCAAAATTTCTAGAAGTATAGATCCATCTGCTTCTGGATCAGTATGTATTAGATTACCCGACTGATTTATCTGTAGATCAGGTATCTTGATTTCTTGTGTTACAATATCTCCACTAGAAATATCAAAGTCGATTGTGTCGAAGTTTAATATAGCATCTTTCTTACTAAACTTCGATATATTAGTGTTCTCAACAGATATTCCCACATCGTTCTGGAAATCAACGCCGCTATTTAGAATATTCAACTGAGATATTGTTCCTATCTTCAGAGTAATGGGATTGAAAGCACTGTATAACGTACTACCTAAATTCTCAGCACCAGATCCAGACATTCCGTAATCATCGAACTCTGTACCCGCTGCCCCACCAACTTGTCCTTCAGGTATATCTAGAGGGATCAATGCGAAGTCTCCAATCAAATCTGGAATCAGAGTTACAGTCTCTACGTTAGTTAGAGCTCCTATTTCAAAATCAGCAGATCGATTTGATACGCCAAAGGACTGAAAACTAGTATCAAGAACGACCTTAGTTATATCAGATACAGAAGAGTCGTATCTAGCTAAGTCGCCCCTGTATCGTGTAAGTGTAAACAACGGACTAGTTACTGAAGGTGTTGCAATCACTGATCCAGACTTATCAGGGATTCTCGAAGCCAAGGTAGCAGATGCACCATCAACAACCAAAGCATCATATCTTAATCTATTTAAGTGATAGTTCTGTAGTTGTTGAGTGGTCAACGATCCCTTCTCTATAATAGTTACTTCATCAGAGCCAGTGCCTAAAGCGGTGCCGTCGTTAGTCTGTGTCGCTTGAAAGATTTCTCCTTCGATACCTGCAGATGTAGACGCACCATATGATGACCAATCAAGACCAGATCCATCACCATTGTCCCATATCATGTAGTACTGACCTTGTACTATGCTTTGCTGTGGAGTGGGTCCTGTAGTCTTATCTGCACTAATGACCATCTGAGGAAATATATCCACTTTACTTAGAGCTAAGAATATGGATTCAAAGTAAACCCGCCACTGATCTCTAATGGGGTCACTATGAACACTTTCGTATAATTCTGGATTATATGATGGAAAATTGCCTGACAAGTTCAATACATTAATGTACTCTTGCAGGATCTGTCTACTGCCAACGCCTACCGTGGAGAGAGTCGTTGATGCTGGGTTATCACTATCCAGATCACCACCGATATAAAATGCTAGGCTTCTTGTACTCACAGTACCAGAAGCAGCATCTATTGGCATTTGTTGATTAGGTAGCTGTAAAGCGTTGTATATGCTTGTATATTCTGTAGTCAAGTATTGTGGTGCTACTTGAGATAAAGCATCATAGTATGCTTTGTGAGCGGCATTTCGCATACTCTCGATAAATACGTTAACCGATTGACCTGCCAAAGTGCCAATTGTAGGAGTTGCTGTTGCATTCAAATAAGTCTTTACTGTGTTGTAGTCGTCACTATAAAGAAACACGAGGGGGTGCTCATATTGAATGACCTTTGCAGAACCAGTAATAGCATACTTTGTTCCTGTATCAGATCCAGTATAAGTGAGTCTATCTCCACTCGCTATGATTATGTCGCCACGATCTATGTCTACTGGAGTCGTAGTGCTTAGTACCATTACCTGATTACTAATACCAACTTCATTCTTGGCAGTAAGTGTAGCCGAAGTAGGATCAACGTATCCAAAGCCGCCATCAATAATTTGAAAATCGATAACACCTGTTGCACTATCACTGATCTTTGAAACTCTTCCCTCACCTTCTATGCCAGAATTTGACGACACGAATTTAACTTTATCTCCAACTGCTTGATCGGGCAGCCTAATAGTATTAATTATATCTACTGTCAAGGCAGATATAGATCCAGCAACAAGACGTCCAACATTATTAACTTGTTCAGATCCGTTAGAGCCTGTTACAACAATTTGTATGCCGTCATCGGCTGAGAATGTTCCTGATATGTTAGATAGATATACAAGAGGCACTAGAGCGCCCGAGAAGTTCACAAAGATTACTTCATCAACAAATGCTGTTGCAAGAGAAACATCACCACGTATTCTCATGCCCTTTTGAATATCATAATCGTCTACAGTGAATACGCTCCTCATCTCTAGGTATGCATCACCACCCCAAATAGAATCAGATGGACGTAGAACAGCAGTACTAGGATAGAATATCTCAATATCTTCATTAAAGAACATACGGAACAATAACTCAAGACTTTCTTGTGTACCTTTTCTGCGGTACATATCTTGAATATGTTTAATAATAAAACTAATGTCAAGCTCTGTATCAATAGGAAGATCAGCTAGAAACTTCTTCTTATAGTAAATGATGAATGATGATAGAGTCGAATCAATATCTCGTAACTTAGGAAGGTTACGGTCCATCTTCTCGTCAAGATGTTTGTAATATGCCTCAACAAACGACACAAGAAACTCACCATCTTCTTGATAGATCGCAGGAAACTGATTTGCTATTCCTGAGTATACGGCATCTCTTATATCTAAGGCCATGAATTACGTCTCTAGTGGTTGAACAGTTACAGTTACATCTTCACCACGAATCACTAGTATTCGATCCTTAGGTGGCTTGATATCTTTATCTACTGTATTAGCAGTAAACTTAATAGCATTATTCTGGAATGAACTAATCGTAAGATTTGACAGCTTGATAGCTCCTGTGCTATAATTGATAGTACCAACAGAAGCTTTGAATACTGATTGGATATCTGCTTCAGCAGTCACAAGCATAATATTACCATCACCATCATCTTGTGCTGTTACAAGTGTTCCTTCTACAGTAAACCTACTAGACGATACTGCGGGCTTGAATGATGTAAATCCAAGAGTAGCATCAAATCTGTATGGCTGAACTAAAGCAGACTCAAACGAAAATGATGGGCTTGTAGCAAACTCTAAAGCTGGCACATATTCAATGATAGGCCTACTCACGATATCAGTAGATACAACAGAAGCATCTATCGCATCAAGATATGCTGATAGTCTTGATTGACGAAGAGTTGTATTAAAGTCATTGAGGTTAGCAGTTTGATATGCTATGATACCCGCATTAATTTCGCTCTGGATCTGTGCTGTACTTTTATTAGTCACATTACTATCGTACACTACTTTAACCTTAGCATCAACATACAAGAACTTAGCAACAACAAAGACAGGCTCAATAGTAAGCGGAGTCTTGTCCTTTAGATAGTTCTTGAAGTTAGCGATCTCGTAGTCAGCCGCACCTTCACCACCAGTAACGTCTACTGAGATGATAACCTTTCCAAACTGAGGAGGAATAACTTCATCACCACCATATACGCTAATCGCTTGAATGTTCGGAAATCTAGCACGAAGCAGAGTTTCATAGTCTCGTTTCGTTACTGCTCTCTCCTGCACTTGGAGAGCCTTAGGAGCGAACGTCCGAATAGACTCGATGTCTTCCGCCAGAGAGCCGCCACTTGTTTGATTAGCGAGAGCAACCGAGATCGAAGACGAGCCGCCAAAGTTACCAATCGTCAGACTACCTACGCCATTCGCAAGGGGACCCGCAGTTGCTCTATATGTCGCTACAATAGAATCCGTGACAGTAGGTTGTACACCGAACTTATTTTGACCAAATTGAATAGAGTACTTACCGTCATTCTCGGGTTGTAGATAGAACACTTTATCAGTCGATGATACACCAAACACATCAGAACGATATGTGTATTGTTCACCATTAACTAGGAGCGAAAGGCTTCTTGTATCTACATTAGCATTCATCAGTACAGTGTCAGTACTTGATAGAGTCTCGCTGATCATACGGCCTTCGAATACGTCAACATTGCTTATTTGATAGACAGTTTCGTTAGTATCAGATCGTACAGCATTATATGCCTTATCAGTCATGAAGTTATATGTCTTGTTACCACATCGACCAATGAATGATGTGTATGCAGGTATGGTGAAGTAGTTGCTGTTTAGATTACCGGCAATGACTCGTATCGATACCTTAGTACTAGAACTTCTATAAGATGTGGGCAGATAGTTTAACTCTTTTGCATGAGAGATAACACTATTACGTTGGCTAGCACTATCAAGGAACATCTCAGAGATGGCCATGTTATAGTAGTAGTTATTATAGTATGTGTTATATGATAGAACGTCTAACAGTACATTTACGTTAGATCCTTCGTAGTCATAGTCTTTAAACTTCTCTTGATTCTTTAGAAACGTCTTGAGGGCTTCTTTAGTTTCATTAAAGTCTAGATTTGTTATTGGTGACAAGTCTGCCATGTTATCTTACCCTATTAAGATCAATTGTAACTGAAGATAGTGTTGTTGTATTTATGACGCTGAATACAACCTTTACTTTGAGTTCGTTTGTGTCTGTGTTTGCTAATACTTCTACGCCTCGTAGATTACATCGAGGTTCGTATGTTCTTATTGCAGTCTTGACATTCTCTTCTAATATAAGCATCGTGTTAGCATCAATGTTCTCGAACAATGAGCCTCTTATATCACAGCCTATATTGGGTTGCATTAGTCTCTCACCACGATCAGTCATAACGATATTCTGTATGCTTTCTCTCACGGCATTCTCATTAATCACACGAGCTAAATCTGTTCGACCAGGAATCGTTTCTAGATTCTTAGTGAAATCAGAGAAGAACTCTTGTGATCTTGTGCGTGGTGTTAATGCCATTTTCTTTACCCTTTATAGTGTATTTATATGATGGAATTGATAAGCACTACCAGCTTAGTCCCTTCTTAGTAAAAGTACTGCCGGGTTCGAATGGTGTAATACCAGCCGGTGGTACAAATTTACTTTTACTTGATTGATCTACTACTGTGTTATTATCAACAAAGCTAACCGTACCATCACTCTGTTCTTCTTCCTTGAACGTAGACTTATCCTGATAGAATAGGAAGTCTTCATCAGGCTTTAGTTTCTTTCTATAGCCATCTCGTCTGTGTGTATTCATCATTGTCTTATAGGTGGTCTCTTCACTTGACTCCAAGCCGAATCTATCGCCTGCAGGCCATCTAGGATCACTACTTGACGCTACAACACCATCTCTATTACCAAGATTAAGTCTTAGAAAGCTTCGTGCAACACCAATACCAGTAAAGCCTGCTCTACTTGCTGCTATGATAGTGGCATCACGGTTTCTCTCAGTAACATTCAACTCTACAGAGAATCCCGAATACTTATGATGATAATGAGAACTTCCTTGCTTGCGAATCTTGCCTGCTTCTCGTATATCTCTTCTTGTGCCACCCTGTACTTGTCCCTCACGAAGAACGTACTTCTCACCAGTCAGTGCTGATATGCGTAGCAACTTAGCTAATACAGGACGTGCTATACCTTTCCATTGATTTTTATCAACTACTTTATCACTGAATGATATAAGTCTACCAGGTCCTATGCCAGTCTCAGACATAGCGTTAATTGCTTTTGTCTCATCAGGAGTAATCGTAGACGATGTGATGTAATCAATGTTCTCGGGAACACTTAATTGCCCTGTCGTGGGATCTATATATCCTAGCTCACCAGGCTGTCTATATCTTACTTCGTCCTTATAACGCCCTGCTCTTATCTTAGACGTATCAGGCACTCGTACAACATATCTATTAGGATTATTATCATAAGCTAACTCATTGATATTCTTAATACCTTCTAGTTTAACCTCTTCTGCAACTTCCGGTGATACCTTAACAGCACCATTTTCTTCTGCCTTACTCTGTTCTATCTTAGCTTGAGTGTTTAGTACTTTATTCTCTTTCTCTATTACCTTAGAGATTTCAGAAATCTCTTCAGCAGGTTCGAATAGAATAGACATGATAGTCTCAGTAAGGAAACATAGCTTCTGCATGATTAACT